>OKQJ01000007.1_pt1 | contig 147035 bp, 141 predicted proteins | sample 1614171 | NCBI WGS metagenome assembly OKQJ01 (sample SAMN04436911, study PRJEB24849) | human gut metagenome | biome: human gut; feature: NICU; material: stool | host: Homo sapiens | place: USA: Saint Louis, MO | collected 2012-05-30 | reverse complement strand
TCAAAGACATCAAACGGTTGGGTTTCGGTTTTAGAAACTTCATCAACTTTAAGAAACGTGTCTTTATCACTCTAAACATATATAAAAAGAGGACCTATCCGGTCCTCTCTAGATGTTAGCTTTTCGTCACCCACTACAGTTGACAAAGAGCCACTTTTTTACATGAAGATAACTTTTCCCTTTCGAGAAAAGTTACCTTTGGATTACACTAATTGTTTATACAAATCAACATATGCCAAACTTGCTGTATCCCATGAGAAATCACGAGTCATAGCATTGTGCTGGAGTTGTTTCCAAGAATCAGCATTATTTTTGTACACATCGAGAGCTTTTTCAAGGGTTTGAACCATCCAGTAACCTGAAAAGTTGCCAAATGAGAATCCTGTACCTGATCCTGTTACAGGGTTGAAAGGTTCAACAGTATCACGAAGACCACCAACCTCACTAACCACTGGCAAGGTACCATAACGCATAGACATCATTTGTGAGAGCCCACATGGTTCAAAAGCTGAAGGCATAAGGAAAATGTCACAACCAGCATAAATTTGTTGAGCCAACTCTAGGTTGAAGGTAATGTTGGCAGACATTTTTTCTGGGTAAGCATGACCAAACCAAGAGAAAGAATTCTCATAGTCGCTGTAACCAGTACCCAAAAGAACAATTTGAACATCATGTTGCAAAATATTGTGAAGTTCGTTAACCACCAAATCGAAACCTTTTTGGTCAGTCAAACGTGATACAATACCAATCAATGGAACATCTTCACGAACTGGGAGGCCAACACGCTCTTGAAGAGCTACCTTGTCTTTGGCTTTACCTGACAAATCATCCACCGAGAAATGATAAGGAATGTGAGTATCTGTTTCTGGATCAAGGAGGTCTGTATCGATACCATTAACAATACCAGACAACTTACCAGATTCCATACGCATGATTTGATCAAGACCTTTACCAAATTCAGGTGTTTGAATTTCACCAGCATAAGATGGTGAAACTGTTGTGACACGATCTGCGTAAAGAACAGCGGCTTTCATCCAATTGAGGCAATCATTCCAACGGAGCGTACCGTCTGCATAACGCTCGTAACCAACACCGAAGATTTCCCAAAGCATACCACTGTCAAATTGACCTTGGAACTCAATATTATGGATAGTGAAGACCGTTTTAATACCTTGGTAAGCTTGAATCCAATGGTATTTTTCCTTAAGAAGGAATGGAATCATGGCTGTGTGATAGTCATGAACATGGAGAATGTCTGGAATAAAGTCTACTTTTTCCATCAACTCAAGGGCAGCCATTTGGAAGAAGCCAAAACGCTCACCATCATCCCACTCACCGTATACCGTACCTCGGTTGAAATACTGCTCATTATCAATGAAGAAGAAGGTCACACCATCACGGACAATTTTCTTAATACCGACATATTGACGACGCCAACCAACATTTGTATAGAAGAAGCCAAGGTCTTCAACTTGATTGCCAAATTTAGCCGAAACCACATCATAATATGGTAGAATTACGGCAACTTCGTGATCATTTTTGACTAGAGATTTAGGAAGAGCACCGATAACATCACCCAAACCGCCAGTTTTAGCAAAAGGTGCCCCCTCTGCTGCTACAAATAGAATTTTCATCGTACAATATCCTCTGTTACAACACTACCTTTTTTGATGACAACTGGATTGTTTTCTGTACCGCGAATCGTAACACCTTCAGCGATTTCAACATCTTTATCCACAATAGCATATTTAACCGTTGCACCTTTAGCAACTTTAACACGTGGGAATATAATCGAATGGTTAATACTAGATCCTTCAGATAAGTCAACATTACGTGAAATCACTGAGTTATCAACTTTCCCTCGTACGATCGAACCAGATGCAAATTGTGAAACCTTAACTTCAGAAGAGTCTGCATAATATGTTGGCTCTTCATTTTTTACTTTTGTATAAACTTTTTGGTTTGGTGCAAAAAGTGAATAGAATTTTTGTGATTCCAACATATCCAAGTTGGCATCAAAGTACGCTTTCACTGAGTGGATATTTGAAAGGTAACCAGTGTGCTCGTAAGCAAAAGCATTCTCAGCAACTGCCAAATCACGAAGCACATAACGAAGCTTACGTGGCTCTTCTTTAGCAGCTTCTTCTTCCAATTTTTCAATCAAGAATCGTGTATCCACGACAAATATGTCTATAGACATATTATAAACTTCTTTATCCCCACCCTGGAAGAGCTCATGCTTAAGAACTTTATCAGATTCATCAATATCCAAAATGCTGTTTACATCTGAAATGAGTTCTTTAGGAAGTTTTTTGTAGACTACAGTAACTTTTTGTTTTGTTGCATTGTGAAGGTGGAAAACTTGGTTGAGATCAATGTTGACCAAAACATCACTATTAAGAGCTACAGTCTGGTCTGAGCCTGAACGTTTAAGATAGGTCAAAATTTGACGATAGTATTCTTTATCAACAGTTGAACTATCAACTGGAGTATTGTAGATACCAAGATAGTAGTGGCTGAGGAGAGTAGACAAGCCCCACTCACGACCTGAACGAATATGGTCGAAGACAGAACTGATGTTTTCGTTTTGGAAGATTCCGAAGACGCTACGGATACCAGCATTAGCCAAGTTAGACAACGGGAAGTCGATGAGGCGATATTTTCCACCAAATGGTAGACTGGCAATAGGACGTTGATCAGTCAGGCCATCCATGTCATGGAATCCTACGGTATTTCCTAGAATTGCAGAATATTTATCAATCTTCATCTTTTGGTACCCCCACTACTTCATTGTATCCTACGACTTGCACTTCTTCTGTACCGTCAATTTCCACACCATCAGAAACGTGTGCACCTTCACCGATAATAGCACGTTTAATTTTTGCACCTTTACCAATAACTGCACCACTCATAATCACTGAATCTTCAACGACTGCACCTTCACGAATTTGTGCATTTGTTGAAAGCACAGAATGTTTAACAGTTCCATCAACCAAACAGCCATCAACAACGAGTGAATCTTCAACATGAGCATGTTCACCAAAGAAGTTTGGTGTAGCAATCACGTTACGTGAGTAAATTTTCCATTGACGGTTACGACTATCCAAGGCATTTTCAGGAGAAATGTACTCCATGTTCGCTTCCCAAAGGGATTCGATAGTACCTACGTCTTTCCAATAGCCTTCAAATTCATAAGCAAAGACGCTTTCACCTGTTTTAAGATAAGCTGGGATAACGTTCTTACCAAAGTCTGACATACCAACTGAGTTCTTTTCAGCTGAAACTAACATATTACGAAGTCGTTTCCAGTCAAAGATGTAAATACCCATTGATGCTTTCGTAGATTTAGGATTTTCAGGTTTTTCTTCGAACTCAACAATACGGTTATTAGCATCAGTGTTCATGATACCGAAACGGCTAGCTTCTTTAAGTGGCACATCTAGAACGGCGACTGTAAGACTTGCGTTGTTGTCTTTGTGAGATTGGAGCATATCGTCATAGTCCATCTTGTAAATATGGTCACCAGACAAAATCAAAACATATTCAGGATTGATGCTATCGATATAGTCAATGTTTTGGTAAATAGCGTGGCTGGTACCTTCAAACCAACGATTACCTTCGCTAGCTGAGTAAGGTTGAAGAATTGATACACCAGAGTTAACACCATCCAAGCCCCAGCTTGAACCATTACCGATATGATTATTCAAAGCAAGTGGTTGATACTGTGTAATGACACCTACATTGTTAATTCCTGAATTGGCACAGTTAGACAAGCCAAAGTCAATGATACGGTAGCGTCCACCAAACTGAACAGCTGGTTTGGCAATACTTTGGGTCAATTTTCCAAGACGAGTTCCTTGCCCACCAGCAAGGATCAAAGCCAACATTTCATTTTTCATGAATAGTCCCCCTCATGATTTTTAGTTCCATCCTCAAAAGAATGTAAGACAATCAGTCGAAACTGATTATGACAATTAAAGTAGGTTTCTCAGTGTAGTAATAGTTTGGGCGCCCAAAAGCTTCTATCAACCGCGACTTTCTTTCTATCATCCCTGAAAAACAAATCGTGTACACATTTACATCTAACCTTTATTTCAAGCGACGTTTAACACGCCAAATACTTGCTCCAAGAGCTGGCAATGTAAAGCTAAGAGTATTTTCATAATCCTTCCACTTCGCTTTTTGGGTACGGGTATCAGGATTTCCTTCCTTCCAGACACCACCGAACTCTTCCATCTCAGTGTTAAGGACTTCTTCGTAAATACCGGCAATTGGCAAGCCAATAGTGAAGTCTTTACGTTCCACTGGAGTAAAATTGAAGACACAGACTAGGATATCCCCCTTATCACCTTTATCACCCTTACGGATAAAAGAAAGAACACTTTCAGCACGGTCATCCGCATCAATAATCTCAATACCATCGTAAGAATCATCAATCTGCCAGAGAGACTTGTGGTCCTTATAGAAAGCATTCATATGACTAGTGAAGGCCTGCATCTTCTGGTTCATCTCATCTTCAAGATTTCCCCATTCAAGTTGGTAATCATGTTTCCACTCTAAGAATTGACCAAATTCAGATCCCATGAAGAGCAATTTCTTACCTGGGTGACAGAGTTGATAAGCGTAGAGGTTACGAAGACCAGCAAACTGATTGTATCGGTCGCCCCACATCTTATGCATCATACTCTTCTTACCATGTACCACCTCATCATGTGAGAATGGTAGAACATAGTTTTCATTGAAGCAATACATGAAACTGAAAGTCATCAGATTGAAATCATACTGACGATAAACAGGGTCCTCCTCGTAGAATCTTAAGATATCGTTCATCCAGCCCATATTCCATTTGAAGTCAAAGCCTAGACCACCTTCTTCAATAGGTTGTGTGATTGGCGTTGCCGCAGTGGATTCTTCCGCAATCATCATAACATCTGGATAGCGTTTTTTAATTTCACGATTGAGTTTTTGAAGGAAGCCGTAACCTTCCAAGTTACGATTACCACCATCCTTGTTGGGCATCCATGGACCCTCATCATAGTCTAAATAGAGCATATTAGAAACTGCATCCACTCGGATACCATCGATATGATAATTCTCAATCCAATAAAGAGCACTTGAAATAAGGAATGACTGTACTTGATTTTTTCCTAAGTCAAAGTTCAACGCACCCCAACGATAATTATGAGCTCGATCGTGATCTTGATATTCAAATGTTGGTGTGCCATCAAAATAGGCCAAAGCATCGTCATTTTGTGTATAGTGACCTGGGACCCAGTCCACTAAGACACCGATATTATTCTGGTGGCATGCTTCAACAAAATCTTGAAACTCTTCTGGTGTACCATAAGTATGCTCAAAAGCAAAGTAACCCATGAGCTGGTAACCCCAACTCATCCCTAATGGGTGAGCCATGAGTGGCAGAAATTCCACGTGAGTATAATTCATCTTAACTAAATATGGTATCAACTCCTCTTTCAATTCCTTGAAAGTATAAGGCTGACCATCCTCTTTTAGTTTCCAAGACGATGCATGAACTTCATAGATATTTACCGGACGTTTTTGGAACCCAAATCGTTTGCGGCACCCCATCCAAAGGCCATCTTTCCACTTCTTAGCTTTCTGCTTACGAATGACGGCTCCTGTTCCTGGGCGTGGTTCCAAATAAGTGGCAAAAGGATCCATCTTTTCGACGACTTGACCTCCCTTACGTTTCACCAAGAACTTATAAAGTTGTCCTTCTTCAGGGAGAGCTGAAGTCGCCTCCCAAACGCCGATATGGTTTTTAGTCATATCCAGAGGTGCATCAAACCAACCTGTGAAATCTCCAATTACCTGAATCTGCTCAGCATGAGGGGCCCACACACGGAAGACAAATCCTTCTTCACCCTCCAATTCATGCACACCCAAATAATTCTGAAGGTGGAAGTTCTCACCTGTTCCAAACGTGTACATGGCTTCATCAAGATTCATACCATCACTCCTTCCTTAAACTCGTCTTGATAAGAGATATCAAGGCACTAAAACATTGAAATTAATATCTGTAAATACACCAGAAAACCCTTTACGATGATAGAGCTTTCAAGCCCACAAAAATCAATTTTGTAAGCGTTTTCTATATTATATCATTTTTTTACTGCCTTGTCAGTAAACCTCCAAATCTTTTTTCATATTATCGAACACTAAGGTTTCATCCAGTTTTCCAGAAATATGTAGTTCCACGATACCTGAAGCAAAGTCTGCTTTAGTCACGTAGAGATTATCATATATATCCGCATATGAACGATATGAAAATTCTGCTACTGTTTTCTTGCGTTCAATTAATTTGGCAATTTTATCAACCAATTCTTTCTTAAGAGTCACCTGATTCCAATCCACACAATTTACCTCATCAGGGGCATTGTAGCTATTCATAGCACGCTTAACATCTGCTTCTGTGTAATTTCCATCTTCACCTGTTGCAACCATCTTACTACGCTGGAATTCTTGCCCTAATTGCATGAAACACATCCCCTGCATAGTCAGATTAAGAGCGTTAGCCAAGTAAATTCGTTTTTCAATATCCTCTGGCGAATCATGTGGATGCAGATGATGCATAAGATCATTCAAATTGTAATTGTCATGAGCTTCAATATAGTTGAGAACCTGACCTGGCATGAGGTAGTTTACAAAGCCACGGCTACCAAGTAAACTCTTAGCAATTTTGTCTTCTAAAGGAGCTCCGGACACATAACCATTACTGATTTGTCCATAGACTTCTGCCCCTTTAACGGCATCACGCGCATTGTCATTGAAAAATCCGATTCTAGGCATCAAAGCTGCGTTATCCTTCTTGGCCTTTTGGTCCACAGGAAGCCCAATCCCCATGTCCCATCCTTCACCGTAAATAAGAATCCTAGGATCTATATCATCCATGGCTGAACGAATGGCATTCATAGTAGCAACGTCATGCAAGCCCATAAGGTCAAAACGGAAACCATCCACTCCAAATTCTTCTGCCCAATAGGTCAAAGAATCAATCATATACTTGCGGTACATTTCTTTCTCACTAGCTGTTTCGTTCCCACAACCTGATCCATCTTGGAATGAACCATTGTCATGCATACGGTAATAATAAGCTGGTACTGTCAGTTGGAAGGGCGAACTGTATGACGAATATGTGTGGTTATAAACAACATCCATGATAACCCCAATACCCGCTTCATGGTAGGCCTGAATCATCTTCTTAAGCTCCAAAATTGGTGCTAAGGGATTTTTTTGATCAACCGCAAACTGACGATCTGGAACATTGTAATTTTCGGGATCATATCCCCAATTATAGAGAAGATTACCATTCTTATCATAGTTCTTGTGATGATCAAAGACCGGCTGTAACTGGACATAGTTGTAACCCATGCGTTTGATATAATCAAAACCAGTCACATCCCCTTGGGCATTTTTAGTTCCTTTCTGGCAGGCACCCAGATAAGTCCCTCTATATGCCTTCTTAACACCAGATGTTTCTGAGATTGAGAAGTCTCGTAGATGCATCTCACAAATAACAGATGAGCAGGCGTTGGCATTACGCCAGTTGGCCTCTTGTCTTGTAACCTTCTGATACCCCTTAGGAACCAAACGCTCAGGGTTTACCACCAAGCTCTTTTTATTATTTAAGCTAAGGGCAATGCTATACGGATCTCTAGTATCTTGATAGAAACTCTCCTCATGGTAGACTCGAAACTGATAGGCTACCCCATCCAAATCCCCAGGGACAGAGACGCTCCAAACACCGTGTGTGTTCATCTCGTGACGATCCTTATTTACACTGGTTCCTCGGCTCATCTTAATCACCTTAGTTTTACTACCTTTTTTAAAAAGTAGTAGCTGCACACGCCGAGCTAGTGGCCCCCAAAGGCGAAACTCTGTGGAACCTTTTTCATACTTATGTCCTAACCAACCTTGAAATCCCCACTTTTGATCAAATTCCTGTCTACGAAGAGCCATATCAAAGGCATGCTGATCACGCCCTTCAAAACTATGACTCGTCAAAGCAGCCTGTTTAGAATAATAAACAGTCGGGTCTCCTTCAACCACCCAAATAGCATTCGGGGCATCCCCCAAGAAACGTCTGATACGATAATCATGTGTCTGCTTTGACCAATCTTCCGTCTTAACCAAGAGATTGACATAGTCAATAAAACGATTAGCCGGAAAGGTGAGCTGACCTACCAGTCCAAAATCATCCTCACGAGAAAAATAGGCTTCTTCGCCCCAATAACCATCTAGCCACTTCCACATATTATATCTCGAATAGTCGCCATGCATACTATGAAAATGAACGGTTAATAAGTTGTCCATTTTAAACTCCTTTAATCTTTATTACTCACTTTTCTTTTATTATAGCAAAAAGCGTTCGTTTTGTAAGCGTTATTATGAAACAGTTTGACACTTTTTGATTTGTGTTGAACATAAAAAAAGAATGAGAAAATTTGTGCCGAAACAGTTACTCTCTCATCCTTTTATTATTTTTAAAACATATGTAAATGGTGGGTAGTACTTTTCCCATCATCACTCTTGAGTCATCAAAACCTTACGTGGCTTAGTGCCTTCAGCTGGTCCAATCACTCCGGCTTCTTCCAGTTCTTCCATCAAACGAGTGGCACGGTTGAATCCAACCGACAGACGACGTTGAATCATAGAAGCGCTAGCTTTTTGTGTTTCCAATACCAAGGCCTTCGCTTCTTCAAAGAGAGGATCCCCTTCCGAGCTACCACCATTAGTGGATGAACCACCACCAAAATCATTCTCTGAAAGTTCACCAGGATCAAAGCTCTCGTCATAGTCAGCTGAAGCCTGCTCCTTAATAAAGGTCACAATACGTTCCACGTCATCATCTGAAATAAAGGAACCTTGCAAACGAACAGGATGATTCTCATCAATCGGTTTGAAAAGCATATCCCCGCGTCCGAGTAGTTTCTCTGCCCCATTTTCATCTAAAATAGTACGACTATCTGTTCCAGAAGACACAGCAAAGGCCACACGAGATGGCACATTGGCCTTAATCAAACCGGAGATAACATCAACCGATGGACGTTGGGTTGCGAGAATCATGTGAATTCCAGCTGCACGTGCTTTTTGTCCAAGGCGAATGATAGCATCTTCCACTTCCTTACTGGCAACCATCATCAAGTCAGCCAACTCATCGACGATAACCACAATTAAAGGCAAGGGAATCTGTTTTTCTTGCGACTGGGCATTCCAGTCTTCCACCTTGGCATTGTAGCCAGCAATGTTACGCACGCCAAACTTACTAAAGAGTTCATAACGATTTTCCATCTCATCGACCACTTTTTGAAGAGCCTTGGCGGCCTTACGTGGATTAGTCACCACAGGGATAAGTAGATGAGGAATATCGTTGTAAACAGAAAGTTCAACCATCTTAGGATCGACCATAAGGAACTTAACCTGGTCTGGGCGAGCCTTCATAAGAATACTAGAGATGATTCCATTAACCGCAACAGATTTACCAGAACCAGTTGATCCAGCCACTAACAAGTGAGGCATCCGACCTAGGTCAAAATTACGAGCTGAACCATCAACAGCCTTACCAAGAGGAACTTCCAAGAGCTTATTAGGATCCGTCTTGGACTGTTCCCAAAGTTCACGGAAAGAAACCGTTGCTATCTCGGAATTAGGTACTTCGATACCAACTAAAGACTTTCCAGGTATAGGTGCCTCAATACGGACATCTTTTGCAGCAAGAGCCAGAGCCAAGTCATCCGCTAAATTGGAGATACGATTGACTCGAACCCCAACAGCAGGCTTGACCTCATACTTAGTTACAGACGGTCCAATCTCAGCCCGCTCAATCTTGACATCAATGTTGAAACTTTTGAAGGTATCTTCTAAGATTCGAATATTCTTACGAACAATGTTTTTCTCTTTAGACTGACTCTTTGGTTTATCAGGTGCAAAGAGATCTATATCAGGAAGTTTATACTGTAGGAGTTCCTTCGGTGTAAAATCAACCTCAACAGGAGCATCATCTCCCTCAACCACCATAGATGGTGGAAATTCTTCGGTTGGCAATTCCTCCGGATAGGGAACATAACTATCTTGGAAATCCTCATAATCCCCTGGAGGCAGATTATCATAGTAATCCTCAGAGGCATAATCTCTGATTTCAGGTTCAGGTGCAAAAATCTCAGCTTCTTGTGGCAAGGCTTCTGCGGCATCATCCAAGATTTCTCCCGTCTCCTCGTCAACAGTCAAATCAGCCAGGTGCTCGGCCTCGGCACGTTCTTCTGCTTCACGCTCTTTCTGAGCCTGACGTTCTGCCTTCTTCTCCTGACGCTGAGCCGTCCGTTCCAAACGCTTCTCAGCTCCTTTCTGCCAAGCTTCCTTAGCATACTCCATGATATCCAAGACATCCCAAGGGCTAAGAATGAAGGCACCCAAGAGAATGATCAATACCCCAATCATGAAGCTACCGATATTTGAAAAGAGGAAGGAAATCGGTTGGTATAGGAGAGCCCCCAACATACCGCCACCCGCAAAACGAGCGACTTGCACACTCACAAGTTCCCCAAAAAGCAAATCCTTGGTACCAGGGAAAATATCCAGACCACTCATGCGTTCTAGACTAAAGAGATAGGCGTGAAACTCCAACAAGAGCCCCACAAAGACCATCCAAAATCCTGTTACATAGTTACTATGTTTACGTAACCATTTAAAGCCAAAGAGATAAACATAGATAGCAAAAATTAAAGGGTAAGCCATACTCCCCACAAATACTCGAAAGATATTATAGAGGGCAACCCCAAAGAAACCCAATCGAAAGACTGGGAAAATTAAGACAAAGGCAAAAAAGAAGGTCCATAGCATTCGCTTAATCGCCTTCTGTCTGTCTAATTCTGCTTTTGTAAGACGCTTCTTACCGTTCTTAGAAGCCGTCCTTTTTTTCGTTTTTTTCGTTGTAGCCATAGGTGTATTATACCACGTTTTTAGACATGAAAAAAGAGAGACAAGTCTCTCCTTAGTTTGAAGACAAAGTCTTCTTTTGACATTATTCTTCAATTAATGATGTTGAGTGAACCGGACGATTCTTACCGTCTGGATCAATATATTGGATAGCTTGGTTGATAGCGATAGGGGCTTCACCCATTCCCACAGCAATCAAGTCAATCTTACCTTCATATTCTGCTGCATCACCAATAGCATAAACACCTTCTTGTGAAGTTTCAAACTGAGCATTAACCGTAACGCTAGAGCGTTTGAAGTCAACATTCCAGTTACGAAGGTTTTTATTATTGGTTGAGAAGCCAAAGCTAACAATAAGGGCATCAAGCGGCAATTCCACAACTTCATCTGACTTCACTTTTTGAACAGTCAAACTTTTGGCAAGACCATTTTCACCCTTTATTTCAAGAGGTACATAAGGCGTCATCACATTAACAGATGATTGATGAAGAAGCTCTACACTATGCTCATGGGCACGAAAAACATCACGACGATGAATCAAGGTCACACTCTCAGCAATCCCATCTAGGTGATTGGCCCAGTCAACAGCTGAATCCCCACCACCAGCAATCACAACCTTCTTGCCAGCAAATTGGTCCAGACTATGCACATTATAGAATAAGTTATTGTCCGCATAATCTTCTTCATTGTCCACACCTAAAGGACGTGGAGCGAAGGCACCATTTCCACAGGCAATGACGATAGCCTTAGACAGGTGTTGGCCTTTGCTAGTAGCAATTGTGAAGACGCCATCAGTCTTTTCAAAGGTTTGAACTTCCTCTTTCAAATGAATGCTGACACGATCTTCAAAACGCTTAAGCTGAGTCAAGAGGTTTTCTGTCAATTCTGCACCTGTCGTCTGAGGAAAGGCTGGGATATCATAGATTTTTTTCTCAGGGTAGAGAATGGCAGGCTGTCCACCAAGTTCTGACAGACTCTCAATAATATTAACAGTCATGCCACGTAGACCGGCATAAAAGGCAGCCCAAAGTCCTACTGGTCCACCACCGATAATGGTAATATCATAAATCTTTTCTTCTGACATTTTATTTTCCTTCTGCTTTTATCTCTTCTAAAATCTGACGTTCTTCATCCGTAAAATCATAGTTTTCCAAAAGATCTGGTCGACGCTCCCAGGTCTTACGCAAACTCTGTTCCATACGCCAACGTCGAATATTGACATGGTGACCTGACAAGAGTACATCTGGCACCTTCATGCCACGAAACTCAGCTGGGCGAGTGTACTGTGGAAATTCCAAAAGCCCTGACGAGAAACTATCATCCTTATGACTAGCTTCCTTACCTAAGACCTCAGGAATCAAGCGGACAGTAGCATCTACAATAGTCATAGCAGCCAACTCTCCCCCAGTCAAGACAAAGTCTCCTAGTGATATTTCGTCAGTCACTAAAGTTTTGATACGCTCATCATAGCCCTCATAATGGCCACAGATAAAGACCAATTCCTCTTCTTGCGCCAATTCTTCTGCATAGGCCTGATCAAAGGTACGACCCGCAGGATCTAAGAGAATAACGCGAGGCTTAGTCACATTTAATTTATCAAAGGTATCAAAAATTGGCTGGGCACGTAGCAACATGCCTTGCCCACCACCATAGGGTTCATCATCTACATGACGTGCCTTCTCCGCATTTTCACGGAAATTGTGATAGTTGATTTCTAGGAGTCCCTTGTCCTTTGCCTTACCAACAATGGAGTGTTCCAAAGGAGCAAACATATCTGGAAATAGGGTCAAGATATCAATCTTCATCGTCTAATCCTTCCATGAGCTCAACCTCAATACGACCAGCAGCTACATCAACATCAAGAACTACTGGTGGAATATATGGCAAGAGCAAGTCTTTCTTACCTTTACGTTTCACTACCCAAACATCATTAGCACCTGGTTGGAGAATCTCTTTGACCTGACCAATCAAAGTACCGCCTTCGTAAACATCAAGACCAATGATCTCATGGTAGTAAAATTCACCGTCATCAAGATCTGTTAGATTTTCCTCAGCAATTTTGAGACTGCAACCTTTATACTTTTCTACATCATTGATATGATAAAGCCCTTTGAACTTAACGATATCAAAGTTCTTATGCTTACGGTGACTCGCAATCTCGACATCCATGATGTGATTATCTTTGTCATCAAAAAGAGCTAGTACACTCTTCTTCTTAAAACGTTCGTCCGCAAAATCTGTTACAGACAAAACACGAAGTTCACCCTGCAATCCCTGTGTATTTACAATCTTTCCAACGTTATAATATGTCATTTAACTTCCTTATTATTTCTTATTCAAATCAAACCATGAGTCAACGAATTATCAAGTAGCCTATGACGGCATCTCAAAACACACGTTTTAAACCAGGTTAGATTCTTGTTATTCTTTATTTTAAAGCGATATAAAATGTCTAGCTTAGACCAGTCAACCCCTCTATTTTATCAAAAAGGACATAAAAAAACCAGCTTTCTCTAGCTGGTGCTTATAGTCCGTACGGGATTCGAACCCGTGTTACCGCCGTGAAAAGGCGGTGTCTTAACCCCTTGACCAACGGACCATAATCTGTATCTCTACCCTCAGATAGAACTGGGGTAGCTGGATTCGAACCAACGCATGAGGGAGTCAAAGTCCCTTGCCTTACCGCTTGGCTATACCCCAAAAGACTCTTATTATTTTACAGAAAAATCAGGAGGCTGTCAATACCTTTCTTAACTTTTTTTCAAAAAAACAATCGGCATAACCGATTGCTAGGAGTTAGGAGATTTCATCATCTAAGTGACCTTAGATTGATGATTCGAGGTTAAAGCAACCTCATATAAAAAAGAAAAGTTTTAGGATAATTTAATTATATATGTTGCTAGAAATAAAGTCAAACACTTTGACTCGCAAAATAAGAGATAATTTGCACAGCCATAATTAACCTTTTCCAACTCCTAAAATAGATTTATTCATCATCCTGTGAAACCAGATGATGTCTAAAGGCATAAACTACAGCCTGAGTACGGTCATCAACATTTAATTTTCCAAGGATATTAGACACATGGGTCTTGACGGTTTTTAAAGAAATAAACAGTTCATTAGCAATGGTTTGATTGTCATAGCCTTTAGCTAAGAGGGCTAAGATATCACGTTCACGTGCGGTCAAATCATCATGTAAGTCCGGATGACTATCGTGATATTTAATTTTATTATCCACCTCAGTTTCGATAGCTTCTTCTCCACGGTAAACCTTTCGGATACTATTTAGAATCTCTGCTGCACTGCTCGTTTTAAGCATATAGCCTTTGGCACCAGCTTCAATGACTGGATAAATTTTTTCATTGTCCAAATAGCTGGTCAAAACTAGAATCCTAGCTTCAGGCCATTCTTTGAGTAATTCCAAAGTCGCCTGAACACCATCTAACTCAGGCATAACAAGATCCATAACAACAACGTCTGGACGCAACTCCAGGGCAAGATCGACACCATCACGACCATTTCCTGCCTCTCCCACCACTTCTACATCTCCTTGGAGATTCAAGAAACTCTTAAGGCCTAAACGAACCATTTCATGGTCATCTACCAAAATCACATTAATCTTATTCGACATTGTCTTCTCCTCTTAATATTGGCACACGAACATCAATAGACGTCCCTTTACCTTTAGCTGATAGGAACTGCACAGTTCCCGCCATTTCATCAACACGCTCTTGAATGTTTTTTAGCCCATAACTCATCTCGTCAGTCGAGGCATTCAAATCATAACCAACACCATTATCTAGCATTTTTAACTGAATTTCCTGACTATTTTGATAGAGGTAAACCTCTATTTGGCTAGCTTTGGCATGTTTAAGGGTATTAGAGATAAACTCTTGGGCAATCCTAAAGAGATTATTTTCAATACGTTTGGGCACTTTCTTGACCATATCCTTGTAGACAACACGGATATTGGATTTATCGGTTAATTCCTTAAGAATCATCTGCAAGCCTTCTTGTAAGGTCTTGTTCTCAAGCTCTGTCGGACGAAGGTGCAAAAGCAAGACACGCATATCATTTTGAGCATCTGTCAGCATGGCCTCGACTGCCTGAATCTGATTATGTAAATCTTCCTTACTTAGCTGGCCCACCATCTGAGAGACACCAGAGAGAATCATACTAGCCGCAAAAAGCTCCTGGCTAACGGTATCGTGAAGATCTCGAGCAATGCGGCCTCGCTCTTTCTTAAGAATATCACGACTTTGCAAAGCCTGAGCATTTTCCGTTTTTTGCAGATCCTTGGTCAATTTACGCATTTTATGAGATAGACGCATCATATTCTTGTCCAACTCAATATCTCCCTGACGTTTGACTGGCTGGTTATTGATAATACGACGCAAGTCCTGATTGACCGAACGCATACTATTATCATTAGCAATGGCCCAAAGAATATACAGTAAAATGAGCAAACTCAGAACCACAAAAAACATGTTAAAAAAGAAGTGAAATGCCTGAGAAATACTACCGAAAACCAGCGAAAAGTTAAGGTTAAAGCTATCCATAACCACAAGGGTAACCCCAATTAAAACAACAACTGAATAAGTTAGGATTAAAAATAGGTACTGTTTCTTCATTTACGACGTACCTCCACTGGTCCAGCTCCCACATTGAGAATCAATTTAACCGTGCGATGGGCATGCTCATACTCCGCTCCCTGCAAGGTCAAGCTTTCGTAACGGAGGTCGTATTCATCTTCATTAAAGAAGGTCACAGAGCTATAGATAGCTGATATATTCAGCTTTACAGAAACATCAATTGGTACCAAGATTGTCGTTGGCCCATAAAGTTTCTGTAAAATGACGACATTTTCTCGACCCGAAACGATAACCTGGGTCAAATCAATCACATCTGTCCCAAAGAAACGGATAATATTAATATCATTAAAGTCATAGCGATCACTGACAGGTTCCATACGAGTCCCAATCCACTGATTTCGCACAGCCTGTGGATTCAAGTCGTCTTCCTTAAATTGAATGAGAGCGTAGCGATTCTTTTTCTTGACCTGTGAAAAATGGTTAATCATGACATAGGCCACACCCACTAAGATAGCAAGAACCACATAGATATTCCACATGGAAACCAGAAAAAGTGAAATCAAGCAGATTGTCAAGACAAAGTCGCTCTTGGACTCCTTGTTAAAAAAGCGAACTGCCAACAAGGTCAAAACCAGTATGAAAATAAAACTGGTAATATCATTATTAAAGATGGTGATTAAGCCTAGAGTTAAAAGAAGAGCCTCCACCACTAAGAAAAAATTAAATTTGGTCATAAGGACCTCTCAAATAAAAGTATACAGGGTTCATTCTATCAAATTTTGGACTAATTGACAAAAGGACCTAGTTTGAGAACTTACTAGCTATGGAATATAGGAGCAAAAAAGTACCTCTATTATAGAAAGCACAATCTTTAAGCCATAGAAAACCTAGTCGTCGTTCTTATCCATTTTCCTACTCATAGCAAGCACCGTACTTCTGATTTCCTCAAGAATAGCACGTTGTTCAGCCAACTCCTTCTCAAACTCAGCTAATTTTCGTTCAGTTTGGCGACCTGAACGTACAAAAATATTATTAAGAGAGTTAGTCAACAAGCCCAGAGTAGTAATTCCACTAAACATGAGCACAACAGCAATCACCTTACCTACGATTTTAGGGATACTTTCCCCGTAACCTACTGTGGTAACTGTTGCCACAGACCACCAAATAGCATCTATAGTGCCAAGGAGAAACGAATTGTATAATCTAAAGCAAATATAAGGGAAATGGTCTGATTAATAAATAGAAAAGAGTGTCTCCCAATAGTAATCAACCCAACCAAATCAAAAATCACTCTCCATATGGAAAGAAGTGCTAGAATCGTCATGACAATATCGTAGCTAATAATATACCTTTTTCAGTTTTCTACGGTTTCTCATTGCGCCTCTCCTCTATGTGATGCGTTCATTATAAAAGAATCTGCCATTCCTGACAAGCAGCCACTTTAAAATCCCCAAGCAATTGAATCAAAAAGAGAGGCAGAAAACCTCTCTTTCTCTTATATCTAAGATTTCCAAACTTATTATTGCTCTGTGTGAGTAGCTTCTGTAGCTGTTTCGGTACTAGAAGTTGTACTTGAAGAACTAGAACTTGTAGATGATGACGAATGCATCATACTTTCTGAGCTTGACTGTTGAATGCTTGAACTCTCAGTTACAACTGAAACATAGAGAATCACTGTACCATCAACGGCAGTACCAACTTGTGGGTCTTGATAAAGTACCTCTGTATTACTAGGTACCTTACTCTTATCCAACTTAACACCAGTATTATAGTCGTGATACTCAATACTACTACTTGAAATATCTGTACGATTCAAGGTTTGGACTGCTGTCGAGACAGTTAAACCAGTCACATCAGGCATAGTTATAGTCTTAGGAGTTGCCACACGGAACTTGATTTTCACCTTACTATCTTTAGGATTGAAGGACTTGTTTTTCTCCGGACTTTGAGATAGGATTTCACCTTCTTTAGCATCGTCGTCTTCGACATGTTGAATATCAATTTGATCCTCGGAAACCCCATAATTCGAGGTTAAATCCTCAATGGCATCCTTATAATTTTTCCCCTTGTAATTTTTCAGAGTGAAACCTTTGCTACCAGAAGAAACATAGACATCAATGCTTGTTCCCTCTTTACGCGTTGTCCCAGCTGTAGGGTCGGTCTTGATAACTTTGCCCTTATCAACTGAATCATCCTCGACTTCATTAACATCGCCAACCTTAAAGCCTGCACTTTCAAGTTTCGTCTGAGCTGTTGACAACTCTTGACCTACAACATTTGGTACTTGGACATTATCAGGATTGGTAAAAACAAGATAGGCAAAAATGATAATTCCTATAAAGACTAAGCCTAGGAGAACCTTGAGTAGAGTTGAAAAGATATTTTTCTTCTTTTTAGCTAGAGAAGCTTTTTCCCTCGGTTGTTTGCTTGGAGCCGGTGTTGGCTCTGATGGTTTAGGAGAAACCTTTTTCTCAGGACCTACTGATGGAACTGAATCAACCTTTGGTAGGGTCTTAGTATCCGTCATATCATCAAAAACTACCTTAGAATCACGACTATGACTAGGATGCAAACTAGTTACTAGGTCGCGACTCATTTCCAAAGTGCTGTTGTAACGATTTTCAAGCTTTTTAGCAGTTGCTCTAATAACAACATTTTCTAAAGCTTGAGGAACGTTACGGTTCTCAGCCAAAATCGATGGTAAGGGCTTTTGGAAATGTTGAAGTGCAATGGTTACTGCACTATCGCCATCAAAAGGAATATGCCCTGTCAACATTTCAAAGAGCATAATCCCCATAGCATAGATATCACTTTGGATAGTGGCTTTAGAACCACGTGCCTGTTCTGGTGACAAATAATGGACTGACCCCAACATTGAGTTAGTTTGTGTCAGACTGGTTTCAGCAAATGCTACTGCGATACCAAAGTCTGTAACCTTAGCTCTACCATCCTTAGTTAATAGAACGTTCTGTGGCTTAAGGTCACGGTGAATAATGCCCTTTTGGTGGGCAAGAGTCATGGCAGAAAGGACTTCCCCCATAATACGCACAACATCTTGGTTAGACAATGGAGCATGGTCTTGAATGAATCTCTTCAAGTCCGAACCGTCCACATACTCCATCACCAAGAACTGCTGACCGTCTTCTTCACCGATATCTCGAATCGCAACTATATTCGGATGGCTAAGCTCAGCCATGGCACGCGCTTCACGCTGGAAACGCGCTACAGCAACCTGATCAGTTTGATAATTGGTACGTAGCACCTTAATAGCTACACTTTCATTATCCAGAATCAGGTCGTTAGCCAGATAAACATCCGCCATACCACCACGTCCGATAGACTTAAGGATTCGATAACGTCCAGCAAACAATTTGCCAACTTGGATCATTATCCTTCCTCACTTTCTACTTTGATGAGAGCAACGGTAATATTATCATAACCACCGGCCTCATTGGCAGCGGCAACTAAACGACTGGTTTTTTCTTCGACGAAACCAGGACTGTTAACAATATGAATAATCTGTTCAATTGAAATCATATTAGTCAATCCATCTGAATTGGCCAAAATATAATCTCCCGGTTCCAATTGTTGAACACCAAGATCTGCTTCAACTGGAGCAGCTTGCCCTATAGATTGCGTAATAATATTACGTTGTGGGTGAACTGCTGCTTCTTCTTCTGTCAACTGACCAGCCTTGATAAGAGCATTAACCAAGGAGTGATCGTTCGTTAATTGCTTATACTCACCATTACGGATAAGGGAAATACGTGAATCCCCAACATGAGCGAAAATCACAGCATTATCAACTAAGGCAAGAACCTCGATAGTTGTTCCCATTCCTTTATATTCTTCATTTTGACCAAGCTCATAGATTTTACGATTTTCTTCATCGATGGCAGCAATCATCCAATCACGAATTTGGCTCAACTCACGAAGATCAGTGTTAATCCAGTTACGACCAAGGTCAGTTACTGACATCTCACTGGCAATATTTCCAGCACGGTGTCCACCCATTCCATCTGCAACAATGACAAGTGTAACACCAGCCTTGTTGACAAATTTATTAACAAAATCTTGATTGTTTGACCGTTTTTGGCCAATGTCTGTTAATAATGATATTTCCATAATTTTCTTTCTGACTTGCGTCAGTGTTTCCTCCTCTGTAACCCTAGACCTTCTTACGCAACTGAGCGATAAAAAAACCATCAGTTAGATACTGTTCGGGGGTAATAGCCAAACAGCCATTGACCACGATATCCTTGCATGGATGATCCAAGGCAACTTGCTCAAAATCAGGATGGCTCTCAAGAAAGGCTTGAATCATCTCTTGATTTTCTTCTGCTATGATGGTGCAAGTACTATAGGTTATTATACCACCTTTTCGTAGAGTTTGACAAACACTGGATAAGATATCCAATTGCACAGACTTGAGGGATTCAAAGTCTTGGAGATCCTTATTATATTTGATGTCGGGTTTTCGACGAATGAGACCAATCCCTGAGCAAGGAGCATCCACTAGAATCTTGTCAAAACTATCAGATGGAAAGACTTGATGCACCTGACTAGCATCCAGCTTCTGAGTCTTAACCTTATCAGCTAGACCAAGACGTTGTGCGTTTTCTTCGATAAGGACAAGCTTATGATCATAGAGGTCAAGCGCCGTCACATGTCCACTCGTCAAATAAGAGGCCATATGTACCGTCTTACCACCAGGTGCCGCACAGGCATCCAGGATTTCTTCCTCACCTTGAATCCCTAAAGTTGGCGCAACCAGTTGACTAGTCTCATCCTGAATGGTCAACAAGCCCTCTTTAAAATAATCTGTCCCAGCAAAATAACCCGAAGATTTAACAAGCCCAACTGGTGACAAAGCTGAACGCTCAGCCCCAGTGGCCTCCGCAATTTCTTCCATACGGGACACGTCCGTCACACGGACACTAGCCTTATTTCTAACAAAGAGACTTTGGAAAATAGCAAGGGCACGGTCCTCTCCATACTGGTCGATAAGTTTTTTTACCAACCATACAGGTAAAGAATACTGAACAGAATAGCGTTTATTGACGCGTTTAATCTTGCTTGGATCTGGCAAAGGCTGGCTAGATAGTTTACGAAGAACCGCATTTACCAGCTTCTCAGCACCTTTTTTATTGCCTCGATTTTTGGCAATAGAAACGGCATCATTGACCACCGCATGGGCTGGAATCTTATCTAAATAGGCCAACTGGTAGAGACTCAAAAGCAAGAGGTCATAGACCCAAGGTTCAAGCTTATCTCGGTCCTCGATGACATGGGCTAAAATCCACTCCAAAGTAATCTTACGAGCTACGGTCCCATAAACAATTTCCGTTACCAGTGCCTTGTCCTTATCTGTTAGATATGAATTGCTCAGACGTGCATTGAGGGCAATATTTGAGTAAGCCCCTTCCTGGAAGACCTCTTCTAAGACTTCAAGTGCCTGTCCACGGGCTGTTTTTTTCCAATCATTGGCCAAATGCATCACCTACTTCAAGATTGCGACCGACTCCATTAAGGAAATCGGCAATAGCCATACGAGGTTTACCTGCAGGCTGAACACTCTTAAGGGAAATAGCTCCTTGACCAGTCGCAACGACCAAACTCTTCTTAGTTTTTTCGATAATATGACCAGCCTGTCCTTGCCCTTCTACTAAGTCTCCTTCATAAATTTTGAAACGTTTGCCATCAAGCAAAGTATGTGCCACAGGCCATGGGTACATGCCACGAATTTGATTAAAGATGTCACGAGCCGACTTATTCCAATCAAGGCGTTCTTCTTCTGGGCTAATGTTTGGCGAAAATGTTACCTGACTGGCATCTTGAGGAACAGGTTTGATTTCTCCAGCAATGTAAGCAGGCAAGGTTTCAAGCAATAGGTCACGACCCAAGACTGCCAATTTTTCAAACATAGTACCGACATTATCTTGGTCCAGAATTGGCAAGGCCTTTTGGCTGACCATGTCACCAGCATCCATTTCCTTGACCATTTCCATGATTGTCACACCCGCTTCTGCATCACCATTGATAATGGCATAATGGATAGGTGCTCCACCACGGTATTTGGGCAAGAGTGAAGCGTGAACATTTACCGCAAAATCCATGCTATCAAGCAACTTACTTGGCAAAAATTGTCCATAAGCTGCAGTAACAATCCCATCAGCACCAAGCGCCATCAGTTGCGCCATTTCTTCAGAACCTGACAACTTTTCAGGTTGATAGATTGGCAAGTCATGCGCCAAGGCTACTTCCTTGACCGGTGTCATGCGGATTTCTTTTTTACGGCCAACAGCACGGTCTGGTTGCGTCACCACAGCAACAATATCGTAACGCTCATCGGTCAAAAGTCCCTCCAGCACTGTCGCTGAAAAGGCTGGCGTTCCCATAAATACTATTTTTGTCATATTCTTCCTTTTCTAAATTAGGTGAAATTCTGAGGCTCATGATCAATAATCAAACGTAGATCCTTATTTTCAGGTTCCTGAGTCATATCAAGGATCCTATTAAGCGTTTCTTCCAAGTTATCCTCAAAACGGTATTTGATAATAATCTGATAATGATAAAGGTTATGTGTTCGGGCAATAGGTTTTGGTGTTGGTCCCAAGAAAGTCACCTTGTCCGACAAGTGTTCTCTTAAATATGCCATGACCTCATAGCTCTTACGAACCACAAACTCTTCATCCTTGTGAGAAAACGTGATCCCTACCGTATAGAAATAGGGCGGATAGGCCAACTGACGGCGAATCCCCATCTCATAGGCATAAAATCCCTCATAATCCTGTTGCTTAGCAAAACGAATGGCATAATGACTAGGGTTATATGTCTGAATAATCACTTCCCCTTCCTTGTCCGCACGACCAGCACGACCAGCCACTTGTGTCAAAAGCTGGAAGGTACGCTCAGCCGAACGAAAATCTGGCAAATTTAGCGACGTATCCGCATTTAAGACCCCTACCAAGGTAACATTTGGAAAATCCAAGCCCTTGGCAATCATTTGGGTTCCTAGCAGAATATCAGCCTGGCCACTTCCAAAAGTCTCTAGGAGCTTCTCGTGAGCGCCTTTTTTACGTGTGGTATCAACATCCATACGAATCACTCTAGCTTCTGGCAAAAGTTCCGTCAATTGATCATAAGCCTTCTGTGTCCCAGTCCCATAATAGCGAATCTGGCGACTCTGACAGTTAGGACAAACATGAGGAATAGCTTTTTGAAAATCACAGTAGTGACAATTCATGGTCTTAGTATCCATATGCAAAGTCAGTGAAATATCACAGTTCGGACAGTCATCCACATAGCCACAGTCACGACACATAACAAATGAAGAATAACCACGACGATTCAACATCAAAACGACTTGTTCCTTACGTGCCAATCGCTCTCGGATTTTCTCTAAGAGAGGGGGCGTAAAATCACTCGCCTCTTGTCGACCTACAAAGTCCTTAAAGTCCACCACTTCCACCTGCGGAATTTTAGCCTTAGGATTGGCCCTCTCCGTCAACTCAAGAAAATGGTAGACCCCTTTCTGAGCCCTCGCTCGCGACTCAATAGAAGGCGTAGCTGACCCAAGTACAAGCACAGCTCCATGACTCTTAGCCCTAAGCAAGGCCACATCTCTAGCATGGTAACGAGGATTGGACTCTTGTTTATAAGTAGCCTCATGTTCCTCATCGATAATGATTGCTCCAATATTGTCCAAGGGAGCAAAGATAGCAGAACGTGCTCCTACGACAACCTTTGCTTGACCAGACCTAACCTTACGCCACTCGTCAAATTTTTCACCATCTGACAAGCCTGAATGCATGATGGCTACCAAGTCACCAAAACGGGAGATGAAACGATTGGTCATTTGTGGCGTCAGAGAAATTTCTGGAACCAAGACAATGGCAGTTTTTCCCATAGCCAAGGTTCTCTCAATAAGATGCAGGTAAACCTCAGTCTTACCTGACCCCGTCACTCCTTCCAACAAGAACGGCTTCCCACCATGACCAATCTGACCTGTCATTACTTCAACCGCATGTGCCTGCTGAGCATTAAGCTCTAGAAAATCCGTCTTCTCTACTTTTTCAAAGTAGCTATCAGCACGATTGACCTCAACTTCACTGATGACTAGAGCTCCAGCCCCAATGAAAAACTTCACCACATCTCGAGAAAAAAGTTTGTGCAGGTCTACCAACTTTCCAGACTCATTCTTTTCTAACAAGAAGTCGCGCAACTCCATCCGTTTCTTAGCCCGTTGCGAAATAGCCAAAGTCTCAAGAATGCCCTTTTGAACACTATAGTGCTTCTCAGTCTTGATGTTCTGCTTATCCTTGGCAATGTAATCAACCGTTACACGCCCAGACTGGACCAGACGAGGAATGGCTTGACGCTGCTCCTCTGACAACTGCGAGAAAAGAATATGATCCTGCCCCTGAAGAAAAGTCTGTTTATCCTCTTCACTCAGTTTATCAGTTGCCATGATAACCTTATCGTACTGTGAATTAAGGAGACCAGGTAGCATTGACTTCAAGATGGAAATCTTATAGGAAAAGACCGTATGTCGCATCTGATCAGCCAAATCCAGCTGATCCTGATTAAGGACTGGCTCATAATCTAAAAGCTCAGCGATAGGTTTCAATTCAGGAAAATCTCTTAAGTTCTCCTGACCTTCTAAACCAATAACAAAACCTTGCAATAGACGATTTCCTTTACCAAAAGGCACATGAACCCGCATACCGATGGCGATTTGTGCTTGCATGGTTTCCGGTACGAGGTAACTATAAGACCTGTCCGTCTGCATCAGAGGAACATCTACAATTATTTGTGCAACTAAAACCATATATCTCCTCTCTTCACCTTTGGACCAGCGATTTCCTAAGCTCCAGAAATCTTGAGCTAGTGATATTCATCATAAAGAAGGAAGCTGAGACACTATGCCTCAGCTCCTCCTATCCTCGTAAACCAAAGCAAGACTTTGATTTTAGATTTTATCGCCTTCTTCTTTTTCTTTAGCGATTTGTTCTTTGATTTTACGTTCTTCTTCCTCAGCAGCAAGACGCGCTTGGATAACTTTCAAACGCGCCAATTCACGTTTAGCTTCTGGATCTGGGTGGATAGTGACATTACCAGATTCAATTTCTTCAAGGGCTTGAAGCGTAGATTTTACAGCCGAAAATTCTTGAGTAGGTTCAGCACCAGCTGCCAATTCATGGGCACGTTTTGCTTGCAAAATAACTAATGAATATTTTGAAGGCACTTTATCCAAAAGTTTATCAATAGAGGGTTTCAACATCATAATTCTATACCTATTTCTAATTTATTTATCTGATAATTTCTTGTCTGAAATCATATTACGATAGTGACCAATCACACGGTCAACTCGGAAGTGTTCCGCTTCAATAACACGCTTCACACGCTCGGCAGCCAAAGGCACCTCATCATTGACAATGGCATAATCGTATTCGCTCATGAGAGCAATCTCTTCACGCGCACGTTCAATACGTTGGGCAATAACTTCTTCAGAATCCGTTCCACGGCCAACTAAACGTTCTTCAAGTTCGTTCAAATCTGGTGGTGTCAAAAAGATAAAGACAGCATCTGGAACCTTTTTCTTAACCTGTAGGGCCCCTTGAACCTCGATTTCAAGGAAAACATCAATCCCCTTATCCAAGGTTTCATTGACATAGGTCAAGGGTGTTCCGTAGTAGTTGCCCACATACTCAGCATATTCCAACATTTGACCATTACGAATAAGCTCTTCGAATTCCTCACGCGAACGGAAGAAATAATCCTTCCCATCAACTTCACCAGGACGTTGAGCACGTGTGGTCATCGATACCGAGTATTCAAATTTGTGGTCAGGTGTTGAAAAAATCTCCTGACGAACAGTTCCTTTTCCGACACCAGAAGGCCCTGAAAAAACAATTAAAAGTCCACGTTCAGACATGTCTTCTCCTTAAACTAAGATTAAAATTCTTCTTATGACTCACCTTAAAAAAGAGAAGTAAATCATCTCTTTTTATGGCTTAGGGGTTGTTCAGTGATTAAGTTACAGCTCACTTTTCAAAGCAGTCGTATTTCTTACTATTTTATCAATAAAAGCGACTTTTTTCAAGGTGAGGACACCATTAAAAAGAGTGAATCTCTTTTTCCAGTACTCACTCTTTTTAAACCAATCCAGTCAAGAGACCTTGCATGAATTCTTCTGAATGGAACTCACCAATGTCGTCAATTTTCTCACCAAAACCAATTAACTTAACTGGAATATCCAACTCTTGGCGAATGGCTAGAACCACACCACCCTTGGCACTACCATCCAACTTAGTCAAGACAAGACCTGTAAGAGGTGTAATTTTTGAAAATTCCTTGGCCTGACTAAGGGCATTTTGACCTGTTGAGGCATCCAAAGCCAAGAGGGTTTCATGAGGTGCTTCTGGCACCACACGCTTGATAATACGGCCGATTTTTTCAAGCTCTGCCATAAGGTTGTCTTTGTTTTGTAAACGACCCGCAGTATCAATCATAAGAACATCAACATCTTCAGCCAGGGCCTTCTCCATACCATCAAAAACCACTGAAGCAGGGTCAGCCTTTTCAGCACCAGTCACTACTGGCACATCAACACGACGTCCCCACTCGACCAGTTGGGCAACAGCTCCCGCACGGAAAGTATCAGCAGCAACCAGCATAACTTTTTTGCCTTCTTGTTTGTATTTATGTGCCAACTTACCAATAGAAGTCGTTTTACCAACCCCATTAACACCAACAAAAAGCATAACTGTCAAACCATCTTGGAAATTAATATGCTCCTTATAAACATCGTCCTTCTCGTAGATATCCACAAGTTTTTCAATAATCAAGCGTTGCAAATCCTCAGTCTTTTTGACATTCTCAAGTCGAGCTTCATAGCGTAAGTCTTCTGTCAATTTCGTTGCAACATTAACACCTACATCGGAAAGAATCAGCATTTCTTCCAATTCTTCGAAGAACTCCTCATCAACACGACGGAAATTCGCAAAGAATTCATTCAGGCGGGCAGCAAAACCTGTACGCGTCTTCTTAAGGGTACGATTATATTTTTCTTGTTCTGTTTCAGTTTTTGAAGCCTGAACTTCTTCAGTTTTTTCCTCAACTTTACGGGTTTGAACAGCCTCAAAAGTAACTGTTTCACCTTTTTCTGCAGCAGCAGCTACCTGAGCCTTTTTAGCATAGTAATCAGCCATGACATCCGCAAAGTGGTTATCCACAGTTACTTGGCTTTCTTCTGTCACTGTAGATTCGCTTTCTTCAACAGATTCTGTAGACGAAATCTCTTCTACTTGAGTCTCTGACTCACTGAGCTGTTCTGCTTGACTTTCACTTGTTCCTTCACTTGTTAACAAGTCTTGATTATCAAGAGCCTCAGTTTCTGAAAATTCCTGATTTGCTACAGTTTCTTGTGACTGGTTTTCCTCTTGTCCAAATAATCGATCAAATAGACCCATTTGGTTCTCCTTATTTCTCTAGAATATATTTGTGGATGGCCTCAGCCACTCCAGATTCCTCATTAGTTTTTGTCGTTACAGCCTTAGCAACAGCCTTAGCCTTAGGAACAGCATTTACCATAGCCACACCAAGACCAGCCCACTCCAACATGGTCAAGTCATTTTCCTCGTCTCCCATAGCCATAACCTGACTTTTATCAAGGGCAAGATAATCAGACAAAAGTTTCAAGCCTACAGCTTTATGAACTCCTTTGGGCATGACTTCAAGGATAATCTCACGAGACTTAAAAACTTCAAAATTCTGGTATAGCTGTTTAGGTAGTTTTTCAATTTGGGCATCCAAAAATGCTTCCTCACAGACAGTAACTACCTTATTATAGACGATATTTTCAGGAATGTCATCAATACTCTCCACATCGACGAAGGTCAAGGTAGGATTAGCCTGACGATAGAGAGAATGATTGCCTTTACTCGGAACACCATAAACAATGCCATCACTGATAACATCCATAGGGAGCCCTAGAGGTTCAAAGACAGCATAAATCTGCTTTAAATCTTCTCGACTCATCTCTTTCTTTATAAGGATATCCCCATTATTACGCTGAACCAAGCCACCATTGAAGGTCACACTATAGTGCTTATCATCCAACAAGCCCAAATCTTCCAAGATATGAGTAATAGCTGGCAGAGGACGACCAGTCGTAATGACCACATGAATTCCCTCAGCTTCTGCCGCCTTAAGAGCAGCTCTATTTTCAGCTGTTACTTGCTTATCCTTGGTAAAGAGGGTCCCATCTAGGTCCAAGGCTAGTAATTTAATCTCAGACATCTGAACCTACCAATCCTTCCATGTAGTCAAAGACTGCACCATCTTTATGGTGACCAATCACCTCATCTGCTACTTCCTTAATCTCATCACGCGCATTTTCCGTAGCAACCGCATGCCCTGCAAAGGTCAGCATCTCCATATCATTGAGATTATCGCCAAAAGCAACGACATCTGAAGCCTGGCATCCCAACTTTTGACAAAGATGGTAGAGACCAAAGCCCTTGTCCACACCTTTAAGAATGATATCCATGGAATCAAAGCCAGTTGTCACTGCTGTCATATCCTCAAAGATTGTGTTGAGGTAGTCACCACGGTCCATAATGGTATCCCCTTGGAACTTAGCAGTTACCTTGAAAATATCATCTGTGACCGCTTCAAGGTCCGTTGCCATAACATTTTCATAGTAGCGTTCCATGGCCTTAAGATAGGCTGGATCTGCATCGTTTGGTGCATAGGCTCCTCGACGTCCTGACAAAAGAATTCCCTCGCAAGTTGGCAGGACTAAAGTCGTACCTGCAATTTCCAAATAATCTTTAGGTTCTAGCTTAGACTCAAACAAGACTTCACCCTTATACTGAACCAAGGCCCCATTTTCCGCAATAATAGCAATGCGGCCCACAAAGCCGTCAAAGAGTTCTTCCAAAGCTAAGAGAGCTCGACCAGAAGCTACTGTAAAGACATAATCTTTAGCTTCACAAGCATCCAAAAGCTTATCTAAACGTGCCTTATCATAGGAACCAAGGTGGTCCAAAAAAGTACCATCCATATCTGTTGCTAAAATTTTCAAAATAATCTCCCTTCAGGTCGAATATACTTGCCCCTATTGTACCAAAAATAAGGATATAAGTTAGGGAAAAGCTAAAGAAATTAGAGAAAATATAGCATTTTACTTGCAAATTTATCGTTTTAGTTGTATCGTTACTGTAGTACAAAAATAATACTATTATACTTTTAGAAAGGAGTCTTTTATGGCTTGGACATTTGATGAAAAATCGCCAATCTATCTCCAAATCGCCTATCGTGTAAAACTGAAGATAGCTTCCAAGGAATTGAGCATGGGACAACAACTCCTACCTGTAAGGGAATTTGCTCAGGAAGCCGGGGTCAATCCCAACACCGTACAAAGAGCCTTCCAAGAACTTGAAAAAGAGGGGCTGGTCTATTCTGCCCGTACCTCTGGCCGCTTTGTTACCGAAGATGAAAAACTTATTGATCAAAAACGGCACGAGATTGCCCAAAGTCTCATGAAAAACTTTGTCACTGAGATGGTAGCCATTGGTTTTAGCTCACCTGAAATCAAAGCTATCATTACTGACTACATCGAACAAACAGGAAAGGACTTATAGACCGATGACTGATATTGTAACTCTAACAAATCTCACCAAGACCTATAATGGTATTCCAGCCCTTAGAGATGTGACCATGTCCATTCCTTCTGGTAAAATCATTGGTCTCTTAGGACCAAACGGTAGTGGTAAAACAACTCTCATCAAGATTTTGAATGGCCTCCTCCAACCAACTTCTGGTTTAGTAACTATTAATGGATTTCAGCCATCACCTATCACTAAAGCTCAAGTGGCATATCTACCCGATACAACTTATTTGGATGAAAGTAAGACTATCCAATACTACTTGGACTTCTTCCAAGATTTCTATGCTGACTTCCGCTATCCTCTTGCCTTGCAACTCTTGCAGGATCTAAAGCTACAGCCTGATTTGCGCCTTAAAGATCTTTCAAAAGGTAACAAAGAAAAAGTTCAGTTGATTTTGGTTATGAGTCGTGAGGCTAAACTCTATCTCCTCGATGAACCTATCGGTGGTGTCGATCCTGCGTCACGTGACTACATCCTTAAAACCATCATCAACCAATACTCTGAAGATGCTTCTGTTATCATTTCAACTCATTTGATTGCAGATATTGAATCCGTTCTAGATGAAGTTGTCTTCTTAAAGTACGGTCAGATTGAACTTCAGGGTGACGCTGATAATATTCGTCAAGCCCATGGCAAATCTATCGACAAACTCTTTAGAGAGATGTTCCACAATTAGGAGGTATGAGCATGTTTTGGAAATTAGTTAAATATGAATTACAATCGGTCCGTAAATGGTATCTCGGCATCTATGGTATTGCTATCCTACTCTCTATCCCCTTGGGTTTAATGCTTCGAAAATTAACGGTCACCTTTGAACACAGCCACAAGGAACCAAGCTTACTGTTTATGGCTTTCTTTACACTGATTGTGATTGCTACCATTGTTGTTTGGGGAACCATCTATATCGCAACTATTGTTCTCATTATCAAACGCTTTGCGACTAGCGTCTTTGGACGAGAAGGCTACCTAAGCAACACGCTTCCTGTTTCAGCGCACCAATTAATCTTGTCTAAACTTTTGGCAGCTTTTATTTTAGATACGATTTCATCTCTCGTTGTACTCGCTTCAATTGGCATTATAGCCACTTTCAACCTTGATATGAAAGATATCCTACTGACTACCAGCTACTTCGGTCAAATCTTAAAAGAAATGGGAGCCCTCTATCTCTTCATCCCTGCTACAATTTTAGGAACAATTGGCAGTATCCTATTCTATTACCTCTGTATCAGTATCGGAAACCTCTTCAATAATAACAAAATTCTTATGGGATTTGTCGCCTATTTCGCCATTCAGGCTATCCTGTTCTTTATTGGTTTCTTCTTTGGAATTGGTGCATCCTTGACCGGAAATGCAACAAACACTATAATTAATAACTCGTCATATATCTTTAGTCTAGTTCAATCTCTCATTCTCATCGCAGCAAGTTACTTTGGTACCTACTATATCATGACAAAGCGCTTAAATTTAGACTAAAGAAAAACCGTGTTCCTGTGGAACACGATTTTTTTTGCATTGAAAAGACTTACTTACTTTGTTCTTTACGATAAGTCTCAATTTCTTTCTTGTTACCCCAAACGAAGTGACCTGGACGTACTTCCACCATTTCTGGTTTATCAACCGAATAGTCGTGTTGGTTTGGATCATAAACCTTCAAGACCTTCTTACGTTCCAAGATTGGATCTGGAATAGGAACAGCAGACAAAAGTGACTTGGTGTAAGGGTGGATAGGATTGTTATAGAGTTCTTCTGTCTCAGCAACTTCCACGATTGTCCCCTTATAGATAACAGCGATACGGTCAGAAATGAAACGGACCACTGACAAGTCGTGAGCGATAAAGAGATAGGTCAATCCCAACTCTTTTTGGAATTTCTTAAGCAAGTTCAAGACTTGGGCACGGACTGACACGTCAAGGGCTGAGATCGGTTCGTCAGCGATAACCAAGTCCGGTTGCATGACCAAGGAACGTGCAATCCCAATACGTTGACGTTGTCCCCCAGAAAATTCGTGAGGGTAACGTGTCAAGTGTTCCTCAAGAAGTCCCACTTCTTTGATGATTTCCTTGATTTTAGCTTTACGATCTTCCTCATCTTTATAGAGATGGAAGTTATGCAAGCCCTCAGACAAGATATAATCAACTGTTGCACGTTCATTTAAACTAGCCGCAGGGTCTTGGAAAATCATCTGAATACGACGAATAAGGTCGTTTTTCTCAGAGTGAGATAAGTGTCCATTGATTTTCTTACCGTCAAAAATAATCTCACCATTACTTGTATCATTCAGACCAATAATGGCACGACCAATTGTGGTTTTACCACTACCAGACTCACCAACGAGGGAAAAGGTTTCACCCTTGTTGATGAAAAAATTAGCATTGTGGACAGCAACGAATTTCTTGCTTCCTTCACCGAAGGAAATCTCCACATCTTTTACTTCAACTAACTTCTTAGGCATCGCCTTCCTCCTCATCTCCTAAATGTGCAAATCCCATATTAGCACGGATTTTTTCATGTAGATTTTGGATAACCGCAGGTTTTTCAACTTTTGGTGCATCCTCATGTAAGAGCCAGGTCTTAGCCCAGTGAGTATCTGAAACTTGGAATTGTGGTGCTTTTTCCTCAAAGTCAATTTGCATAGCATAGTCTGAACGCAAGGCAAAGGCATCTCCAACAACCGGTGTATAAAGTGATGGTGGTGTCCCTGGAATTGAGAAAAGCTCACCCTTATCGTCAGCCAACTGTGGTAAGCTTGAAAGCAAGCTCCACGTGTATGGGTGACAAGGCTCATAGAAAATTTCCTCAACAGTTGCGTACTCAATGATTTCACCAGCATACATAACAGCAACCTTGTCAGCAATACTTGCTACCACACCAAGGTCATGGGTAATGAAAATCACTGAGAAACCGTACTCCTCTTTGAGAGATTTCAAGAGGTCAATGATTTGGGCTTGAATGGTCACATCAAGGGCAGTTGTTGGCTCGTCACAGATAAGGACATCAGGACGACAAGCCAAGGCAATGGCGATGACGATACGTTGACGCATCCCACCAGAGTATTGGAAAGGATATTCGTTGAAACGTTTTTCAGCATCCGGAATACCAACCTTGTCCATGTAATCAATTGCCATTTTTTTAGCTTCTTTGGTTGATTTTCCTTGGTGTTTGACAATAACTTCAACAATTTGACTTCCGATAGTCTTAATTGGGTCAAGACTGGTCATTGGATCTTGGAAGATAGTCGCAATCTTAGCTCCACGAATAGGTGCCCAATCTTGGTGACTCTTAAGCTTGGTCAAATCTTGGCCACGATAATCAATAGAACCGCTAGCTACACGACCATTTTCTTCAAGCATCCCTGTGAAAGTCTTAGTCAATACTGATTTACCTGAACCAGACTCACCAACCAAGGCTAAAACTTCACCTTCAACCAAATCAAGGGACACTCCTCGAATAGCTGTCAAAACACGGTCACGAACGTCAAACTCCACGACGATATCGCGAGCCGATAATATTACATTTTTATTTTCTGTCATATTGGACTCCTATCTATGCGTACGTGGGTCGCTGGCATCCGCCAAGTTTTGACCGACAATAAAGAGGGCAAGGGAAACGAGGATCAAGGTAGTCAATGGAATCCAGAAGAGATAAGCATTGACTGTAACGTTCTGTGCATAGTCTGAAATCAAGCGACCAAGACTAGGCGTAGTAACGGGAAGTCCTAAACCAAAGTATGAAAGGAAGGCCTCGTAAGAGATAAATCCTGGCAAAAGTTGACTAGCCATGGTTACGATAACTGACACAAGCTGTGGCATGATATTTTTAACCACAATCTTAGCAGTTGGTGTTCCCAAAGTACGAGAAGCCAAGTTATACTCCAAATCACGGTAACGCATAATTTGAATACGGATAGTATAGGCAATACCAATCCAACCTGTGACAGTCATGGCAAAGATCATATTCCAGAATCCAGCACCCAATGAGTAAGTCAAGACGATAACCACAAGGAGGTCAGGAATATTTGAGATGATGTTGTAGATTTCCATCATAACCATATCGAAGGTCTTAGAAATCCCCCAAACAGCACCCACAAGCAAACCAATGACAACATTAAGGATGGTAGCAATGACAGCAATAAGAATAGAATTACGAGCACCGAACCAGACACTGTCAAATAGAGACTTACCATTACTGTCAGTACCGAACCAGTATTGAGCGTTTGGATGTACATAACGCAAACTGAAATCATTTACTTTTGAGACATCATTGAAGTCAAATTTAGAGAACATTGGGTAGATGAAACTCATCAAAACAATGGCAATCAAGATACCTAACATGACAACTGTTGATTTCTTTTTAAAAAATTGACGCATCACTGATTTCCAGTATGAGTAAGCCGGTGCATCAATTGTTTCAGAGGCAAAATCATCGCGCTTTACAAATTGGAACTTACTTTTATCAATTGAAGCCATTACTTACCTCCTTTAGATGTCAATTTGATACGTGGGTCAATAATAGTCATAAGGATATCACCCACAAGCAATGAGAAGATGGTGAGGGCTGTGAAAATAAATACCAGACCCACAACCATAGCATTATTAGAAGCACGAACAGAATCGATCAACATTTTACCCATACCAGGGTAGGCGAAGATTGTTTCTGTCAAGGTAGCCCCTGTGATAACCCCAACAATAGATGCTGGAATCCCTGAAACCAAGGAAACCATAGAATTCTTGAAAATGTGTCTGTTCGAAATTTCTTGTTCTGACAACCCTTTGGCACGTGCAAAACGAACGAAGTCTTGTGATTGCAAGTCAATCATGTAACGACGAATCCAAATAGCAAGACCTGGTGTTGCCAAGAGACCGAGAATAACAGATGGCAAGACGTATGAACGCCAGTCACCTGCACCCAAGATAGGGAAGGAATCTGGAAGACCAATCTCAGAACCAATCAAACGAATGATATAAACCAAGGCGATGGTTGGTAGTGAAAGCAAGAAAGTCAAGACACCCGTTGACACACTATCAAAGAGTGTGTTTTTAAAGCGTGCCATGTATGATCCCAATGGAATTGCCAAAGCATAAGACAAGACCAAACCAATCAAACCTGCAATGGCAGAACTTGTCACCATTGATGGGTATTGGTAGCGACTCTTGGTAGCTGTGTATGGGTCATTTCCATAGTAAGAACGGTCTCTAGCATCAGCCTGACTTAGTGATTTATAAGTACGAGAGTAGATATCTACTGAAGATATCTTCTTACCAGTAGGGAAGTTGACCTCAGAGCTTTGTGTCTGTCCTTGACCTTGAGTAATAACATCAAGAACACCTTGCTCAGCATAAGTTGGGTATGAAGTTCCAAGATTCATCTTCACAAAGTTTTGGTGAACAAATGGGAACTGACTGTTAAAGTAAAGCAAATATTTGTGCTTAGTCCCTGAACCAACAACTGACCAACCAATAGCTGGATCATTTTCAATACGGATGTAACGCTTCAAGTTTGGATTCGTTTTATCTTTAACCCATCCAGTATTGTCAAATTCAAAGAGGTGCGTGTAGAATTCAAACACACGTTCAAGCACTGGTACATCACGTGTCGCATAGAACTGCTTACTTTGCTTAAACTGATGCAAACGCCAGCCATGTCCCAAACTATCCACATATTTTTGGTAGATAGCTTTATTGGCTTTTGTTGGCTTAGTGGTTACCAACTTATCAAGTGTGCTGGCTTTCTCCTGCAACTCCTTGGTGTCATAGTAATCAATGTAACCCATACGTTCAAAGATTGTATTTTCATAGTTTGCCTTAGAATCAGCTGTTTTTGCAATCTTATTGTAGTTAGGGTCCTGTCTGAAAATCAGACGCCTCGGCACCATGGTATAGATAATCGTGTAGGTCAAGGCCGTCACGACAAATATTGACAATAGAGAACGGAGGGTTCTCAATAAAATGTATTTTTTCATGTCTCTTCCTTTAATTCCAAAAGAACTTTCCCAATCAAATGAGAAAGTTCCATCGTCCTTTTATTTAACGTGTTTCTCAAGATCTTTTTGAGCTTTTTCGTTAGATGCTTTCTTTTCTTTAAGCCATTTTTCACGACTTTGTTCATATTCTTTCTTAGTAACTACTTTTTCTTGTGGTTTCACATATTTGAAGTAGTCTGATGAGTTTTTATCTCCCACCTGCATACTAGCACCGGTAAACGGCGTCAAGCGTGAGATAACTGGTGCTGCACCGTTACCAACAGTCAATGGAATGATAAGCGAGCTGTCCTCCAACCATGCTTGAGCTTGAGCATAACGGTCGTAACGAACATTGAGGTCACTTGTTTCTGAAGCTGCTGAATCAAGCAAGGCATCATAGTCTTTGAGTCCTACTTGGGCTGCTGCCGCATTATTTGGATCATCATAACCCATGAAAGTCTTAGTGTTTTCACTTGATGTTGTTTTGAAGATATCAAGATAAGTTGATGGGTCTTGGTAGTCTGGACTCCAAATAACACCATTTGAAATATCCCAATCTTCTGCTGCTGCGTTGGCTGCATTAAGTGTTGCATTTTGCATATCATCAGATGACAATTGGTTAATATCGATCACCACATTGTCATTTCCCAATGATTTTTCAATGGTTTGTTTCAAAGATTGGGCTTGGGTAACATTAAGTTTAGAGCTTTGGTCAACTGGAAGGTCCAAATGAATTGGAAATTGAACACCATCTGCTTGGAGAGCATCCTTAGCTTTGGCAAACTCAGTCTTAGCTTTTTCTGCATTGTAGAGGCCATCTTGACTATCAGCAAAATTCACGCCTGACCATTCATCCCCATATGAAGACATTTTCTCTGTAACAAGATCTCCGAAGGTCTTATTACCTGCACTAACGAAGTCAGAAGGAACAAAGAGATTTCGAATAGCTTTAGCTGATCCATCCTTACCATTGACTTGTGATTGATATACCGTACGGTCAATAGCAAAGTTAATTGATTGACGGAAGTCTTTATTCAAAAGAGCTTTTTTCGTTGAAGACTTTTCAGCGTCAGTCTTTTTAGCAGTGTATTTGTAACTTTGACGGTCAATATTAACACCAATAGCTGATGTAGACGCACCTGCAGCTGTGTAATAAATATTGTCTTTATATTTCTTCTCTACAGAAGCATAGTTTGAACTCGTTGGGAAGACACGAGCAATATTATAAGCGCCATCAGTGAAACCACGTTCTTGAGCCTCTTGATCCGAACCATCATCATACGTCAATTTGATAGCATCAAAGTGAACATTTTTCTTGTCCCAATAATTTTCATTCTTAGTCAACTCAATTGAAGATTTAGCTGTCAAAGATTTGAGAAGGAAAGGTCCATTATAAAGGATAGAGGTTGGGTCTGTTGATTTACCAAAATCTTTTCCTTTATTCTTGAGGAAGTCTCCATTTACTGGGAAAAGCAAACTATAGGTTGTCTTAGAGTTCCAGTATGGTTCTGGTTTCTTAAGCGTGTACTGCAAAGTATAGTCATCAATTGCCTTGACACCCACATTCGAGAAATCTTTATTGGCACCAGAGAGATAGTCAGACAATCCAGCAATAGAATTTTGTACCAAATAGAGAGCACCTGCTTTGGAGTCCGCAGCATGTTTTAGACCCGTTACAAAGTCCTTAGCAGTCACATCAGCATACTCTTCACCATCTGAAGTATACCATTTAACACCCTTACGGATTTTATAGGTATAGGTCAGACCATCTTGAGAGACAGACCAGTCTTCAGCTACTGAAGGAACAAGGTTCCCATATTTATCAGCTTCCATAAGACCATCTACAGCGTTAGTTACAGCAGTTGTCGTAGGTCCAGTATTTGATGTAATATAATCCAAGGTTTCTGGATCCGAACTGTAAATATAACCATAAGTAGTTCCGCTAGTGTTTGATTTAGATGAACAAGCCGCTAACGCACCAACACTTAGAAGTGCTACACCCACGAGAGCCAACCATTTGCTTTTTTTTCATAAAATTTCTCCAAAAAAATTTTTTACAACTTTATTATAGCATAAATAATCAAGCATCACAGCTTTTATCAGAATATTTTGTACAATTCGATAACATATGTAAACACGAGAATAACTGCGATTCCTTATCAATAAAGGTTCTCTTTAGGTTACATTGATTTATTTTTAATCACAAAAATTGCATAAAAAAGCCCAGACACTTAGCCAGACTTTCTTTTATTATTGCTTTTAATTATTAAGAGCTTGAGCAGCTGTGATAATAGCTAAGTTGTAAATATCTTCAGCACTCGCACCACGAGAAAGATCGTTTACTGGTTTATTAAGACCTTGTAAGATTGGGCCGATAGCCTCAAACATTCCCAAACGTTGAGCAATCTTATAGCCGATATTTCCGGCCTGCAAACCAGGGAATACAAAGACATTAGCATGTCCTGCTACGTCACTATCTGGAGCCTTAATAGCTGCTGTTGCTGGAACAAATGCTGCATCGAACTGCAACTCACCATCAATAGCCAAGTCAGGACGCATTTCTTTAGCAATATTTGCTGCTTGAACAACCCTGTCAACTTTTGGTGATTTAGCAGAACCTTTTGTTGAGAAGCTAAGCATTGCCACTTTAGGATCAATACCAAAAACTTTAGCTGTTTCTGCAGTATTAATTGCAATTTCTGCTAATTCTTGAGAATTTGGTTCAATATTGATAGCACAGTCGGCAAACATCAAACGATGATTGGTATCTTCACGGTTCATAAGGAAGACACCTGATGTACGAGAAATACCAGGTTTTGTTTTGATAATTTGAAGAGCAGGACGTACCGTATCCGCTGTTGAGTGAATGGCACCTGAAACCATTCCATCAGCAAAACCAAGTTTAACTAGCATAACACCGAAATAGTTCACATCACGAAGCAATTTCTCTGCATCTTCGACTGTTGCTTTTCCCTTACGAATTTCAAGAAATTTTTCCTTCATTTCCTCAAAACCTTCATAGGTTTCAGGATTAATAATCGTATAGTTAAAGTCTGCAAAGCCAAGATCGTTCAAGATTTTGTGAACCTCAACTGGGTCACCCAAAATAATAGGATCCACCAATCCTTCAAATTTCAAACGGGCAGCAGCACGAACTACACGGTCGTCGTTACCCTCAGGGAAGACAATCTTAACTCCTTTCCCTGAAATACGTTCACGAAGTTCACCAAATAGACTACGCATAAAAAATCCTCAATCAATCTTTTTTAGTTTGTAAGTTCATGATAACGGTTTCAAAATCATCTGTCAAGGAAGATGCATGGACCATCTCTTTTTTGGTGAAAGGATCTATAAATGCAAGGCGATGACAATGCAATGCTTGACGCTTAATACCGTAGTCTAGGGACCCGCCATAAAGGTCGTCTCCCAAAAGAGGCAAACCTAAGTAGGCAAAGTGCACACGAATCTGGTGCGTACGTCCGGTATGAAGATTGATATCAACCAGTTTAACCCTACCATAATCACCTACCAAACGATAACTAGTGTGAGCATATTTCCCCGATTTATGGACTCGACGTGTGATAATGGAATCCACATCACGCGCTATCGGTGCAATGATTTCACCCTGCTGCTCAAGTTTGGTATCACCTTCAACCAAGGCATAATAATGTTTCTTAATAGACTTCTGTTGTAACTGTTTATCCATACGAGCATGGGCGTAACCATGCTTGGCAAACAGCATGAGACCAGATGTGTCCTTATCCAAACGTGTCACGATATGGACACGCTGGTTGGGATAATTATTGCTGACAAAGTGATATTTGACAAAGTTAGCCATGGTATTATCATGGTTAACACTTGGAATACTGGCATAGCCATAGGGTTTATTAATCACCAAGAAGTTATCATCCTCATAGACTATATCCAAGTTAAAAGGAATTGGCTTCAATGTTTCATGCGGCGCCTCATCAGGAATTTCTATGGCAACCACGTCTCCCTCATGGACAGGATAAGTCGCAAACTGCTCCTCACCATTGACCCAGATATGACCACCCTCAAACTTAATTTTGGCTAGAAGTCCTTTTGAAATATCGTGCTCCTTCAAAAAGGTCTTAACCCGACAGGAACGCCCTACAGTAAATTCATACCTCATTCTTCCATGTCTCCAATAAAGGATTCACGGACCCGTTCCCAAAAACTTGTGTGACTAGCACTAGCAACAAAAGAAATTTTGCGCTGATCGATTGAGAATTCTACCTTTTTCACATTACGGTTGGTATAGGTCTTATTATCAACCGATAGAGTGTAGCTTCCCATACGGGTAGGATAAACCGTAATTCTCTCATGCTTAGGTACAATAATCGGGCTACCCAAGGTACGGTAAACACGGTTATTGAGACTAGCAATTTCTGTCAGCTGCAAGGCTTCAATCGTTGGATGAAGAATAGCACCGCCCAAAGATTTATTATAGGCCGTTGATCCTGTAGGCGTCGAGACAGATAACCCATCTCCACGGAAGCTCTCAAACAATACATCATTAAGACAAACATCGGCTGCCATAGTTTTCTCATTACGCTTGATAGCTGCTTCATTAAGGGCAATTGACGTAAAGGAGCGACCATCAGCTAGAGTCAATTTAACATTCAAGAGAGGGTAGGAAATCTTTTCACCACGGTCCTTGCGAAGCGTCTCGATTAATTGCTCCACTTCACTATCCAAATAATCCGTGTAAAAACCCAAATGTCCTGTGTGAATCCCTACAAAACGGACACGAGCAAGCTCTTTTTCATACATATGAAAAGCTGACAGCAACATGCCATCGCCACCAATAGAAATAACCACATCCGGATTTTTCTTGGTCAAATAAAAACCAGTGTCATCTCGAAAGGTATTAAAAAGTTTTGAGGCAACACGCCTACTCTGGGGCTTGCCATTGGCAATAATAGCTACCTTCATCTCATCCGAAGAGGTCTTCATCTGTGTCATCACTATTTCCTACACTATCCTTCAAAGTTCTGTTAATTGGATCAAAGAGCAACTGGGCTTCTCTGATATCGTCACGTATTTTACGCATTTCTTCATCAAGCTCATAGGCCATGCGGGCCGTATTTTCCAAACGAAGCTTAATCTCCTCTGGAAAATTCCCCTGATACTTGTAATTAAGGGAATGTTCAATGGTGGCCCAAAAGTTCATGGCTAAAGTCCTAATCTGAATCTCTGCGAGAATTTCCTTACGTCCATCAATGGTATCAACCGGATAAGAAATGATAACATGATAAGAGCGATAACCCGAATGTTTACGGTTTCTGATATAGTCTCGCTCTGAAACAATGGTCATATCACTACGTCGGCGAAGCAAAGCCAAAACTTCATCCACATCATCAACAAATTGGACCATGACTCGGAGACCAGCAATGTCCTGCATATCTTGAGCCAAATTTTCAATCGAGAGGCCACGAAGGGCGATTTTCTCCTCAATGGAAGCTACGGACTTCACACGTCCCGTCACAAACTCAATAGGCGAGTGACGATTTTGCTTACGAAATTGTTTACGGATGCCTCGGAGCTTAATTTTGAGTTCACCTACGGCCTGAATATAGGGGTCTAAAAAAACTTCCCAATCAATGGTCAAGATAGGACTCCTCCTTGTCAAAAGCTTTAGTTTTTTATAAAATAAATACAATCTGCTATATTATACCATATTTGAAAGCAAAAGGGAGGACACACATGAACCATTTAGAGATAGAGTACAAGACTCTGCTCACCAAAGACGAGTACAATCGTTTAGCAGTGCTTTTCTCCCATGTAACACCTGTTACGCAAACCAATTACTACATCGATACACCCCAAAGTGACATGAGGAATAAAAAGTTGTCTTTGCGTATCAGAACCCTTCCCACTCATGGTGAGCTGACCTTGAAAATTCCTGAAAAGGTCGGAAATATGGAATACAACGTCACCATGGAATGTGCAGAGGCTAAGGCTATGACCAAGTCTCTTGACTTCCCTGATTGCCAAATCAAGTCCATTCTTCTGGAACGTGGTGTTAAGTTAGAGGACCTAACCATCCTCGGACATTTAACCACAACCCGTCGTGAATACCAGACCAATATTGGTCTCATGGCACTTGATGTCAATGTCTATGCTGATAAGAAAGACTATGAGCTTGAATTGGAAGTTTCAGATGCCAAGAGAGGTAAAGACGACTTTGATGCCTTTCTTAAGGAAAATAATATTGACTTTAAGTATGCCAAGAGTAAGGTTGCACGCTTTGTAGCTACCCTAAAGCGAGATAAAGACTAGTTGGTGAAATGTGAGTTTATAGAAATTCCGCTAGTCATTTTTGATACGTTCTGAGGCGAACTTTCCACCGTGAAAAACGTCTATAAAAACCATTTACTTCATTTTAAGACAAGAATTAACCCTTGTCTTTTTTATGTATGCAAAGACAATTTGGTACTTGTGGCAACTTCCACAATCGCTCTCATCAGTCTAAAAACGCATACAAAAACGATTCAGCGATTTATGGGTCGTCAATTTTCATCAATATCGCTTTCTGATGGCTGAAATTTCTACTTTTTTTTGCTAAAATAGAATCATCTGTAGTTTTATTACAATAGCCCTAATTGGGCTTCGCATCTTATTTTTTTAAAGGAGTCACCATCGTCATGGTACATCAAAAAGCAAACCCACAATTGAAATTATTCTCGCTCAGCTCAAACCCAGAAATTGCTGAAAAAATTGCTGAGGCTACCGGATTGCCACTTGGTAAAGTATCTTCACGTCAATTTTCTGACGGTGAAATCATGATCAATATTGAAGAGTCTGTTCGTGGGGACGATATTTATATCATCCAATCTACAAGCAACCCCGTTAACGACCACCTTTGGGAATTGCTCATCATGATTGATGCCTGCAAACGTGCCAGTGCTAACTCTGTCAACGTGGTTATGCCTTACTTTGGTTATGCACGTCAAGACCGTATCGCTGCTTCACGTGAACCAATCACTGCTAAATTGATTGCCAATATGCTGGTTAAAGCTGGTGTCAATCGTGTCTTGACACTTGACCTTCACGCTGTCCAAGTTCAAGGTTTCTTCGACATCCCAGTAGATAACCTCTTCACAATGCCTTTGTTTGCTGAATACTACAACGAAAAAGGATTCACAGGAAGTGATGTTGTCGTTGTTAGCCCTAAAAACTCTGGTGTTAAACGTGCTCGTAGCTTGGCGGAATACCTTGATGCACCAATCGCTATCATTGACTACGCTCAAGATGATTCAGAACGCGAAGAAGGCTACATCATCGGTGAAGTTGAAGGAAAAACAGCGATTTTGGTTGATGATATCCTTAATACTGGTAAAACATTTGCTGAAGCTGCTAAAATCCTTGAACGTGGTGGCGTTAAAGACATCTATGCAGTAGCTAGTCACGGTCTCTTTGCAGGAGGTGCTGCTGAAGTCCTCAACGCTGCTCCAATTAAAGAAATCTTGGTGACAGATTCAGTTGCAACTAAAGAAAAAGTGCCTACAAACGTTAAATACATTTCAGCAAGTGAGCTAATCGCTAACGCTACTACTCGTATCTTCGAACGTCAACCACTTAGTCCACTCTTTGCTTACACTGCAAACGAGGACTAAGCTATGGTTTATTTGGACAATGCAGCAACAACTCCTTTGAATACTGCTGCTATCTCAGCGATGACACATGTCATGACTGAAACCTTTGGAAATCCATCTAGCCTCCATGCTTATGGCCGCAAGGCTTCTAAGGAACTCCGTGAGGCCCGTGAAGAAATGGCCAAGCAATTTCAAGTTCCTGCTCGAAAACTCATTTTCACCTCTGGTGGGACTGAAGGGAACAATACAGCTATCAAAGGTTATGCCCTAGCCAATCAAGCTAAAGGTAAACACCTGATTGCAACTGCTATTGAACACCACTCTGTCCTTCACACCATGGCCTACTTGGAAGAGCGCTTTGGTTTTGAAGTAACCTATATTCAACCAGAAAATCAAGTCATTACTGCTCAACAAATCGCTGAGGCCTTACGTGACGATACTATTCTAGTTTCTGTTATGTATGCCAATAACGAGACCGGCCAATTGCTTCCAATCAAGGAAATTGGCGACTTGCTTGCCAATCACCAAGCTGCCTTCCACGTTGATGCCGTTCAGGTAGCAGGAAAACTTCCTATTCACCCAGAGGAACTTGGAGCTGATTTCCTCTCGATTAGTGCTCATAAATTCCATGGACCTAAAGGTGTCGGCCTGCTCTATCATAACGATTTGCATTTTGACAACCTACTCCATGGTGGTGAACAAGAGGAAAAGCGTCGTGCCAGCACTGAAAATCTGGTCGGGATTGCAGGTATGAGCGCTGCTTACAAGCATGCTAGTGACCACTACCAAGACAATTACCAACATGTTGAAAATATTCGTCAGGTCTTTCTAGATACTCTTACCATTCCTTATGAAATTAATGGTGGAGGGTCTAGCCTACCTCACGTCATCAACATCAGTTTTCCTGGTAAGGAAAATGGCCCTCTCTTAACCTTGTTAGACCTAGCTGGCTTTGCTGTTTCAACGGGTTCTGCTTGTACCGCTGGAACTGTTGACCCTAGCCACGTCATCCAGGCCCTCTATGGCAAGGATTCTGACAAGTTAAAAACAGCCATCCGCATTAGTTTATCGGAGGAAAATACCGCTGAAGAACTCCAATCCCTAGCAGAAAAACTTAATCAAATCATAGGAGACTAACATGGCATTTGAAAAAAGCATTCATTTGACTGACTGTAAGTACCGTTACACCATCAGTCCTAATGTCAAAAAATTCACCCTACGTGATACGACTTTTGTGCAAAATAAAATCGGAAACTACGAGTTGCACCGCCTTCTCGAAAAAGTGCCTAACTCAGGCGAAGGTTTCCCACTTAAAATCACTATTAACAAAGACTTGACCGGTTTCAAATTGTCAATTACAGACAAATCTGGTCTTCGTAACGTTAATATCTTTAAAAATGACGACCACCATATCTTACAAGAAAAATTCTACTTCTTGATGCAAAGTTTGGTAGACCGTCAAGTTTTTGAGCAAGAAGAGGTCTAAACCATTTTCTAGATATATAAATAGCCTATCCTAGTGATAGGTTATTTATATCGCCTCATCTACACTATTTTGTTGCAATTTTCACAAACTTTTCTTAAAATATAAGAGAATCATACTAATTCAAGAAAGGAAATGCGATCAATGACATTTGAGAAAAACATTCCAAACGCTACTGCTAAACGTCTCTCTCTCTATTATCGAATTTTCAAACGATTCCATCGTGAAAATATCGACAAAGCAAGTTCCAAACAAATTGCTGAAGCAATTGGAATTGATCCTGCTACAGTGCGTCGTGACTTCTCCTATTTTGGTGAGTTAGGTCGTCGTGGTTTTGGTTATGACGTTAGTAAGCTGATGACATTCTTCGCAGAACTCCTTAATGATAATGCGACAACTAAGGTAGTCCTTGTAGGAGTAGGAAATATCGGACGTGCTCTTCTTCACTACCGTTTTCAAGAACGTAACCGCATGCAGCTGGTTATGGCTTTTGATACAGACGATAACGAACTGGTAGGAAGCCAGACTGAAGACAATATTCCTATCTACGGTATCTCTCAAATCAAGGACAAGATTGCCCAGGAAGATATTAAAACGGCCATCCTGACAGTGCCATCAGTCAAGGCACAGGAGGTGGCTGAGCTTTTGGTTGATGCTGGAATCGAAGGCATCCTCTGCTTCTCCCCAGTCAACCTCAATCTTCCACGCCACGTGGTTCTCCAATACGTAGACCTGACTAGTGAGCTACAAACCCTACTCTATTTCATGAAAGAAGAAGAAAAAGCAAGGAGAAACAATGACTAAACCAATTATAGGTATCACAGCCAATGTAAGACCTAATCCAGCCCATGAAGATATCAACTGGTCTTATGCCCCATCTGGTTTTGTAGAAGGAGTTCAAAAAGCTGGTGGTCTAGCAATCCTTCTACCAGTATCTGATCCTTCGGAGGCTAAAATCTATATTTCCATGATTGACAAGCTTATCCTCATCGGCGGTCAAAACGTTGACCCTAAATTCTACAACGAAGAAAATCATGCCAGTGACGATGACTTTTTCCTCGAGCGTGATCTCTTTGAGATGGCCTTAATCGAAGAAGCTACCAAACAAAAAAAACCGATTTTTTCAATCTGTCGTGGAACACAACTCATGAATGTTGCCCTTGGTGGCAGTCTCCATCAAGATATCGAAAGGCACTGGCAGGATAAGCCTTCCGATTACCTTTACCACGACATGATTATCGACAAAGACAGTAAGTTAGCGGAGATTTACGGCCTAGAAACCTCTATCAACTCTTTCCACCATCAAAGTATTAAGCACTTGGCCTCTGACCTCCGTGTTATTGCGCGTGACCCTGAGGATAATACTGTCGAAGCTGTTGAATCAAACACCCCAGACCTTCGTTATCTTGGTGTTCAGTGGCATCCAGAACTTCTCCTACACAAACGTGAAGAAGACCTCAAACTCTTTGAATACGTTGTAAACGAACTTTAAAAGCAACTGATACTACACTCAGTTGCTTTTCTTGTGTCTTTAACTTATAGACTCTACTTAAAGCTCAAAATCCTCCCTCTCCTCACGAAAGGAATAATATGTTGATTTTCCAACAATAATATGATCAAGCAGACAAATTCCCAAATCATCGCAAGACCGCTTAATTTTTTGCGTAAAATCAATATCATTTCGGCTCGGATAGGCCTCACCCGAAGGATGATTGTGAACCACTATCAAGGACGTCGCCATCAGATGACAAGCATAATGTAAAATCTCACGTGGCTCGGCAATCGAACGGCGAACACCACCAATAAAGACTGTCTTCTGCTGAATAATACGATTCTGCGTATCCAAATAGATAGCCACCAGATGCTCCTGAGGCTTGTCCCCAATATCCAACATCATACGACGGGCCACCTGCTGGCTAGACATAATCTGCTCGGAACGAGCCAACTCAGCCTTCTCAATCCGCTTAGCCAACTCCACCATAGCCTTCAGCTCAATAGACTTCACACGCCCAATACCAGGAATTTCCTGTAGCTCATTCAAAGACAAGCGAGACAAATCCGCCAAACTCGTCATCCCTTTTAAAACACGGTTAGCCATAGATAGGACCGACTCAGACCTAGTCCCAGTTCGCAGCACTATCGCCAACAACTCCTGGTCCGATAAAACCTCTGCTCCCTTCTGTAAGAGTCGCTCACGAGGCAAAAGCCCCGCCTCCTCAGATACAATACTATACATAAGAAAAAACCTCCTACTTACCTATTCGTAAGTGGGAGGGGGAAGTTAAACAGCTGAGGATTTTTTTAAACCTAACTTTTTTAACAAGGCTTTTCGATATGCTGAAAATTTATCCTTTAACGTCACTGGTTCTGCTACCTGTGACATTTCAATAAGATGAACCTTATACCGTTCTGCAAAAGATAGTTTTTCTGAAGCAATAATACGATAATCAATTCCTAGATCCCAGGCTTTTCGATAGAAAAGATAAGGAAGGGTATCCTCATCAAAGTCATAGAAAGCTTGCTTATCCTTAAGAATAATTTTTTCTAGAAAATCTTTTGATAACCACATAGAACCTTGAAAAATATGAAGCGAATGATTGATTACTTTTTGACATTCGTTAGTTAGTTTAACAGTTTGTTCTTGATTTAGGGCACCAATTGCATCCGTCCAATAGAGTTCTTTTGATAAATCAGCAAAAACCAGACCAACCTCTGGAAAATGGTCAAAGATTGATACTACCTTCTCTTCATCTGATAGCATAGACACTAGAGCATGTCTTGTAGCTTCATCAACAAGCTTACCCTCATTTCCAAAGGCTTCTGTGTGGAAATGCCCAACAAAGTCATACTCACTAAGCTGAGAAGCCAAGGAAACCAAGGCATGATAATGATTATCAAATCTTTGTGAGACTAGCTGAAATCTATCTTTATCAAAGCTATTTAATAAGGTATTCTCAACTTCATTTTTATCTAAACGACTTGATAAAGTGAAAAAATAGAAAGCAGATAACTTACTATCGAAGAATACTTTCAGTCTCTCAAGATCGCTAATGTGCACATGGATTGCCATACGATACTCATGCTTGCTAAAGCTTTTAAAAGAAGATTCGATGATTTTCTCATCTAAAATCACTAAGCTATCAGGGGAATGATAGCTGTTAAGATGAGACTTGATTAGAGCTACCGGATATGTTGATAGATTAGCAAGATAATCTAAAAGTAGTCTTCCTTTTTTTTCATTATCAGTAAATGCTTTTAGTTTAATGAACGGTACCTTATGCTCAAGAGTACTTATTGGCCTATAATAAGAAAAATCAGGGTGAATTAAATCTCCTGCCTCTTCAGCAATGGTATTAAAGACAGCATCATAACGGTAACCAGCTTCAAGAAGAACACTTGTAACCCTAGTTTCATAATTATCAATAACATCTTGAACATCGGTAAAAGTCTTTATAGAAGTCCAAAATTTCTGAAAGGCTTCTGAAGCAACAACATGCTTCTTGAAAAACATAAAATAACTTTGCAGATGCTCATCGAAATATTTAGTCTTTCTAAAATTCGTCATCCCCCAAAAGTCAACATTCGGGCGCTTTTCAAATTCTTCAACGATGTCAGTTATATCCCAAAGAGGACCAAAGCAAGTATCATTCATTAGTGTAACCGAATCGAAGTCTGTTAAATGTTCGAATCCAACATGAGCCATACCATCTCTCCAAGCTGCAAAATCAAAGCCCAGATTCTCTCTCTGGATAACTTCATCTATGCCAAGCTCTTTGAGAGTTAATGTTGCCGATTCCGTTAGTTGACTATTTGAAATCACAATAAGTTTAGAAAAAAGGGGTCGAAGTTGCTCCAATTGGTAGAGCACATGACCACTTAATTCGTCGTACTTATTATAATGAACATACAATAAGAGACGTTTCATTTATTCTCGAATCTCCCATTTTCCATTTCTCTGAACCATACCAGTTGCAGAATCTTTAGCAGACTTATCGTCATCTTCAATATCATTTCGATTCAAGAGAATAATTGGTGAGTTATCTGAATCAGCAAAAGCAATCATCTGGTCCTCCTTATCTCGAACAGAAACCTGAAGCTTGAGCTTGATATTATTAAGATGGGAAAGACTACATTTGTAAGTAAGTGTTTTTCTTCCAGAACCACTCGTCTTATTGTCCATAGAATTATCATTGTATATCCAGATACCACGGTCAATATCTGTCAATGAAAATGCAATATAGGTTTCAATATCCTCATTGACATCATATGAAATCTCAAATGAAATATCTTGATCAGGACTGATAATATTGTCATTCAAGAGTTTTACTTGTAAATCAGTGATTTTAGGATTTTCAACAACAACATCGTCGTTTGAAACCTTTTGACCAGCAGCATTATCAAAACTATATTGGTTAGCAACTTCGTCTGGATCACCAACCACTTTTACCAAACCATGTTCAATCAGAACTGCTTTATTACAGTATTTTTTAACTGCTGACATGTCATGGGTAACTAAGATAGTTGTCTTTCCAGATTGCTTACGTTCCATGAAATAGTCATTACACTTACGTTGGAAAGCCTCGTCTCCTACGGCTAAGACTTCATCCAAGATAAGAATATCACCTTGAGCCTTGATAGCTACTGAAAAGGCCAGACGAACCTGCATACCACTTGAGTAGTTCTTCAACTTTTGATTCATGAAATCATGAAGTTCAGCAAAGTCTACAATGTCATCATACATGGCATCTACTTCTTCAGTTGAAAAACCAAGCATTGCACCATTCATATAGACATTCTCACGACCAGTTAGTTCTGGATTAAACCCAACACCGAGTTCAATGAAAGATACTAACTTACCATCAATAGTAACTTTACCTTTCTCCGGAACATAAATCTCAGAAATAATTTTTAGAAGTGTTGATTTACCTGAACCATTACGTCCAACAATTCCATAGAAATCACCCTTTTCAACTTCAAAAGAAATATCTTTCAAGACATGTTGTTCAGTATACCCTTTAATTCCTTTAAAGCGATTGACTAAAGTTGTTCTCAAACTCTGGCTCGCCTCAGTTGGTAATTTAAAATACTTACTTACATGATCTACTTTTACAGCAATATTATTTGACATTATAGAATCTCCGCAAATCGTTTAGCATTTCGATTAAAGACAAGGAAACCAATGATAAAAATCACTACAGGAATCGCATAAGGAATAAAAGCAATCAGTTTATTATTAATAATATCCCATCCTCTAGGGTTAACTGGATCGATAATAAAATGACGCATATCCTGTAAAATCTGAGCGATTGGATTCAACATCATAACCTTTGCAACAAACGTCTGGTTTCTTTGAAGAAGGTAAGTGATGGAATAGATAATTGGGCTCGCATACATACCAGCTTGAAGCACAACTTCCCAGATAGGACCAATATCACGGTATTTAACAAAGAGTGCTGATAGAATAAAAGCAACACCCATTGCCATTAATAATACCTCAATAAAGAGAGGAATAATAACCAAAGTATTGAAACCGATTGGAACATGGTTAATTAAGGCAAATACAAAGACAACCACAAGGTTAATCAAGAAATTAATCGCAGCCCCTAGTACAGATGAAATTACGATTGTTTGCTTCGGAAAATTTAATTTGCGTAAGAGATCCCCGCGTGAAACAATAGAAAGCATCCCCATATTGGTAGCCTCCGTAAAGAAGCCCCAGAAAATCATGGCTAAAAGCAATCCTACTGCATAGTGTGGTGTCCCATCATCAAATCTCAAGAAACGAACAAAGACAAGGTACATGATTGTAAACATCATCAAAGGTTTCAAAATAGACCAAAGATAACCAATGAAAGAACCTTGATAACGCAATTTAAAATCCGTTTTAATCAGTTCCTTAAGTAAAATCCTATTTTTTTGACTAAAGAAATTCATTTAGTCCTCCTTATACATGAATTTTGTCAAAATCAAACTCGTAAATACGAAGGTATGAAAAGCCCTGTTTTTACGATAGCCATATGTTTTCAAACGACGATAACGCTCTCTGAATCCTTGGTCCATAATAGTCACAAAGTTTTCAACCAACTCTCTATTTTCAGCATTCAAGGGCAAAGAAAGAAGATTTTCCGCCTGATTCTGACTAGCCTTAATCAACTTCCAATATTTGTTGAACAAGGTCTGAGGGCGAATCCAATTCTGCATACGTTTCCGAAGCGTTCTAGCTCCCAAGACATTATCCGCATGCTGACGGTAAAGCTCTGTTGGCTGGTCAATATAAACGAGATTGCCAAATGCTGACGCAAGCAAACCTAAATACCAGTCATGCATCAAAAGCTCGTTCGTTTCCTCACCAGTCCATAATTCAGCCAGAGCATGATTGATTAAAGACACTCCACCTGTAACAGTGTTTTCTGTCATTTCTTGAACCAATTCCGTATTGGCATGGTCAGACTGAGTACGAATCATACTCTCATGAAGCACCTCTAAATCTTGATTCACAACCTTTAAATCCGTATATACCAAAAGGGGTTTATCAGATGGGTAGTGACTTGCTTTCTCAAGTTGAAGAGATAGCTTCTCAGGTAACCAAGTATCATCTTGGTCTGAGAAAAGATAGTAGTCAGATTCTTGATACTTCAAAAGCGTAAAGAAACTCTTTATAACACCTAAATTTTCAGTTTGATCAGGATTGATGAAAACAATCCGATCATCCTCTGAAGCGAAACGTTTGATAATGTCTCTCGTTTTATCCTTAGAACCATCATCACGAATTAACAAAGTCCAGTCAGTATAAGTCTGTTGCTGAATACTCTCTATTTGCTCTGCTAAAAAGTTCTCGCCATTATAAGTAGACATGAGAATAGTTACTTTCATGATAAAAATAGCTCCTCGTATTCACCCACGATTTTTTCCCAAGTGTAATTTTCTTTCATATTTGCTTTAGCAGCATTTCCCAAATCCTCGAATGACACTTGACCATCTACAGAATCGATAAGCTGAGATAAATTCCCGTCCTCTTTATTCCAATACAAGGCGGTATCCTGAGCAACCTGATGGTTAAAGTCTACATTATAGATAAGGTTGAGGTCCGTTTGAGCCAAGGCCTCTAATAAGCCTGGATTCGTTCCACCTACTTCATGTCCATGAATATAAGCAAAGGCTTGGTTGCGGATATACTTAAGCAAGTCCTGATCATAGACAGTCCCCACAAACTTCACACGTTTATCTTTATCAAATCCTGTTATCTGTCGTAGCTCATCAAAGTAAGCATTTCCTTCATGGTTACAGATGATAACAAGATCACGCTCTGTAGAGGACTTCATAAATTCACGAATCGCAGTTTCGTAGTTGTTTTCAGGAACAAATCGACCCAGTATCAAATAGTAATCTTTTTCTTGAGTTTGCCATTTCTGATACCAATCTCGAACAGGGGTATCCTCAGCAGTCAGAGTCGTCTTAGATAAGTCAGTTCCATAAGCGATGAAAGTCGTTCTAGACCACGGATAGGTATTTTGAATATAAGTCTCAATACCTCGGTTATCAGAAATAATCAAGTTCGCATACTTTGTCATCTCTTTTTCAGAGTATTTGAGATAGCTTTGAACAGGCTTAGACCACTTAGCACGTTTCCATTCCAAACCATCAGGATTGACTAACAAAATGCCACCAATAGACTGAATTTTCTTGGCAAAATGAACAATGAAGGCACCAATAGTATTTCCTAAAATATAGAAAATTGGGGCTTGAATCCCCTCTTTTTTAATAAGTTTCAAGCTATAATTGATAGCCATCATATCGTAAGCTATGACACGCGCAGGACCTAGCTTTGGAGGATTGACCGTAAAACAATCCGCACCCTTATAGTCAAAATGCTTGCCAGTGCTTTCGTCAGATAAGCAAGCCACATGATAACGTATAGCAGGCGATACCTTATGAGAAATCAATTTCTCAACAAATGTCTCAAAACCACCGTATTGAGCAGGCAAACCTCTACTACCTATGATAAAAATATCCTTCAAAGTTTACCTCCATTCGTCACATCTCTCAAATACACAGAATTATACATAGTAGCTCTTATTATACCATTTTGGAAAGTATTTTGCATGATTGGACAGAAAGAGTAAAACAAAAAGGCCAGTCAAAAACGGCCTTTTCATTCTTAATCATAGATAATGAGTAACGAGATTTTACCTTAATTCATTTTTTTAAGCTGAAATAGTTTTTTCACAGCAGATTTTAGACTCTTTGTTAGAGCTTTTCGGCTGTTTAAAAAATAGATATCTTTCTGAGTTACTTTTTTATGACGCATGTCATCGCCCTCAATCTTTTCAGTAATATTAGCATAAACACTCTCAAGAGAATATCTCTCTTTTAAACTCGGAACAGCTTGCACTGCTTCAAGTTTCTCTTGATCAAATCCATCAAGGACCTCTGAAATCATTCTAGTTAAGGCATCCAAATCACCCAATGGATAGATATGACCTTGCTCGTTCATATATTCGAAAGCAGATTTATGTCCCGCATTATCTGATAAAATCGTTGGAATACCATTTAAAACAGATTCAACATAAACGAGACCAAACGTTTCCATACTGGATGGAAAAACAGCTAAATCCTTATCAGTAATCTCTGACCAAGGATCATCTAAATGCCCCAAAAATGAAACACTCTTCAAATCGTGTTCTGCAATATAATCATCACAAAGTTGTTTGTAATCCTCATCCCATGCACCTAAAAATACAAGTTCAGTTCCTGCTAAATCAAGCATCTGAAAAGCTTTTATTAACTCAAGCTGATTCTTTCTCTGAGTCAAGCGTCCAACTGAAACGATACGATGTTGGTCGTTAGATTCAGTTTTTACTCCTTCTTTAGGTTCAATTTGAGTATAAGGTGCAAAGGAATAGATCTTCCTATTTGGAAAACACTTTTCTAAATCCTCGGTCAAAGCTCCTGTGACAGCAAAGATTTCATCAGAAAACGTGTCTATAAAGTCTAGTTTTTCTTTATAGTAACCGAACTCCCCCTCAGGAAATTCATGAATCAACCAAAAATGTTTGACATCCTCAAAAGCTGCAACAAGTGCTCCTTGAAAAACATTGACTGTATTACTGATAACAAGGTCCACCTTATTATCTACAATAATATTTCGAATATCTTTGACATTCTTATTATAAGAATTTACTCGCAAAAAATGATTGCCTGGCGAACCACCCGGTGCTTCTTCCCACCACCATTTGACAGCTGAAAGACCGTGGGTTTCAATCCCTGCTCTATGAAGTTCTGCTTGATACTCCTCCTGAGACGAAACCTTATAATCAGGAAAAACATTTAATACACGATAACCTTTTTTTACAAGAAATTTCATAAGATTGACTATCGAAATTTCAGCACCATTATCCAGAGTTCCTGTCGGAGAAATAAATAAAATTGTTTTAGTCATAAATTATGCAAATACCCCCCAATAATGGAAAAGAATCAAATACATAGCCACTAAGAAATTAGCGATTAAAGTCAGAGTTGCTATTTTCAATCTTTTCTGTCGAGATAAATCAATCTTAGCTGTGTTAGCGACTAGCGGCAACAAAAGAATGATAAATGGCGTGAAATAACGTCCTTGAGCACCAACTGATATATTAGCTCCCTGACCAATAACAATTGGTGTCCACGCAATATACATGACTGTAACAGCAGCTAGAACCTCTAGCAGGAAGAGAATACAAGATGCATTAGCAAAGTCTTTTGTAAAGAAATCCTTCTTACTTGATAGGAATAAAATGGTAAGAACGATAATATCAATAAAAATTAACCACAGTGGCATTTGTAATGTAAGGTTACCAAGATAACCGAACATCCCAAGTGACAAGATACCATTCAAATTGTCATTCAACTCAGGATTAAAGAGTGTATTACGCAAAACTTCTCCATAATGACGAAGACCACCTTGATTCTTCATTAAGAATTGAAGAACCACTACGACTCCTACTACAAAGAGAAGGTAGAAGACTGCTTTATATTTTGAAATAAAGGTCTTTATGGCTTGTACTGGACGATTTAGAAAGGCAAGGACACCTTCAAACTCAAGTGGTACAAACGGAATCAATCCCAACAATAAAACGTTATTTGGCTTAGTTGCTAACAGTAAGATCGCAAGACCTATCACCTGGATAATATTACGATTGGTAAAACGTTTAGAATAGGCAAGATTTGTGATAAAACCGAGAGCCAACATCACTTCTAAATAGTTCATCACATCATAAGAAAGTGACGATGCTTGCTGAACCATAATAGGTAGCAGCGAAATAAACATTAAGGCTGTTTTCCCATACTTGAAATAACGTATTAAAAAGTAAATTCCTAGTATATAAGCCAGTGCATTAAAGATGCGCCCCATATAGATAATCATCCCGACTGTAGGACTAATCCAACTTCCAATCGTCATTCCTATCAACTGTGGAATAAAGGAGATTGTTTTTAAACTCACACCAAATTGAAAGGGTTCCTTACTCATATCAATCTTTTGAGCAAAAATCTGTTTATATTCCGCTAACTTAACCTTATCATTACTTGGAATCTCATCCATCCACTTAAAAGATGTTTCAGTTGGTTTATGGAAAGTTTCCCAAGTCATTCGTGCATGGTTTGTTTCGTCTGGCACACGATTAATTGGAAATACAAACATAAATGAGAAAATAAAAATCGTTGCTAAGATGAAAAATAAATTTTCAACTTTTATCTGTTTAATTCTGTTCAAAATAAGTCACCATATCATCTTTCTTGCTTAACGTACAGTTTTCAAGAACAGCCCGATAAGCAGCATCTGCAATTTTCTGTCTTAATTCTGGAGATAAAACCAAGGCTTCAAGCTTGTCAAACCACTGGCCATCAGTAGCTAACAATCCTGTTTCACCATCAACAACCGCATCTGAGAAAGCTCCTATCTTACTTGCTACTGTTGGTACCTTCACCAAGGCAGCTTCAATCCACTTAATCTCTGACTTCGCACGGTTAAAGATAGAATCTACAAGCGGTGCTAGGTTAATATCAACCTCACTAATCAAGGCAGGCAATTTATCCCAGTCCACATAATCGTGAGTTACAATTTGATTTTCAAAGGGCTTCATATCCTGAGGGATATCGAGAATCCCGACAATATGTAATTGGACATTGCTATATTTTGTAAGCAGTTGCTTAATAGCTGGTTTAATCAATTCAAAATTCTCATTATGACTAATTGAACCAGAGAAATAGCCAATCTTAACAATATCAGATGCTTGAGAGTAATCTTTGATATATTGACTACTAATAGCGATTAAGTCATCAGAAGCCAAGTTGCGATTAAGTAAAACCTTACTTTGGTACTTATACAACTCCTCCTGCAATTGGTTAGTCGAAGTAATGGCACCATCACAGTTTTCTAGCATATAGCCATAATTTCGAACACCTGCATCATAGTTTCCTTTTTCAACCGAATTCAACCCTTGCGTATAACTCAATTGATCTGTATAAACCGTATCAAAGACTAAATCATCAATATCAAAGAAGACAGGTTTTCCATATTCCTTAGCTAAATGACAGAGACGCAAAAGCTCAGGTGAGATTGGTGAACGGTAGATGATGATGTGACTAGCATTTTGAGCCATCAATAATTGGAAATCAGATAGGTTAACAACTTTGACTGCAAAGCCATGCTTGCGTAATTGTTCTGCCTTGTTAAAGACACGATAACGGGTACATTGCGGAATAATATTTTCAACCCCATCAATCAATAGAATGTATTGATCACGTGGAACAGCCTTAAATTTATTTACAATATCTTCCAAGATTGCCACAGGGTAATCCGTTTCTTCTGCAACAAACTCTAACAAGTCAGGGACTTCTGGATCACGATCCAGACCTTGCCACAAGAACTGGTCTTCATCATAATTTTTCAGAGCCGTATATTTTACCAAAGGACTACCTGCCTTGAGCATCTTAAGCGGGTGGATATACATGGCAGAATCTTCGTATTCTTGCACGACCGCATCGAAACGATAACCTAAATCAGCAAAATGCTTAGTAAAACATGTCTCATGTCTACCAATAGCCTTATCACGAGAATCTGTATCCGTCAAATGTGTCCAGTACTCATAAAAGTCATCATCGTTTAGCATGAGCTTTTCAATAACTAGGAAATAAGACTGAAGATGCTTAGGAATGTAGCCATAAGGATTCTCTTTAGTAACATCCTCTTGCTCTTCTCCAAAGGAAATCCCCCAGAAATCTAGTTGCTTATCAGCCATTTCTTGGAACACTTGAGACAAATCCCTCATCGGACCAATATTAGTATCATTCACCAAGAGGAGCTGGTCATAATCTTTAAGCTTATCTTTACCAAAGGCAAAGATTCCTTCTCTAAAGGCTGCAGTATCATATCCCTTGTTATCACGAGTTAAAACCCTACCGTAGGTTTCAAGGATATTAATATCATCATCGTGAAGCTGCCCATTGATAACTACAATAACATCATCTACCAATGGAGCCAAGGCTTGCAAGAAACGTAATTTATATTCTTGAAGACGAGATTCAGACTCAAAAATAACATAAATCAGTGCTTTCTTACCATTATATGACAAGACAGAGCGTTGACTATTTCTGAGACGTCGTAACTGACGAACCTTAAGTGGTGTCATTCGACGACGTAACTGTATCACTTTGACTTTTAAAGCTCTCAAATAATTTTTAATTGCTTTTGGATTCTTAGCAATTACCCCTGCTGTCTTTATAGGTGTGATAAGGGCATTACCTAAACGATATGACAGTGAACTTCGGATAAGCTCCATCTCTTTATGAGCATCCTTCAATCTCTTAGATTGTGCATACTTTCTTTGTTCAAGTTGATCACGTTCTTTTTTCAAGCGATTAACATAGTCTGTCACTTCAGAATGATGCTTAAGCAAGCTATTCAACCGTTCTTCCAAAACCATGAGGTTCTCACAAATTGCCTTGTAAACTTCATGAGGAAGCTTATCAAGATACTTCTCAAGAATGTCAAGATAGATTTCATAATGGTAGCGAACGGAGTCACGTCCAGAAATTGACCCTGTTTCAAAGACACGATAATTAAGTTTAGTGCTTGGTTGATATACCGCTTTAGCATCGTTATTAATAATCAAGTTCAATAAAAAGTCATAATCTTCAAGCTTTTTACGATTTAACTTCTCATCATAACGAGCATTTCCAATAATACTTCTACGAACCAAAGAACAATTATCAATAAAACTAGCATTTAGGAAAGCAGTTAAATCAAATTCACGGCTTTTGAGGTAGATCTCTTCTTTTTCTGGGTTATAAAGATCACAGTACACGATGTCAGCATTTGTTTCCGTCAACTTATTATACAACTGTTCCACATAATCCGCATCGAGGTAGTTATCACTATCTACAAATAGCAAATAATCACCTCTAATAAGCTCGAGTCCCAAATTTCGATTATTTACCACCCCAAGGTTTTCATGAGTTTCAAATCTTGTCTCAAAAGGTGAATCCTTCAAAACCTCTTGGATAATTTGAGTTGAACTATCCGTAGAACCATCATCCAAAACGATTAATTCGATATTAGTATAAGTCTGATTAAAAACACTTCGCAGACACTGCTCAATATACTTTTCATGATTGTAGCAAGTCACAACCACTGAGATTAAATTATTCATTTTTCCATCCATTTTGTTTAACAAAATATCAATTAGTACCTGATAATTACTAATATTACTAAGCTTCAAAGATTACTACTTTAATCAATCTTTGAAAGTGCATACCACCTTAATTATACTATAGTTTATACAAAAAAGAAAAAGTCCTCTTGCTATTGAGTAACAAAAAAAGCAGAACGATTCTGCTTTATAAATTTTTGTACACTACCCATTCGTCTTCTGACTCTTCACATATTGTTTCATAAGAATATTTGCTATCCATTTTGGCCAAAAGAGTTGGTACATATACAAATCTTCTTTACTACGAGTATTATCAGCAATAGTCTTAGATGTCTCAGATTCCTCATGGATTCGGTGACACATTAGCTTATCTGACACATAGACAAAACGTCCCTTGTATTCACTAATCTTATACCAAGCATACCAATCAAGGCTAACCTTCATTCCCTCATCAAAGTAGAAATTCTTCAATTTTTCAAGGTTATAGGTGACAGCCGGACAACAAATTGGATTACCAAAAGCCATTACTCGGTTACGCCAAAAATGATTACCAGAAAAAAGATTCATTGTTTTTAACATCAAAGTTTTAATCTTAAGGTTTGTATTCGCAGGAATCTTTAGACCATTTTTTTCTTCAAAATAATCAGAATATCCGATTAGGACATCACTAGCTTTTTCCATCCTGGCCAATACTTTTTCTGCATATCTTGGCTCATAATAGTCATCCTGATGGGCTATAGTAGCATATTTTGTTTCTACAAAAGAGATAGCATTATTCCAATCCTTGCCAATTCCCCCACCTTGTTTAGTATAAAATGGGATAGCATAACGCTGGCAAAGTTCCTTAATCGAATCAAGTGGCGTTGAACTATAACAGATAATTTGAGATTGAAGAGTTTGATTTTTCAAAGATTGAATACAGGCTTCAAGATAATCAGTTTCTCCATAAGCGCAAATTACCCAAGTATGATTATCATTCATTCTTTTCCTCTTTCTCTTCTACATGACTTTTTAGAATAGACAATTCCTGAACTAAATGTTTAATCTGCTCTTTTTGTTTCGATAAAGTCATGGTTTGTAGGAAAGCGATGACCAACAAGAAAAAGATAGCAAGCGACAGCAAAAAATTCGAAGTTAGTTCAAATCCAAGTAATCCTGCAAAATAAACCGGAATAACATCAAAAATAGAAATAACAATCATAACCAGACTGATGACAATCCACATGAAGGCCTGTTCAAATAAGATATTATTCTTATTGATATTTCTAATGACTAAATAAAGGAAAAAGATTGAAGCTACCAACATCACAATAGATAAAACTGACATTATTCACTCTCCCTCATAAAGGCTGCAATAACAATCGACGAACACACTTCAAGCATATATCGAATAGATTTAATTGGCGTAATGGAAGAAACACCTCCAGTACGTTCAAACATATTTGCTGGTCGTTCAACAACTCGATATTTACGTTTCAAAATATGAACAATAGTTTCTGGTTCTGGATACTTGATTGGATAACGCTTAGCGAACTGTTTGATAACAGCTTTGTCAGCCAAACGGTAACCCGAAGTTGTATCTAAAACTCTTTGTCCCGTTGTCCATTTGATAAGATTGGAAATAACACTAATTCCGAAACGTCTCATAAAAGTTGTTTGAAATTCAGACTTAACATCACCAACAAAGCGAGAACCAATAACTAGGTCTGCTTCATTTTTTCGAATTGGTTCTAGCAAATCTGACAAGGATTCAATATCATGCTGTCCATCACCATCAAATTGAACTGCAACATCATAGTTATGCTCTAGTGCATATTTGTAGCCAGTTTGAACCGCACCACCAATTCCAAGATTCATCACGAGATTAACCGCATTAAAATGATTGTCTTCCAGAATTTGTTTCGTTTTATCTGTTGAACCATCGTTTATAACAACATAGTCCAAATCGAAATCAACCTTTTTGCGGTAATTCAAGATACTCGTTACCGTATCAAAAATACTTTCCTCCTCATTGTAGGCAGGAATTATCATTAAAACTCTCAACTACTTCTCCTTTCACGTATATCTTAGACGAATATTCGCTTGATTAACTCAATGGATCTTATTTATCCTCTGTATCGTTTATAGAATTTCAATAAGTATGCAAACATCTTAGTTGAGGCTCTGAGTCCTACAATTTGACTCATCATACCTGTTAGTTTAAACTCTTTATTACTCAAATCCTTAGAATATTTCAACAAATATTTATGCTTATATAATAATTGTTTAATTTTTTGATTTGAAATATATTGATTAACATATGGCAAAATAGAAATATATGAGATTGCAAAATAAATTCTTAAAGCACGTTGCCTAGCATCATCATATTTTTGTATATCCTGCAGACCAATATCTATACTTTCCAAAATATCATGAATATTTTTTTCTTTAACAATATTTGTTATACTTCCTTTTCGATTTTGCCTATACATATAACATCTTTCATTTAAAACCGAATAACTGTTTACAATTTTTAAAATATCTGAACAGTATAAACAATCCTCTGAAAGCAATCCTACCGGAAAATCTAAACCATTATCAAAAAATTTTCTTTTAACACATTTATTCCATGCAGGTGCAGTAAAAAGTCCTGTAGAAACAATATTAGAAATATTTGTATCTATTTTTCCATAAACCGGAACTTTATCAAATCTTACTTCAATAGTTTCTGATTGCGAAAAATATTTTTCATATGAAAAAATCACTACATCACTGCAATATCTTTCAATATTTGAGGACAATTTTTCAAGAAAATTCTTATTACTCCAAAAGTCGTCCCCATCAACAAATAATAAATAATCTCCCTTAGATTCTTTGATACCAGTATTTCTCGCTGAGGACAACCCTCCATTTTCTTGGTGAATAGTTCTAACAACCTCGAATTCAGATGTTAATTGATCACAAAGCATTCCTGTTCGACCATCTGTAGAACCATCATCAACTATAAGAACTTCATATTCAGCACTCGGAAAGTTTTGGTTAGCAAGACTCTCCACACATTCTTCTAAATAATCCGCCACATTATAAGCAGCTACTATAATTGAAAATTTCATTTTATTTTTTCCTTCTAAAGATTGTATATGGGTTTGTTACAAAATAAATTACTAGGGAAGCAAGTAGCCATGCTATCATCGCACAAAGAAATGATAATGAGGCTCCAAAAATTTCAAATTTCGACACTAGTGGCTTGGCAGTTAAGATTGACACAATATAGCCTACAATAAAGGAAATAACTAAAAAATGTTGTTTCCTAAATATTGTCAAAATGTTATCACATACCATTGAAAAAGTACTTGCAATTCCTCCAAGTAACAAAACAACAAAACTCGTCTGATACTGTTTAAGGTTAGTCCCATATACAATATCCAAAGCTGGGATGGCTATAAAAGCACCAATTAGAAATATTAATGTACAAGTTCCAAATAAAATCTTGAAGAGATTATTCTTGTAAGTGACAAAATGAGAAATCTTCTTTTCTTCTAAAAAGACTGCAAGTTGTGTAATCATTGGTCTAAGAAACACAATCATAAGATTCATGGCAAAAATTGGTGTAAACAAAATACTAAAATCTCGCTGAACACCACTTCCAATCAAACCTTGATTAAAAATATCATTCAAAGCATATTTAGGTTGGTTATAAATTGAAACCAGCAAAAAAGCATTAATAAATAAAGGTAAACAATCTTTCAATACACTAATGATATTATCAGGCTTAACACTTAAAGGATTCAATCTATGGAAAACTTTTGAACTAGGGTAGTCAAATAGAGCGATAAATACGAATGAACTGATTGTTTGTGCGATCACTGACCACAATAGATTTTTAGAGACTACTAAAGTTAAAGCAAATACAATTGTTGAGATAGTATTTCTTAGGAAAAGAGACTTCCCAGCAATATCCAAACGTTCCTGCTGCTGAAACAATCCTTGAAAAACATCTGATAAAGCTTCGCTAACTCGGAAAAACGAAACCCAAAATATGATTCCAACATTCGAATGCGTGTTTGGATTAAAGATTAGATAAGCCACTAGAAGAAGAACCATTGCAATATTAGAAATGATCCTCGTAACAAAATAGGTATCAAAAGAATACTTTTCTCTTATATCTGTTGCTTGAAAGTCTCTGACTTGAAAACTAGCAACAATAACAAATAGGTTTGCAATCGCATAGGCAAAACTATAAATATCTGCCGAGACACTATTCAAGGCGCGTGTAACAATAAAAAGAAGTATAACAGAAACAGCTGCCGAAGACATACTTCCTAAAATATTCCAGAAAAAAACCTTTTGGGCAGTTACTTTTTTCAAATATTTCACTCTCTTTCGATAACTATATTCCATTAATTATATCATATTCTCAATGAAAAAAGAGAGAACAGCATGACACACATTCTCTCTTGCAACTTCTTATCTATTCGCTTCGGTAAATATAAATACCATAAAACACTACTGTTAATGTAGATACTAGTGAAACTAAAAAGAAACATTTAGCTAAAATGGTATAACTATACGAAACCTCTATCTCATGTTTTCCTTCTGGTACCGATATTTTTACCCCTGCATCCGGACCCTTAGAAAAATTTGTAATACTACCATCTAAATCAACTGATAACCCTTTATATGCATAGAAAGGCAAGCTCACTGTTAGCTTCTTATCAGTATCAATAATTAATTTCGTCTTCAAAGAGTTAAATAGTATCTTTGTATCAACAATTTGATTATCCTTCAAACTAATAACTTCATGCCGTAATTTTCTTTGAAACGCATCATAATCAGAAATGCTACCATCTGTACTTAACATATAGTCTGTAGCATGGTATTCTCCATTGATAACAACAGGAAGAAGTTCTTCTTTAGGCATATTGTTAAAAGTTGTTTGTGGTCCCTCTATTGTTCTTTGTGCTTGTGATACAGTAAAGAATGTCGTCAAGCCAATCACACCAATTAATACTGCGATTAAACACTCTTTTCTTAATGAAAGACTAACAATGACTTTACTTGCTAAGTAAGCAGTGAATAGTGTAATAAAAGTATTTAGACGCCAAATAAACTGTATTGAAGATACTATATGTTCATTATTTTCAGGCCAATGCATTAAGGGGCTTTCAAGAATTATTAGTACAAGTGTCAAAACAAAAATAAAGACATCGTATTTTTGTAATTTAAATATTCCTATAATTGAAATAACTAAACAAACTATAATCAGGAAACCTGGAAGTGTATAATTGTTTTCAAAGTTGAGATTCAATAATAAATCTTTAAGTGAGTGGGCAGTCGCATTTAAATTTACTCCTTGTGGCTTCACAATAGCATTCGATAACGATTGCTCTCCCATAAGAACCAATTGAAACGCAAAAATGGAAATCGTAGATAAAGTTGCCACTATAAAACTTAATAGTCTCTCCTTCTTACTATTCACGAATAAAAAGGTTATTATAAAAATGAGAGCAACTAGTAAAGCTGTGAGAAGTAGTGAAATTAAATGAGAGTAGGCTACTAAAGACATTCCGATACTTAAAATATACCATTTCCTATAATCTCCTTTTAAAATAGTGTAAAGACCATAGAAAACTAACGGAATAAAAGCATAGGCGATAAATTCACCTGTTGCAAACCGTATCACAATGTTATCTAATCTATATAAAGAAAAAGTATATAAGGTAGCAAACAACAATCCCGCAAAATCCTTTTTATTTTTCTTGCCTTCGATAACCATAATATTACTTATCGAATAATAAGCAATTAAAAAAGTAAGTAGAGTTAGTAAATATTGATATATATAATAACCTAGGAAAACACTGTGGGATAACCTATATAATACAAAGAATGGATAATAGGTTAAAAACGGATAGAAATAATTAACTCCTAAACCTATACCATAAAAAGCTTTGAAGTTTATAGGGGAAGCATATATACCTTCCATACCCAACAAACGATTTAGATGGAAGCTGAGATCTGCCCCATTCAATCCCTTATTGAAAACAGCAATTGGAATGACATATAAAAGACTGAGTAATAAGCTACATAATAGCACTCTTTTTCGCGTCATTATTTCACTTCCTGTTTGTAAAACTCTTTCAAAGCATCTTGCCATGTTGGGATAACAAACCCTGTAGCCTTAGCCTTAGCCAAACTCATTGTTGAGTTAAGTGGGCGTTTAGCTTTAGCTGGGAATTGGCTTGAATCAACAGGTTTCACTTCAACATCAGTATCTTTGAGAATTTCGACCGCAAAGTCATACCAAGTTGTATCTTCTGCTGCATCATTTGACAAGTGATAGTAACCATATTCCTTACGTTTTTCAGCCAAATAAGTCATAAACTCTGCCAAAGTACGTGTCCAAGTTGGGCGGCCATGTTGGTCATTAACAACTGTGAGTGTCTTGTGAGTTTTAGCAAGGTTTTGCATAGTGAAGACAAAGTTCTTACCATAGTTACCGAACACCCAAGCAGTACGGATAATGTAGTAGTTAGTCACATGTTTTTCAACTAGCTCTTCACCCATGCGTTTTGTACGACCGTACTCTGTCTGTGGATCTGGTTTGTCATCAACTTCCCACTCTTGACCGACTGGCTTTTCACCATCAAAAACGTAGTCAGTTGAAATATAAACCAGCGTTGCACCATGTTTTTCGGCAGCTTTAGCGACATTTTCAGTACCTGTCACATTGATAGCATAGTCAAGTTCTTTACCTTCATCTTCAGCAGCATCAACAGCTGTGTAGGCGGCACAGTGATATACCAAGGTTGGTTTTACTTCCGCAAACACTTCATCTACTTTTTCAGCATCTGTGATGTCCATTTCTGCTACATCTACTGCTACATACTCTTCGTTACGCTCGTCAAGAAGGTGACGAAGCTCAGTTCCGAGTTGACCATTTGCACCTGTTACTAGAATCATATTTTTCTCCTTATATTTCCAATAATGTTAGTTTAATTTTAACAAAAAAAGCAGAAAAAATCTGCTTTATCTCTCAGTTTTTCCACGCAGGGGTGATACCTAAAATAAACCCTCTATATACAATTGCTATTATATATAAAGCTAAGACACCGGTTGTTGAAAAAATAGCAATATAATACTTAGCATTTGGGGAAATTCTAAAATTCATTTTCATTCCTAACCATGACATCAGTGGGATAAGGAAAACAATATATGCATGTAAGTATCTTCCCGTCAAATCATCAAAAGTTATATGATTTGGATGTGAACTGTAAAATCCTAAAAAGATACCAAACCAATTTAATAGATAAACTATTAGACCGGCTAGAGCAGTGGGTAATTTGTACCCGTTCTTTTGAGTTGACATCATTACCAATACTAAACAAACAATCCAACAGATATTCACTATCTCTGGGAGATTATCTTGAACTACAGAGAATAGTGTCGCACCTCTCCCCCCCATAGTTGCAACATTAAAATAATTATTGAAAAACACCTTTATCAAATCTGGAATATTATAGACTCTGTGGACAAATAAAACAACTGTTAAGAATAATAAACTAGTTACAATTGCTAATGATACTCTTATTATTCTCGGAAAACGTTTAAATACTGATAATATAGGATTATATACTATTGGAATTCCCAATAATACTGGTAAAGCAAAAATATAGTTAAGTTTTGTTAACAGAATTAATGCTATAGTCATCAATGTATAAATAACATCTTCTTTCCTTACATCTGATACTTTTTTTAACTGACTCAAATATAAGAAATTTGTCCCAAAGGCTGCTACAGCAAGAAATGCAAAGATATCATATGATGGACTAGCTATTTTCTGCATAAAAGGAACAGTAAATATCATCAAGAAAATCAGATGATCAAACTTGGCCCTTCTAAAAATTAGATACATTCCTCCCAAAAAGAAGATTAAATTAAATAATCTAGCAGATAATAGCATTACACCATAGCTTGGGTAAATCAACCTTCCTAGGAGTAGACCAATTGCAGGTACAAGATGCCCAACATCTATTTTTGATGTTAGATTTTGGTCGGTTAAAACATTAAATTTAATTCCATCATTTGCAACACTTTCAATCTTTTCACCGTAAAATTTTCTTATAGAAATTTGTTTAGGTTGACTAATGGCAGCAAGTTCAGTCTCTCTTAATCTTTTTTCCGAGATCTCCTTAGGGGATGTTGCAGAAAACATAGAATAACTTTTTGCCATATGGAAACCTTCATCCCCATTTGAAAGAGGATAGGAGGCAAATAATGATACTATACCAAACAAAAGAACAATTAACATAAAGGCGTTAATTGTTTTCTTTTTTTCACTCATTCCTTCACCCTTTTTCCTTAACAATATAAACTGGTCGTTTCTTGGTTTCTAGGAAAATCTTTGAAATATAGTTCCCGATGATACCTAAGGCTAGAAGTTGGATTCCTCCGATAAAAAGGATGATTGAGACAAGGCTTGCCCAGCCTGCAACACTCCCACCTATAGTTAGTTTTCGGACAACAACAAAGAGAATTCCAACCAAGGAGATTAAGAATGAGAAGGTTCCTGCCCATGTGGCAAGCTTCAAGGGTACTTCTGAGAAGTTGATAAAACCATCAAGTGAGTAACTCAATAGGCTCCAAAAAGACCATGAGGTCTCTCCCGCCACACGTTCACGGTTTTCATAAGAGACGTAGGCCACATCAAAGCCGACCCATGAAAAGAGTCCTTTTGAAAAGCGATTGACTTCCTTGAGCTCAAGGATGGCATCAACGACTTGACGAGTCATCAAACGGAAATCACGAGCGCCATCCACCATTTCAGTATCGGAAACTTTATTAATCAACCAATAGAAGGCCTTAGCAAAGAGTGAACGAATAGGCGGCTCACCCTTGCGGTCTGCACGTCGTGTCCCTACAACGTCGTAACCTTCTTGGATTTTGGCATACATCTCGATAAGAAGTTCAGGTGGATCCTGAAGATCGGCGTCCATAACTGTGACGTAGTCACCTTGGGCTGCTTCAAGTCCTGCAAGTAAGCCGGCTTCCTTCCCAAAATTACGAGAGAAAGAGAGATAATGAACATTCTCAAACTGTTTTGAAACCTGTCTTAAAACTTCTAAGGTACGATCTTTTGAACCGTCATTGACAAAGTAATAGTTGAAAGCCAACTGATTGGCTATTTGTCGCTCAACTGCCTGACAAGCCTCTAAAAAAGGATGGATGGTCTCTTCCTCGTTATAACAAGGAACAACGATAGCCAGTGTTTTCATAAGCCTTCTCCTAACGAATACCTAGGGCGATACGGGCATAGCGACTCATTTTTTCAATATTCCATGCTGGTGTCCAGACCAATTTAACCTCAGTCTTGGTTACCTCAGGAACTTCTTTCATAGCGTCATAAATTTGGTCTGTCAAAAGATCTGCCAGTGGGCATCCCATAGTCGTCAAGGTCATATCGATTTCAGTATAGCCATCTTGCTGGAAACGGATATCGTAAATAAGGCCAAGGTTGACAATATCAATCCCCAACTCAGGGTCAATAACCATTTCTAAAGCTTCCAAGATACGGTCCTTGATTTTTTCAATTTCTGCTTCAGTGTATTTTACTTCAGACATAGCTTTTCCTCCAAAATCAGGGCCTAATAATCAGGCCCCTTCCATTTACTATCTTAGTCTTCAATAAAGTCTTTAAGTTGTTTGCTGCGGCTTGGGTGGCGCAATTTACGAAGGGCTTTAGCTTCAATCTGACGAATACGTTCACGAGTAACGTTGAAGACTTTACCAACATCTTCCAAGGTACGCATCTTACCATCATCAAGACCGAAACGGAGACGAAGAACGTTTTCTTCACGGTCTGTAAGGGTATCAAGCACTTCATCCAATTGTTCACGAAGAACAACACGAGTTGTGTAATCTACTGGATTTTCGATAACTTCATCCTCGATAAAGTCACCTAAATGGCTGTCATCCTCTTCACCGATAGGTGTTTCAAGAGAAACTGGCTCTTGAGCAATCTTAAGGATTTCACGAACCTTATCTGGAGTCATATCCATACGTTCAGCGATTTGCTCAGGCGTTGGGTCTTGTCCCAACTCTTGCAAGAGGTTACGTTGCTCACGTACCAATTTATTAATAGTTTCAACCATGTGAACTGGGATACGGATGGTACGTGCTTGGTCTGCGATGGCACGTGTGATTGCTTGACGGATCCACCATGTCGCATAAGTTGAGAATTTGAAACCTTTAGAGTAGTCAAATTTATCAACGGCTTTCATCAGCCCCATGTTACCTTCTTGAATCAAGTCCAAGAACTGCATACCACGTCCCACATAACGTTTAGCGATTGAGACTACCAAACGAAGGTTGGCTTCTGCCAAACGTTGTTTAGCTTCCAAGTCACCATTTTCAACAGCGATAGCCAATTCTTTTTCCTCTTCGTTACTCAAGAGAGGCACTACCCCAATCTCTTTGAGGTACATACGAACAGGGTCATTGACCTTAGCTGAGTTTGAACCAAGAAGCTCCTCGTCTGTCAACTCTTCTGGTTTTGGGGCTTCAACAACATATTTAGATGAAGGATTTCCGTCCTTATCAGTGATAGAAATACCACCATCTGTCAAACGTTCCAAAAGGTCATCAATCCCATCAGCGTCAAGAACAAATGGGATAACTAGTTTTTCTGTGACTTCATCATCAATTACTGTACCAGCCTTTTTATGGTTACGAATGAAATCAGCGACTTGAACGTTGAATGCTGTATTTTGTTTTTTCTTTGCCATGTGTTACTCCATATCTCGTTTTTGGGCGATGAGCATCTGCAAGGCTTCCACCGCTGCATCCACATCACCGTGGTTACTTGATTCTCTAATTTGTTTACTTTGCTTGCGAAAGTCCTGTTCCATCAAAAAATGATTTCTACGCTCTTCGATAGCTTGAACTTCTTCAAGACTAGTTTCAGGTGGTAAAATCTCCTCTAAAACCTGATAATAGGCTGTTTGTACCTCTTGAGAAAGTAGAGACAAAGCTACGGTATCAATCTGACCATCTTGTTTCAGAATATGATAAAGCTCCTCTAACTCAGGTGTTTGGAAGAAAAACTCCTCTCTCATGCGATAGTCATTCAAAATCATAGGATGATTAACCATACGATGGAAGAGTTGATTTTCCGCCCGACGAAGACCTGTGATTTTAGGTGTAGAAGGTAGTTTGACCGTTCCTCTGAATCCTGACGCTGAAGACTCATAAGCACTATTACTAGCAGCCGATAATTGAGCTGTTTGCTGATTTCTCATGGTCAACCGTTCGTTATTGACCGCTTGCTCGACTTGGAAAAAATCAAAGTCAGGCAAAAGGTCAGCCACCTTAGAAATGTAGGAATTTTGTGCCGTCACAGAAGGTGACTTGGCAATAATCTTTGCAATCTGCTCGACATAGGCAATCTCAGCTTGAAGATTGTCTACATTAGCAGGCTTGAGCTGTCCTATCCAAAATTCCACATCTGAAATACGGGACTCGACCAAAAGTTTCCCCAAAGCCTCTTCGGATGTTTTCTGTAGATATTCATCAGGGTCCATATTATCTGGAATTTTAACAATATCCACTTGAAAATCCGATAAAAGCTCAAGAGACTTGGCAATAGCATTTTGCCCAGCCTTATCACCATCATAGGTCAGAACAATTTTCTTGGTTAACTTACGAAGACGATTGACATGCTCAGGGGTCAACGCCGTCCCCATAGAAGCCACAGCATTAACATGCCCAGCCCTATAGGCAGCAATGACATCCATGAACCCCTCCATCAGATAGACCTCATGGGTCTTCTGAATGACTGGCTTAGCCTGATCGAGGTGGTAGAGTTCATAGGACTTATTGAAAATACGGGTAGCCCTAGTATTCTTGTACTTGGCCTGTCCTTTTTCAATATCTTCCTTAGTCCAAACACGCCCTGAAAAACCGATGGTCTTTCCAAACTCATTCTTAAGCGGAAACATAATTCGATTTTTAAAAGTATCGAAAAGGCGATTACTTTCAGAAAGATTAAAAAGACCTGATTCTGTCAGTACCTCTTCGTCATATTTTTTTGATACAGACTGATAGAGATAATCTGGTTCGTCAGGGGCTAGACCAATCTGGAAGGTCTTAAGTAAATCGTCAGTCATACCACGCTCATAAAGGTAGGCACGCGCTGCTTCTCCTATCTTGGTCGTCATCAGAACAGCGTGATAAAACTTAAGCGCATCCTCATGAAGATCATAGAAGGCTTGATTAGGAGAATTCTGCTGCTGAGATTGTCTTGGTGCGTCTATCGTAACTGCAATACCTAAGCGGTCTGCCAGAATCTTAACACTTTCTTGGAAAGAAATCTGACGGTATTCCTCTAAAAATTTAAAGACATCTCCAGACTTTCCGCAACCAAAACAATGGTAAAATTGTCTGTCCTCAATAACATTAAATGATGGGGTTTTCTCCTTATGGAAGGGGCAGAGACCCAGGTAATTGCGACCAGCACGATTAAGACTGACAACTTCACCAATCACGTCGACGATATTGGTACTGCTCTTAATATCTTCTATTAAAGCTTTATCAATTACCATCTAATCGCCCCCCCATCTTACCATAATTGCATTACCTCTAATTATAACATGACGAAAAATGAAAGTAAAATAAAATTGATTTTTCATGAGCAAAACTCTTGTCAAGATTTGCAAAATCAGATAGACTATTAAAAGTGAATAAATGAAAGGATTCATTGTCAAAATGATTAAAGAACTTAAAGACTTTTTGTTCAAGGGTAACGTCCTTGACCTTGCTGTAGCCGTTGTTATGGGGGCTGCTTTCAACGCTATTATCACTTCACTTGTAAGTGATATCATCACACCACTTATCCTTAACCCAGTTGTTAAGGCTGCTAACGTTGAAAACCTCTCTAAATTGTCATGGAACGGTATCGCATACGGTAGCTTCTTGAACGCAGTTATCAACTTTATCATCGTTGGTACTACTCTCTTCTTCGTTGTTAAAGCTGCTAACCACGCTACAGCTCTTGGTAAAAAAGAAGAAGCTGCTGAAGAGGATGCAGCACCATCACAAGAAGAATTGCTTACTGAAATCCGCGATCTTCTTGCAAATAAATAATCATTATTTGTTCACCTAAAAACATATGAAACTTAAGACGTCCGAACTCTCAGACGTCTTATTTTTTGTATCTCATAACTACTAACTGACTTATTTATTCGATGAAAAGAAAAAAACTTGAGAAGGCTCAAGCTTTTTTCTGTTAATTTCATTCTTAATTAGAATTTTTTACGTTTGCGAGCTGCCTCTGATTTACGTTTACGTTTTACAGAAGGTTTTTCGTAATGTTCACGTTTACGAGCCTCTTGAAGAGTACCAGCTTTAGTCACAGAACGTTTGAAACGACGAAGAGCGTCGTCAAGTGATTCGTTTTTACGTACTACTGTTTTTGACATTGAATTCACCCCCTCAAGATAATGTAACATTTTACACGTTCTACTCAAGTATACAAGACTGATCTTTTTCTGTCAAGAAATATCTTTTAAGTTTGAGAATTTTTGACATCATCCCTATTTTCTATGTTTCATAAAGATTCATCAGATGATTTGCTATACAAAAAACTAGAGGAATCATCCTCTAGTCATTTTTTTATTCAACTGCTGTGTATTTAGAAGCATCCTTGATGTACTCGTCATAAGTACCATTGTCTTTCAATTTCTTGATAACCTTGTTTACTGCTTCTTTCAATTTGTCATTACCTTTAGCCATAGCGACTGCTTTAGCATCACCATCGTTAACTTTGAGGGCAACACTTGCCAATGCCAAATCTGGATTTTGTGCCACGTATCCTTCTGCTACTGGTTTTTCAAGGTCAACAGCATCAACTTGGCCAGACTTAACTTCGTTAATGGCTTCACCCATTGCTGTAAGTGATACAACTGTTGAGTCTTTCAACTGTTTCTTAGCAAGACCTTCCTCGATAGTACCTTTTTGAACGGCTACTTTTTTACCTTTGAAAGCATCTAGGCTTGAGTAGGTAGATTCTTGATCTTTACGAACGATGATCGCATTTTGCGTTTCGTAGTAAGGATCTGAGAAATCGAAGGTTTTCTTACGTTCATCAGTGACTGAGATACCAGAGATAGCAATGTCAGCCTTACCAGCTTGAAGGCTAGAAAGGACATTATCAAAGCTCATAGTTGTTACTTCAAGTTTAACCCCAAGTTCATCAGCAATAGCTTGTGCCAACTTGATGTCTGAACCGACAACTTGGTCTTTACCATCGACCAAAGTTTTGAACTCAAATGGTGCATAGTCTGGACTGACAGCCACGACAAGTTTTTTATTTTCTTTAATAGATTCGTAAGCGTCTTTTTTTGACCCACATGCTACCAAGGTAACAGCAGCAAGGAGAGCCATGGCTCCAAGGAATAGTTTTTTCATAAGAAACTCCTGTATAAATATAATTTTTGCTCGTTTATTTTACTTAAAATTAGTGGTATTGTCAACATTTATTAAGAAATTGCGACAATTTTCCTAAGCCTTTTTGAAGGACTTCCTTGTCACAGCAATAACCGATGCGGACATGGGACTCCTTGTCAAAACGGTTACCCGGAACCACAAGAACACCATAGTCCTGAAGAAGCTCTAAAGCAAAATCTTCGATAGGACGATTCACATCTAATTTGACGAAAGATGTGGAAACACTAGCAGGTCTAATCCATGAGGCTTTAGGTTCTTTGGCAATCCAGGCATCCATAAGAGCTAGATTTTCCTCTACAATCTGACGGTTACGTTCTAGGATAGCTTCTTTATTTTCCAAGACAAGGGTAGCCACCATATCATCAAAGACTCCAGCACAAATCATCGTGTAGTCGCGATAGTCACGCAGAATGTCCGCTACCTCTGTGTTAGAAGCAACCCAACCTACACGAATACCAGGAATAGAATAGGTCTTTGAAAGACTATTGACAGCAATGCCCTTTTCATACAAATCCACAATAGAAGGCGCAGGCTGGTCAAAGCTGCGATAGACCTCATCTGAGAAGATATAGGCGTCTACTTCTTTAGCGATAGCCACTAGCTCTTCAAGGTAAGTAGCGTCCATAAGGGCACCAGTAGGATTGTTGGCATTGTTAATACAGATCATCTTGGTATTGGGACGAATCAGACGACGGAGTTGATCCAAATCAGGCAACCACTTCTTATCCTCTTCAACCTCCCAGAGATCCACGTCTGCTCCTAGTGACTTAGGAATGTCATAGAGCTGCTGATAGGTTGGATACATGGAGATGACATGGTCTTCAGGCTCAATAAGCGCGTAAAGGGCTAGCATCGTCGCTCCCGTTGCCCCATTGGTTTGAAGGATGTTATCAACCGGCATGTTCTTGTATAAGCTAGCCACTTGAGTCTTGAACTCTGGCGACCCCTCAATCCAGCCGTAATCCATCTTTTTCTTTAGTAGTTGGGCAAAAAAGGCATCCTTATCAAGGCCTGATAGGTCAAATAATTCTTCCATTGTGAGGGCCTTAATTGAAACTCCTGCAATATCATATATGGCAGATTTTTCATGGACATTCAGCCATTCTTCAACACCAAAACGTGGTAGCTTCATAGTTTCTCCTTGCTTTTCTTAAGCACTCTATACGATGTCATTTGTCTATTTTGACAGACTTACCTACTTTGATAATAACTGTTTTTAGCAGAGAATTCAATCTAAAATGGGGTAATGCCCCATTTTAGATTGAAGAATTTTCGGAGACTCCCCTTAAGTGAACAAAGCAATCACCAAACGAGACTTTTCACTGTTGATGAAAGCACCTGAAATTGACTCGTTTCAGGTGCTCGGAAGTCTTAAATTTACTTACTTTGTTTGTAGGTTGATGCTTCTTTTAACCATTGGTCAAATTTTCCAGAGTCCTTAGCCTCTTTAATGACGGCATTGATTTCTTTAAGCAAGTCATCCGAACCCTTACGTGTTGCGACGGCATAAGCATCTGAACCATCTGACTTGAGGTTAAAGTTGGGAAGGGTTAAATCATCATTTTGAGCGATATAACCTTCTGCAATGGCCTTCTCAAGTACAACTGCTTGAAGCTGTCCTGACTTGAGTTCATTAATCATCTCGCCATTTGAAGCCAGTGATACCACACTTGCCTTAGAGATTTGTTTCTTAGCAACTGTTTCTTGAACAGACCCTTTTTGCGTACCGACCGTTTGTTTTGCGAGACTATCAGTGCTTGTGTAGTCATTCACCTTGTCTTTTTTGACAATCACTACATTTTCGGACGTATAGTAGCTGTCTGAAAAATCATAAACTTTCTTACGTTCGTCTGTAACCGAAATTCCTGCAATGGCAATGTCTGCTTTACCACTTTGCACACTAGCGAGGACATTATCAAAAGACATAACAGAAAATTCAACTTCCACACCAAGTTTTTTCCCGATAGCTTTGGCCAACTCGATGTCTGCTCCAACTAGCGTATCTTTGCCGTTAACCAACGATTTGAACTCAAATGGTGCAAATTCAGATTCTGTTGCCACGACAATTTTCTTCTTTTCCTTAATCGTTTTGGGACTTACTCCCTGACTTCCGCTACAAGCAACTAGAAAGCAAGTAGCAACTAGAGCTGTAAGGATAAACCAAAATTTCTTCATATAATAACTCCTTATTTGCTAGAACTCTTAAGTGACAGAGCATAGGCATCTTGAACATAGCTGTCAATCTTACCTTCTTTTTTGAGTTTAGCGATAACCTTATTAACCTTTGCTTTTAGCTTATCGCTTCCTTTAGGCATTGCAACGGCATAGGCGTCTTTTGAATCTGACTTGAGGGCAATGTCTGACACAGCTAGGTCACTGTTTTGCTCTATATAACCTTGTGCAATGGCTTTTTCAAGAACCACTCCTTCAACTTGACCAGATTTCAATTCATTGATAGCTTCACCAGGTTGTGCTAAGGATACCACATTAGCATCTGACAAGTTGGATTTAGCAATACTTTCTTGAATAGAACCTTTTTGAACGGCTACAGATTTTTTAGCAAAATCACCGGTTTGTTTGTAAGTTCCTGTCGCATCTTTTTTGACAACAAGAACCGTTTCAGACTCATAGTAAGTATCTGAGAAGTCGAAAATTTTCTGACGCTCTTTAGTGGCTGAGATACCAGAAATGGCAATATCAGCTTTACCAGATTGAACGCTGGCTAAGACATTATCAAAAGACATCTCAGAGAATTTGACTTTCACACCTAGTTCATCGCCAATAGCCTTGGCAATTTCGATGTCTGCTCCAGCAATAGTATCCTTACCATCTTGGATGGTTTTAAATTCAAAAGGAGCAAAATAGGGATTAAGAGCAACTGTCAAAGTTCCTTTATCTTGTACCTTTTCCAAAGTGTCCTTCGATGAAGAACAAGCTGCTAAAGTCATCAAAGCAAAGATCCCTGCAAATCCCAACAAAAGTTTTTTCCATGTTTTCATAATCAATCTCTTTTCTATATTTATTAACTTATGTAAGTATAATAATGCATTATTATGCATTTGTCAATGGAAAAATGAACTTTTATTGATTATATTTTTCATTTTTATTAATTTTATCATCGCTGAAAAATCTAATAATTGCTTATTTAAAGCTCTTCTATCCGATATTAACGACAAAAAAACTATTCATTCATTTGAATAAATAGTTCATATTATTACCAAAACTCTCGGATAAAGTCATTTTCAAGACGCTCACGATAGAAAAGTTCAGAGAGTTGATCCTCTTCAAACACGCGCAAGAGGTTGAGCATGTCATAGGCCAGCTCCATCTTAGGAACATCCTCCCTGGCAACCCAACGCACTTCTCCCTCCTCTGTCGAGTGAATGTCACCTTCAAAGTCTGAAGTTCTATAGAGGAAAACGAGATAACGCTCGTCATCTATCGTGTACCAGTGCTTCATACCGACCAATTTAGGATTTTTGATGGTCAAGCCAGTTTCTTCCTTTACCTCACGAATAACTGACTCCACTAGCCCCTCGTGGGCTTCAATGTGCCCACCAGGAAGGGCTGCTCCCGACCAGGAATAACGCTTTGGATCGCGTATTTGCATAACAATATTTCCATGACAATCTTCAATGAGACACATGTTGGTCAGAATAGTAGCTTGTGAACGTGACATATAGTTCCTTTCTATAAGTAAATATTTATTTAGTAGGAGCAATAGTTATATAGTCAAATTAACTTAAATATGTCTTTTTGATATCTTCAATTTTATCATCATTATCCTCAAATTGCTTAATTCGTTTTTCATTTAGTATAATTGCTCTCTTCCCATTAGACTTTTTAACAGAGTACATATTAATTAATTCGTAAGGTATTTTATAAGCATAATCCACTTCAAAAATTGGACTAAAAACCAAAACTAAAAGATAATCAAAAGTTGGGTTTTCAGTTGAAATTGAAACTGACCCAAACTCAACATTTAGACCATCTTCCCTCCCATTTAACCTACGAGATTTAATCTGGTACCTAATTTTTCTATTACCAACAGTCTCAGTAGCATCTACATCCTTTGAACTATTATTACATAACTCTAAATTCAATTTATCAGCAAGCAAGTATTCAGCATAAGAACCAACTAAGTTATCAGTTCTTAGAATCCCCTGTGTACGAAACCAATTCATTAATTCCTCATATTCACAAAACTTTTCTTGTAATACTTTAATATCCATTAATCTCACCTTAATCCATACTCTTCAGTTCTAGCACCATATCACGGATTTGAGCTGCCAATTCAAAGTCAAGTAGTTCTGCTGCTTCGTGCATTTGTTTTTGAAGTTTCTTGATGGCTTCTTGGCGTTCTTTCTTGTTCATGGCACTGTAGTCCACAGTATCCTCTGCCACTTCTGCTTCATTAGCCTTGGTAATCGAAATAAGGTCACGAATTTCTTTCTTAATCGTTTGTGGAACAATGCCATGCTCCTTATTATAGGCCATCTGGATTTCACGACGACGAGCTGTTTCATCCATAGCTTTCTGCATAGACTCTGTAATTTTATCCGCGTACATGATAACATGCCCTTCGCTATTTCGGGCAGCACGTCCAATCGTTTGGATAAGCCCACGTTCATTACGAAGAAAACCTTCCTTATCCGCATCCAAAATAGCAACCAGACTAACTTCAGGAACATCAATTCCCTCACGAAGAAGGTTAATCCCAATAAGAACATCAAAGACACCCAAACGTAGGTCACGGATAATCTCAGTACGTTCCAAAGTCTTAATGTCAGAGTGCATGTATTTGACCTTGACACCCATCTCCTTGAGATAGTCAGTCAAGTCTTCAGCCATCTTCTTAGTCAAAGTGGTTACAAAGACACGCTCGCCTTTTTCAGTTCGGGCATTGATTTCACCAAGGAGGTCATCCATTTGTCCCATGGTTGGACGCACTTCGACTTCTGGATCAAGGAGCCCTGTCGGACGGATGATTTGCTCAACAACAGTCTCAGTCTGCTCCATCTCATAGTCACCTGGAGTGGCAGACACATAGACAATCTGATGAACATGACTCTCGAATTCTTCACGTCGAAGTGGACGGTTATCAAGCGCCGATGGTAAACGGAAACCGTAGTCAACCAACATCTTCTTACGGGCCTGGTCTCCGTTATACATTCCCTTAATCTGACCCATGGTCATGTGGCTTTCATCAATCATGATAAGGAAATCTTCTGGGAAGAAATCAAGCAAGGTGAAAGGTGGCTCGCCTTCTTTACGACCATCCATATGGCGTGAGTAGTTTTCAACACCATTGGTGTAGCCCATCTCACGAAGCATTTCAACATCGTATTCTGTCCTTTGGCGGATACGTTGGGCCTCGATGAGCTTACCCTCAGCTTCAAATTGCTTAACCTGAGCTTCCATCTCCTCCATAATATTCTTGATGGCTTCTTCCATATGCTCTTCATTGGTCATAAAGTGAGTTGCCGGGAAAAGAACAAGGTGCTCAACCTCGCCGAGATTGCGTCCTGTCAAGCTTTCAATCTCACAGATGCGGTCAATCTCATCACCGAAAAATTCCACACGAAAGGCGTGCTCATCACGGCTAGCAGGAAAAATTTCAACCACATCACCACGTACACGGAATTTCCCACGTTGGAAATCAATATCGTTTCGCTCAAATTGAATATCAACTAGGTCATTGAGCAACTTGTCTCGAGAAATCTCTTGGCCTGGACGAAGACTAACCGCTGAATCCGCATATTCTTTCGGCGAACCCAAACCGTAAATACAAGAAACGGAAGCCACAACGATAACATCATTACGCTCAAGGAGGGCCGATGTCGCTGAGTGACGGAGCTTATCAATTTCATCGTTTACAGAGCTATCTTTTTCGATATAGGTATCTGATGACGGTACATAGGCCTCTGGCTGATAGAAATCATAGTAGGAAACGAAGTATTCTACAGCATTGTCTGGGAAGAACTCCTTGAACTCTCCGTAAAGCTGACCTGCCAAAGTTTTATTGTGGGCGATAACCAAGGTTGGTTTATTCACGCGTTGGATGACCTGACTCATGGTATAGGTCTTACCTGTCCCAGTCGCCCCCTTTAGGATTTGAGCCTTCTCACCACCTTCGATATTGTCCACCAAAGCTTCGATGGCCTGAGGTTGGTCCCCAGAAGGTTCATATTTAGAAACCAAATGGAATTGGTTATTTTCTTTTCTATCTATCATTCTTTTTCCTTTCATTTATGTAATCATTCATCTCTTGGTCGGGGAAAAATTCACCATAAGAAATAGTAAGTTGTATCATACAGGTGTCAGAAACGTATTTTCTCTTTTTCCGAGATTGAGAACCAAGTTTTTTATCATATTTGACAGCAAGATTACCATCCTTTAATAGGATAACCAAAACATGATACCTCGTACGACCACCAACACTAGCATCGTAGTCAAAGTAATGCTAAACTCGTTTTAAAAAATACCTAATCGTCGAGGAATATTCAATATCCTCCATTGGTGTCGACATATCTTTCATGACAAAAACAATCTCAGAAAGTGGAATTTCAAGAGTTTTACGTCCAAATATTCCTGAATAATAGGTGAAGGTCTTATCATTAATCTCTATAAGTTTACCCTGGCCTTTAAGACACACGATACCGCCAACTAGAAAAAGAATAGCAACTAGTAGCAATAATAAGAAAATCAGGGCAACATACTTTTCTACCAAATTTTCTGACTAAGAACCTTTGAATAGAAAAGGACAAATAAGCCATAGTGGAATAACAGAAAAAAATGAGGCCTGCAACTATTTGCATCTTAGTAATTCTCGGTCGTGTTTTACTATCATTATTTCCCCTTTTCCAAACTTTCTTCTATTTTAACACAGAAGTAAAAAGACCGAGTCTTTGAACTCAGCCTTAAAAATTTTCTTTTTTCAATTGTAGACGAAGGATGATAATCCCTGCCAAGAGAACGAGACAGGTAACGAGACTTCCTTCTAGACCAAAAGCTCCTCCTGACAACCAATCAGGCACGCCTGACCTAGCCTGAAAGTTCAATAAGCTGCCGCCTGCATTCTGTCCACTAACTGCCACGCCAACTAGATTCCCTTGCGCAAAGTTCCAAGCACCGTGAAGGGCAGCGACACCCCAGATATTATCTGTCTTGAGCATGTAAAGAGCCATGAGAATCCCTACTAGAACAATACTGATAAGAGACAAGGCTGTAACACCTTGATTTCCGAGGTGTAATATTGAAAAGAAAGAACTTGAGATAGCAATTCCCCAGGAAAGGTTCAATTTATTAGTCACCGTCTGAAGTAACCAACCACGTGTCACCAGTTCCTCGGTTCCGCCTTGGATAAACCAGAAAGGTATTAGGGAAAGTATATATAAGACGGTTCTCTGAGAAAAGTCTACTTTTACAAATTCTAACCCTCCAAGCAAATAAGTCCCAAGGAAACTAACTAACAAGAGTAAAGTCCCAAATCCCCAGCCCTTAAGCAAGTTCAACCAAATATAACCCTTGAAAAATCCAAGTGTACTAATGGGACGTTTTTCAACAACTTTAACCCAGAAAAAGATAGCTAAGGCAGTGAAGGCAAATGTTCCCAACTGAAAATACATGTTTGAAAACATCTTATAGGAAATCGTATTTATATCCTGGAACTGAATGTTGCCATTAAACATCAAGAATGAAAGAACAATAGCCATTGGAATTCCCACAACAATCCCTGATAGAAATCCACCTATGAGGACATAACCAAAAGCAATAAAACAAGACAGCATAATCATCAGCCAACTTGGGACTTTATCATATCGGCTAGTATATTTCTCAAGTATACGTCTCTTCATTTTTTAGCTCCTGTAACAAATCTTACATGTATTCGATTACAGTGTAACTAATTGACACAAGCTTGTCAACTTCTTCTCAGATAGCTCTCATAGCTAACTGACTTTGTCACATTTCCTAACATCAAACTTCTAGAAGTTTGATAATAAGACCTTTTTTTGATAAAATAGGAGGGTATTTTATAAAGGAGACTTTTTATAATGAAGAAAAAACTTCTGACACTCTTCTTGAGTGCCATGTCAGTTTTCTTTGTTTTCGGAGCTAAGGTATCTGCTGAAACAATTTCAGTCGTTTCAGATACAGCCTATGCCCCATTTGAATTCAAAGATTCTGATCAGATCTACAAAGGTATTGACGTTGATATCATCAACGAAGTTGCCAAACGTAAAAATTGGGATGTTAACCAAACCTTCCCTGGTTTCGATGCAGCCGTTAACGCTGTTCAATCAGGCCAAGCAGACTCCCTAATGGCCGGTACTACTGTTACCGACGCACGTAAGAAGGTCTTCACTTTCTCAGACACTTATTACGACACTTCAATTGTTATCTATACACGTAGTAGCGACAAAGTCAGCGACTACAAACAATTGAAGGGGAAAACAGTCGGTGTTAAAAACGGTACCGCTGCTCAAACTTGGCTCGATAAAAACGCTAGCAAATATGGTTTCACAGTTAAAACTTTTGACACTAGCGACTTGATGAACAACAGCTTGGATTCTGGTTCTGTTGACGCAGCTATGGACGACACGCCAGTTGTTAAATACGCTATTGGTCAAGGAAAAGACTACGCTATCAACATCAAGCCTGAATCTATCGGTAGCTTCGCTTTTGCTGTTAAAAAAGGCGGAAAACACGAGAAGCTTATCAAAGACTTTAACGAAGCTCTTAAAGAAATGAAGAAAGACGGCACCTACGACAAAATCATGAACAAATGGTTGGGGGGTTCAGAAAAATCTTCTTCATCAAAACCTTCAGTAGATCTTAAATTGACTGGTGATGCTAACGCAAAAGCCACTCCTGCTAAGGAAACCTACACTATCTCAATGGACTCATCTTTTGCTCCATTCGAATACCAAAATGGTTCAGGTAAATATGTAGGTATCGATGTCGATATCATCAATGCCATTGCTAAAAACCAAGGTTTCAATGTCAAATTAACAAACCCTGGTTTCGATGCATCACTTAATGCTGTACAATCTAGCCAAGCTGATGCCGTATTGGCCGGTATGACCATCACTGATGCTCGTAAACAAATCTTTGACTTCTCAGATTCTTACTACACATCAAACATTCGTTTGGCTGTAGCTAAAGGAAGTAAGGTTAAATCTTACAAGGATCTCAAAGGTAAGACTGTAGGAGCTAAAAACGGTACGTCATCTTACTCATGGTTGGAAGACCATGCTGGTGAATATGGCTTTACTGTTCGTGCTTACGATGAAGCTTCTACTATGTATGACAGCTTGAACTCTGGTTCAATCGATGCTCTTATGGATGATGAAGCCGTTCTTCTATACGCTATCCAACAAGGGCGTAACTTTACAACACCAATTGAAGGTATTGCTACTGGTGATGTCGGCTTTGCTGTTAAAAAAGGTGCTAATCCTGAGTTGATTGAGATGTTCAACAATGGTTTAGCTGCTATCGTTAAAGATGGTACTTACGATAAGATTATCAATAAATACCTCGATAGCAACAAATCAAAAGAGGGAAGCTCAAAAAAAGCTACCGATGAAACAACCATCGTAGGCTTGATTAAGAACAACTATAAGCAACTCCTCCAAGGTCTTGGAATTACCCTTGGTTTGACCCTTCTTTCATTTGCTATTGCCATGATTATCGGTGTTATCTTCGGTATGATGGCAGTTGCACCAAACAAGACACTCCGCGTGATTTCGCAAGTCTTTGTTGACGTGGTTCGTGGTATCCCATTGATGATTGTTGCAGCCTTCATCTACTGGGGTATTCCGAACTTGATTGAAAATATCACTGGTCACCAATCACCAATCAATGACTTTGTGGCAGCGACTATCGCCCTCTCACTTAACGGCGGTGCTTACATTGCTGAAATTGTGCGTGGTGGTATCGAAGCTGTGCCAATTGGTCAAATGGAAGCCAGCCGAAGCTTGGGTGTCCCTTACAATACAACAATGCGTAAGGTTATCTTGCCACAGGCTGTTCGCTTGATGTTGCCAAACTTCATCAACCAATTTGTTATCTCATTGAAAGATACGACTATCGTATCAGCTATCGGTTTGGTTGAACTCTTTCAAACTGGTAAAATCATCATTGCTCGTAACTACCAATCATTCCGTATGTATGCGATTTTGGCCATTCTTTACTTGGTCATCATCACATGCTTGACGAAATTGGCTAAACGACTAGAAAAGAGACTTAAATAATGGCTGAATTGAAAATCGATGTGCAGGACCTGCACAAATCATACGGCGACAATGAAGTCCTTAAAGGCATTGACGCCAAATTCTACGAAGGGGACGTTGTATGTATCATCGGCCCTTCAGGTTCAGGTAAATCAACCTTCCTTCGTACGCTTAACCTACTTGAAACAGTAACTTCTGGTAAAGTAGTCGTTGATGGATATGAATTATCAGATCCTAAGACAAACCTTGACAAAGCCCGTGAAAATATCGGGATGGTTTTCCAACATTTCAACCTCTTCCCACACATGACCGTCCTTGAAAATGTGACATTCGCACCAGTTGAACTTGGACGCATGACTAAAGAAGAAGCTGATAAATTAGCTATGGATCTTCTAGACCGTGTCGGACTTTCTGACAAAGCTGATGCTACACCAGATAGCCTATCTGGTGGACAAAAACAACGTGTGGCAATTGCGCGTGGTTTGGCAATGAATCCTGACATCATGCTCTTTGACGAACCCACTTCTGCCCTTGACCCTGAGATGGTCGGAGACGTTCTTAACGTTATGAAAGAATTGGCAGAACAAGGGATGACCATGATTATCGTTACTCACGAAATGGGATTTGCTCGTCAGGTTGCTAACCGCGTCATCTTTACTGCAGACGGTGAATTCCTCGAAGATGGGACACCAGATCAAATCTTCGATAACCCACAACACCCACGTTTGAAAGAATTCTTGGACAAGGTTCTAAACGCCTAATTATCAAAACAGTTACTCTTACTAGAGTAGCTGTTTTTGATTACCATTTTGGATAAGAAAAACAGAGCAAGTGCTAGACTTGCTCTGTTTCTTCATTTAGTTCAGGGTGTTTTGCTGCTTCTTCCCTTGCCAAGCGTTCACGCTCAAGACGGAGTTTTCGGTTAGGATTTAAGCGCGTAAAGAGTTCTTCAAGTTTCTTTGGATTCCAAACATCGGCCGCAGAAACAAAGTTTCCATCTTTATCCCTGAAGGATATCGGTTTATCTCCCATTGTAAACCTCTTATTTCAATATTTTTAAATTCGCCGACTTCACATAGTTAGTGAGGTTGCTTGGCAGGCCGCCATAGCGGCTGCCGTATACTATCTTGTGCTTCAGCACTTAGAGAGTCTTTCAACGTCAATCCACAAACTCAAATTCGAAGTTACCAATACGAACGATGTCGCCATCCTTAGCACCACGTTCACGAAGCGCTTCATCAACTCCCATACCACGCAATTGACGCGCAAATTTCATGATCGATTCGTCACGTTCCATATTAGTCATGACAAAGAGTTTTTCAAGTTTCTCACCAGAAAGTACCCATGAAGCATCGTCGTCACGGCTAATTTCAAATGGACGTTCATCCTCGTTAAAGCCGTAGTAAACTTCTTCTTGTTCCATATCGTCTTCGCTATAAAGCAAGAATTCATCAGTCTCATCAAGCAACTCTGCAGTAGCTTCCAAGAGATTTTCCAAACCTTGGTGAGCCAAACTTGAAATTGGGAAAATTTGTGGCAACTCATCAAACTCATCATAATTAGCAGCCAATTTTTCCTTAAACTCTTTTAAGTTTTCCTCAGCCTCAGGCATATCCATCTTATTAGCAACAATAATTTGTGGACGTTCCATCAAGCGCAAGTTGTAAGTTTCCAACTCTTTGTTAATTTGAAGATAATCCTCGTAAGGATCGCGCTCCTCACTTGCTGACATATCAATAACATGAAGGATAACACGTGTACGCTCGATGTGGCGGAGGAACTGCGTTCCCAAACCAACCCCCTGGCTAGCACCTTCAATCAATCCTGGAAGGTCGGCCATGGCAAAGCTCTCACCTGACTTCGTACGAACCATCCCCAAGTTAGGAACAATTGTCGTAAAGTGATAGGCACCAATCTTTGGTTTTGCTGCTGTTACCACACTGAGAATCGTTGATTTACCAACAGATGGGAAACCAACCAAACCAACATCCGCCAAAATCTTCAATTCCAATTGAAGTTCACGCTCTTCACCTGGTTCACCATTTTCAGCGATTTCAGGAGCAGGGTTACGAGGTGTCGCAAAACGGATATTCCCACGTCCACCACGTCCACCGTGAGCAATGACAAACTCTTGGCCATCCTCGACCATGTCAGTAATCACCTTACCTGTTTCAGCGTCACGCACTGTCGTACCAGGCGGAATGCTAACGATAAGGTCCTCAGCTCCTCGACCATGCATTCCCTTCGTCATCCCTTTTTCGCCATTCTTAGCCTTGAATTTACGGTTATAACGGAAATCCATAAGGGTACGCAAGCCTTCGTCAACTTTGAAAATGACTGAGCCACCCTTACCACCATCACCGCCCCAAGGACCGCCATTAGGTACATATTTCTCACGACGGAAGGCAACCATTCCGTCTCCACCACGACCAGCTGAGACACTAATCTTGGCTGTATCTAAAAACATACTCATTTATATTTCTCTCTTTCTTATTTGTATGCCGTGTTCTAATTGAATCTCAAACCAAAGAATTTCCGACAGACACAAAAAAACGCTTGATAGCGTCTTAAAGGACAGCTGAGACTGCTTGAAAAATCAATGCCCCAACTGTTACTAATAGCATAATCAAAACGACCAATACTGTTAGGCGTTCAAAAAATGATTTCTTACGTGGTCCGTTATCTCCAAATGCCACTTGAATATACCTCGTTTTTTCTTCTATTATTTCACAATAATAGTAACAAAAATCTGCCTATTTCGCAACTCTTAGACTAGCTTAAGCCAAAGGAATTCCAAAAACCGTTAAAGCTTCCAACTCCTCCTCCGTAAGACGTCGCCAAGCACCTAGGTCTAAATCATCTGGCAAGCTTAATGGCCCCATACTAAGACGTTGTAACTCTGTCACTTCCTTGCCACATGCAGCTACCATCCGCTTAACCTGATGAAATTTCCCCTCAGCAATGGTAATCTGAACTAGACTAGTTCCAGTAGCCCTATCCACTGAAACAATCTCTAGTTTAGCTGGTTGGCAGGTGTGGTCTTTGAGTTCAATCCCTTTTTCAAAAGCCAGGATATCCTCCTGATCCATGATACCAGCCACCTTCGCCTGATAAATCTTGTCCACATGCTTCTTGGGTGATAGCATAGCGTGGGCTAAGTCTCCATTATTGGTCAATAGAAGGAGACCATGAGTATCAATATCCAAGCGACCAACTGGAAAAACCTGCTTATGTCTTGCTGTGTCATCCAGTAAATCGAGCACAGTCTTATGACGAGCATCCTCCGTTGCCGAGATAACACCCTGAGGCTTATTTAAGAGATAGTAAACAAAGGTCTCATGTGTCAACTCCTGCTCCAAGTAAGCAATTCGGTCTTTATTCTCATCAATCCGAGTCTTAGGTGATGTTTCCACCTGCCCATTTACAGTCACTTGCTTCTTTTTCAGAAAGTTCTTGACTTGACTACGACTCCCGACACCACAGTCCACCAAAAACTTGTCCAAACGCATCTACACTTCCTCCTTTATTGGAATCCAAATTTCCATTTCATAATCTTCAGCCTGACGATTCCCTGATGGATAAACCTCTACAGTAGGCTGATCAATCATCACAAAATATTTCTTAGCATAATGAAAACACACCCAAACAGCCGCCGTCGCAGGCCCTCTAAGTTTAAAAAACGCACAAGTAGCTGGCGCAAGAGCAATCATTTCCAGACTATTGTCCTCACCAGCCAAGGCTGTTACATAACTCTTTCGACTCCCATTAATGATCCGAATACCATAGGTTGGAACAGCCAAATCATCTTACTCTGCCAAAAAAAGTAGCCAGAGAAAATCTGTTGGCTTACCTAGTTCCTCACCATTAAAAGCCATCCCTGAAAAACTCAAAAAACTTTTCAAACAACCTTCACATCATGACGAACGGTTACCAAATATAGCTTTTGTATCACTTTTTTAAGCTTTGTCAACTCAACTGGAACCTCATCAGCCAGTATATAGGAAATTTTTTCTACAAATGCTTCTTTTTCAATATTTCCAGAGCCAATAGGAACCAATACCCAATCTTCACAAAGGTAGATGAAATGCTTGACTCCCTCATTGAATGAGACATTAACGAAACGATAAAGAGAGCCAGTTAAATCAATAACCACCATCTCCAGTCCAGTCACTTGAAACAGGAGTTCTTGGTCCCCTAAGTCGTACCTTCATAGTCAGGCTTTCAGCATCTATAGAAAAACTATTATCCAAATCCATTACATACTGAAAAAGACCTTGTGTAAGCCAGAAAAATTTCAGACGGCATGCTAAGGACACATCATATCATAATCGTCAAGAGGCACAAGAAGAGAACGTTCCTGCTGATCAGAGGCACAAGAATATTCCTGAACACTCAATTGGTCTGGTGTCAGGTAGTCATTTACAAAGACTGAAAACTCATCCACAGTTTGAAAATCTGACATAAGACCCCTTCTCTACTCCGAAACCGAGCCCGTCACATACATGGTAAAGGTCGCTCTAGTAAGAATTTTTTCCTCCTGATTAGTAATGAGGACTTCTACCACCTTGGTCATTTTACCATTATGCACACAAAGACCTTCAATCTTGAGTTGGTCAGACAAATGGCCTGCCTTTAAATAATTGATATTGGACTGAAGAGTCACAGCGTAGTCTCCTGTTGAAAGTGCCACAAGTCCTGCCACCTGATCACAGAGTGTAAATAAATAACCACCATGAGCATTACCAAAATAATTCAAGGACTTCTCGACGACCTCAGTTGTGACAATCACATGCCCAGTTTCAAATAGTTCTTCTTGAAAATTCTCAAACACACGGATTTCATGTAGTTTGTCTTGCATAGCAAGCCCTCCTATCAATACCCATTCCACCACAAGTGAAACAGGTTGTCTATAGCTACTAGTATAACACGAATTTCTCGACGGATAACAAGCTTATTTCACTAAGCTGATATCAACATCTATATCCGCTTCTTCATAGCTAGAGTCAACCTGAATTGCAAGCTCCTCTATTTCCTGATAATTGGAAAAATAACTCAGTAGACACATGGTCACGCAAGAGGCTAAAGCAGTATTCACCTAACTCATAGGTGTCTTCCCATCTTCCGTATATCCAAAGAGTTCCACAGACACTCCGTAACCCTCTGAAAGCGAATGATAGCGTTTGTCAACTTTAATCGTCGTTTGATACATAGTGCACCTACATTTGGTTTCTTTTATTATAACAAAGAGAAGCCTAACAACCGAACTGAACGCTTTAAAATATCTATCATAACCCTTAAGGCATCCTCTTAATTTTCAACAGATTAGTCTTATACAACACCTATCTTACCAAGAGTTTACAGTTTGGTAAAAAATGGAAGTGCTTTTAATTCGATGAATTTTTAATTAGATTAAATTTACTAATAAAAAAGGAAAATTATTATGAAAGTATTTTCTAAATTAACTTTAGCATCTGTCTCAGTTCTCGCCTTGTTAACCCTAGCAGCATGTGGTAACTCCAAAGACAAAACTGACTCATCTTCTTCATCATCACCAAGTAAGGTGAGAAAATACTCTTCTTCTAACGACTCAAGTACCTCAGTTAGAGTCAACAAAGACAGTTCGGCTGAATTGAACAGCAAAAACGGTAATTCAACCAAAACAAATGGTGAAAATGCTGTTTAAGCCAAGACATTACAAATGTCAAAGTTGACTCAAACGGAACGGTCTCAATTGGTAACCAATATAAGATAGGCTAGCTATTCTGCTAATCTTTTTAGATTCAAATTAACGAAAGCGCTATCTAAAAGTGCTATAATAGGTGTGGAAATCCATAATCAGGGGGTGAGACAATGAGACATAAAATTATCTTGGGATGTTTGGCTGCAGCTGCCTGCGAGATCCTTTTTGGGCTCAGTTTTATCTTTACCAAATCGATTACAGCACAAGTCAGTGACCTTGCTTTAATCTCTTGGCGTTTTGTCACAGCCTTCTTCTTTGTCAACCTTTATCTTCTCGCAAGAAGACATAGGGTAGTCATAAACGGCAGAAATCTCAGACCTCTGACACGTATTGCCATCCTTAATCCTATTATCTATTTTATCTGCGAAACGATTGGAATTCGTATGACTACTGCCTCTGAAAGTGGAGCATTCCTCGCTTGCATTCCGGTCGTCGCACTTATCATGTCTAGTCTTATTTTGAAAGAATGGCCAAGTCGTTGGCAAGTGGTAGGTGTCACTACAACCCTCATCGGTATCATCATTGCCGTATTCGCTGCGGGTGGCTCCACCAACTTCTCACTTGTCGGGTACTTCATTTTAGGTTTAGCCGTTGTCTCCTATGCTCTTTATTGCGTTGACGTTGAAAAAGCCAGTCAATTCACTAGCTTTGAAATTACCTATTTTATGTTAGCCAGTGGTTGCCTTACATTTGGAGTCTTTGCACTAAGCCATTGCTTTCTAGCAGGTAACTTGAAAGAGCTCTTAACACTCCCCTGGAGTAATCCAAAGTTCGCCATAACCATCCTGTACCAAGGATTGGGCTGTAGTGTTATAGGGTATATCCTTTCAAATTTTGCTATCGCAAATATCGGAGTTAACTGAACCGCTTCTTTCATCGGTATTTCGACAATTATCTCAATTCTAGCTGCTGTAGTCTTCCTTGGGGAGCCCTTTTCACAGTTACAAATTTTAGCGGGAATCTTGGTAGTCCTTGGAGTCTATTTGGCTAATAAAAATTAAAACTCTCGGAAATTTACCTTCCAAGAGCTTTTTTGCTGTCAATCAAGTTCCGTCTAAATGAAAACCACAAGCTCTTCCTCATTAGGAATACTGCTTACCGCCGTCAGCACAGGTAAGTCCTTGTCTCCATAATTAGTAATAATATGAGCCAAAAAAACTAGCGATTTCATCATAACATCAAACAAAGAAGCTACCTGAATAATCCGACCAAAATTGGGAAAACTAATCCTGCAAGCTTCCTCAATCATGTGAAAAATAGCTGGATATTCGTATAACATGTCCCTTCTCCCAATTCAATATTAGACTCCTCTAGGATAAGATGAGTTCTAAGAGATGTCAACCGAAAATCGTGATAACAAAAGTTTTGAAACCATTCGAAACAATACAGCGAGTTAAAATAAGGCTTAGTCCGTATACAACTTGAAAAAAGTGGCACCGATTCGGTGCTATTTTGACGTACAAAAAGTCCATTGGAATGGTCCAACGGACTCTTTTTATATCTACTTTGTCTTAACCTCATCCAAAATCTGAATCACCTTATATAAATTTGGTTCTGTGATTTGATAAGGAGCTTGTTCACGGACAATTGGTTTGGCACAAAAGGCAATGCCTATGCCGGCTGTCTTAATCATAGGCAAATCATTGGCTCCATCACCCATAGCAATGGTTTGAGAGAGTTTAAGACCATTTTCTGCTGCCCAATCTTTAAGTTTGGCTACCTTAACATCTTTGGTAACAATCTCACCATAAATCTTACCAGTTAAGAGACCATCGACCACCTCAAGGTGATTAGCCTTCACATAATCAATACCTGCCTCTTTTGCCAGTCTATCAACTGTCTCATGGAAACCACCAGAAACTAAACCTACCTTGAAGCCACGTGAGTGGAGTTCATCCACAAGTTCCTTGGCTCCCTTGTTGAAATGAATACGGGCATAGACCTTCTCAAATATGCTGTCAGGTAATCCCTTAAGGGTTGCCACACGCTCATTCAGAGCCTGTCTGAAATCTAATTCTCCACGCATGGCCCGCTCTGTGATTTCAGCGACCTCTCGACCAACACCAGCCTCTTCCCCCAATAAATCAATTACTTCTTCTTGGACCAGAGTTGAGTCTACATCCATAACTAATAAGCCTTTTACTTCTGACATAATTACCTCTATTCTTTAATACCTATATAACTTTTATTAGGCTTATCATTAACCTAAAAAGAGATAAGTTTCTTCAAAAAAATCCTGGACCGAGGCCCAGAATCTCTCTTCTACATACGAATTTGTTCGCGTGTTTTTTCGTAAGACGATACAAAACGATCTGTTACACCTGGTTCTACTGTTTCCAAGGCGTAAGAGATTTCTTCCAAAGATGCATCGTAGTCATGGTCGACTTCGAACAACTTAAGCGCATGCTCAAAGCTACTTTGAACAGCAGGTTCGAAAGAGCGGTAACGGTTTGAGTACTGCAAGAGTTGTTCAGTCAAGGTTGCATTTTGAACAACCAAATAAGCAGTCTCTTCCAAATGTTCAATAGCATTTTTTGACGTTTCAGTCAAACGCATTACTGCATCAATATTAATACGTCCACGGCTGAGCTCATCCATTAGAGCTTCAATTTGTGCACTTGTTGAGAAGAATACACTCAAGAAGGATTCAGGAATACCTGGAAGATTACGTTTTTCCATATAACGCTTGATAACATGCAATTTATTAACATAAACATCAAGCTCGTCACGCGCCTTAGCTTCATTTTTCGCGATAGCTCGAAGATTTTCAAAAACCTCAACCTGTCCATTTTCAACAGCAGACAAGGTATTGAGACTCTTTTCGAAGATCTTTTCAAGTTCTGAGAAAGGTTTCACCTGGTTATCAAAGTTTTCAAGGGTTGGAAGAACTGCTGTTTCAACACTCGAAATATCTGAAACAAAGCTACGTACATCTGCTGCATAAGTTTCGTCGAAAATATAAGTCAACATGAGACGCTCAAGCTCTTCTTGAAGTTTCTTGTTGTTTTCTTTAGCATGCTTGAGATAATCTGGCAAAATTTTCTTTTGACGTATAACAGCCTTGTATGATGCAATTTCACGTTCGAAAATGCTATACAAGTTGTCAATCTTTTCTTGAATATCAGCGTTTTCTTCTTCCGCACGATCCAGGTCAAGAGAAACCAACTCACTTGAGTTTGAACGGATAGCTTCACGAATTTCCTGAAAGCGACGTTCGATATTTTTCTCAGGGAAGTGGTAATTTTGCTCAATCAACTTGCGGTAGCCAGATTCCAAATCATCCAACTGATCTGGAAAATCATCTTCCAACTTAGCTACAATGGCTGGAATCTTCTCTGAAATTTGACCCAAAGCAATGGTGTGCTCCTCTGCACGGTCCAAAATGCTTGATGCCTCAACAGGGTCACCTGATGAATTAAGAGTCACGAATTCAGCAAACTCAGATTCAATGTTTTTAAGCTGTTTATTGATTTCACCCATAGTAGAGCCAAAATTATCAGAGTTTTCTTCAATAGAATTTTGCAACTCTTCGTACAAGTCAAGTGCGTGTTTAACACGAGCACTATTCTTTTCTTCTTGTTCTTTCAAGGTTGAGAGCGCCTCACGAATAGACTTAATGTCTTCTTCCACAAGATCTAACTGACTCTCAATATTATTGATCTCACCACTAGCTTTAAAGAAATGGAAGGTATCATTCATGTTTTCAGCTTCGAAAATATGATTTTCAATATCTGCAAATGAATTTGTCGAAATGTCTATCCATTTCTGATTCCATTCACGGAAAGTTGTTTGACTTTGTCCAATCAAGTGAAGCTTTTTAACTTCTTCAATTTCTTCGTTAATTGGCAAGTCAAACAATTTTTGCTTGCGTTCTTCAAGCTGTGCAATCCGCGAATCATTTCGTTTTCTAATAAGAATACCGACTAAGTAAGCGACAATTACAAGTATAACTGCCACTACAATCAGTAAAACAATTCCGCTAGACATAGTTTCTCCTTAATCGTCTATTATGTTCATAAATGTAGAATAACATTACGATTATATCATAGTTATCCTAGCATTGCACCTTTTTCTAAAAGAATATTAGATATCTAGAGTACTGTAAACGGCATTTTCTTCGATAAATTCGCGGCGAGGTTCAACCTTGTCTCCCATCAGCATATCGAAAATCTTATCAGCCTCTGCAGCATCATCCACAGAAACACGTGCCATCAAACGATTTTCAGGGTCCATGGTTGTTTCCCAAAGTTGGTGGTCATCCATCTCACCCAAACCTTTATAACGTTGTACCGTAGGTTTTGAACGTCCCACACTATAATTTTCAAGAGCAGCACGTAATTTGTCTTCTTGATCTACACCAGGTTGAATGTATTCTTTAATCTCAGAACCAACCTTAACCCCATAAATTGGTGGTTGAGCAATGTAGACATAGCCTGCTTCCAGGACTGGACGCATAAAGCGGTAAATCAAAGTCAGAAGCAAGGTACGGATGTGAGCCCCATCGACATCGGCATCGGTCATGATGACCAACTTGTGGTAACGTGCCTTGCTGACATCAAATTCAGCTCCAAAACCTGTTCCCATTGCGGTGAAGAGAGAACGAATTTCTTCATTGGCTAGAATCTTATCCATGCTAGCCTTTTCAACGTTCAAAATTTTACCACGAATTGGCAAGATAGCTTGGAATTCACGATTACGACCTGATTTGGCAGAACCACCGGCTGAGTCCCCTTCGACAATGAAAAGTTCATTCATTTCGGCATTATTTGATGAACAGTCTGCCAACTTCCCTGGAAGGTTAGAAATTTCAAGACCTGACTTCTTACGTGTCACTTCACGGGCACGTTTAGCGGCGATACGAGCCTTAGAAGCCAAAATCCCTTTTTCAACAATCTTCTTAGCGATAGCAGGATTTTCCAAGAGGAAGCGACTTAAGGCTTCGCTGAAGAGACGATTGGTAATCTTAACCACTTCTGAGTTTCCAAGTTTGGTCTTAGTCTGCCCTTCAAACTGTGGGTTTGGATGCTTGACAGAGATGATAGCAGTCAAGCCTTCACGAACATCATCACCAGTCAGATTATCATCTCTTTCTTTGAGAATCTTATTCTGACGTGCATAATCATTGATAACACGAGTAAGAGCCGTACGGAAACCTTGTTCATGAGTACCACCTTCATGAGTGTGGATATTATTAGCAAAACTCATCACCGTTTCATGGTAGCAGGTCGTATACTGCATAGCAACTTCGACTGAAATGCCATCCATCTCACCATCAGTATAGATAGGTTCATCAAAGATAACATCCTTGTTTTCATTGATGTATTTCACATAAGACGTGATACCACCTTCGTAGTGATAATGTTTCTCTTGTTCAAGACCTTCACGCTTATCTGTAATAGAGATACGTAGACCCTTGTTCAGAAAGGCTAGCTCTTGGATACGTTTATCCAATTTTCCAAAGTCAAACTCGGTTGTTTCTTGGAAAATCTCTGGGTCTGGCGTGAAGTGAACAGTCGTACCATGTTTCTCTGTTTCACCAATTACTGCTAAATCTGCTACCACGACCCCACGTTTATACTCTTGGAAATGGATATGGCCATTTTTATAAACCTTAACATCAAGTTGTGTTGAGAGGGCATTAACGACCGAAGAACCAACCCCGTGCAAACCACCAGAGACCTTATAACCACCTCCGCCGAATTTACCACCAGCATGAAGAACTGTAAAGACTGTCTCAACAGCAGGACGGCCTGTTTTTTCTTGAATATCGACTGGGATACCACGACCATCGTCAACAACCGTGATAGAATTATCCGGTTCAATAAAAACTTTGATATGCGTGGCGAAGCCTGCTAAGGCCTCATCGATTGAATTATCGACAATCTCCCATACCAAGTGATGCAAGCCTTCTTTTGAGGTGGATCCAATATACATTCCTGGGCGCATACGTACCGCTTCAAGTCCCTCTAAAACCTGAATCTGGCTGGCATCATATTCTTGCGCTTTTTCTTCAAGATTTTTTAATTCATCAGTCATCTATGTCACAATCTCCAATAATGATTTATGGCCATCAACAAGCAAGGTATCCAAACCTGCTGCTTCTCCAGCCTCTATGTCTATCTGTCGGTCACCAATGACCAAGCCATGTTTAATATCGTATTTTTTAATTAAATAAAGGAAACTATCTGGACTAGGTTTTCTAGCAAAACCATTTTCAGAAGTTACAACCTCTGTAAAATAATGAGCAATCTCTGCTCTATCAAGGATATCTAGCACCAAATGATTACGGTGGCTAACCAAGAAATTACGTCCGCCCTCAGCCACAATCTTAGCAAGGACATCCTTAGCACCTTCAAAAAGCACAGGTTCTTGTAAATGTTTGGCTTCCTCTTGCTTATATAGGGTTCGAAAATCAGTTATATCAGGCGCAAACATGGCAATAGCAGTACTGGTTGACACCTTAAGGGCATCATAGACTGCTTGAAATTCTGCTGTACGCTCAAATTGTTCTAAAGTTGCTAGAAAGGCTTGGCTTGATACCTGGTAATTATCCAACAAGGTACCACCTAAATCCCAGATATAATCTCCATAATTCATAATCTTAATTATAGCATAAAAGGTCAGATTTTGCTTGTTTTTCATAGCTAAAAAGGCTTGGAAAACCTATCCAAACCTTAATTTTTTATCTCAGAATTAAACTAGCCACAATAGGACTAATAAAGACATATAGAATCCCTGTCACAGCGATTGAAAGACCGCCCATAGCACCCGCAACCTGACCATATCTGAAGGCAGTTCCTGTACCTACAGCGTGTCCGGTCCCTCCTAGTGAAAGTCCGATAGCAACTGGGTCTTTAATGCCAATCATTTTTAAAAAGACAGGACCTAAAACTGAGGTTAAAATTCCTGTAATAACTACTACAACCAAGGTTACTGTCGTAATCCCCTGCATTTTTTCCGAAATTCCTACAGCCATGGCAGTCGTTACAGACTTAGGAAAGAGAGAGATAGCTAGGAAATAATCCATCCCAAAAAGCTTAGCAATCAGGGCCGTATAACTCGTATTTAAAACACAGGCAACAGTTGATCCAATTAGAATACTCTTATAGTGGTGACGCATGAGGTGTAGATTTTTATAAAAAGGAACTGCTAACGCGACGGTTGAAGGAATAATCAAACTGTTAAGATAAGAGCCACCTACATAGTAATCCTTGTATGAAATACCTGTATAGTGCAAAATGACGATAATCAAGGCAGTCGATACAAGAAGAGGCGTTGTCAAAGGATTAGGAAAACGGCGATAAATCAAAAGTCCTATTGTGTAAGCTAGTACAGAAAGTGTTAGCCCAAACAAGGGTGTATTAAAAAAATTAGCCACGTTTAACCTCCTCGTAATCACCTTCAAAATGTTTTTTGATGAAACCGACAACTACTGCAATCACTACAATATTAAGAACCAAGGCTCCCATAATAATCAAAATAATAGGGACAATATTCGCTGAAATAGCATTCCATCGTTCCATAATACCGACACCTGCTGGCAAAAATAGAATAGTCATATTGGCAATTAAAAACTCTGCTACTGCATGAATATGACGTAGACGAATCCACTTAAGCTGTAGAGCAATCAGAAGTAAGAATAAGCCAATGATACTTCCAGGTACAGGTAATTTAAAAAAGGTTGAAAGCGCTTCGCCAATCACGGCAAACAAACAAATCAACATGAATTGAACGTAGTATTTCACGACTTGCCTCCTAGGTTTAATCACCTATTAGTCTACTCCTTTTTTTTGAATTTCAAGAGTTTTCAGTAAATACTTTTGAAAAATTGAGAGGCATAAATCAACCTCTTTGAATATAAAAAAAATCCAACCCTGAGGCTGGATTCATTCACAGATGCCACCACCGAGAATTGAACTCGGAACGGAGCATTACCATTGCTCTATTATACCATTTAACTATAGCGGCAACTGTTTTAATCTTACCACACTTCTATTTACTGTGGCAAGATTTTTTGCTTATTTTTTATAAATTTAAGTCTTGGTAAGGCGTACGGTAACCAACCTGTAAAACCTTACCATCTTTAATCAAGATAGGACGTTTAATCAACATACCATCTGAAGCCAAGAGTTCAACAGCTTCATCAAGAGATAGGGTTGGCAACTTATCCTTTAGACCTAGAGAGCGGTAGGATTGACCACTCGTATTGAAGAATTTCTTAAGTTCTAAATCTGACCCTTCCAAAAGCTCTTTTAAAAATTGAGCTGAAGGTGGATTTTCCTTAATATTAATAGATTCAACATCTAAACCTAATTGATTGAGTTCTGCCTTTGCCTTACGACAAGTGCTACATTTGGGATATTCATAAAAAGTGTACATGTTTTTCTCCTTTTCTCTAGCATAAGCTATCTATCTAAGGCTTGTCAAACCTAAAACCTTCCAAACGAAGTAAGAAACGCTTGGCGTCTTCTCCTGCCGCATAATTTCCTAAGTGACCACTGCTAGGAAGAACCCGATGGCAGGGGACGAGAATCAACCAAGGATTCTTACCAACAGAAGTTCCTACAGCCTGTGCCGATTGACATGAAATCACTTTACCAATCTGACTATAGGTTCTGCTCTCCCCCACAGGAATGTCCCGTAAAGCTGACCAAACCTTTAGCTGAAAGGCTGTCCCTCTATCAGCTAGAGGGAGGTCATCTGGACTTGGATTCTCACCTTTAAAATAAGCCTCTAACCAATTCTTGGTCACTTCTAAAATAGGATTTGAGGTGTCCGCTAACTCCTCTTCCTTAAAACCAGCCTGAAAATGATTTTGTCCTTTTAACCATATGCCATAGAGGACTTCCTCACCAGCTACCAAGGACAGGCGACCAATAGGGGATACATAATACTGACGATAATACATAAGTTCATTATAACAAAAAAAGACAGGAAAACCTTGTTCCTGTCAGCTTACTCCTGAATTATTTACCTTTAATCAAACGTACTCGTACGATGTTATCGCTTGCCTCAAACTTAGCGACCAATTCATCAATCTTAGACTTGTCTGTCTCATCAAGGTCAAGAAGGGTATAAGCATACTCTCCCTTTGAACGGTTAATGATATTATCAATATTGATATTAAAATCAGAGACCGCTGTTGAAATACGGGCCACAATGTTAGGTACGTTTTTATTAATCAAAGTGATACGATATGGGGCACTCAAAACCTGTTGTACACGTGGAAAGTTAACAGAATTGACAATTTCACCTGTTTCCATGAAGCGACGGATGGTTTGACCAGCCATAATAGCACAGTTAAGCTCTGCTTCACCCGTTGAACCACCAACGTGTGGAAAGACTGTCACATTAGGCTTATTAAGCAGTTCTTCTGTCCCAAAGTCAGTGATATAACGTTTTACTACACCTGTTTCCAAAGCATCAAAGAGCGCATCATTCTCTACTAATTCTGCACGAGCAAAGTTGATGATTGTTGTTCCTTTTTGCATGAGGCTAAAGGCATCTGCATTGAAAGTACCTTTCGTATCAGGTGTCAATGGAACGTGAACAGTGATATAATCACAGTTTTCAAAGATTTCTTTGAGATCAGAAACACGCTTAACGTGGTGAGAAATATTCCAAGCTGCTTCAATAGAAACATATGGGTCGTAGCCATAGACCTTCATTCCCAAACGGTAGGCATCGTTAGCAATACGCGCACCAATAGCACCTAGGCCGATAACACCCAATGTCTTACCAGCAATCTCGCTACCAGCAAACTGTTTCTTACCTGCTTCAATTTGCTTAGGAACATCATCACCACTAAGTGTGTTAACCCAAGCATTGGCCGCAATATAGTCACGTGCTGAGAGTAAGATAGAAGCCAAAACAGCTTCTTTAACAGCGTTAGCATTGGCACCTGGAGTATTGAAGACAACAATTCCTTTTTCAGTTGCTTCGTCAACTGGGATATTGTTAGTACCTGCACCAGCACGCGCAATAGCTTTCAAGTTGTCAGGGAAGACAGTGTTATGGAGATTTTGACTACGAATGATATAGGCATCCGGATTTTCCGCTAAATCACCATCAATTTGGAAATGATTTCCAAGTTCCTTCAAACCAATCTGGTTAATATTGTTATACGTTTTTACACTAAATACCATAATTTTATTCCTCTTAAATCAATGTATCCCGTGGTGAGCTGCTTCATCAAGTTCTTGATAAAAGGCTTTCTCCCGCTTAGTTTTGATTTTCTGATAGGCAAGTCGTTCACCATCAATAGGAACCTTGCCACAATAGACATAGCTAAGCTTCTCCAAAATATGCTGCATGACAGTATTCTTTTCATGCGTATCACAACGGAAATCATGAGCATCCGTTCCCTCAATAAGACCTTGAATGAAGGTTTGAGCAATGCCCTGACCCGTAAATTCACTTAAAACGGCGATTCTATGAAAAGTAATGTAGCGCTTATTGTGGTGTTTCCAGTCCCCATCATAGATTTTGTCGTAAGCAGGGTCTCCATCAACAATCACCGCAGCATAAGAAACGATTTGACCATCAACAATTCCTACATAGGCCTGCCCATTAAGGACATCGTCAAAGATAGTTTCTTCAGTAGGGTAACCATCTGCTCCTTGCCATTGGGTACTCCCCGCTTCTGCTAAAGCAGTTCTAGCACTCTCAATCACAGTCATGATAGCCCCAATTTCATTTGGGAAGGCTTGTCTAATTTCCATCTCTTTACCTAATTATTTATTTTCGGCTTCAAATTTCTTCATAAAGTCAATCAAGTCAAGTACACCCTGACGTGGGAAAGCGTTATAAACACTAGCACGCATACCACCTACTGAACGGTGTCCTTTGATATTCTTGAAACCAAGAGCATCTGCTTCTGCTACAAACTTAGCATCCAACTCTTTACTTGGTGTTACAAATGGGATGTTGCAGACAGAACGATCCTTGGCATCTTTGACAGGATTTGTATAGAAATCAGATGACTCAATGTAATCATAGAGAAGTCCTGATTTCTCACGTTGAATTTCAGCCATCTTGTCCACGCCACCGATTTCATTTTTAACCCAGTCAAAGACGAGTTTTGAAATATAGATGTTGAAACATGGTGGTGTATTGTAAAGTGATCCTGCTTCAGCTTGAATACGGTAATCCAACATAGCAGACAATTGTGGTTGGTCATTAAGGAAGTCTTCACGAACGATAACCACTGTCACCCCAGCAGGTCCAATATTTTTCTGAGCACCAGCATAGATAAGGGCAAAGTCCTCAACATTGTAACGAGCAGCCAAAATATTTGAAGACATGTCAGCTACAATTGGCACACCATTAGTATCAGGCAAATCGTAGATAGCTGTTCCTTCAATGGTATTGTTCGTTGTCAAGTGAACATAAGCAGCTTCTGGATCAATTGTTGCTGGGTCAAAGCTTGGGATGTGATCATAAACAGTTTCTTCTGAAGAAGCCAAAAGAATTGGTTCAAAAGGAATAGTTTTTGAAAGTTTAACAGCTTCTGTATAAGCTTTTTTACCCCATGAACCACCTACAAGGTAGTAAGCTTTCTTACCTTGTGCGAGGTTAAGTGGGACCATTGTAAATTGCGTTGAAGCGCCACCTTGCAAGAAAATAACCTTATAGTTATCAGGGATGGCCATGAGCTCACGAAGTGTCGCTTCCGCATCTTTAACGATTTTGTCAAATTCTGGAGAACGGTGGGACATTTCTAGCACGGACATACCGGAATCTTGGTAGTTAAGCAATTCAGCTTGTGCCTTTTCAAGCACTGGTTTTGGTAATGTAGCAGGTCCTGCTGAGAAATTATAAATTGTCATAAAGACACCTCCAAAATTTTAATGGTCCCATTATAGCGAATTTTCTGAATATTGTAAAGTGTTAATAGTAAAAAACGAACGGAATTGCCCGCTCGTCGCAAAAAAGTTAGGTGTTTTATGTATATTCTTACAAGTAATTGAATTTACTATCCGCTATTTCTGCTTAAGAAAATAGGCTGCCCCAATTAGATTAGCTCCATTATTATGATGACAAGCAACAATCTCGGGACGTTTAATAATTTTACCGATAAAGTCAATCTCATGATGAACCTTATCAAACTGGCGGTTGACCTCCCCGATAAGAATCGGCTGGGCTGAAATGCCACCTCCAATGACAAAGGTTTCCACATCTAAGATGGTTTGAAGATTCAAAATGGTAATGGCTAGATTACGGCAATAGCTTTCAAAAAGCGGATAAACCTTTTTATCGCCTGCATTAATTGCCTCAAATGCTGCTAAACCATCCTTTAAGTCAGAGTTACCCAGCACTTCATTTACCTTGGTGATTAGACCAACAGCCGACAAAGTCATGCCTCGCATCAATGAAGGATCAACTTTTTCCATTTGAACTGGTAAAAGAAAGGTCAACTCCCCCGCTTGAAAGTGACTTCCTTGAAAAAGTTTACCATTAATAATGAATCCACCACCTAGACCCGAACCCAAAACAAGGGCTGCACCGTTGTTCACTCCTTGCAAATGGCCCGTCGCCAGCTCAGCTAAAGCTGCTGCTTTCCCATCATTAAGCGCAGCTACTGGCAAATGATACCTGGCTTCAAGAATGTCTTTGATACGAAAACCGTGGAAGAATCTCAATAAACCGCCGTGATAAATCACTCCCTCATTAGTATCAACTGTCCCTGGAACACTAATTGCTATACCTGATAAGTCTGCTTCAACTGAAGTAACTATCTGATCAATCACGTCAATAGCTTGTTCCAAGGTTTGTGGGGATGACTGCGTCGGCAGACTCTTTTCAATGGCAAACTGCTCTGAAACAAGCGCTGACTTCACCTGTGTTCCCCCAAAATCCATCGCTAAAATTGTCATAAGCATCCTCCACAAATTGTTTTTCGTCATTATAACACAAAAGAGCAAAAACTAGAAAAAACGGTTCCAAAATGCTATCATAAACTTACAGAATTAGATAAAAGGAGTCTCTCACATGACTAAATTTCTACACACTTGTGTCCGTGTCAAAGACCTAGAAGCCTCACTTAAATTTTATAGAGAAGCACTTGGTTTTAAGGAAGTCCGTCGTAACGATTTCCCAGAATATAAGTTCACCCTTGTCTACTTGCAACTCGAAGATGATCCTGATTACGAGTTGGAATTAACCTACAATTATGACCACGAAGCCTATGATTTAGGAGATGGATACGGTCATATCGCTGTTGGTGTCGATGATTTAGAAGCTACACACCAAGCTCACAAAGAGGCTGGATACACTGTTACAGACCTCTCAGGTCTTCCTGGTAAACCAAAAATGTACTACTTCATCACTGATCCAGATGGCTATAAGATTGAAGTTATCCGTTTGACACAATTCCTAGAAAAATAAAACAAAAAAGTCAGATCGTATAGATCTGGCTTATTTTTGTGCTTAATTTTTATTCTCTGCTTTCAAGGCTGACAAAATTTGGGTACGAATATCATCCACACCGTTTGGATTATTTGGTAGGAATAAGGTTTGATTACCTTTAGCTGCAAAAGTATTAAGGGTATCTAGATATTGGTTGGTCAAGAGAATAGACATAATCTGCTCTTCAGACATACCCACATTGGCTTCTTTAAGTTCTGCAATAGATTCAGCCAATCCATCAACGATAGCCTTACGTTGTTGGGCAATACCGACCCCGTGAAGACGATCTTTTTCAGCTTCGGCTTCGGCTGCTGTGACAATCTTGATTTTATCAGCTTCTGCCAATTCTTGGGCTGCGACACGCTTACGTTGAGCAGCATTGATTTCATTCATAGACTGTTTAACTTCAGCATCTGGCTCAACCTTGGTAATCAAGGTCTTAACAATGATATAACCATAAGTGGTCATTTCTTCTGCTACTTGGTGTTGAACCTCAAGGGCAATTTCATCCTTCTTCTCAAAAAGCTCATCAAGCGTCAATTTAGGAACTGATGAACGGAGAGCATCCTCAATGTATGATTTAATTTGAGCTTCTGGACGCATGAGTTTATAGTAAGCATCTGTTACATTTTGCTCATTAACACGATATTGAGTAGCCACATTCATCATGACAAAGACATTGTCCTTTGTCTTGGTTTCAACCACAATCTCACTTTGAAGCAAACGTAGTTGAATACGGGCTGCAATTTTATCAATACCGAATGGCAAACGCATGTGAATACCACTCGTTGCGATTTTTTGATAGCGTCCAAAACGTTCAACGATGGCCACTGACTGTTGACGTACAACGTAAAGCATACTGATGAGAATTCCCAAAATAATCAGGAATGAAAACAGTAAAAAGAGAAGTGCTGCCTGCATGTTAAGTCCTCCACAATAAACATTAAAAATTTCTTTGCTTTATTATAGCACAGTAATACAATTATTCAAGAAAAATAGTATATCGTTTTCAAGAACTTGGACAATCAGAAAAGAGGCCGAAACACTAGCGTTTCGGCCTCTCGTATTTTGTGACTAAGCTTAAAATCTAACAGTCCAAAAGGAAACTTTTTATTTACGATACATTTTAACTTGAAGGTAAATATCGTTATAAATGCCAAGCCATTTTTGACCTAAGTTATTATAGACTTCTAGGTTTTTGATGGTTGATTCTGATGGGTAGAAAGCTTTATCATCCGTAATACTCTTTGGAAGTAAGGCTTTAGCAGCCTCGTTAGGTGTGGCATAGCCGATATATTCAGCATTTTGAGCTGCATTTTCCGGTTTAAGCATAAAGTTGATAAAAGCATAAGCTTCTTTTTCATGCTTCACTGTTTTAGGAATGACCAGATTATCAAACCATAGATTTGAGCCTTCAGATGGAACCACATAACGTAGATCCTCATTTTTATCAAGCATCTCACTAGCTTCCCCTGAGAAGGTTACTCCAATAGCTGCATCACCTTGAACCATGTAGCCCTTCATCTCGTCACCAACAATAGCCTTGATATTTGGTGTTAGACTATTAAGTTTAGTTTCAGCCAAACGTAATTCAGTCATATTCTTCGTATTCAAGCTATATCCCAGGCTATTCAGTGAGAAACCAAGGACTTCACGCGCGCCATCAACTAGCATAATCTGATTTTTGTAATCTGGTGACCAAAGATCATCCCAGTGCTGTGGTGCTTTTTTCACCAATTTTGTATTATAAACAATGCCGACAGTTCCCCAGAAATAAGGGATGGAATAGTCATTATGAGGGTCAAAACTAAGCCCTTTAAAACTTGAGCCAATCTGATCAAAACCTTTGATTTTAGATTTATCTAACTTCACCAAAAGGTCTTCCTTAACCATCTTATCAATGGTGTAGTCTGAAGGTACAGCGATGTCGTAAGTCGTACCACCTTGCTTAATTTTAGTATACATAGCTTCGTTAGAATCAAATGTTTCATACTGGACCTTGATTCCTGTTTCTTTAGTGAACTTGGTCAAGAGATCAGGATCAATATAGTCACCCCAGTTATAAATAACAAGTTTGTCCGAAGCATTCCCGGTGCGACTTTGCATGTAGGCAGAAATTCCCCAAAGGAAGAAAATAATTGCTAAAATCCCTGCCAGAAATTGATAGAGTTTACGCATCATGCTCCTCCTTTCTCTCTTGAGTAATCATATAATATCCAATGACTAGAAGAATAGAGAACAGGAAGACAACCGTTGATAGAGCATTGATTTCTAGGGAAATACCTTTGCGAGCACGTGAGTAAATTTCCACAGCAAGTGTTGAAAAACCATTCCCCGTTACAAAGAAGGTTACTGCGAAGTCATCCAAAGAATAGGTAAAGGCCATGAAATAACCAGCGATAATACCAGGTGTCAAGTATGGCAACATAACCTCACGTAACATCTGCCATTGGGTCGCACCCAGGTCATAAGCTGCATGCACCATGTCTCGATTCATTTCCTTAAGGCGTGGCAAAACCATGAGAACCACGATTGGGATTGAGAAGGCAATATGACTCAACAAAACCGATACAAAGCCAAGTTGGAAACCAATCAAGGTAAAGAGAATCAAGAAACTCGCACCAATCATAACGTCCGGTGCAACCATGAGCACGTTATTTAGGGATAAAATCCCAGTCTGATGCTTCTGTTTACTCTCATAGATAAAGACAGACCCAAAGGTACCAATAATCGTTGCCAGAAGAGCGCTAAGAAAAGCTAAAAAGAAGGTTTGAGCCAGAATTAACATAAGACGGCTATCTGAAAACATGCTCTGGTAGTTATCCAGAGTAAAACCTGTGAAACTATTCATATCGCCACCGCTGTTGAAAGAATAGGCGATTAAATAAAAGATTGGCAGGTAAAGGATAACAAAGACAAAAGCTAAATAGAGATTTGCAATTTTTTTCATTGACGTCTCTCCTTTGTTAACCACATTGTCGCAATCATAGCAGCAATAAGAACAACACCAATGGTTGCCCCCATTCCCCAGTTTTGTGTCGTGAGGAAGTGCTGTTCGATAGCTGTCCCTAGGGTGATAACTCGGTTACCACCAATCAAGCGTGTCAGCATAAAGAGGCTAAGACTAGGAATGAAGACCGACTGGACACCCGAGCGTACCCCATTAAGCGACAAAGGAAAGATAACCTTGGTAAAGGTCTGCCAATCATTAGCTCCTAAATCCTTACTTGCATTGACAATATTCTCATCCAAATCATCCAGAGCATTAAAAATCGGTAGAATCATAAATGGAATTTCAATGTAACTGGCTACAAAAATGAAAGAGAAATCCGTAAAGAGAATTTGCATAGGGGCAATCCCAAAGAAACCAAGAAAGGCATTGATGCCACCTTGTTGGCCAAAAATCCCCATAAAAGCATAGGCTTTCAAAAGGAGATTAACCCAGGTTGGCAAAATGACTAACATCAACCAAAGTTGCTTATGCTTCAATCTGGTTAAGAGATATGCCGTCGGATAAGAAATGAGGAGGGTTACTAGAGTAATGATGGCTGCATAAAGAACCGAGTTAAAACTCATCCTTAAGTAAGTCCAACTGGAAAAGAAGGTGCCATAATTATCCAATGTAAAGTTGCCACTGATATCAAAGAAAGACTGATAGAGTAGCATAAGCACTGGAGCAACTACGAAGAGTAGGAGCCAAAGAAGGTAAGGTACCGAGAAGAGGCTAGCTGTTTTCTTCATAGCGCTCCTCCTCAATGGCATTAATCAAGCCATCTTCATGTTCTTCCACTTCCACATATTCTTCAATACGCGCATCGAATTCTTCTTCTGTCTCATTAAGACGCATGATATGAATATCCTCAGGCGTAAAATCAAGACCGATAATCTCACCCTCAATCGCCTTACGGGTTGAGTGAATCATCCATTCATTGCCAAGATTGTCATAGGCGATGATTTCATAGTGGACTCCACGGAAGAGCTGTGTTTCTACACGAACCTGAAGCTTACCTTCTTCAGGAAGCGTGATTTGTAAATCTTCAGGACGGATAACCACTTCGACAGGTTCGTTTGGACGCATTCCTCCATCCACAGATTCGAAACGTTTTCCGTTGAACTCAACCAAATAGTCCTCAATCATGACTCCTGGTAGGATATTAGATTCTCCGATAAAGGTTGCAACGAAATGATTGATAGGCTCGTCATAGATATCAACAGGCGTTCCTGATTGAACAATTTCACCATCGTTCATAACAAAAATCCAGTCTGACATGGCCAATGCTTCTTCCTGGTCGTGAGTGACGAAGACAAAAGTAATCCCTAGACGTTGCTGTAGTTCACGCAACTCGTATTGCATTTCAGTACGTAACTTCAAATCCAGTGCTGACAAGGGCTCATCCAAAAGGACCACACGTGGCTGATTGATAATCGCACGGGCAATGGCCACACGTTGGCGTTGACCACCTGATAATTTTTGAATCGAGCGCTTTTGATAACCATCTAGTTGAACCATCTTCAAGGCTTCTTTTACACGCTCTTCAATTTCCTTTTTAGGCACTTTTTTTAACTTAAGCGCAAAAGCCACATTGTCAAAGACATTCATGTGTGGGAAGAGGGCATAAGATTGGAAAACGGTGTGGACATCCCTTTTATTGATAGGGATATCATTAATACGCTTTCCATCCAAAAGGACGTCACCACTGGTCGCATCCAAGAGACCAGCAATGATGTTCAAGATAGTTGATTTACCAGAACCAGAAGCCCCAAGTAGGGTATAGAACTTACCTTCTTCCAGTTCAAAGTTGATGTCTTTTAAAACTTGTGTGCCACTGTCTTCAAATACTTTCGAGACGTTCTGAAAGGCAATAATCGGATTAGTCAATTGTCATAAATCCTCCATGGATAACAAAAATAGGATTAGTATTATTAATTTAATTTGTCGCCAATGATGCGAACTTCAGGCTCTAGTGTAACACCCGAATTTTCCTTAACCTTAGCGATAACATCTGCAATAAGGTCTTCATAGTCTTTTGCTGTTCCTTGATCGACATTGACCATGAAACCAGCATGCTTAGTTGAAACCTCAACACCACCGATACGATGTCCCTTGAGGTTGGCTTCCATAATAAGCTGACCTGCAAAATGACCTGGCGGACGTTTGAAGACCGAACCACATGATGGGTATTCAAGAGGTTGTTTAAGTTCTCGCAAGTGATTAAGACGGTTCATCTCATTCTTGATTTGCTCGTAGTCTCCTGGTTTGAGGTTGAATTTTGCTGAAATAACCACTTCTCCTGTTTCTTGGAGCACCGAACGACGATAACCAAAACGCATATCTCTTGCATCAATCGTACGAATTTCACCGTCTTTTGTAAGAACCTGAGCAGAAACCAAGATATGGGCAATCTCGCCACCATAGGCACCAGCATTCATAAAGACGGCACCACCAACACTACCTGGAATCCCCGCTGCAAATTCAAAACCAGTCAAACTTTGGAAACGTGCTACCTTGGTTGTCGCAATCAAGTTAGCTCCCGCTTCAGCTTCAACTTGATAACCATTAACAGCGATACCATTAAGCTTGTCAAACATAATCACAAAACCTCGGATACCACCGTCACGAACAATCAAATTGCTGGCATTACCAAGCACCATCCACGGAATGTCGTGCTTGTTTGCAAATTTGACAATACGAGAGAGCTCATATCGGTTACGTGGAAAGGCCAAATAATCCGCTGGACCTCCAACCTTGGTGTAAGTATAACCTTTTAAGGGTTCGTCGAAACGAATATCAATCCCCACTAAGTCTTCTTTAAGTTCATCTAACATGTTATTTCCCATACTTTTTCTATACATTTATTTCTTTGTAGGTATTGTGAAAAATTCCCCCTTATGACTATCACAACCTAAAAATGAGTTAGTATTTTTCCCAAAAAATTAAAAGAAAAATACAGCAAAAAGCCAAGATTAATTATAGCAAAAAATCCCCATCTTGACGACAGAGAATTTTAGGAAAAACTAGTCCAATTGCTCCAATTTGCGGACATCACTAGTGTCTAATTGACTCAAATATTTTTCGTAGGCTTGACCAGTTTGAGGCTCAACTAAATCCTCGGCAATTTCTAGCAGAGGAACCAAAACAAAGGCCCTTTGAGTCATGAAAGGATGAGGCACTTTAAGGTGTTCAGTCCCCCAGGTTTCCTGCCCATATAAAAGAATATCAATATCCACAGTCCGAGGGCCCCAGTGTTCATGTCGAACGCGGTCAAGATTTTTTTCAATTTGCTGGCAATAACTTAGTAAGGTTTCGGCCGGCAACTGAGTGTCAAGTGCTAAAGCGAGATTCAAAAAATCAGCCTGGTCTGTTAATCCCCAAGCAGCCGTCTCATAATAAGAGGACACTGCTTTAACTTCCGTCTCAGGCAATCGATTCAAGCTCTCAACCGCTTTTTGAAGATAGCCTTGACGATTTCCTATATTAGATCCCAAACTTAAATAAACTTTCGTCATCGACTGCGCTCCAACTCAATTCCAACACTTCTATAGTGCCCATTAATTGGTGGGTTTTCTTTAGTAATTTTAATTTTAACAGATTGGATTGGCGCAAATTGATTAAACAAGTCCTCACAAATAGCACCAGCTAAACGCTCGATCAAAATATACTTTTCTTCTTCCACCTGTTTCTGTACTGCTTCAAAAACCAAACCATAATGAACTGTATCTGCTAGATTGTCACTTTGTGAAGCCCTGGTCAAATCAACTTCCAGTTCCAGGTCAACCACAAAAATTTGCCCTAGGGTTTGCTCCTCAGCAAAAGCCCCGTGATAGCCATAAAAACGGCAACCATTTAAAATGATTTTATCCATATCTTCTCCTTAAGACGACTAAACTCATCTTTATTCTAACACAAAAAAGGTGAAAAGTTGGGATCTAATTAGTATGACATTTTAGACAAATCTGAAGTTATTGTTTTTCGACAATACAATCGATTGCGTAATTCTTCTGATTTGGTAAAATAAAGGCACAGGAGTTTAAAAATTCCTGATATCTAAACTAAGACTATCTCAACTAATAAGGAAAAAACTATGACAAATCAAACTGCAATGCAATACTTTGAATGGTATCTCCCAAGTGACGGCCAACATTGGAACAACTTAGCTGATGATGCCCAACATCTAGCAGACCTTGGCATCAGCCATGTTTGGATGCCACCTGCTTTCAAAGCTACTAACAAAGATGATGTTGGTTACGGAGTCTATGACCTCTTTGACCTTGGGGAATTCGACCAAAAAGGAACCATACGCACCAAATATGGTCTCAAGGAAGAATACCTTAATGCCATCAAACAACTCAAAAATGTTGGTATCGTCCCTATGGCCGATGTTGTGCTCAACCACAAGGCAGCCGCAGATAAACTTGAAACCTTTGATGTGGTAGAAGTTGACCCCGAGGACCGTACCCAAGAAATCAGCGAACCGTTTGAAATCGAGGGTTGGACTCATTTCACTTTTGACGGACGTCAGAAAGCTTACAACGACTTTGAATGGCATTGGTACCACTTTAATGGGACTGACTTCGATGCCAAAAGAAATAAAAATGGTATTTATCTTATCCAAGGTGACAACAAGGGCTGGGCACACAATGACTTGGTTGACAATGAAAATGGTAACTTTGACTACCTTATGTATGCCAACCTAGATTATAAACATCCTGAGGTTATAGAAAATATTTACGAATGGGCTGACTGGTTCGTCGAAACAACTGGGGTCCAAGGTTTCCGAATGGATGCCATCAAGCACATTGATTCTTTCTTTATGCGTAATTTTATTCGCGACGTCAAAGAAAAACAAGGTCAAGATTTCTATGTTTTTGGTGAATTTTGGAATGCCAATGAAGAAGACAACAACACTTATCTTGAAAAGACAGAAAATCGTTTTGACCTAGTAGACGTTCGTCTCCACAATAATATCTACGACGCTAGCCTAGCTGGAGCTGATTATGATTTGACAACTATTTTCGATCATACCTTGGTTAAAAATCATCCTGAACATGCTGTAACTTTCGTAGACAACCACGACACCCAACGCGGACAAGCTCTAGAATCTACGGTTGAAGAATGGTTTAAACCAGCTGCTTATGCTCTCATTCTTCTCCGTGAAGACGGTCTTCCTTGCCTATTTTATGGTGACTACTATGGTATTGAAGGGGAATTTGCTCAAGAAAACTTCAAAGAGGTCCTCGATACCTTGCTCTACGCTCGTAAAGACCTAGCTTACGGAGAGCAAACAGACTACTTTGACGATCCTAACTGTATCGGATGGACACGCTCTGGTAATGAAAACGGTACTCCATTAGCCGTAACGATTTCTAATGATGCTGCTAACAGCAAGTCTATGGAGATTGGTAGTGATTGGGTTGGCCAAACCTTCTATGACATTCTCGGAAACTGCTCAGACACTGTAACCATTGACGAAGACGGATGGGGAGACTTCCCAGTTGCTGAGAAATCTGTTAGCGTTTGGACAATTCAAGACTAAGAAAAAAAGCTCGTTTGAGCTTTTTTAGTATCATAAAATTCCAGAAATCGTCTTAACGATATCACGATTAGCGTCAACATTATGGACACGGACAATTTGACATCCCTTGCTAACAGCATAAGCAGATAAAGCAGCTGTCCCTTGATCACGGTCCTTGGCAGGAATATTTCCACCTAGGAGATAATCCACAACACGCTTACGAGAAATCCCAAAAAGAACAGGATACCCAAGTCCAACAACTTTGTCCAAGCCCCTAAGCAGGTCAATATTGTGTTGAACATTTTTAGAAAAACCAAAGCCAGGATCAATCCAAATATTTTCTTTAGCTACACCTGCTTCCAAGGCAGCTTGAGTACGTTGACTAAGGAAAGTACAGACATTCTCTGTGACATCACTGTATTTTTCTTCTTTTTGATTATGCATAAGGATAATCGGTACATTTTTTTCAGCTGCTAAGGCTAGCATCTGACCATCATAAAGTCCTGCCCAAACATCATTAAGAATATCTGCACCTGCTTCAAGAGCAGCTCTGGCAGTGCCTGTCTTGTAGGTATCAATACTGATAAGAACATCATATTTTGCCTTGATAGCCTGAATAACTGGCACGATACGAGCAATCTCTTCTTCCTCAGTCACAAATTCTGCTCCTGGTCTTGTAGATTCGCCACCCACATCGATAATGCTAGCCCCTTGGGCAACCAAACGCTCAACCTGAGCCAATGCATCTTCTATTGTGACAAAATCACCACCGTCTGAGAAAGAATCTGGGGTGACATTCAAAATTCCCATAATACAGGCATTACCTGCAATTTCATGTTTACCAATAAACATTTTAACTCCTAAAAATCACGCATCAAAGAAAGAATTTCCTTACGTTCTTCACGGTCTTCTTTATAGAGGCCTTTTGCAACCGTTGTGATGGTCTTACTTCCTGGTTTTTTAATACCACGCATAGTCATACACATGTGCTCAGCTTCCACCATGACAAAGACCCCTCGAGGATTAAGGGATTCTTCAAGCGCTGTAGCGACTTGATCTGTAAGACGTTCTTGCAATTGTGGACGACGGGCCGCCACTTCAACAGCACGTGCCAATTTTGATAGTCCTGTCACCTTATCCCCACTTGGCAAATAGGCTACATGAGCCTTGCCATAGAAAGGAACCAAGTGATGCTCACACATAGAGTAAAAAGGAATATCCTTGACAAGGACAACTTCATCATGAACTTCTGAAAAGACAGCTGTAAATTGATCCTTAGGGTCTTCATTTAGACCTGAAAACATTTCAGCATACATCTTAGCCACACGTTTTGGCGTATTCAAAAGACCTTCACGCTCAGGATTCTCACCCAAAGCTTCCAATAATTGATAGACTGCTTGTTCTACTTTTTCTTGATTTGCCATAATTTCCTCTTGCAACGTTATAATATTATCTATTATAACTCATTTTACCTGATTTTTCTTGCAAAAAATAAAATTGCTAAGCTGAATCCTAGCCAATCATAACCACCCGTAAAAACGGGTGGTTTGCTCTTAGGCTTTAGCACCACCTTTGCTAGCTGACCCGACTAGCGGGTCTCAATATCAACTAAGGCGTGGAACCGTTAGTAAAGAATGTATTCATATCGCACTTGGCATTACACCAGAAGGACAGAAGGCTGTTCTTGGATATGAGATTGTCCCAAATGAAAACAATGCCTCTTGGTCCACCCTGTTAGACAAGCTTCAAAACCAAGGAATCCAACAGGTTTCTCTTGTAGTGACAGATGGCTTCAAGGGGCTTGAGCAGATTATCAGTCAGGCTTACCCATTAGCTAAACAACAACGTTGCTTAATTTATATTAGTCGAAATCTAGCTAGTAAAGTGAAACGAGCAGATAGAGCGGTTATTCTGGAGCAATTTAAAACGATTTATCATGCTGAAAATTTAGAAATAGCAGTGCAAGCTTTAGAGGACTTCATCTCTGAATGGAAACCAAAGTATAGGAAAGTCATGGAAAGTCTGGAGAATACGGATAATCTTTTAACTTTTTATCAGTTTCCCTACCAGATTTGACACAGCCTTTATTCAACAAATCTCATTGAGTCTCTTAACAAAGAAATCAAACGTCAAACGAAAAAGAAGGTTCTTTTCCCTAACGAGGAGGCTATGGAACGTTACCTAGTTACTTTGTTTGAAGATTATAATTTCAAGCAAAGTCAACGAATCCATAAAGGGTTTGGCCAATGTTCTGACACACTTGAAAGCTTATTTGATTAACATTCTTCAACTCTACTTGAGTGTTTACACATAATCATTGACAGTATTCATCAGAAATAATCCAATTGATAATACAATTGTTTCTGTCAACATGCCAAATATATAGTTAGAAACATATTTCCATATTTTTGTTGTTTTACACAGTCGGAGTTTATAGGAAAGTTGAGTTCCTGGGAAAAGAAGTAATAAATTTGAATGTTGAAAAAACAATATATCTAACAAAAGCGACCTAAAGTTTCCACAAATAGTAAGATAGAAAAAACCACTAATTATTTTACAGGAAATGGCATAGAGTAATACCAAAAAAGTTGCTCTTAATGATTTTCTACTTGCCATTTTTTATAGGTGTATTCTTTATCAAATCATCTTTTTTAACTCTATCAATTAAAATACTAATTGCGAGGCAAACTAAAACTGCTACACATAGAGTTAGAAGTACTATAATTAAATTGTTCAATTGATATAGGTAGGCTACAAAATTTCCCATAATTGACACAATTATTATAGATACAATAATGGGAACATTAATTGATTGTGTCACTTGGCCTACCAGTATTGAAGTTAACACTACGATAAGTACAAAAAAGCCTGCAAACATAGCTACGAAGATAACTTTTAACACATATACAAACAAGCCAGTTGATAAAACACCAAGAGAGAGTCCTACAAAATAAAAAATAAGATTTTCAAGCAACAAAACAGGAACTAGACTAAAAAAACAATGAATAGACAAAGAAATAACTTTACTTAGGAATATCTCAAATCTACCGCCTGGAAATAAAAATATAATTTCCCTTGCATTTCCAATATAGTCTTTTAATAACAATCGATTTAGAATGACAACACCATAAATAGCAGCAACAGATACTGTTAATGTTGAAGCCAAAGTCATTATGCCTGCAGAGTCAGTTAAAATAGAGTTTTGATCAGATGACTCAAAATGTCCTACAAAACTGAAAAAAATCAAAGCTGATAAGTTGACTAATATATTTGTCCACATAATTCCCCTAAAATGACGACCATGGGTAGTGAACTCATAGATGATCTGTTCCTTCATACACCGTATTCCTCTTTTATTTTTCTATAGAATTGTTCAAAAGTTTCAAAACCTTGTCTCTTAATTTCCAAAACATCTGTATCGACTAAAATTTCTCCTTGCTGAATAAAAATAAGGCGATCAGTTATCTTCTCTAATTCAGCAAATGAATGGCTTGAAATAATAATCAACTTCTCTTGTTTTTTGAAATCCAGCAAAAGATGCTGAAGGAAAAGAATCCCATCTCTATCCAAACCATTAAATGGTTCATCTAGTATCAATATATCTGGATTATGTAAACATGCTAAGGCAATATTAAGGCGTTGCTTCATACCTAAAGAAAATTTACAAATCATATCTCCTAAGTAAACATTTAGTCCAAATTTTTTTAGATAACTTTCAACATCCACAGATTGACAAGCATAATAACGTGTATGATTTTCAAAAACCTCTTTCACAGTATAAGCTCCAAAGCTATCTGGAAAAGGAAAGACAACACCGACTTTTTTAAGGAATTCGTTATAATTGAAAGAATTTACGACTTTATCGTCAAGAGCAACGGTTCCAATAGGTTGACTTAATCCCAAAATACATCGGAATAGTGTTGTTTTTCCTGCACCATTATCTCCTATAACACTATAGACTTGCCCATAGTTCAAGGAAAGGCAGACGTTATTTAATAGCGTCTTGTTCTTTACAACTTTTGTTAAATTAGAAACTGTTAACTTACTCATATCTATTTCCTCCTAGATAATGTTATTAGTGATAAAAAAAATCCAAAGCAAGCCCAAACTATTAGCGTGGAAAAATTCTTGCTGTCAACGTACTCTAGTCTAAAAATGGATGAACGGATTATCTGACTAGCTGGTACAAAAGGAAAATACTTATATAAAGTTATCGTCCATGAAGGTAGTCTATCTGCTGCATAGATAATTGGAGAAAACATCAATCCACCAATCATAATTAGCTGTGTTACTAAGGGAACAACATTTGTTGGTAGAATATAGGCAATCGCAAAACCAACTAATAACAAGGAAAAAATAATCAATAATACAGATAAGATTGAATTAATCCCGATTGAAACATCTAACCCAAAACCAAATTTGCTAATCAATATACTTGGTAAGATTCCTGGTAGACATAATAATCCCCAAATTAATAAATCAGACAACAGTATCTCTACTCTCGAAACAGGCAATGTTTTCTGATATTCGTAAACACCATTTTGCTTAGCCTCACTAACAATTTGAGGTGCTAGCACACAAGTAACAGCAATCACATTTATAGCCATAGCTCCTGTACAAAGATAAGACTTCTCTGCTTGATTAGTTGAATTGGTAATGAATAGAAAACCATAAATGACAGCAAATGATAAAATGATTTGAACCACAACAAAGACTGGGATATAAAACCTGTGACGAAGTAAGCTCCATTTTACCAATCCACCGAATTTAGATAACCTTTTTTGACTATTATTCATTTATGTACTCCTCGTAGTCATCAGAGAGAGTTCTCAACTTTATCTCATAACTAACAATTCTATCTGTTTTCAGTAAATCAAAAATAACCGATATTACCTCTGTAAAACAATCTTCACTGACTGTAAAAATCAAACGTTTTTCAACATCATCATATTTCAAGTTATTATGATTCAAGAAATGAAAAAGTTCCTCTTTATTAACATCTGATAGCGATACTTGATGCTTTAACTGACGAGCATTTTTAGACTCTGATACAAGCACATCTCTTTTAATACGCCCTTTATCAAATAGTAAGTATCGATCAGCATACCTCTCTACCTCAAATAAATTATGACTGACAATGATAACTGTTGTTCCTAAATTTGCAAGAGAACGCAAGTAACGCCATATCAAAGTCCTTCTAAATGGATCAACATCATTAGTTGGCTCGTCCAGAACTAAAATAGATGGGATATCGACGACTGACATCGCAAAAGATGTTAATCGCTGAAGTCCACCTGAAAGCTTTTCGCCAGCTGTATGCTTCCATTGGTTAATCTCTAAGAAATCAATTAATTCTTTGGTACGACTTTCAACCGCTGAAGAATTCATTCCTTTTACAGCACCAATGCATTTAATTGCTTCCTGTACTGTGACTCCCTTAATTGGTACTTGAAACTGTGGCATAGAAGAAACAAGTTCTCTCGCTTTTCCAGGTTGTTTGGTTACATCTACTCCTTTAATATGTATTGTCCCCTTATCTGAGGCTACTGTGCCATTTATTTGATTCAGAAACGTACTCTTTCCAGCTCCGTTATGACCTACAATTGCAACGATCTGACTACTATAAAAAGTAATACTAATGTCATCTGTGACATTTTTTTGACCGTAAGACTTTTTCAAATGTCTTACAACAATAGTTTCTTGTTTCATGAATACCTCACAATCTGTGCTACAAAAAATAAAAGAAGTAATAATAGCAAGATAGTTATAATAGTGCTAAAAATACGATATGCTCTCCATACTATCTTTTCTTTATTTGTTAAAGAATCTCTATTATTATCAATAATTATTTTTCAAAAATGGATTATCAAATAACATATATATCAGTAGTCGGCCATCAGTATGTTCTGTAAGTCGTAATTGCCACAATAATCTAAAAATCATAATATAAATGGATATTGTTATATATGGACTAAAAAAATAATCACTTATTAGGTAAAAACAAGACAAGATAATACTGTCAAACAATGGGCCTGCTAAAATTGCCATACTTCTTTCAAAAAGTGGCCAAATCCAAACATGCATTTTAAGTAGGACATGTCCTACTACATACCATTGGTATGTAGTTTAATTTTAACATACCTTAGGTATGTTGTCGACTACTTTTTTAGATTTTTTAATAAAAAATGGTTATAGAAAATAATTTCAAAATGCAATGAACAAAAATGATTAGGCAAGCTATGTATAAGTGTGTTATAATGATTAATTGGTAACTCTGTCAACAGTAATTGTGTACTAATTCAATTGACATAAATTGAAAGGAGAGTTATTTTCTAAAATATGGAAAACACTAAAGAAAAAATACTTAAAGTCGCAACTAATCTTTTTTTAACAAAGGGATATGAACAAACTACCATTTCTGATATTATAAATGGCTTAAACGGTTTAACAAAAGGAGCAATCTATCACCATTTTGAATCTAAAGAGGATATTTTTGAAGCAGTTGTCAAAAATATAGGTTTACAGAATAAACTTATTTTTGACAAAATCAAATTTTCCAAAAATATAACTGGATCTGAAAAAATAACACAACTAGTTTCTATTAGTTTAGCTAATACTAATATGGAAACTATAGTTACAATTTCTCCTAAGTTACTGGATAGTCCTAAGTTATTTGTTTCATTTTTAAAACAAATGCAAGAACTCACAATCCCTGATTATTTTTATCCAATTATCGTTGAAGGAGTTGAAGACGGCTCAATAATGACAGACGATCCTCAACATCTTGCAGAATTAATAGCTATTTTACTGAATATTTGGCTAAATCCTTTGATATTTGAAAATTCTAAAACTACTATTGTCTCAAAAATAGATATGCTAAACAAATGCTTGGAAAGCTTCAACATTAAATTTGATTTAAATATGTAAAAAATAATTCTCTTAGTCACATTCTAAGATGATTTCTACTTCCTCATATCCAGATACCTTGACAAAGGAGAAAATAAATCTTCAGAATCTATTTGAGGCCAAATTTAACTTTATTTGGATAGTCTTTATGTTCGAGAGAAAATAGAGATTGATTAATCGTTTACACAAATTTCACTAATCATCAGTAGATTTTATTATTGATTGTTTATGTTGTCTATCTCCTTCTCCGCCTGATCCAATTTGAAAGCCAATCTTAAATCAATCTTGGAATAATCATACCTGTCTGGTCTACGATTCTTGGAACTGAGTTATTAATCCAAATTATTCATATCTCACACAGACAACTGCAGAATTAAAAACCACCAGAAAAGATAGTTGAATGAATCGCTATCCTCTCTGGTGGTTTTTATTTGTTTCTGATGTTTAAGATATGATAGACTAAACTTGTATTGATTTTTTCTCTTGAAAGAAGCCTACTCCTTATTTAGTAGGATAGTCTATTTTTAAAATAGGATTACTTATTCTGTTAGGAGCATCTGTTTCTGTTCTCTAACCAGATAGGGGAGGAGAACCTCAGATTTATCTGTCAGTTCTTATTAATTGGAGTATATAGACTTGAGAGTTTGAGAATATTTCATCTAGAAATAGATCCTTTTTTTCCAGCAATCGTACGGCAGGGACGTAAAAAACGTTTGCTGGTCGAAATTTCTATCTTGTCCCCCCAAAAAAAGAATATTACCTTACTTTCTTTAAAAAAGTTTTCAATAATACCTCGTTCTCGATCAAAAAATGGTAAAAACGACGTAAATAGCGCTAAGAATTAGATTTATAAAGGGAGTCTGGCTAAGAAGAGTGAGGTAAAATCTTAACAGAATAAGGGCAAATGTCACATGCTACTAAATACTGCGCTACTTTTGAAATATTTTTGATTTTTGCTTTGAAGCTATTCGCATTTGAAAACATTAAGACATCACCTCCATATAAGATTGTAACTTATCAGCTACTTTAAATAGCTTGGCATAATAAAATAATTTGTGTAAATGAATTTGATTCTGTTGAAAATATTTCTTAAACTCTGGTGCAATAATTTGAAGATCAACCTGATGAACTGGTCTTAGACATTCAACCAAAACACGTTCAACTTCATAAACTTTAAGAAACCTGTCTTCATCACTCTGAACACACAAAAAGAGAAGACATATCAGGTCCTCTCTCAAGATGTTAGCTTTTCGTTACCCACTTCAGTTGATAAAGAGCTGTCTTAATTTAATCTTTTAAGTGGTAAGAATAGGATGAAATGACAATATTCTCACGCCATTTGAGATAATATTTCAATCGTAAACTCATCTGATTATGAAGTATGGTTTGCCATGATTTTTTCGGAACAAACTGTGGAATCATAACAGTCAGAGTCGCATTATCCTTTTCAGCCTGAGTAGCCACTTCATCTACATATTGAATAGTTGACTGCGTAATTGAACTGTAAGGTGATTGGATATGAACCATCTCGATTTCTGGGAAATATTTTTTAAATTCTTGTTCGGTTTCCTTATCCTTATTCTCTGTATCTTTAGTAGACACATGCATAGCAATAACCTTATCTCCAATGGAACGTGCATAAGAAATGGCACCAATATTAGCCTTTGTAACATTTCCCACCAAGATAAGAACAATATTGCCTTGATAATGATGTTCTTTGACTTGACCATTAATACGCAACTGTTGAGCAACTCCATTGTAATGTTTCTTAATCTTAAGGAACATCCACATCAAAATAGCAATAATTGGGAAGAATGGCCAAATATCCCCTAAGCGAAAGAAGAAGAGAATGAGGACAATAGCGTAACAAATTAAAGCACCTAAAATATTAGCTAAAGAATGCTTCCAGAACCCCTTGCCGTATTCATGAATCCAATGGACAACCATACCCGTTTGAGAGAGAGCGAACGGGACGAATACACCGATGGTATATAGCGGAATCAAACGTTCTGTATTTCCTCGAAAAATAAACAAAAGGGTAATAGCACCGATAGCAAGCGTCAAAATACCATTTGAATAGCCCATACGTGCACCTTTTTCAAGATACATATGAGGCATGTATTTATTTTTCGCCATGTTAAAGGACAACATCGGAAAGGCTGAAAAACCTGTATTTGCTGCCACTGCAAGAATCATAGCAGTTGAGAACTGAAAGATATAAAATAAGATACTGCCAATCCATGAATCACCAAGAATTTTCCTAGCCATCTGCGCCAAAATTGTCACACCTGAATGAGGTGTAATACCTGTCCACCAGTTGAGGAAGGTAATTCCGGCAAACATAATCCCCAAAATACTTGACATAATGAAGAGGGTTGATGCTGCATTTTTAGCCTTAGGTTTCTTAAAGAAAGGCACTGCATTAGAGATAGCTTCTACCCCCGTCAATGAAGCCGAACCTGAAGTAAAGGCCCTTAAAATAAGAATCAATGACACACCTGTAATTGGTTGTCCTAAATGTGCTGTGGCTGCGTAAGGCATATGGCCCGTTAAAATTTGAAAGAAACCAAATCCCAACAAGAATAGCGTCGAAACAATGAAGAGATAAACGGGTATCATCAAAGATTTTGCCGATTCACGCATTCCCCTAAGATTCATAACCATCAAAACAAGCACCAAAATCATTGATATTTCAAGATTGAAAGGATGAAGGAAGGGAAGGGCTGAAGTAATGGCATCTGCACCTGAGGCCACCGAAACAGCAACCGTCAACATGTAATCAACCAAAAGACTACCACCAGCTATCAAGCCAAACTTAGGAGACAGATTTTCCGTCGTTACCATATAGGCGCCACCACCTTGAGGATAGGCTTTGATAACCTGTCTATAAGAGATGGTAAGACTGGCCAAAAGGACGAGAACCAAAAGTCCAATAGGGATTGACCACCAAATAGCCGCACTAGATACAGCTGTCAGAACCAAGACGACCTGCTCTGGACCATAGGCGATAGATGAAAGAGCATCACTCGACAACATGGCCAAGGCCTGAATCTTGGACAATAAGTGTTCATCACCACTATCGTCATGAGTTAAAGGTTCACCGATTAAAATGTTTTTCAGACGTTGAAACATTGTGATCTCCTTACTTTTAAAACATACGAGGGCTATTATACGCCCCTAAATGGCATCTTTCAAGTCTTAAACATCACTTGCCTGCTCTAAAACCCATTTTCTGACCTGAGAAATGAAGTATAGAGATCCCGTAATCACATAAAGTTTCTTATTGTCAGTCGTCACATGTTCTTTAATCCATGTTTTGAAGTCTGGTACCTGCTTATAAGCCTCTGGGTATTGATCTAGTTTAACACTGTTTGGATAGACAAAACTCGTCACAGTCAAGTCACCAACCGATTTTAGTTGGGCAAGCATGCCATCAATAGGCTTGGTGTCAATCGCTGCAAAGAGAAGTTCAATCTCCTTATCTGCATATTCTGATTGCAACAAATCAATCAAAACTTTAACACTCTCATTATTATGAGCACCATCAATCATGAGATTAGATCTTAAAAATTCTGTTCGCCCTCGCCAATTGGCATGAGCCAGGGCATCCTTTATGAGTTCAGGCGTTACTTTGGGATAATCTTTTTGAAGCAATAAAGAAGCCATGATAGCCAAGCTAGCATTTGCTACTTGGTGTTGACCAGCCATAGCCAAGACTATATCATCTAACCTTTGCTCTCCATAGGTAAAATCAAAGGAATGGCTTGATCCTGTAGCCGTGAAATCTCTCCCTAGCTCATAGGTCTTAGACCCTTCTTCACGCGCTTTCTTCTCGAAAACATCTCGAACATCAGTACGGTCAGTCGCATAAATAAAGGGAGCTCCATTCTTCAAAACACCGGCCTTCTCAGCTGCAATCTCAGCATGAGTATTCCCCAAAATAGCCTGATGGTCTAAACCAATCGAAGGGCATAGGACTGCCAAGGGCTTAAAGAGATTAGTCGAATCATGAAGACCACCCATTCCAGCTTCAATGAATGCGATATCAACAGGATGGACCTGACCAAAATAGAGGAACATCAAGACTGTGATAATTTCAAACTCTGTCGCATTTTCATGCTCCGTCTCTTTTGGCAACCGTTCAACCACAGGCTTCACACGATTAACCAGGTCAAGTAAGTCCTCTTCTGAAATCATCTGACCATTGATAGAAATCCGTTCCTTAAAATCAATAATGTAAGGCGAGATAAAAGTTCCCACTTCATAACCTGCTTGAGAAAAAATCGTTTGTAAGGCATTTACAGTAGATCCCTTACCATTTGTTCCCACAATATGCACAGCCTTAAGATTGTCCTGTGGGTTTCCTAGTTCTTCAAGCATCCAGGCCATACGTTCCAAGCCAGGCTTAATGCCAAATTTTAATTGACCATGAATCCAATCCAATGCTTCTTGATAAATCATAATTGCTCCTTTTTAAGCTAATGCTTTGACTTAGCCATTAAACTAACCATTAAACTAGTTAACCTAGTTTTTCTATTAACCTAATACCACTTTAACCCTCTTATTATACCAAAGACTGCTAGCTATAACCAAAATATACAAAAAAGGTAACCCTAGGGTCACCTCTTAAGCTTTCTCTTTTTCGTCAATAACAAGACGAACTTTTTTACCTTGAGTCGGTACCGAATAGACAATCGCTCTTATCGCCTTAATAGTACGTCCTTTTTTCCCGATAACACGCCCAATATCGGATTGAGCAAGATCAAGATGGTACTCCAAAAACTCAGGACCGTCAATAATCTTGATGGTCAACTGATCTGGTGAAGTAATTAAGGGGTTAATGATAGCGATAATAAGATTTTCAATGGTATCCATAAGCTAAAAAATTATTTTGAGAATTTTGATTCGTGGAATTTTTTCATAACACCTTCTTTTGAAAGGATGTTACGAACTGTGTCTGAAGGTTGTGCACCTTTAGACAACCACTCAAGAACACGTTCTTCTTTAAGTGTTACTTGGTTTTCTTCAACGAGTGGGTTGTAAGTACCAACTGTTTCGATGAAACGTCCATCACGTGGAGCACGTGAGTCTGCAACGTTAATACGGTAGAAAGGTTTTTTCTTAGAACCCATACGAGTCAAACGGATTTTTACTGCCATTTTCAATTTCTCTTTTCTTTAGTTTTTTATTATGGTGGAGGCACTTACTGCCTCTCTACCTTAACTAGTATACCATATCATTTTTATGTGTCAAGAAAAAAACTTGACAGATTTAAATTTTCTACAAAAAACTAGAGACAAGCTCTAACTTCCTTATAGGACTATTTCTTGGTAGTACTCTTATGTTTTTTCATAAGCCACCTTTGCTTCAGCCTACTCGGCTTCTAAGCTCTTAGCCGTCGCTTTAGAAGCTTTATCAGTTCATATATTTGAACTTTATCTTCATAAATCAATTTCATAATAAAAACACCCCAAAAGTTAGACTTTCTCTATTTAACTTTTGGGATGCAGTTCAGCTAAGCCTTTTTTCTTTTTCCATACTTTTGCTATAATAGAGACATACCTATCGAAGGGAACTCAACATATGACAATAGATCAGCAACTTGTTTGCTACAAACGTCTTCCAAACTGGACAGCCACAACACTCCCAGAAATGGTGACGCAAAAACATAACACTAAGGTTGGAACCTGGGCTAAACTGACTATCCTATCAGGAGCTCTTAACTTTTACGAATTAGATGAAGGGGGACAGATTACTGCAGAGCACCTCTTCACGCCTGAAACAGAAATTCCTTTTGTCCAACCACAAGCTTGGCATCGAATCGCTCCTGCTTCCGATGATTTAGAATGCTATCTTTCCTTCTACTGCAAGCCAGAGGACTACATGGCTAAAAAGTATGATACTAAAGCCCACTCTGAGGTTCTTGAAGCCGTCCAGTCTGGACATATTAAACCTGGTCGTACCCTTGATTTAGGATGTGGCCATGGTCGTAACGTTCTTTATTTGGCATCACTTGGCCACGAAGTTACTGCCGTTGATATTAATAATGAAGCTACACAACGTATCCAAATGATTGCAGATGAGGAAAATTACAATGTTAGAGCTGGCTACTACGATATCAATGCTGCTGCTCTTCCTGAGTCTGAGACCTTTGATTTCATCCTCTCAACAGTAGTCTTCATGTTCCTTGATCCCGATCAAATTCCGGCTATTATCAAGAATATGCAAGAGCGTACTGTCCTAGGTGGTTACAATCTGATTGTCTGTGCCATGGATACCGAGGAACACCCTTGTACCATGCCTTTCCCATTTACGTTTAAAGAGGGTGAGTTGAAAAATTATTATAGTGACTGGGAGTTAGTCAAGTATAATGAAAATCTTGGTCACCTTCACCGTTTGGATGAACATGGCAATCCCATTGCCCTTCAATTTGCAACCATGTTAGCTAAGAAGGTTAAATAAGAACGAATAACTGTAGACGAGCTGAGCACAGCTTGACTTGTCTTCAAAGTAAAAACTAGGAATCCAGTCGGATTCCTAGTTTTTTAATTGTTTACAATGTCTGCATATCCTGTTTACTTATAAACCTCAACTAATTTTGCAAAGGCCTTCGGATTTCCTCCAATTGTAGCATAGGCAATTGGCAGTCCTTTTTTTGCAATTTGAATGGTCGACTCAATGTGACCACCTGTCGCTACCCATACCGGAAAGTCTTCTTGGACTGCTCGCGGATACACAGGGCGATTGTCAACAGATTGAGTATGCTTACCTTTCCAAGTTAAATTCGTCTGCTTTTTCACTTCCAGAAGCATGTCTAGTTTTTCATTGAAAAGTTCATCATAGTCTGAAAGATCATAGCCAAAAAGTGGGAAACTCTCAACAAAAGAGCCTCTCCCCGCCATAATTTCTGCACGACCATTTGACAGAGCATCAATGGTTGCATACTGCTGATAAACACGAACTGGGGCAATACGACAAAATGGTTACTGCACTAGATAAACGAATTTTCTTGGTGTTCACAGCACCTGCTGCAAGTACAATTCCGGTGCTGATACTGCAAAATCTTCACGGTGATGCTCTCCAATCGCATAAATATCTAGTCCAACTTGATCCGCCAATTCAATTTCTTCAACGAGTTCTCGAATACGTTGGTCATGAGAGATAGCTTTTCAAGTCGATTCTAGGAGGGTTGTTTCTCCAAAAGATTTATGCCAAGTTCAATCGTCATAAATCTTTCCTCCAGTAATTCTTTTATTTGTTATGAGAGTATATTATCACTAGTTAGTGATAGTTGCAAATAAAAAAACTAAGACTCTATTTTCCAAGAAAGGCTAATAGGGTTAGGCAGAAAAGGAGAAGTAAAACACCCACAACTAGTAGGAGACTAATCTTATAGCCTAGGGGATTTCTAGGATTTAAACTGGTTCCAAGACCACTCCTACGAAGGACAAATAAGGGTTCTGAGGGAGATTGATTAAGGGTGTAATGCAAGAGATACCTTAAGTAAAATAGAGAGAAGAGACTCATCCCTGGAAAAATGGCAACGGGCAGAATAATTCCCCGTGACAGACTAGTCATGATGGTAAGAATGATTTGTAACAACAAGAGAGCCCAAAGCAAGTAATAAATATATGATTGCTTTTTCATTAATATGATTGCTTTTTCATTAATATGTACCTCTCAATCTAAGATAAGTATAATCCTCCTAGCTTCCCTTATCAATCCCATAACTCGCCTGACACCTTTTTTTCTGCTACAATAGAAAGGAAAGATTCAAAAAAGGAAACTGTACACATGAAATTAATTTCTTGGAATATTGATTCCCTAAATGCCGCCCTTACTAGTGATTCTGCACGCGCTCAATTATCACGCGCTGTCATCGATACCTTGGTCGCTGAAAATGCAGATATCATTGCTATTCAAGAGACAAAACTGTCTGCTAAAGGTCCGACTAAAAAGCATTTGCAAATCTTGGAAGACTACTTCCCTGACTATGACAATACTTGGCGTTCATCTGTTGAACCTGCCCGTAAAGGCTATGCTGGAACCATGTTCTTGTATAAAAAAGAATTGACACCAGTCATTACCTATCCTGAAATCGGGGCACCTTCAACCATGGACTGTGAAGGACGTATCATCACTCTCGAATTTGACAATTTCTTTGTGACACAGGTCTACACACCAAACGCTGGTGATGGCCTCAAACGTCTGCTTGAACGTCAAATCTGGGATGAAAAATATGCGGATTACCTAGCTACATTGGATGCTCAGAAACCCGTTCTTGCGACTGGTGACTACAATGTTGCCCACAAGGAAATCGACTTGGCCAATCCTTCAAGTAATCGTCGTTCACCAGGATTTACAGATGAAGAACGTGCTGGCTTCACTAACCTCCTTGCCAAAGGTTTCACAGATACCTACCGTCACCTCAATGGCGATGTTACAGGAGCCTACACATGGTGGGCCCAACGTAGCAAAACATCTAAAATCAACAATACCGGCTGGAGAATCGACTACTGGTTGACTTCAAATCGTATTGCCGACAAGGTCACAAAATCAGACATGATTGACTCTGGCGATCGCCAAGATCACACACCTATTGTCTTAGAGATTGACTTATAAAATAACTCTAGACCTAGATCCCTAAAAAGAGTAGAACTGCTACTCTTTTACTATGCCCAATTAAGGAGAAATTATGAAAACCAAACTTAATACCACTCAAAAGCTTGTTCTCTCAGCTATTATCATGGCCCTTTACATCGCTATCCTCTTTGTATCTCAAGCCATTTCCTTTGGTGCGGTTCAGATGCGTCTGGCCACTGCTTTATATGGATTAACTTACATCTTCCCATTTTTAGTATTTCCAATTAGTCTGGCTAATGCCATCGCTAACTCTTTTGGTGGTTTGGGATTGATTGATGTTGTCGGTGGTTTCTGTGCTAGCTTTTTAGCAACTGGTAGCATCTACCTCATCCGTAAAGCTAAGTTATCTAGCTGGTTTATCATTCTACCAATTCTACTCGTTCCATCCTTAGTAGTACCAATATGGCTTAGTGCCTTGCTCAAACTTCCTTATGTTGCTCTCGTTATTAATCTCCTCCTGGGACAATTAGTTCCTGCGATTTTGGGAGCTGTACTTGTACGAGAGTTGGCTAAACGAGGATATAAAGACTGACAAACAAAAATATCTGGCTCTATAATTTCTGTAGTGGGTAAAACTACTGTAGAGATTATAGAGCTTTTTGAGTGTACACAAAAAGTCCCATAAGAACTATAATGAAAAGCAACCAAACCATCATTAGGAAGAACTTATGAGACTTATTAAGAATACCACAGAATTAATCGGAATTAAAGACCAAAATATCATTATTTCACTCGTTTTTGAAACTGATACTCACATCGAGATTCAAGCAAAACTTGATTATCCTGCACCATCATGTCCTCATTGCCATGGAAAAATGATCAAGTACGACTTTCAAAAGCCTTCTAAAATCCCTCTTCTTGAGCAAGCAGGAACGCCAACTCTACTACGTCTGAAGAAACGTCGTTTTCAGTGTAAAAGTTGTAGACGAGTCACGGTAGCTGAGACATCAATCGTTGAGAAAAACTGCCAAATCTCAAATCTGGTCCGACAAAAGGTTGCACAACTCCTGACTGAGAAGGTGTCACTAACTGATATTGCCAGAAGACTTCGTGTGTCGACGTCCACTGTCTATCGTAAGCTCGACCAGTTTACTTTCAAGGAACATTATGACAAACTTCCTGCTGTTATGTCCTGGGATGAGTTTGGGTTCAAGAAAGGTGAATTGGCTTTTGTGGCGCAGAACTATGAGACCAACCAACTCATAACCATCCTTGATAATCACCTCCAAACTACTATACGAAACTACTTTTTGAAGTATCCATTGGAAGCTCGCCAAAAGGTGCAGTTTATCACGATGGATATGTCTGGGGCTTATATTCCACTAGCCAAAAAACTTTTTCCAAACGCTAAAATCGTTCTTGATCGTTTCCACATTATCCAGCACCTTGGTCGAGCCTTTTTAAAGACAAGAATTGCGATTATGAACCAGTTTGACAAGAAGTCTCTACCCTATCGAGCCTTGAAAAATCACTGGCGACTCTTCCAAAAGGACAGCCGTAAGTTATCTCTCAACTCTTTTTATTCAAAGACTTTCCGTCAAACCTTAAGTCCACATGAAGTCGTTGAGAAAACTCTAGACTTTTCAGAAGAGCTCACCAACTACTATACTCTTTACCAGCTTTTACTTTTTCACTTTCAGGAGAAGAGAGTAGATGAGCTTTTTGAACTCATAAAGGAGAATATAAGCAAGGTCAATCATTACTTCAAAACAGTCTTTATGACTTTTCTTAGACACAAACAATACATCAAAAACGCACTAGAAACGGACTATTCAAACGCAAAACTTGAAGCAACTAATAAGTTGATCAAAGACATCAAACGGTTGGGTTTCGGTTTTAGAAACTTCATCAACTTTAAGAAGCGTGTCTTCATCACTCTGAACATACATAAAAAGAGGACCTATCAGGTCCTCTCTAGATGTTAGCTTTTCGTCACCCACTACAGTTGACAAAGAGCCAAATATCTCTGCACATTGCAGAGATATTTTTTAGTAATCAAAAGCTTTTTCGTAAGCTTCTTTTGGTGTCAATTTGTCACCAGAGATAAGCAAACGGTAGTCAACATTAATAGGATCTTTTTGATACTCATCAACCCAATCTTGATTCATTTCGAGATAAAGATTATAAGTTCCCAACTCAGTCGAAACAGTACCTACCTTGTAAAAATCTTTATAACGCTTTTGGTTATCTGTTTTTTTCAATTTTTCATATCGATAATAGGTTCTGGCAAAGTCAGTGAACTGGTATTCTTTCTTATCTTTTCCAGAGCCAGTTGTGACTTCAATGGTGCCCTTGTTATTTGTTAAATGCAAATCATAATCATTGTGACTATTCAGTTGGAAGACACCTGAAGTAATATCACTATCATCAGAGAATGTCTGAATATCAGCGAACTTAGCAGCCTGCCAAGAAGTAGGGATCCCTTCATATTCACCATCACTCTGTAGACCTAGAAGTGACAAATAATGATCGAGATAGAAGGTATTAGACTTCTCACGATCTGTCACCAGTTCACCTACCATCTTAAGGTTTTCAGCACCCAGACGGTATGGGTTAGAGAGATAACCAAAGACTGGGAAGAAATAAATGATAACCGTAAATGTCAAAAGAGTCTTCATATTAATCTTATTGATAGCCCAGAAGAAATAAGCAGCTGAGAACAAGAGAGCGTAAGCTGCACCATAGCTAAACTTATGCGCATGGGCAATCAAAAGCAAAATAAAGAAAATAGGTTGGATAGGACGAATCTTATGATAGATGATAGAAAAAACATCCTCTTTGTCTTCCTCAGATTTGAAAATCAAGGATAAGACAATGGTCAAGAGCACAAAGAAGGCGTCAAACCCGAAGCCAACATCATTTGGACGGAAGAAATAAGCTAAGATGGACATGTCCATCACCAAAAGCCAGACAGATGCAAATTTGATCATGTTGTTACCAAATTTTGCAGACGTTTGACTAGGTGCCTTTAAAGGTACATCGAAGGCTTGTGCAAGTGCTCTTTCTTTGGCTTGGCGTTCGGCCTCTATTGCCGCTTTCATTTCCTTAGTACGGCGTTCCTTTTGGAACAAATGGGCAACCTTGGTCGGTTCATCTTGTCTTGACTTGGTAATGCTCAAAAAGAGCAGATATTGCATGGCAAAGATGAGAGCTGTGTTCCCACCGTATTCTAGGAAGGAACCATCCCAAATACTAGAAACAACTGCAAAAACGATATAACCTCCAATTGAGATCAAAACCGTCAAGAGCAAATGAATCCAACGATAGCGGTAAGTGTATTTATCAGTTGTATCTCGTCTCAAAAACGTGTCACGTGGATAAAGATACCAGATAACGAAGATAAGTTCAATAGCCTGAACTCCTGTTAGAAAACCAACGTAGTTGAAGCCAAAAACGGCTGCTACCACATTGATGAGATAGGAAATAATGGCCAAAACTCGCAGACTGGTGCGCATAGACAAGAGTCCAATACTCATCAGGGTGATAGTTGAGAAGGCAGAAAAACCAGCGCCCATCTTATTATCAAAGATAAACACATTGACAAAGGCAAAAATCAAGATTCCTAAAAGAGTTAGGACTTGTTTTTGCATTTCTTTTTTCTTTTCTTTCATATTTTCCCTCCTTATGGAAATGATAACATTTCTGTACTCCTATTTTAACACAATTATACTATTTTTGTCAGATTTAAAAAGGAATTCGGATAAGCGAATACCTTTTTCATTAGTTATCTATTGCTTCAATCTTAAGGAAAACAAAGTCCCCATCAAAGCGTTGAATATACTTTTGAAAACCTAATAAACTAAAAGTTTCAATCTCATAACGGACCTGATCAACACCATCACTAATGCTCTCCTAAAGTAATTTTAGTTTTGGAATATCGGATTCCAAGACATCACGGTAAAGTCCTTTATACTCAAAGGTAATTTGAGCCCACTCGTTACCAGAAAGCATTGAGAAAGCCTGATAACGCACCTGCTCATCTGTAATAAGACGGTCTTTTTGTTATGGACTGAGCATGAAAGCCAAATCATTTTCAGATTTATGAATGGTCTGGAAACGATCCACACGGAAATAACAGATTTCAGAGAACTGATAATCACAAGTAAGGTTGTCATCCAGTTTGTAAGAAATACAGTAGAAATAATGGTTATCAAAAATGACTGAAATTGGAAAGACCTTATATTCCTCCACTTTTTCTCCTGGCTTATGGTAACTAAATGACAATGGACGTTGGTCCACAATGGCATCGAAAACGGCTGAAATAGCCGGTAAGAGTGACTTATCTTGTTCCTGATAAATCTTAAGTTCTTGATAACTATCTAATTCTAGCTCAGTCAATCGCTTGACACGTCGGTGCTCCTTGTCGTCTACAGCCCTCTCAACAAAGATGTTGATTATCTCTGCTACTTCATCCTTTCGAAGGGCACGGCTCTCTAAAAGAATCTTAGATAGGATAACTGCCTGATTGTATTTAAGGTTACCATAACCCTGTTCATACTGGGCATGATAGGAACCGTATTTTCTGGAATACTTAACCTTCATATTGGGGCGGAGTTCAAGCAAATTTTCCTTGAGTTCACTCACATCCTCTTTAAGCGTACGCTCACTTATGCTAAAGCGAGCTAGGTAGTCCGTTTTTGAAATCTCATTTTCCTTTTCCAATTCGGACATAAAGTACAAGAGACGTTTGGTTTTTGATGCTGTCATTGTTTTTATGATTGTAATAAAAAAGCAACCTAACCTAGGTTGCTTAAAAGGTTAACCTTAATCATTTTCGATTTTTTCAGCTTCTGTACTGAATTTTTGTGCAATAGCTTCGAGAGCCAATTCGTCTGTATCTGGAAGCGTGATAGCATCATCAGAAATCTCATCAATATTAGCATAGAATTCAATGTGATTCTTAAGATTTTGGAGATGAATTGGTGCATCACCACCGTATTCGCCATCAAGGTTAATCATCATACGATCATCACTTAGAGGCTCAATATACAGCGAGCTCGTTTTAATATAGGAAATTCTCTTATCGTAGATGTGTTTACCACCTTGGAGAACCAGACGAATGAGGTCTACCAATTCAAAGAGATTAGCTGTCTTAACCATAATTAATGTAAATTTACCATCATCCAGTTTAGCATCTGGGGCAATCGTTTCAAAGCCACCAACTGAATTGGTCAAGGCAACGAAAATCATGGATAGACCACCTTCAAAGACACCCTCGTCATGCGTAATACGGACAGGAACCTTCTTAACTTGTGGCAGCAACTCTGCCCCCTTAACAAGGTAAGCCAAATAACCAAGCACTGTCTTTAAGCGGCTAGGCACACTATAAGTTAGTTCCGTAAAGGAACCCGCAGCCGCAATATTGATGAAGTATTTGTCATCATAGGCACGACCAATATCCATTTGAAGGGTTTGATTTTTAGCAATAACCTTGGCTGCTTCAACAGGATTCCCTCTTGGAATCTTCAAGGCGCGTGCAAAGTCATTTGTCGTTCCCGTTGGAATAACCGCCATTTGTGGGCGTTTTTTAAGCGGGGCAATCCCAGAAACAACCTCATTGATTGTTCCATCGCCACCTGCAGCAATAACTAAGTCAAAGCCTGCTTTGGCTGCACGAGTGGCCTCATTTTTTGCTGAGTTTTCATCTGGTGTTGTTTGAAAGGCTGACGCTTCAAATCCAGCACCTTCCAGAATATCCAAGACCTCAGCAACATTTTTTTTCATAATTTCTTGTCCAGATGTTGGATTATAAATTAAGCGGGCACGTTTTTGTTTCATATTGAACTCCTATAAATCCAGCAACCAAGCCTCATCTTTTACTTCAATTCCTAGGCTTTGTGCTTTTTCCAACTTACTTCCGGCATCGCTACCAGCAACTACTAAATCTGTTTTCTTAGAGACAGAACCTGTCACCTTAGCACCCAGGGCTTCGAGTTTTGCCTTTGCTTCACTACGTTTAAGATGCTCCAATTTCCCTGTCAAAACAACTGTCTTACCAGATAAGATGGCATCATCTGCCACCTTTTGTCCAAGATAGGACAAGTTAACCCCATAAGTTTCCAGTTCTTTCATAAGAACTTGAGCTTCTTCCTTGGCAAAATAGCGCTGGATGGATTTGGCAATAACCTCTCCTAAACCATCTACAGCAGCAATTGCCTCGACATCTGCGCTTGCTAACTCTTGTATACTGCCAAAAGCTTCTAACAATTGCTTACTAACCTTGGCACCAACATGACGAATCCCCAAACCATAGAGCAATTTCTCTGCAGAATTTTCTTTTGAGGCTTGAATGGCCAAATAAAGTTTCTCAGCTGATTTTTCCTTGAAACCTTCTAATTGGAGGAGATCTTGACTGTTCAAGGCATAGATATCAGCTACATCTTTAACCAATTCAGCTTTAAAGAGCTTTTCAACCACTGAAGGTCCCATTCCTGCGATGTTCATGGCATCACGAGAGGCAAAATGGATGAGGCCTTCCTTAATCTGAGCAGAACAAGAAGGATTAATACAACGTAGGGCAACCTCATCTTCAAAATGTAAAAGACCACTACCACAAGATGGACATTGACTCGGAACTGGCATTACTTCTTGTGTTGTACGCTTACTGTCTACCACACGAAGAACAGCAGGGATAATATCACCAGCTTTGTAGACAATAACGGTATCACCGATACGAATGTCTTTTTCAGCAATATAATCCACATTATGAAGGGTAGCTCGACTAACCGTTGTCCCTGCTAATTGCACCGGAGTCAAATTAGCAGTCGGCGTTACTACACCTGTACGACCTACCTGCCAGTCTACTGAAAGAAGCTCTGCTTCCTTTTCCTCAGCAGGGAATTTATAGGCAATGGCCCAACGTGGTGCCTTGACTGTAAAACCTAATTCCTCTTGCATGGCTAAACTATTGACCTTGATAACAACGCCATCAATATCGTAAGCCAAGTCATCACGATCCTGACCGACAGCTTGAATAAAGTCCCAAATCTCATCCATCGACGATGTGACAATGCGTCGTGGATTAACTGAGAAACCTAGTTCTGCCACTTCATTTAAGACATCATTTTGTGTGAGACGCTCCGTTGGACTAGCTTCCTGATAAAGGAAAGTCGCTAAACGACGCTCCGCAACCACTTTGGTATCCAACTGACGAAGAGTCCCTGCTGCAGCATTACGTGGATTGGCAAATTCGGCTTCACCATTCTCTTGACGTTGAATGTTGATGCGTTCAAACTCAGCTCGTGGCAGATAACACTCCCCACGCACCGTAATATTAAGCGGTTGGTCCAACTTAAGAGGGATATCTGAGATACGCTTGACATTTTCAGTGATATTTTCACCGACAGAACCATCACCACGTGTCGCACCTACCTGGAGAACACCATCCACATAGGTCAGCGAGATAGAGAGACCATCAATTTTGAGTTCAGCCATATAATCAGCATTAGGAAATTCGTCCTTAACCCTCTTATCAAAGGTATCCAGCTCTTCTCGTGAAAAAGCATCCTGCAAACTATAAAGCGGATACTCATGTTGATATTTTTCAAAACCATCAAGAACCAGACCTCCCACACGATGCGTAGGACTATCTGCTTGAACATATTCAGGGTGCTCAGCCTCCAAAGCTACAAGCTCACGATAGAGCTTATCGTAGTCTGCGTCTGACACCGATGGATTATCTTCCGTATAATACTCTTTTGCATACTGGTTAAGTTTAGAAACCAGCTCTTTCATTCGTTTTTCCATAGAAACATTTTAACATAAAAGCAGAAAAAAACGCCTTTACAGGCGTTAATTTAGGAAACAAAATCAATGACTTTGGCCAATTTCTTAATAAGAATTGCACCAACTAAGAGAGAGGCCAATTCTCCCATAGCAACAGTAAACCAAGTTGCCCAAAATGGCGCTTGAGTAACTAGGGTCAACTCAGCCGCAATCGTCACCATGAAGAATGAAAAATAAAAAGCAAAATAAACATGAGCCTTATCAAAGAGGCCACCCAAAATATCTTGATTCTTAAAGCGGCCAAAGAAATAAACTCCTGAACCAACAAAGACTAGCGTTGAGAGACTTCCAACAACCACATCAATCATGTTAAAACTAAAGAAATTAGCAATCACACAGCCCAAAGTAACGGCAATGATATACTTGCGATTATAAAATCCTAAAAGATTGAACATTTCTGCAATTCGGAACTGGTAAGGACCATAGGAAATTAAGTTAAAAGGTGGCACAACAGTCAAGACTACATAAAGGGCCGCCACAATAGCAATATGTGTTAAATCACGAACAGTTTGTTTTTTCATTTTTCCTCCATAATCAATGTTTTTTATTAGCTACGAAAAATCAATAATCCCGTCAAAAGAGCCTGGATCTCACCAAGCTCTTTTTATCATCTAGGAATCATCCTCATGTTTTTTGTGTTTTTTGCTGTCACTACCATCTCCAGAAAAACTCTGAATAATAGTAATTACATCTCCTCTTCTACTTTTCAGTTCACCTTGTCTAAGCTCTTGATAGGTCGCATTAAAGACGGCACCCAAAATCAAAATTCTGGCCAAAAAGATGAACCAAAGCATGAAGACGAAAATCATAATGGATCCAAATAACTTGATGTCAACCAATCGACTCAAGGTACGAATCACATAGGTTCCAAACAAATTGCTTAAATACCCAATCACTAAAGTCGTAAAGATAGTCCCTGGCATAACATAGCGTATTTTTCGAATCTTCACATTTGGAAGCACGAAATAAAGCACCATCATTCCCAGGAAGACAACTGCAATACTCAGAGGTTGAATACTATTTAGAATAAGCTGGGTCATCTTGGAACCAATAGGATAGGTCTGATTGACAACTCGAAGGACCGACTGAATAATCGTGGACAGCATTAGTGCAAAGGTGAGCAGAAACAAAATGACCAGACTCATGAAACCACCGATAATGTGACTAATAAAGACATCACGATGTTCTGAAGCACCATACACCTTGTTAATCGCCTTTTGAAGGGAAGACAAGGACTTAATCATAGTCCAAAATCCCGTCAAAGAGGCAACTCCCAACAACTGTCCAGAAGGTGTCGAGAAGATATCCTGAACAACGTTGGCTGCAGGTGCATAAAACTGCTTAGGAAGATGCTCATTCATAAACTTCAAGAGATCAGTCGTATCAATATTCAGATAGGGAAAGACATTGGCCGCAATGACAATGAGCGGAAAAACCGTCAAAATGAGATAGTAAGCCACTGCGATAGTTGAAATGTCTATCTCTGCACTACGATAATGCCTAAGATAAACCTTCAAAGGGCGCCACTGGAGTTTATCCAGGAGACGGGCCATTAAGCCTTGTCGTTTCATATTAGTAAGTTCTTTCTTCGCCTTGAGAAGTCAAAATTACTGGACCATCCTTAGTAATAACAAATTGGTGCTCATATTGACAAGAAAGTCCACCGTCAAGAGTTTTGTGAGCCCAACCCGTTTCAAGGTCAGTATCAATTTCCCAAGTACCAGTGTTAATCATTGGCTCAATAGTCAAAACCATTCCTTCTTTGAGACGGAGACCTCGTCCAGCCACCCCATAGTTTGGCACCATTGGTTCTTCGTGCATTGTCGGCCCAACTCCGTGTCCAACCAAATCACGAACAACACCGTAACCACGACTTTCAGCGTATTCTTGGATAGCTGCCCCGATATCACCGATACGGTTACCGACTACCGCTTGTTCAATACCAAGATACATAGCCTCACGTGTTACTTCCATAAGTTTTTTAACTTCGTCAGATGGCGTTCCAATCGCATAAGCCCAACATGAGTCAGCCAAACCGCCAGCATATGATTCTGTGTATTTTTTAACCTGAGCAACATTATCAAAATCCAATTTTGACACATCGAGAACAGACTTATCGATAGGTTCGGACAAGACCATATCAACTTTCAAGAGGTCTCCATCTTTCAAGATATAATGACGTGGAAAGGCATGTGCCACTTCGTCATTAAGGCCACAGCATGTCGCATAAGGGTAATCCATAATGCTTCCCTCAACTCCAATCTGAAGGGGAAGAACATTTTCTTCTTTACAACGACGGCGTACATACTCTTCTACTTCCCACATGTCTACTCCTGGTTTCAAGAGGTCACGTAGGCCAATGTGGATACTTGCAAGAAAATCTCCCGCTCTATCCATCGCTTCAATTTCACGTGCTGATTTTAGTGTAATCATTATTTTCTCCGTTTTCTTTATTTCTTTAAATTTTAAATGGCTTATTAAGTTTTCTTGACCACTACTACTGACTTACAAACCGTATGATTACCATAAGTAACCATAAGGTCTAAATGAGCTCTGCGTCTGGTTTCCGCAATGATACTGGGTGTAATCGTCACCTTATCATCAATTTGAGCCGCCTGAAGAAAGTAAAACATCATCTCTTCAATCACCAGACTATTTTGTTCTTGTTTCTCCATCGTTCGGTAAACAACCTCTTTAACCATTTCTACAAGAACACCCTGTGTAAGGTTCCCAGAATTATCAATCATGGCCGGTTCTACCTCAAAACTAAAGGCATTCTTTTCACGATTAAGGTTAGCTAGCATTTGATCGCTAAATGTATGGAGATCACCACGATTATTATCTTGAAGTTCCTCTAAAACCTGACGACGAGTGATAGTCCCTAGATAATGTTTTTCGTCATCCACAACAGGAATCATGTCATAGTCTTCAAAAATCATCTTTTGGGCCACAGTCGCAAGGCTAGTCTCCAAACGAGTCACTGTCGGTTTTGTCATAATAGCCTTAGCCATAGTGGTCGGACGCTGATTAGCCACATCACGCATGGTCACAATCCCAATAACCCTATCATCCTCAGACACAATAGGAAAACGAACAAGGTTAGTCCGTTTAACCAAATTTTGAAAATCTTTGACTGTCATTTCTGGAGTCATATAGTTGTAGTCTTCTCGTCTAGTATAGACTTGAGCGACCGTTTTAATATCTGTTTTGATACGAACATTCGAAAGTGCCTGGTTAATCATAGTCGCCACAGTAAATGTATCGTAAGTAGTGACCATGACTGGAAACCGCTTCAAACGAGAAAGCTCTTTAACCCTATCAGAAACTTGAAAGCCTCCAGTTACCAGAATAGCATTATTGTATTCGAGGGCTAATAACTGGATATCTTCCCTGTCTCCAACAATGAGAAGGTCGCCTTTTGTTAGATAACGGGTGATATTCTCAATAGTCATGGCTCCAATGTAGAACTTACTGAAGACACGTTCCAAACCCTCATGACCCGAAATCACCTCAGAGTCTGTAATCTCTGCAATCTCCGCAAAGGTCAGTTTGTCAAGGCGGACCTGGACTTTCTTTTCAATTCGAACTGTTCCACTTCGAGGACGCGTTTCAACTAGTCCTCGATTTTCAGCTTCTTTAATAGCTCGATAAGCAGTTCCATCAGAAACCTGCAAGTGGTTAGAAATACTACGCACACTAACTCGTTTACCGATGGGCAAAGCCTCTAGATAATCTAGAATTTCTTGATGTTTACTCACAGTTCTCCTCCTTCTCAAAGCGGAGATAATCTCGCATGGTACGGGTGTATCGGTCTGCTCCTTTGAAACGAGACACCAATTTAAAGCCAGATTTTTCTGCCACACGAATCGATGCCTTGTTTTCCAAATGAGCAATAAGGATAATGCGCTCCATTCCCATAGCTGTCAATGCCAAATCTGACAAACAAGTAACTGTCTCAGTCATTAGACCTCTACCCCAGTATGAAGCATTCAAAAAATAACCGATCTCTGCAGTCCTTTTCTGGACATCTATCTTTTCAAAGCGAACGATCCCAATCAACTTATTAGACTCTCGATCTACAATTGCCCAAACACCCAAAGGCTCCTTCATGAAATAATGTACCAAGAGGCAATCTGTTTCATACTGAGTTTTGGTGGCAGGAAAGAAAAATTGTAAATTCTCTGGATTCGACACAATCTCATGTAAATCAAAACGATCTAAAAAGACGAGTGGTCTAAAAGAAAGGCGCTCTGACTCAAAGAAGGCAAAGGCACCCAGACTAGTCCAAATATCCATGATAGTATTATAACACAGTTTTAGAAATGGAAAAAGGCTCAACAAGAAGCGGTTGAACCTTAGACTTAATCTTCAATCAAACAAATATCTGCACCAAGATCAGAAAGTTTCTCAATGATATTTGAATACCCTCGAAGGATAAATTCAATATTTGTTATTTCAGTCTGACCATCTGCCATAAGTCCTGCAGTAACGAGTGCAGCACCCGCACGCAAATCACTAGCTTTTACAGGTACACCAGAAAGTTGCGTTGGCCCATTATAAACAATCTGACCACCAAGCACTTGAATATCAGCACCCATACGAGCCAGTTCAGGAACGTGATTTACACGCTTCTCATAGATTGTATCAATGATTTTTCCTCGGCCACTTGCTTTCAGCAACAATGGTGTCATTGGTTGTTGTAAATCCGTCGCAAAACCTGGATAAGGTGATGTCTTAATGTCAACAGGTTTTAAATCGCCCTGTTCTTCCACAAAAATTGCATCCTCTTCAACAATCATGCGAACACCCATTGCTTCAAGCTTAGCAATAAAACTTTCAAGATGTTCATAGAGAACATTTTTAATTTTAATCCCCTTACCGATAGCTGCTGCCATAGCAATGTATGAGCCCGCTTCAATACGGTCTGGAATAACCTGATGGCGAGTACCATGTAGGCTCTCTACACCATCAATCGTGATGATTTCTGTACCAGCACCACGTACACGCGCACCCATATTGTTGAGAAGCGTTGCCACATCAATAATTTCAGGTTCACGAGCGGCATTTTCAATAACTGTACGACCGTCAGCCTTAGCCGCTGCCAACATGGTATTGATGGTCGCTCCAACACTGACCGTATCCATGTAAATATGAGCACCCTGAATGCGTTGACCAGCATCAGTCGCAATACGCATAGACTCAGCTTCATAGGAAATGCTAGCACCCATCGCTTCAAACGCCTTAAGGTGAAGGTCAATAGGACGTGGTCCTAAATCACAGCCCCCTGGAAAGCCTACTGTAGCTTGACCATAACGCCCAAGCAAACTACCATAGAAATAATAAGAAGCACGAAGGCTGTTAATCTTACCAAATGGCATTGGCATATCTTTAACTCCTCGAGGGTCAATTTCAAGTGTTTCGCCATCACGCTTAACAGAACCACCCATTACTTCAATGATCTCAATTAGATTATCGACGTCGCTGATTGCTGGTACCCCGTCAAGAGTAACCACTCCATCAGATAAAATGATGGCTGGAATCAAAGCAACAACTGAATTTTTAGCTCCTGATACTGTAACTTCTCCTTGAAGTTTCTTACCACCATTGATGATAATTTTACGCATACTGTTCAATCTTTCTTATACTGGAATATTAGCCTTTACATTCTACCATAGATTGAGGTGCATGACAAATTAAGGACCCTGGAAATTATCGGACAGTTTCACTTGATAGTTTGAACCATCCCTTAAACCGAATAGCACCATCCTGGTCTGTGCGTAAAACCTTAATATGACGTTCTTTGAAACGCTCTAATGTTTCATCATTTGGATGCTTATAACGATTATTTTCACCAGCTGAGACAAGCGCAAGTGATGGTTCTAACTGATCCAAAAAAGCTTCTGATGAAGAGCCTTTAGAACCGTGATGTCCTGCCTTGAGGACACTTACTTTTAAATTTGGATAGCTGGACATCAATTCCTCCTCTCCTTCTTTTTCCAAATCACCAGTAAACAGAAAACTGGTCCCCAATAACTTTCCATAGAGAACAAGTGAATCATTGTTACCACCATCACCAATTTTATTGGGATAAAGAACCTGTAGATTACTTCCCATCATAGGCAGTTTATCACCAGCCTTTAAGGTGCGAACGGGACGTTTAAGAAATCGAAGACGTTTGGCAAAACTAGGCTTAGTCAAAGCCCCCTGACTGACACAAATTTCCTTAATCTTAAACCGTTTAGCTACTTCCTCCAAATCACCAATATGGTCTGTATCCGTATGAGTCAGAACCAGATAGTCAATTTGAGACACTCCCCTTGCCTGTAGATAGGGAATTAAGGTTTTCTCCGCATTACTCGTCTGGCTCCCCTCTTGCCATTTTTCCTTAGAGCCGAAAGTCACCTTGCCACCAACGTCTATCAGGATCGTCTTACCTTTCATACTCCTTAAAAAAATACTGTCTCCTTGACCAACGTCAACCACCGTCACCTCATTGATCAAAGGATGTTTAACCCAGATCATCAAAAGACTAAAAATCATCAAGAGGGATATTCTAAACTGAGGCTTTTTCCAAAAATCAAAGAGTAAAACCAATACAACTATCATCAAGCCAAACTGAAACAAACTAGGTTTCCCTAGAATTAAAGGCTGGCCTATCCAGGATTGTATCCAAGTCAAAAAGGTCTCCATCCATTCAAAAAGTGGGTTAATTTGAGAAAAGATTACCAGTCCTGAAAGTGTAAAAAGTACTGTTAAGATATGTAAGAGAAAGCTATCGAAAACTACTGAGAAGATTGCCGTCAGAATCAAACTCAATGGTTGAAAAGTTCCATAATAGTAGGTCAAAAAAGGCAAAGTCCCAAGACTTAATATCAAACTCATATAGATTGACTTTTTAAAGGACGACATCTCCTCAAAATCAAATAAACACAACAAGAAGGCATAAGAACAACTTAAAACACCTCCTACCGTTAAAAGAAAATGAGGCAAGACTAGAAATAATAGAAGCAACGTTATGCCCATATTGTTCAGTTTTTTAATACCACACTCAGCCAAGAGGCTTTGAATCAAAGAACGTAAGACCGAAGCCGTCCAACCAGTCATTAAGCCATAGAAAATCGAAAAAGGCAATAAGATAGCAAGGATATAATTTTTGGGAAGACCCAAACGAAGAAGTCCATAGCGAAACCACCCCAGAAAAAATCCAACCTGCATACCCGAAAGCGCAAAAAGATGAATAATCCCCAAACTGGTGTAAAGCTGACTTTGCTCATCAAACTCCTTATCCAAATATCCAAAGAGCAGACCTGTCATATAATGTCTCATCGGATTAGGAAAATGCGTCTGAATATGAACCAAAGCCCTCCTCCTCAGTTGATGAAAAAAAGCTAGAGGAGATGTGGATTTTTGAGGCACCACTTGGTCCAAGCGCTCAATCTGAGCAATCCTATAAATGCTCTGACTAGCTAGATAAGACTGATAATTAAACCCTTGAAAATTACGTTGACCAGTTGCTTGGGATAACCTTATTTTCCCTTTTAATACCAAGGTTTGGCTAGTAGTCTTAAAAAAATGCTGCTCCTTCTCAGATTTGAGTCGATAAAAGACCTGATAAGTTTGTCCCTTTGCCTTTCCAATAGCTGATAATTGCTCACCATTAACTGAGAGCGTATCTGCAACTAGGGTCACCTGATTGATTTCAGCAGGGGCTTGTTTATCTTGTATAGTAGCTCTGTAGTGCAAAAATAAAAAGTAGACCAAAAAGAAACTACCTACAAATCCCACCAACTTTAGGGCTACCTTATTCTTCCAATGATTCTTCAAAAAACAGACCATAAGAAAGACAAAAGCACCAATAGCATAGAAATTAGATATAAAAATAGTAAAATAAAGAGCAACTATTAAAAGCGCTAGGGAAAAAAGATTGATTGGAGATTTTTTAAGCCACATAGATGGACTCTCTGATTTTATCTAATGTTTTATCACCAATGCCTGAGACATTTTTCAAGTCATCTACGGATTGAAAGCCGCCATGACTTTCACGATAGGCAATGATATCCTCTGCCCGCTTGGCTCCAATTCCAGAAATAGTTTGTAACTGCTCTTTGGTCGCTGTATTTAAGTTAATTTTGCCATCCTTAGATACAGCCTGCCCTCCTTTGTCAGAGACATGACCAGTAGCTGATTGATCAAGGACAGAAACATTTTCATCTTTATTAGCTACATAAATAACCTCTTCATCTGACAAGCTTGCGGCTAAATTAACACTCTTAGCATCCGCATCCTCAGTCATTCCTCCAGCGGCTTTGATGGCATCGGTTACCCTAGCGCTTGCTTTTAAGCTATAAACATCTGGCTTGACCACAGCCCCCTTAACATCTACCGTTACTTTTGACTTAACTTTTTCACTTCCTTCAGTTTGTGACTGAGAAGACGCTTCCGTAAGTGATTTTGAGCTTTGTTTAGATGAAGAGATAGACAAGGTTGTCACATCTGTATAAGACGTCTCTGCCTCCATGCTGTTGCCGGCACCACAAGTCATCCACAGAAAGAAGCAGAAAACCACCATTAGTACACCAATAATACTCACAAATAGACGATTATCGTTAACATAGGATAGAATCTTTTCCTTCACGCTAGTCTCCTTAATTGATATATTTTCTTTCTTATTCGTAAAAAACTTGAAAAATATATCAAAAAGAAAAAAACTCCGTCAGATTTATGTCTGACAGAGTCATTAGCTTATTTCTGTGTTTCTTTGGCACGGTGTTTTTCAGGATCCCAAACAAAGCTAGCTACATATGAGAAAGCCATAGTCAAAATCACTGCAAGGATAGCCACAAGACCGAGAGGTATACGGTAAATATAAGTCAATGGATTTGGTTTCTTGCCTGTTTGATAGCTCAAAGCTTCTTCATCAAGGCGATCAAATTCAGACTGAATACGACGAGCAACATCTTGAATATTCTCATCATTCAAACGCTTCAAATCTGAAATATCAATAGGATTACCATAGTTCATATCCACACGTTCACCTGTCAAGAGCCCCTTGAGTTCACGAGGTCCTTGATAGACAACTGGCATAATCTTAACCTTAGCCATCTTAGCGATAACCGCAACCCCACCCTTAACATCAGAAGAATGACGGCTACCACTTGGGAACATAATCAAACTACGATTACTCTTCTTAAGCATGTTAACCGGGTACTTGATAGCCTCCTGACCAGGATTTTCACGGTCAATTGGGAAGGCGCCACACATGCGGATCCACCAACCAAAGATACGACTCTTGAAGAGTTCTTTCTTAGCCATGAAAATAAACTGCTTAGGACGAGCTGAAAAAGCCATATAAACAGGGTCCCACCAAGTGCGGTGCGGAGCAACCAAGATATAGTTTTCATCCTTGTTCAATAATTTATCGCGATTGTGGTAATGGGCATTACCATTGATAATCCAAAGAAGGAAGACAACAAGCCCACGTAAATAAGCGTAAAACACGTTTTTACCTCTTTTTCTACAATTTTTAACTATTATACCAAAAAAAGGAACGCTTTTTCATAGAATTTCTTTGTAAAACAATTGGAAATGTTGTGGCAGTTTCTAATTGTTTGAGCTATAATGTAACTATGAAAAAAAGTATTGAGATTATAGGGAAAAATCGAAAGGCACTTAATCTTTGCCTCATTATTGCAAACTTGACCGTACTGGCTATTCTAGGCTTTGTCCTATTCCAACGCCATAACACGAAATCTGAACAAGTAGCCAAGGCTGAAAAGACTGAACAAGTCGCTAATGGAGCAAGTTCATCTTCAGAAAAAGCCAAAAAAGATGATAAGACACAACTTAAGAAAGGTAGTAACCACAGCATTGCAGCCTCTGACTATGCTTACGATGTTACTGCTGTGAATAATACTATTCGAGGCGAATCTCAGGATATCGACGACAAGGTAGTCTTTTTAACTTTTGACGATGGGATTGATCCTACATTGACACCACAAGTCATGGATATTTTGAAAGAATATGGTGTTCATGCCACATTCTTCCACATTGGTTACACCATTACACAAGAAAATGCGGACATCCTCAAACGACAAATTACAGAAGGACACGCGATTGCCAACCATAGCCTCAGCCATAACTTTAATCTCCTTTATCCAGGACGTGTTCCTAATCAAAGTCAGATTGTTTCTGAGGTTAACCAAACCATGGCTAATTTCCAAGCCATCCTAGGTAAGGACTTCAAGACAAGAATTTTCCGTTATCCTGGTGGTCACATGTCATGGCACGGTCTAGAAAGTACTGACCAAGCCCTCGCCAAGGAAGGTGTCCAGTGGATGGACTGGAACATGCTTTGTGGTGATGCAGAACCAGCTTCTGTTCGCCCAACGACATCTGAAAGCATGATGGCCTACTTGGATGGTTCACAAAAATATTTCCCTGAGAGTCATGTTAAGGTTGTCCTTATGCACGACACTGCCGGTAAGGAGCTCACAGTTCAGACCCTTCCACAAATCATCGAATACTTCAAAGACCAAGGATACACCTTTGGTGTCCTAGAGTAATCACTCACAACAGTTCCTTTGGGAGCTGTTTTTTGTTACAATAAAAGCTATGACAAATCCAATTTTAAAAGATGGAGAACGCATTGACCAACTCTTCTCCACAGATGTAAAAATCATTCAAAACAAGGAAGTCTTCAGCTATTCTATCGACAGTGTCCTCCTCTCGCGATTCCCAAAAATTCCAAAGAAGGGGTTAATCGTCGACCTCTGTTCGGGAAATGGTGCCGTTGGCCTCTTTGCTAGTACACGCACTGAGGCACCAATCACCTTGGTTGAGCTACAAGAACGCCTGGCTGACATGGCCAAACGTTCTGTCACCCTCAACCAACTAGAGGACCAGGTTACTGTTGTCAATGACGACCTAAAAAATTTGCTTGACCATGCCCCACGATCACAGGTGGACCTTATCCTCTGTAACCCTCCCTACTTTAAGGCGACAGAAACATCCAAGAAGAATCTGTCCGAGCACTACCTCTTGGCCCGTCACGAAATCACGACTAATCTAGAGGAAATTTGTCAGGTCGCACGTCATGCCCTCAAATCTAACGGACGCATTGCCATGGTGCATCGCCCTGACCGCTTTTTGGATATCATCGACACCATGCGCCAGTACAATCTAGCACCTAAACGGATACAGTTTATCTATCCTAAGATGGGACGTGAGGCAAATATGCTCCTGATTGAAGCCATTAAAGACGGCTCGACAGATGGCTTGAAAATCCTTCCGCCTCTCTTTGTGCATAAGGAAAATGGGGATTACACTGACGAAATCTTTGAGATTTACTTTGGAAAAAAGGCTGAAGGTGAGTCCTAAACGATGACAGAAAAGGATAGCAAGGCCTACATGTATGTGGTTGAGTGTGCCGATGGCACCCTCTATACAGGCTATACCACAGACGTCGAACGCCGCCTCAAAACCCATAACGCAGGCAAAGGCGCCAAGTATACCAGAGCTCGCCTACCAGTTAAACTCCTCTACTCAGAAGCCTTTGACAGCAAGTCTGAAGCCATGAGCGCCGAAGCACTCTTTAAGAAAAAAATCCGAGAGCAAAAGCTAGCTTATATCAAAGAACACACGGAAAAATAACCGTGTGTTTGTTTGTCTTGAATGATCAAATTAAGTGCATACTTTCCTCTTAGAAGACTTCATAAGGCGCTTTCCAGTTTAGACATTTTCATGTCCTATTATTTAATTTATTCTCCCAAAGCTGAATGATATAGTCTTCAATCAATGTCAAATCACTACCTTTTAGAAAGATTCTCATAGTGGTATACAACGCACGTGCATGAATAATTCTACATGCTCTAAATAGCTTTAAAATCAGTAGTATTACTCCAAATTTAGTAAATAAAAAAGACACCCTGCAAGGTGTCCTGAATTATATCCACAGTAAATGCCGTAATATAGATAAACTCATCTTTAGATATAAATAATCTTACAAAATGCTTCTATGTTATCTTATTCTCTAATTAAACCTACTTCGGTAAAGTAGATTAAACAACCATTGAAGATTGATTAATGGTTTTGATTGAGCATCAATCACAGGTTGAACAGTTTCTCTAATTTCTTTTTGGACTTTTCGTTGATTATACTTAATCTTGTGATAATGTTCATCAAAAGCATCTTGAAGAGAAAAATTACGATTTAAAAGATAGCCATCACCAGATACCGAACTAAAATATAGAGTATCACCTGAAAGACCTAATATAGACGTTTCCGTTCCTTTATTTCTAGTTATAGCGTACATTCCATCATCATCATAGCTAATACCTTCTATTTCCGGTGTATAGGCCCAACCCATATTCTCCATCAGCATAACAATGTCCGGTTCTGTTCCCTCCTTATGAGGAATATGCTGAGCATAATAAACAGAGTGGTATTTTAAATTAAAAAAACTAAATAGGCTCATTCCTAAAATTGTAACCAACCCTATAAATAGTCCTACAAAAATCCCTAAAATATTGCTTTTTTTCATTGTCATATTCTCTTTCCTCTTCTACGACCAAACAATCTCTTGACTGGATTAACAACTAAACGTTTCACAGTATTTACGACAGGTCTTACAATATAACGTTTTGTTGCTTTTGCAATTGGTCTAACAATTGGTTTCACAACACGATTGTAAACAGGTTTAACTATCTTATTATAAACTGGTTTTATAATGTTCCTATTGACAAACCCAGATACTGGTTTAACGATACGATTATACACTGGCTTACTTATATTGTTATAAACCACTTTACCAACAGGTTTAACCACTGTATTATTAACAACCTGTATAATTGGCTTAGCAACAGTCCTAATACTATTATATACTGGTTTTGCGATTTTATTAATAGTAAAATCAGCTACTGGTTTGATGAAGTTTTTGTTAATTTTAGAAACGGTTTGTATGGTATTATTGCTCATTCTAACCAAATTTCTTCTAATTGGAGTAGTAAGGTTTTTCTCGAAGAATTTTAGCGGTTGTTTGATAAAGGTAATAGCTCGAGACTTTAATGGCTCCCAGAGGTCTGTTCGAAAAGTTCCAAATATCTTAAAACCTCGATAGACTTGGCAAATGGTAGAAATGATCCTTTTTAAGGGAACAAAAAAGGGATACACCTCCTAATATAGGTATATCCCTAAAATTTAGAATCCCCTCGCAAAGATATTCAGGCCATCTCGGCAATATTTAATATACTTAAATTAGGTAGTTTAAAATAAGTTGTGTAAACACAAAAAGGAATAAATCCGTTATAGTGGCTCTATAATTTCTGTAGTGGGTAAAACCACTGTAGAGATTATAGAGCTTT
>OKQJ01000003.1_pt1 | contig 196978 bp, 197 predicted proteins | sample 1614171 | NCBI WGS metagenome assembly OKQJ01 (sample SAMN04436911, study PRJEB24849) | human gut metagenome | biome: human gut; feature: NICU; material: stool | host: Homo sapiens | place: USA: Saint Louis, MO | collected 2012-05-30 | reverse complement strand
CGCTGGCCAGCGGCGATCTGACCAACGACGCCACGCCGGCCCTGAGCGGTACCGCTGAGGCGGGCGCCACGGTCACGATCTACGACGGTGACACCGTACTGGGTACGGTGGTTACCGGGGAGGACGGACGCTGGACTTTCACGCCGGACACCCTGAACGAGGGCGACCACAGCCTGAGCACCACCGTGACGGACAAGGCCGGGAACGTCAGCGAGCGTTCCCCGGCGTTTGAGCTGACGGTGGACACAATCGTGAATCCGGTCAGCGATCTGCAGGTGACTGATAATGCAGGAGAAGACACGGGTACACTGAACAGCGGCAACGTAACGGATGATGACACGCCGACCCTGAGCGGTACCGCCGAGGCGGGCGCCACAGTCACGATCTATGACGGCGACACGGTACTGGGTACGGTAGTTGCCGGGGAGGACGGACGCTGGAGCTTCACACCTGATGCGCTGGACGAAGGCAGCCACAGCCTGAGCACCACGGTGACCGATCTGGCCGGGAACGTCAGCGAACGCTCCCCGACTTTTGAGTTAACTGTCGATCTCAGCGACGACACCGACAGCGACTCGGATAGTGACAGTGATTCGGACTCTGACAGTGACTCGGATTCCGACAGCGATTCGGACTCTGACAGCGATTCTGATTCGGACAGCGACTCGGATTCGGACAGCGACTCCGACTCCGACTCTGACAGTGACTCGGACTCCGACAGCGACTCGGACTCCGACAGCGATTCGGACTCTGACAGCGATTCGGACTCTGACAGCGATTCTGACTCTGACAGTGACTCGGATTCCGACAGCGATTCCGACTCTGACAGTGACTCGGATTCCGACAGCGATTCGGACTCTGACAGTGACTCGGATTCCGACAGCGATTCCGATTCTGACAGTGACTCTGACTCCGACAGCGATTCGGACTCTGACAGCGATTCCGACAGCGATTCCGACTCCGACAGCGACTCGGATAGCGACAGCGACTCGGACTCCGACAGTGACTCGGATTCGGACAGTGACTCGGATAGCGACAGCGATTCTGACTCTGACAGCGATTCTGACTCTGACAGTGATTCCGATTCCGACAGCGACTCGGATTCGGACAGCGATTCGGATAGCGACAGCGATTCGGACTCTGACAGCGACTCGGATTCGGACAGCGATTCGGACTCCGACAGCGATTCCGATTCCGACAGTGACTCGGATAGCGACAGCGATTCGGATTCAGACAGCGACTCGGATTCCGACAGCGATTCCGATTCTGACTCTGACTCTGACTCCGACAGCGATTCCGATTCCGACAGTGACTCGGATAGCGACAGCGACTCGGACTCTGACAGCGATTCGGATAGCGACAGCGACAGCGACTCCGATTCCGACAGTGACTCCGATTCCGACAGCGATTCTGACTCCGACAGCGACTCGGACTCTGACAGTGACTCCGACTCCGACAGCGACTCGGACTCCGACAGCGATTCGGACTCAGACAGCGACTCGGATTCGGACAGCGATTCGGATTCTGACAGTGATTCGGACTCCGACAGCGATTCCGATTCTGACAGCGACTCCGATTCTGACAGCGACTCGGATTCGGACAGCGACTCGGACTCTGACAGCGACTCGGACTCCGACTCCGACAGCGATTCGGACTCTGACAGTGATTCGGATTCTGACAGCGACTCGGACTCTGACAGCGATTCCGATTCTGACAGCGACTCCGATTCCGACAGCGATTCCGACTCTGACAGCGACTCGGATGCTGACAGCGATTCCGATTCTGACAGTGACTCGGACTCCGACAGCGACTCGGATTCCGACAGTGACTCCGACTCTGACAGTGACTCGGACTCTGACAGCGACTCGGATTCTGACAGCGATTCGGACTCTGACAGCGATTCTGACTCTGACAGCGATTCCGATTCTGACAGTGACTCGGATTCTGACAGCGATGCCGATTCGGATAGCGACTCGGATATCCCGCAAGCCAACGCGGATACCAATACCGCTCTGATCTTCGAGAATCATGACAACCTCGAGGGCCTGAACGGTACGATTACCCAACTGACAGGCGTGAACTTGCTTGGTGTGGTCGATGTTTCGTTGCTTAGCGGGAACAACTTTGATTTTACGGTTGCGAGTGGAACGACTCAGGATGTGGCGCTGGATATCTCCGGCGGTACTACGCTGAGCTCGGCGGCGCTGATCAATACGCTACTGCTTCTGCTGGGTGGGACGGATACCTTCAAAGCCGATCTCGCGGTGATTAATACGGTGACCGGAGAAGTGGTTGCGCTAGCATCGAATGCGGTGACTATTACGGCGGGAGGCGTCAGCCTGGATTACAGCGGCAGCGCCAGCTTCAGCGACCTGCCGGAGGGGAACTACACGGTAGTGATATCGTCGCCGACGAATACTGGCCTGCTGCCGACGTTGGTAAACTTCCTGGCGAATATCAGCGTAGCGACAGCGGTCGATGTGGCGGTAACCGACTCTGTAGGATACGAATCCGCGATCATCAGCGGTAACGTACTGCAGACGGATGCTGGCGGAGACGTAGGTGATATCGGTACGGGTATTACTGTGACCAGCATCGTTGCATCCTCGGTTTCGGGGGCATCGGCGCAGCAGGTTAGCTCAGGAGGAACGATCGTTGAGGGCGCCTACGGTAAGCTGGTGATCTATGCCGATGGTACTTATACCTATCAGGCGACCGGAGATGCTGATTCAGTCGGGCAAACGGAGGTATTTACCTACACCATCACGGATGCGGATGGCGATACGGCTACCACAACGCTGACCATTAATATCGGCCTGGCTGATGATACGGATAGCGATGCCGATTCTGACTCCGACAGCGATTCGGATTCTGACAGCGATTCGGATTCCGACAGCGATTCCGACTCTGACAGCGACTCGGATTCGGACAGCGACTCGGACTCTGACAGCGATTCTGACTCCGACAGCGACTCGGACTCTGACAGCGACTCCGATTCCGACAGCGACTCGGATTCAGACAGCGATTCTGACTCCGACAGCGATTCGGATTCAGACAGCGATTCTGACTCCGACAGCGACTCGGACTCTGACAGCGATTCGGATTCAGACAGCGATTCGGATTCCGACAGCGACTCGGATGCTGACAGCGATTCTGATTCGGACAGCGACTCGGATTCGGACAGCGATTCGGATTCTGACAGCGACTCGGATAGCGACAGCGACTCGGATTCGGACAGCGACTCGGACTCTGACAGTGACTCGGATTCCGACAGCGACTCCGATTCCGACAGCGATTCGGACTCTGACAGCGATTCGGATTCCGACAGCGATTCGGATTCTGACAGTGATTCGGATTCTGACAGTGATTCGGATTCTGACAGCGACTCTGACTCCGACAGCGACTCTGACTCCGACAGCGACTCGGACTCTGACAGCGACTCGGATTCCGACAGCGATTCCGACTCTGACAGCGACTCGGACTCTGACAGCGATATTGAGGCCAACCCCGATAGCAACAGCCCGGACGTTGTCGCGCTGGAAGGTAACCTGAACAACGTCAGCGGTACCAGCGGTCAACTGGTTGGCCTGACCTTGCTCAGCACCGTCGATGTCTCGCTGCTGGCGGGCAATAATCTGCGCTTTAGCGTGGGATCCGGCACCGTGGAGGATATGACGGTATCGGTGAACGGCAACTCGCTGCTGACGGCGAGCGGATTGCTGACCACTATCGTCAATCTGCTGGGGGCAGGAAATACCCTGAAGGCCGATCTGTCGGTGGTGAATACGGTCACCGGTGAAGTTGTGGCGATAGCGGAAAACAGCGTCTCTATCTCGGCGAGCCTGCTTGGCGGGCTCTCCTATAACGGCACGGTCTCCTTCGCCAATCTGCCGGCCGGCGACTACACCATGGTTATCTCTGCGCCGGAAAGTAACGGCACCCTGGTATCGTTAATCAACGCGCTGGCAGCGGCCCAGGTGGCAAGCTTCGTCAACGTGGATGTAACGGATTCGGTTGGCTACAGCGTCGGCGCCATTGAAGGTAACGTGCTGGATACAACCGCCAGCGGCGATATGCAGGATAGCGGTCAGGGCATCTCGGTCACCAGTGCGGTATCGGATTCCGTCGACGGATCGACCCCGGTCAATGTGACCAGCGCTGGCGTCGATATCACCGGAGCTTATGGGGTGCTGACGATTCACTCTGATGGCAGCTATAGCTACCAGTTGACCAAAGGCGGGGCCGCTATCGGTAAATCGGATGTCTTTAGCTATACCATTACCGATGAAGCGGGTAATACATCGACGACGAACCTGACGATTAATATCGGCGGCAATATCGAACCGGCGCAGGCCAATCCGGATGCTCAGGAAACGGATCTGACCGCGACGTTCGATACCCTCAACGGAGAAAGCGGTACCGTCGGGCAGCTCGTCGGCGTCTCGTTACTCGGTAACGTCAATGTTGGGTTACTTAACGGTAATAGCTTTGACTTTGATGTGGCCGCCGGCGCGAACGAAAAAGTGCTGCTGACGGTCTCAGGGAGCACCGGTCTGAGTCTGGGCGCGGCACTGACGACGCTGCTGAGCCTGTTGGGCGGCGCATCGTCCTTCACGGCGGATCTCTCTATCATCGATAAGGCTACCGGAGAAGTCGTGCAGGTCCTGACAAACGCCGTCAACATTAACGTTAACGGCATCGGGCTCAGCCTCGGCTATAGCGGAGGCGGCTGGTCCTCGATGTTACCTTCAGGATCGTATACGGCGGTGGTCTCCTCACCGAATACCGGAGGCCTGCTGGGGGCCCTGCTGGACCTGAACCTGGGGACCTTTGTCAACGTCTCGGTCACCGATTCTGAGGGCTATCACACCGACAGCCTGACGGGCAACGTGCTGCAAAGCGATGGTGCAGGCGACGTGGCGGATACAGGGGTCAATATTAAGGTGACCAGCGTCACCGCCACCTCGGTTAACGGCGCTGAACCTAAGGAGGTCAGCGGCAGCGGAACGACGATAGAGGGCGCATGGGGATCGTTGACCATCCACAGCGACGGTAGCTATACCTATCAGCCTTATGGCGGAGTGAATAGCGTCGGTCAATCGGAAGTCTTTACGTACACCATTACTGACAGCCTCGGCCACACGGCGAGCACCACGCTGACGATCGATATCGATAGCCCGGCTTCGCTGGCGGTCAATGACCAGGTCACGCTGAACGTAGCAACGGCGCTGGCAACGGTGAATGTTCCGGCGATTGACACTGCGGGGCTGAATACAAGCGGTAAATCAACCACGGGAGGCGTATCAGCAACCAGGACCATCAACTTCAGCGTTGGGGCCGATCGCGAAATGGATACGCTCTCGGTGAAAGTGAACTACACCGCGAGTGGCTCGGTGGTCAATACCGTCAAAATAGACAGCACGGTCAGCATTTATCACGTGCTCAGCGATGGCAGTAAGGTTCTGGTATGGCAGGGCACGCCGACAGAGAGCTTGACCACCGTTATCGGCACCACAACAAACGCTGCGGATACGTTAACGCTGACGAATGTGGCATTGAGCGAAGGTAATTACGAGATGGTTCTGGTGTCTAAGGCAACCGCCACTCTTGATACTTTCTTAACGCCGGCACCGAATTATACCGTCGGGGCTTCGATAACCGGTACGACCATTGACACCGCGACGCACTACACGGTAGCGGGAACCAACGTCAGTGGAAATATACAGAACGGAAATAACTCAGGCGGTACGGAAGATTTCCATGGCGTACTGTACTCGTCTTACAGCGTCTCCGGACACACTTCCAGCGGCGCTGCGGAAACCTGGACTTTCCACAGCAATGGCAGTATCACGACCAGCAACGGGAGTAACGTAAGCGCAACCAGCGTCACAATTTACGGTGACTATGGCACCCTGACGATGGCGAATAATGGTTCTTACACCTACAGTCTGAAGGCAGGAATGGATGTGTCGACCATCACGCATAAGGAAGTCTTTGCCTACTCGGTGAACGACAGCAATGGCGCTTCTTCCGCGGCGACGCTGACTATCGATCTGCATCCGCAGATTACCGGCAGCGTGAACGGCGACGACATCCACAGTACCGCTTACGACGATACCTTCACCCTGGGCATCGGGGCCGACACGGTAATCTACAACCTGCTGGCCGATGATAATACCGGCGGCAACGGAAGCGATACCTGGAAGGACTTCTCGGTTGCGCAAGGGGATCATATCGACGTATCGGCGCTGCTGGTCGGCTGGGATGGTAACAGCAGTAGCCTGGGCAATTATGTCACCTTGAGCTACGTGGGCAGTAATACGGTGGTATCTATCGACCGCGACGGTGGCGCAGGCGGCCATCAATCGACAACCTTAATCACGCTGGAAGGGGTGCATATCAATTCGCTCAACGAGCTGCTTGATACTAATAACTCCAACTAACTAGCTTAAATCGATGACGGCACAGGGAAGCGCCGTCCAGATTATTTTATCGCGGAGGAATCATTCAGGTCAGTGAAGCGGGAGATCGCCGACTATCATTTAATAAAAATAATGATGCGGAAATTATTATATCCGTTTTTTCAGTGCGTGTTTTCTGAAGGGTAAATTTGATGCGTCTATTTATACAAAAAAGGAATGTCATAACCTGTGGCTATACAGCTCTATTAATCACGTTAAATCCGTCGCTTTCAGCTCATGCGGAAAATTCATATTTGCTGCCGAATGATATTAGCAGCCAGCGTTTAACCGATAATCAGCAGGTCGCGGGGTATAACGACGAGATTATTAACAGTCAGACCCGAATATCCGGTCCGCTGGATATTAAAAAGGCGGTAAAAAACGCGGTGAACTGGCATCCCTCTATTACGCAGGAGGTCAGTAAGCTTCAGGAGATGGCGCAAAAAGTTGATGTGGCGAAAGCAAAATATTACCCGCAAATAAGTGCGGGTATGAATAATGGTTATACAAACACTTATTCTGATGCCGGATATACGCCATCGCTGGTCGTCTCAGTGTCGCAAATGCTTTACGACTTCGGCAAAGTGTCCAGTTCGGTGAGAGCAGCAGACTCCGGCGTGGCTCAGCAGCAGGCCACCGTGATGCTGAATATCGATCAGGTCGCTCACGATACCGCCGCGGCGGTAGTCCAGGTGCAGGGCTATCAAAAGCTGGTTGAAATCGCCAAAGCGCAGGTTAACTCGCTACAGCAGATCGGCGATCTTATTCGCCAGCGCAACGATGCGGGGGCATCTTCATTATCGGACGTTGTGCAGACCGATACCCGCGTGGAAGGCGCGCAATCCACGCTCCTGCAATATCAGGCGGCCCTTGAACGCTGGAAAGCCACGCTCGCGACCTATATCGGCATCGGCGGAATCGCGACGGTAACGGATGATGTCCCGCAGGGAATGGATGCCGCCTGCGCGGTATCCAAAATCGATTACCGTTCCGTTCCAGCGGTACTGGCGGCGCTGGCCCAGGCCGGTCAGGCGCAGGCGCAGCTGGATAACGCCAACGCGCAAATGCTGCCGACGATTTCCCTGGAACCGGAGGTGACCCATTACCTTAACGATAATTACGCCAATAGCGCGGTGCTGAATAAAACGCAATATTCCGCTTGGGTAAAAGTGCAAATGCCTATCTACCAGGGCGGGGCGATGACCGCCTCCCGCGACGCCGCCCAACAAAGTCTGGCGGCGGCGAATGCGGCGATCAAAACCGCCCAGTTGGACGCCAGCCAGAAGCTGAACGCCTCTCGCGATGAAGCGGTCAATCTTGCCCAGTCGCTGGGGATTCAGAAACGACAGCAGCAGCTGGGCGAGCAAACCCGGGCGCTGTACCAGGATCAGTATCTCCAGCTCGGTTCACGGCCGCTGCTGGATCTGCTCAACGTCGATCAGGAAATTTACCAGGCCAGATTTAGCCAGGTCCTGACGGAATCACAACTGCGCTCGCTGGAGCTGGACTGCCTGTTCAGCACCGGCAAGATGCGCACGGTGTTCGCGCTGGAAAATCAAAATATCCAGGGCGTGGAGATCCGCCCATGACCCCACAAGATGAACGTGCCGGAATACCGCACTTGTCCGATTGGTCGAATGCGATTGCCTTTATTGCCAACCACTATCGACAAAGTTTTTCTCCCGGAACGCTACATGCGGCTGCCGAATGGGCGACGCAGAAAACGCTGCCCGAAGCGCTCCGGCACCTGGCGCGCCACGCCGGATTACACTGCCAGTTTTTATCCGCCACCGATCAGAAAATGTCGGCCTGGCGGCTACCGCTCGTTATCCAGCTGCGCGATGGCCAGGTGGCGATAGTTGAAAGCTTTGACGTCAATAATGCCGTCGGGGTGCGGTTCGTGAAGGAGCTGTCGCTGCTCAGCTACTGCCCGCTGGAAACTCTGCTGCCGGAAATTGACAAGACCGTTGCTTTTCGCCCGTCGGCTCCGGAAAGGGATATTCGTACAGAAAGCTATCTGACCCGCTTTCAGCCGGACTGGCTGCGTAAAATTGTGCTGAAAGATCTTCGCCCCTATATGCACGTCATGCTGGCTTCGTTCGCCATTAACGTTCTGGCGCTGAGCGGGATTCTGTTTTCGATGCAGGTATACGATCGGGTGATCCCGGCCCAGTCTTATCCCACTCTTTATGTCCTGTTCAGCGGCGTATTGCTGGCGGCGGTATTTGCTTTTGCGCTGAAAATTATGCGCGGACACGTCACGGATCTGCTCGGCAAACGTGGGGATATTCGGGTCTCGGACCGGGTTTTCGGCCACGCGTTGCGCCTGAAAAACAGCGCAGTGCCGCGCTCAACGGGGAGCTTTATTTCGCAAATCCGCGAGCTGGAGCAGGTGCGCGAAATGATGACCTCAACGATGATGACCATCGTGGCGGATTTACCGTTCTTTTTGCTGTTCCAGGTGGTGCTGTTTATCGTCTCGCCGTGGCTAAGCTGGATAGCGCCGGTGGCGACGGTTCTGATGATCCTGCCCGGCCTGCTATTGCAGCGCAAGCTCGCGGCGCTGGCCAACAAAAATCAGCACGAAAATACCTTACGAAACGCCATTCTGGTGGAGAGTATTCAGGGTTTGCAGGACATCAAAATGATGCAGGCGGAAAGCCGCTTTTTGCATCAGTGGAATAGCTATATTGCGATTACCGCCGAGTCGGGGGTCAGAACGCGCAGGCTCACTCACGGCCTGGTCAGCTGGGGAATGTCGGTACAAAACCTGCTATACGCCACGGTAGTGGTGGTCGGCGCGCCGCTGGTGATTAATGGCGACATCACCACCGGGGCCATGGTGGCGGCATCGATGCTTTCAACCCGCATGGTCGCGCCGATGACCGCGCTGTGCGGCGTGCTTGCTCGCTGGCAGCAGGTGAAAACGGCGAAGGCCAGCCTCGATAATCTGATGGCGCTACCGGTCGAAGGCGGCCAGGACGAACCCCGGGTTCACCGCGCCGTGCTGCACGGTAACTATGAGTTCCGCCAGGCGGAATTCCGCTACGGCCTTAACGACGCCGCGATTCCGCTGCGAATTAACCAGCTATCGATTAAAGCCGGTGAGAGAATCGCCATCCTTGGGCGAATCGGCGCCGGTAAATCGACCCTATTGCAGGCGATGATGGGCAACGTCGAGCTGGTCGCCGGCGAACTGCGGCTGGATGATTTAAGCCTGCCGCAGATCGACCTTGCGGATATTCGCCGCAACGCCACTTTGCTCACCCAGGAGGCGCGGCTGTTTCACGGCACCCTGCGCGAGAATTTAATCCTTGGGCGGCCAGCGGCGACGGATGATGAAATCTTCTCGGTGCTTACCCTGTGCGGCGCTCTGGAGTTTGTACGCAAACTGCCCCTCGGCCTCGAACATATTGTCATGGAAGGCGGGGTGGGGCTTTCAGGCGGCCAGCGCCAGTCGCTGCTGCTGGCCAGAACCCTGCTGCGCGATCCGAACATCGTCCTGCTTGATGAACCGACCTCTTATTTCGACGAGCGAACGGAAAAGGCCTTTGTGGAACAGCTGGCGCTGTGGGCCGGCGAGCGAACGATGATTATCGCCACGCATAAAGCGGCGGTGCTCAATATCGTTGACCGGATTCTGGTCATCCAGGATGGACAGCTGGCGCTGGATAAACCTAAAGCCACCGTCTTTGAACAAGAGAAAGCCCGCGGCCAGGTGGTGAATATATGAATAAGCTTCCCATGATGGCGGATCATGACCCGGTGGCGCTGCTGCCGGATAACGAACAAGACGAAGCGAAGATCGTAAAATCGCGGCGGCTGATACTGCTGCTGGCCGGTATGCTGCTGGTGGGCGCTGTCTGGGCCTGGTTCGCCGTGCTGGATGAAGTCTCTACGGGCACCGGAAAAGTGATCCCCAGCTCCCGGGAGCAGGTGATTCAGACCCTCGATGGCGGCATCTTAACCGAGCTGAACGTGCAGGAGGGCAGCAAAGTGCAAGCCGGACAGGTCGTGGCGCGCCTCGACCCCACCCGCAGCGAATCTAACGTGGGGGAAAGCCAGGCGAAGTATCGCGCCTCTCTGGCGGCGAGCATTCGCTTAACTGCTGAGGTCAACAATCAGCCGCTGGTGTTTCCCGACACCCTGAAAGCCTGGCCCGCGCTGTTGGCGGAGGAGACCCGCCTTTACCATAGCCGCAAGGAGCAACTGAGCAAATCGACGCGTCAGCTGGATGAGTCGTTAAAGCTGGTCAATAGCGAACTGGCCATTACTGAAAAACTGGCGAAAACCGGGGCGGCGAGCAACGTCGAAGTGCTGCGTCTTCGTCAGCAGGTCGCGGATATTAGTTTTAAAAAAATCGATCTCAATACGCGTTATTTTGTTGACGCGCGTGAACAGCTGTCAAAAGCCAATGCCGATGTAGCCAGCCTGGCGGAAGTGATTAAAGGGCGCGCCGATTCGGTGACGCGTTTAACCGTCCGCTCGCCGGTACAGGGAATTGTTAAAAATATTAAGGTCAATACTATTGGTGGGGTTATTGCGCCCAATGGCGAATTGATGGAAATCGTGCCTGTAGACGGCCGTTTATTAATCGAAGCGCGGATCTCCCCTCGCGATATTGCTTTTATCCATCCCGACCAGCAGGCGCTGGTCAAAATTACCGCCTATGATTATGCCATCTATGGCGCACTTAACGGCGTGGTGGAAACCATATCGCCGGATACCACTCAGGATGAAGCTAAACCCGATATTTACTACTACCGGGTATTTATCCGTACTGATAATGATTACCTGGAGAATAAGAGCGGCAAGCGCTTTTTAATTGGCCCGGGGATGATCGCTACCGTTGATATTAAGACCGGTGAAAAAACGGTTATGGATTATCTGGTAAAACCATTTAATCGGGCCAAAGAAGCATTACGGGAGCGCTAATCAAAGTGCGAACATCTTGTCGGCTACGGGTTCTCCGCCGTTTGCGGTCCGGGAGATGTGTCGGGGCTGATACCCCGGCGCGGCATACGGGAATGACAGGTCGGATAAGGCGTCATACGCCACCCGACAATAATGTGGCGCAATCCCTAAAACGAGTTTGTTTGCAGTCTCTGATAATAATTTTTAAACATCCAACGCATTCTTGAATAAATGGAGAGGGAAAGATGGCGCTAAGTGACTTACTGCAACAAGCTTGCTTTCAGGCCAAAAAATTGAAATCCACCGTGTTGCCCTCTGACTATCCGGCATGGGTGATTTTCTTTAGCGTCAGCGATGGCAAAGAGCGGGCGCATATGCATATCGCCAGCGGAACCAGCTTCGATCTCGCCTGGCTGGCGGGGGCCAGAGCGCTGCAGGAGTGGCGTAAAAAGCAGGCCAATGAACCGCAGTGGCTGCGTATCGACGTTGTGGACAGCGTGGAAAAGCTCAGCTGGCACTCCCTCAATGAGAAATTCAGAGTCACCAAGCGCAACTATTTTCGCTTTGGACTCGCGTTTGACCCGCAGTTTAGCTGTGCGATGCTAGAGCAGGAAATCGCCGGCAACGCGCTGCTCTACGACGGCGACAATGGCGTCGTCGCGCCGAATAGCGTCAATTTGCAAAACTACGGCCAGCGGCGGTTTAAGCAGACGCTTAGCTGGCCGGAGGATCCGCAGCAGCCTCTGTGGCGTTTTAAAACCCAGGCGGTCTTTTGCGATCGCTTTGGCGTAAAAGTCATTGAACATGCCGGGAGGGGCTCCGGCTATCGCGCCATTGGGGAAAACTGGCAGCAAGCGTGCCTGGCTGAGGTGATTAAAAAAGGCAGCGATTATCTGGCCCGTCAGGTCAGGAAAGACGGGCTGTATCATTATGGCTGGTTTCCCTGTTTCGATCGCCCGGTCCGTTCCTATAACGCGCTGCGCCACGCCAGCTCGACCTATTCGCTGATCGAAGGCTGGGAAGCGACGCGCCTGCCGTCGGTTCGCCAGGCCATAGACCGGGCGATTGCGTATCTGGTAAGCACGCTGATTGAGGTGCGGACGTTGGATGATGGGCGCGAGGCAGCGTTCCTCTGCGACGTTGGCGAGGAGATCAAGCTTGGCGGTAATGCCGTCAGCATCCTGGCGCTGGTAAAATATACCGAAACGACCGGAGACCGGCAGTACCTGCCGCTGATGGCGCAGCTGGCGACCGGTATTGCCTGGATGCAGGATCCGCAAAGCGGCCAATTTGTTCATGTATTAAATAGCCACGATCTGTCGTTGAAGGCCAAATTCCGCATTATCTACTACGATGGCGAAGCGGCGTTTGCCTTGATGCGCCTGTACGGCCTGACCAAAGAGCCATTGTGGCTGGACGTGGTGGAAAAAGCCTTCGCCTATTTCATTCAAAACAAACACTGGCAGCATCACGACCACTGGCTGAGCTACTGCGTAAATGAATTAACCCGCTTCCGCCCGGAGGAGAAGTACTTTCGTTTTGGTCTCAATAATGTGCGCGATCATCTTGATTTCGTACTGCATCGTGTGACGACCTATCCCACGCTGCTGGAGCTAATGATGGCGGCGTCGGAAATGGTCACCCGGCTGGGCGCCTCGCCCGAGCACCGCCACCTGCTGGATGATTTTGACCAGCAAAAATTCTGGCAGGCGCTGGAAACCCGCGCCCGCTATTTGCTGAACGGCTTCTTCTGGCCCGAGCTGGCGATGTTCTTTAAAAATCCCGCGCGGATCGTTAACAGCTTCTTTATACGCCACCACAGCTACCGCGTACGTATCGATGACGTCGAACACTATCTCTCCGGCTTTATCGCCTATCAGAAATACCACTTAGCGGCAAAAAAGCCGTCGCTCCAGCAGGACAACGCGCCGTCGTCGATTGATGCGACGCCCGTTTTTCTGCTGGAGACGCTACGCGATGTCGGTAACGGTATCGAGGTGGCCGCCATGCGGCGGGCGAAGCTGTTCACCGAACATCTGCGCGCCGTACCCTGGCTGATTACCGCGACGTGGAATCCCGAATTACCCACGGTGGTCAAGGCGCTGAAGGCGCGGGGGGCGCTGCCCAAAGAGGTACCGGTTTATAACCTTTACCAGTGGTTAAGCGACTGCCTGGAGATGAACGCGATTGCGACGCTGGAGCCGCTGGTGGGGAGTATTGAACTCAGGCATGTCGTCAATCCCGACGCGGACCTGCCGGTGGGAAAACAGAACTTCCTGCTACGCCCGCAGGGGAAAATTATCGAAGATTATATCGATAGCGCCGGCAATATTCTGCTGCGTAAAAGCTTTGATGAGAAGAAAGGCAACCTGCGGCTCAGCGCTCTGGAAATTGCCCTCGCCGGGGGCGACGTCAAACGCTTTACTCTGGAGGAGGACTTTTTTTCGTGGATGCTGGAAACCATGCTGGCGGGGAAAGGGCGTTGGCACTTTATCGTGGATAAAAATAAAACGTGGAAAAACTTCGTCTGTTCACGGCCAGCTCAGCGTATGGCCTGCTCATTAAGCGCCATTATTCACTCCCATCATCAGCTCTCTAACGGCGCGCTGAAAAGCTCATATCGACACCTCCTGGAGCAGCCGGATCTCGTCGACCAGTTGATTATCCTCACCGATGAGCAGTGGCAGGATTTGCAGCAGGAGGGATTCCCGGCTACGCAGATGGCGGTGATCCCCAACCATCTCGATAACGGCAATATTCCGGCGAACCCGCAGAAAGTGCCGTCACAAACGGTTATCTACCTCGCGCGTTACTCGGAGGAGAAGCAGCACGCCTTACTGCTGAGCGCCTTTCGTAAAGTGCTGGCGGTTATCCCCGATGCGCAGCTGCACACTTATGGCGTAGGGCCGTTGCGGCGCAGCCTGAGCGCGCAGGTGGCGGAGTGGGGGCTGGCGCAGGCGATCCATATCAATGGCTTCACGTCCGACATCGCCCAGGCGCATAAAACGGCCTGCTGTACGGTGCTTTGTTCGACTCAGGAAGGGCAGTCTATTTCCGCCGTGGAGGCGATGGCCTACGGTACTCCGCTGATTAGCTTTGCTATCAAATACGGTCCGCGCGACATCCTGCAGGACAGGCAGGCGGGGATGCTGGTTCCCTGCGGCGATGAAGAAGCTCTGGCGGCGGCGTTGATCAAGGTTATCGCGGACAAAACGCTACAGCAAAGTATGCGGCAGGCCGCGCTGCGCAACGCTCAACGCTATTATGCCAGCGCCATCGCCGAACGCTGGGCAGCGTGGCTGCAGGCCAGCGAGCGGCTGATGGCAGCGCAGGCGAAGGCGGATATCGGCCTGGCCAGCAAGAGTCCACAGGCGGCAAGCGTTGGGTAACCGTCCGTGTCCGTTTCCCCTGCGCTTGCCGCAGGAGAGGCCATGAGGCGAGTCGTCGCGCTGCTGCTGGCCTGCGGCGGCTGTGCGCCGCTGCTGGCCCGCGACGTGGTGCAGGTTGCCCGCTGCGTGCCAGGATCGCTGCTGCACAATCATCATCTGGAAAAAGCGCACGTTGTCGATGAGTTTCATATTTATTACAGCCTGCAGGGTAAGGACGCCCTGCAATACCCGCAGGATAGTACCGGCGATGGCGTGCCGGATGTCGTGAAAGACATCGCGAGCCAGCTCCAGGCTGCAAAATATCTTTACACCTCGCTGCTGGGTCTACGCCCGCCGCTGCAGCAGAAAATTTATACCCAGGCCCGACAAATTAATATCTACCTGCTGACGCTTCCCAAAGGTCACGGCCTGGCCTTTGACCGCGTGGCGGCGGAAACCATGAGCGATGGCGCGACGCTCCCCTGCGGTTTAAAAATTGTCCTCAATGCGGCCCGGCGGCCGGCGCGCAACGTTACGCCCGCCCATGAATTGTTCCATTTGTATCAGTACGGCTACGCGGTTTTTAAACAGAAATGGTATCTGGAAGGCATGGCGCGCTGGATGGAAAATGCATTCAGGCCCGCGGAGCAAAGCATCTTGCCGTTAGCCGCCCCGCCCGTTTGCGAAAATTATTTCTCGCGCGGCTACGGCGCGGCAAGCTTTTGGGCCAGCTACGCGCAGCAGTCGTTTGCCCCCACCATATTGCCGGACCACGCGCTGGCGTATCGCTACATCGACGGTAGCCCGGTGTTTAAAATTCAGGTTTTACCGGGTGGGGCGATGCTCGCGCCGTTTTTTCAACAGCTTGCGCTTAATAGCGAGGGCATTTCACGTGAGATGAAGCTGGCTAATACCCGCTGGAGTGAAAAACAGCAGCGTGACGGACGGTTCAATAACCAGATATGCCAGGCGCTGGCAGCGACTGCAAAAAGAGAGGGTAATAAAAAACCCGCAGCGCGGGTTTTAGATTAGTTGCGCAATCGCGGCGCCTGCAGCTGCTGGCGTATGGTTCTCGCCAGCTCGTCCAGAGACGGTTGCTCCGGATGCTCGTCGCTGGGCTCGCTGCTTAGCTGCGCTTCTGCAAGATAAGTGTGAATCGGCTGGCCATCGTCATCTTCCATCACCACGTGATACCAGGGCGCAAGACGCAAATCGTCGTTAGCGGCGATTTCGTCCACTTCCGGCTCCGTGAGCGAATATTCTGGATCGACATCGACGATTACGCCCAGGTAGCCCAGAAGCGTGTGGCGAACTTGTTGGCCGATACCGAATTTGCTGGCTATCATAAGCACCTCCCGGGTTACATGATTACCTGCTATATGCGGGCCGATTCTCCATTTTCAAGTTACATAATGCGACAAGCAAACCCTTTCAGATACAGCCCTTCCGGATAGGTTGCAATCACCGGGTGATCGGCAGCCTGACGGAACTGTTCTATAAATTGTACATCACGTCCGGCATCCAGGGCGGCATCGGCGATGATTTTCTGAAATAAATCGGTGGTCATCAGGCCGGAGCAGGAGAAGGTCAACAGAATGCCGCCGGGGTTCAGGAGCTGGATCGCCAGCATATTGATATCTTTATAGCCGCGGCAGGCGCCCATCAGCTGGCTTTTGTTTTCGACAAACTTTGGCGGGTCCATCACGATGACATCAAACTTTTCGCCTGAATCGCGATATTTACGCAACAGCTTGAACACATCTTCACGGACGAATTCCGCTTTCGATAAATCCAGCTTATTCAGCTCAACGTTCTGTCTGGCGATGTCCAGCGCTTCCTGCGACGTATCGACGCTGACAACCTGACGGCAGCCGCCCATCAGCGCAGAGATGGCAAAACCGCCGGTATAGGAGAAGCAGTTCAGCACACGTTTATCCGCAACATAGCGACGCGTCGCCAGGCGGCTGTCGCGCTGGTCAAGGTAATAGCCGGTTTTGTGGCCGCCCTGAATGTCGACCAGCAGCTGCATACCGTGCTCGGTAATCGGCAGCAGGGCAGGCGGCAGTTCACCGATCACCGGCCCTTGCGCCAGCTCCAGGCCCTCTTTTTTACGTACCGCGACATCGCTACGATCGTAGATGGCGCAGTTCGGGAACAGCGTTTGCAGCGCGCTGACAATTGACGCGCGCTGATATTCAGCGCCGGCGCTCAGCAGCTGCAGCACAAAAAAGTCGCCAAAACGATCGATGGTAACGCCCGGCAGGCCGTCGGATTCTCCGGCAATCAGGCGGTAGCTATCGAGCCCGTCGCGGGCCGCCAGCCACTCGCGCCAGGTGTGCGCCTGCTGCAGGCGACGCTCGAAAAAGGCGTTATCAATGGCTTCAGTGCGATCGAAGCTCCAGACGCGGGCGCGGATCTGCGACGAAGGCGAATAGGCGCCGCGGGCCAGCCATTTTCCCTGTGCATCCACAATATCGATGGTTTCACCTGAACGGGCTTTACCTTCCATCCGGGCGACGGCGCCGGAGAAAATCCACGGATGGCGACGCAGCAGGGATTTCTCGCGTCCTTTGGTTAACACTAAGCGGGGGAAAATGGAGTCTGTCATGGAGCTACCTTTAAGCAACGGGAATATCGGCACCGAAAAATGGCGCGTAGATTAGCACAAGTGGCTGTGGCAAGCACCATTCCACCGCTATCGGCAGGTGAGCGTTTCGGCACAAAATGCAGGCGCTTTGGCACAATAAAAATCTCGCCGCGATCTTACAGTATTTCCTCAACCGACGGAGGAGAATACGATGAAAACAGGATTGAAATGGGCTGTCGCAATAATGGTTATTATGAGCGGAACGGCGAATGCCGCAGCGTTTAGCGTCAGCAGCGTAGATATGCGCGATGGCGAGTCTCTGGCGCAGAATCACTGGTTTGGCGGCTTTGGCTGCACCGGCGGCAATGTATCACCGCAGATCGCCTGGCAAAATGCCCCCGCGGGTACCCGTAGTTTCGCGGTGACCGCTTATGACCCGGATGCGCCGACCGGGAGCGGCTGGTGGCACTGGACGGTGGTGAATATTGCCCAACAGGTGACAAGTTTAGCCGCTGGCGCCGGAGACAAAAATAACGCTAAACTGCCTGCCGGGGCGGTACAGGGGCGCAATGACTTTGGCTATGCGGGTTTTGGCGGCGCGTGCCCGCCGGCCGGAGATAAACCTCATCGCTACCGCTTTACGGTCTGGGCGCTTGATACCCCGTCGCTGCCCATTGATAGCGCGGCCAGCGGGGCGTTAGTCGGATTTATGTTACACAGCCACGCCATCGCCAGCGCGCAGTTAACGGCGCTGGCCGTAAGATAACAAAAAGGGCGGCATGATGCGGAATATCAATTTTCACCATAATGCGCTAACGGCGGCGGAAATTACCACCCGCCGTCTATGCAAACTGCACCGCGTCACGCTGTTCTCGCCCGCGATCTGCCGGGTAAACCGCGGCAGTAAGGTCATTGTGCAGGGAGCCAGCGAGATGCTGGCAACGCCGCAGCAGCTGATCATTTTGCCCGCCGAGGTGGAACTGGAGGTCATAAATCAGCCGGAAAACGGGCTGTTTTGCTCCGATCTGCTGTCACTAACGCCCGAGCTGTTGGCCGATTTTAAGCATCGCTATATGAGCGAACCGCAGGTCGGTCGTTTGACTTCGCTTTGCGCGCCGCTGGCGCCGGAACTGTCGTTTATGTGGCAGAGCGTTCTGCAGGCGGTGCGGGAAGGGCTTTCGGCGGAGTTACAGCATCATCAGGCGATGGGGTTGCTGCTGGCGTTGTATCAGGCCGGATACGCCGGACCGCTGCTTAACGAACGGCGCGACGACATAACCGGTCAGGTCAGGCAGATTATTATGCTGTCGCCTGCCGAAGCGTGGAGCGTGGCGAAAGTCGCAAAAATGCTGTTTCTTGGCGAATCGACGCTGCGCCGCCGTTTGCAGCAGGAGTCCCGGAGCTTTCGCCAGATCGTGGAAGAGGTGCGGATGGCCTACGCGCTGGGGCAATTACAGTCGACGTCGCGGCCCATTGGCGACATTGCGCAAAGCAGCGGCTATCTGTCAGGCTCGCGCTTTACCGCCCGTTTTCGTCAGCACTATGGATTATTACCAAAGCATGTACGCTGAAAGAATTTGCTATCCTCTGTCATTGAGTCAATGTCCGGAAAGGAGAGAAAGCATGGCAACGGTTTGCACGATGGCGTGGGTATACGGTTCCGTTCAGGGCGTCGGATTTCGCTATTCTACCCAGCGCGAGGCGCTACAGCTTGGGCTAACGGGATACGCGCGCAACCTCGACGACGGCGGCGTGGAGGTGCTTGCCTGCGGAGAGCCGGAGCAGGTGGAGAAACTTATCGCCTGGCTGAAAGCCGGTGGGCCGCGCAGCGCGCGGGTGGACAGGGTTCTGACCGAGCCGCATCAGCCCACCAGAGAGTGGCAGAAATTCGCCATTTTGTATTAGATACACTTTACCGGTTTAGGCAGACCGGCGATTTTTGTCGCCTGCTTAGCCGGGCCTTTCGGAAACAGGCGGTAAAGATAGCGGCTGTTGCCTTTCTCTTCGCCGAACTTGTTCGCCATGGCTTTCACCAGCATGCGTATTGCCGGTGAGGTGTTGAATTCCAGATAAAAATCGCGCACGAAGCGCACGACTTCCCAGTGTTCAACGGACAGGGCGATGCCCTCCTGTTCAGCAATAACGGTCGCCATCGCCTCGCTCCACAGGGTCGTATCCTTCAGATAGCCTTCGCTATCGGTCTCTATTTCGTTGCCTTCAAAGATAAACATGATTCTTCACATACCGCTGAAAATGGCGGCAGTGTAGCAAAAAATAAGGCCCCGCATAAGCGGGGCCTGAGTTGAGCCGGGGAGAGGATTAGTCTCTGCTGGCGAAGCCAAGGATGCTCAGCAGGCTGACGAAGATGTTGTACAGCGAGACGTACAGGCTTACGGTCGCGCGGATGTAGTTGGTTTCACCGCCGCGGATGATGTTGCTGGTCTCAAACAGGATGGCGCCTGAAGAAATCAGGATAAACACCGCGCTGATCGCCAGATGCAGAGCCGGCAGCTGCAGGAAAATATTGGCAACCATACCGATAAGCACCACAACCACGCCCGCCATCAGCATGCCGCCGAGGAAGGACATATCTTTACGGGTCGTCAGCACGTAGGCCGAGCAGCAGAAAAACACCAGCGCGGTTCCGCCCAGCGCCAGGCCAATCAGATCGCCCATGCCCGCAGACAGGTAGGCATTGAGCATCGGCCCCAGGATATAGCCAAGGAAGCCGGTAAAGGCAAACGCGGAAATAATGCCGGTAGGTTTATTTGCCGTTTTATAGGTCAGGAACATCAGGCCATACATGCCGACCAGCGTCAGAATCAGACCCGGCGAAGGCAGCATCAGTACCGTGCTGGCCGTCGCCGTAATGGCGGAAAATGCCAGCGTCAGGCTAAGCAAAAAATAGGTGTTCCGCAGAACTTTATGCGTGCTAAGCAGCGATGAACGGTCACGCGACGATGTAATTATACGATCCATGAGTCACTCTCTTATGACAGATGTAATTAATAATGAAGCATAAAAAAAACGAGGCCGAAGCCCTAATGCTTTTACCCATCTTTACTCAAAGTAAACGGGCTGGATTCAGCATTTTATTCCAGTAAAAGACGAACAAACGGAATTTTTATTCATTTGCTTTCTGTGGCCAGATCGAAATCTGATAACTAACTGAAAAATATTGCGTTATAGCCATTCTGCGACTAACTCTGGAGAGGGTACAAACGAAGCGTAACAAAGGCAAGGGATATGAAATCACAAAAATATAATCACATCACGCGGGTACTGCTGGCTGTCGGTCTGTTCTCAATCACTCTCCCGGCGCTGGCCGCGCAGGTGCCGCCGGGAACGGTGCTGGCAGAGAAGCAGGAGCTGGTCAGAAATAACGGCAGCGAGCCGTCGTCGCTGGATCCGCATAAAGTCGAAAGCGACGTTGAAAACAATATCATTAGCGATCTTTTTGAAGGGCTGGTCAGCGTTTCGACGGCAGGCGACATTCAGCCCCGGCTGGCGGAGAAATGGGAGAATAAAGATAACACCGTCTGGACCTTCCACCTGCGTCCAGGTGCGACCTGGTCTGACGGGACGGCGATTACGGCGCAGGATATCGTCTGGAGCTGGCAGCGTCTGGTGTCGCCGCTCACGGCGTCCCCTTACGCGAGTTATCCCGGCAATATGCATATCGTCAACGGTGCGGAGATAGCGCGGGGGCAAAAAGCGCCCGAGACGCTGGGCGTCAGAGCGGTTGATGATGCGACCTTTGAGGTGACCTTAACCCAGCCGAATGCGGCGTTTTTGGCCATGCTGGCGCACCCGTCTCTGGTTCCGCTCGATAAAGTCCTCATTTCGCGCTACGGCGACAAGTGGACCAAACCGGAACATATGGTAACCAGCGGGCCCTACAAGCTGTCGCAGTGGGTGGTGAACGAGCGTATCGTCGCAGAGCGCAATCCGCGTTACTGGGATAACGCGCATATCGTCATCAATAAGGTGACCTATCTGCCGATAAGCTCTGAAGCCGCCGATATCAACCGTTACAAAGCGGGGGAGATCGACATCGTCTATACCGTGCCGATTAACCAGTTCGCCCAGCTTAAGAAAACTCTGGGCGAACAGCTGAATGTTTCGCCGCAGCTGGCGACCTACTATTACCAGTTCAATACGACCCGGCCGCCGTTTAATGACCCGCGCGTACGGCGGGCGCTGAATATGGCCCTCGATAAAGAGATTATCGCGGAGAAGGTACTGGGGCAGGGGCAGCGTCCTGCCTGGCTTGTCAGCCAGCCTGATATCGGAGGGGTGAAGCTGCACAATCCCGAATATGCCAGCTGGCCGCGCGATAAACGTATCGCCGAGGCGAAAAAACTGTTGAGCGAGGCCGGGTATAACGAGACCCATCCGCTGGTATTTAATTTGCTCTATAACACTTCGGAATCGCACCAGCGAATTGCCATCGCCGCCAGCTCAATGTGGAAAAAGAATCTTGGCGTCGAGGCGAAGCTGCAAAATCAGGAGTGGAAGACCATGCTCGACACCATGCACACGCATAATTTTGACGCCGTGCGCTACGCGTGGATTGCCGACTATGACGATGCCGCGACTTTTCTCAATACCTTCCGTACCGGCGATAGTGAAAATACCACTCAGTACAGTAATCCAGCCTACGATGAGGCGTTGCGCAATGCGGCAAAAGCGTCTGATACCGCGGCGCGGGGTCAGTTCTACCAGCAGGCGGAGGATTTACTAGGCCAGGATGTCCCGGCTATTCCGGTCTATCACTATGTGCGTACCCATCTGGTGAAACCATGGGTCGGGGGTTTTACGCCGGATAAACTGGGGTATTACTACACCAAAGATATGTACATCAAAAAACATTAGGTCGGCGCGGGCAGTTTGCGCTGAATTTCTGCGCAAACTGCCTGAATTTCAGACGAATAACACGTTTTTGCTTATTTTTAAGCCGATTGAACAAATTGATGCTTTACAGCCTCAACAGAGGTGTTTATAGTGCGCCCCATACCGGAAGCGTGGCCGAGCGGTTGAAGGCACCGGTCTTGAAAACCGGCGACCCGAAAGGGTTCTAGAGTTCGAATCTCTACGCTTCCGCCAAATAAAACAAGGGGTTACCGAAAGGTGGCCCCTTGTTGCTTTGGGCTAGAGAATATAAAAAGAATATCCGTGAAGAATATCAGCGTTCCAAGTCTGTACAAAAATCAATCACCGCCAATTACGGGTAGATTCAAAGTAGGGCTTATTTGTACCTTTCTGTCATACACCAGAACCTGACTTTCCGTCTTGTGGCCACTGAACATCTGCTTGTCCTTACTGCTACCCTCGAAATCTGAAATCCCCTTCGCTTTGATATCGTGAAATGTATAGTCCAGTTGTCGCCCCAATTCGTTTTGTGCTGCGCGTACGGCTTTAAGCCAGCGATTATTGAACGTCTTACGGATAAACTGGCCTTTATCGTTGTTGTAGATCACTAGTCCGTTAGCAGACAGTTTGGGGCAATCTATTTGTGCCGTAACGAAGGCTTGATGAAGGCGAGGGGTCCAGACCTTGATCTGCTTTTTCCCCGTCTTACCCTGTTGAATGAATATCCCTTTGTCTGTTATCTGCATCCAGCACAATCCCAACACGTCAGCCTGGCGGGCAGCACACAGGTATGATATTTCCATTGCAGCCCGCACAACTGAATCAGCATTTTTATAGATAACCAGATAATCTTCATCGGTAATATATTGTTCACGTGCCTTTAACGAAAACTTACTAACCCCGGCACATGGGTTGCCTTTTACATAACCACGTTCAAAACCCCATCGAAACACCCTCGACATACTACTCATTTCCTGATTAGCCTGATTTTTGCTTTTTAGGCCACGTCGATCCATAAACTGGCGAACTTCTTCGGGCTTGATAAGATCAGCTTTCATTTTTCCAAAAACGACTAATAATTTTTTTTGATGTTGCAAATAATCTTTTTGGGTACGAATTGCGAGTTCGGTGTAATAGGCGCTCTTTAAAAACATTCCCCAGAGCTTTTCAAACGTCATTACTCCTGAGTGATTTCGTCTTTCTTCCTCATAACGTTTCCACAATGCAGACATTGAAAGAGTTATTGGCCCTAGCGTTATAGTTTCTCGTGCTGTGGGTTTGTAGTAATACCGAGTTTTGGTTTTTGAAACACGAGGTGGCAATTTATTATCTGTTGGATCTTTTCTTCTCCTTCCCATCTATATCGCCTCAAAATTTGGTTTTTCTTCGCTGCCTAATTGGATGGTTATTTGTCCATTCAGAACTGCATTAATATGCGTCCAGGTAACCATAGGGCGCCCCTCTCTATCCTGTATGTATGAGACACCTCCACGATCTAGAACCTCTTTTTGTTTGATTGGTTGTTTACAACCTGTAAATTCAATCATCTCAGCGTCGGTGAGAAGGTCGTTTTTTCTGACCATGGTCTTTCCTCATCATGCCGGCGATCGCGTTATCAGCTTCTTCGCATGCGCGTTCGATTTCAGTCCTGGTCAGGGTCTTCTTTCGTACGCTGGCGGATAACCGGCCAATCTTGATATCGAAATCTGAGAGCAATACAGCTCCCGGTTGCCATCGCAGCATAGCGTTCTCCGTTTTCAAAAGGGGCAGCTATGCTAGCGATGGTTGGTTTTTATTTCTGATTAGGCTTAATCAGGTTTGGTTTATTCCGTAGCGCGCCATTTTCTCTGGTGATTTTCACGCTATAGGGAAAATTAAAGTCAAACTCGCAACGTGCGCAGGCTTCGATCTTACCTTTGGTGCCATCAGGAAAAATAACGTGAATGGCATCCCCTCGCTTCAGGGTGATTTTGAGCATATCAGCGCACCTGTAATGAACGTTCGCCAATCTCAAGGTGAGCGCCCGGCACTGGGTTTAACAGTTCTTCCGGTATCTCTCCGCCGTCAGCGGTAATCTGGGCCGCTGCTGCCTGTGCTGATTCAATCGCTTCCTTGATGGCCTTTTTATCGGGCGCGATAACAACCTGGGTAGTCACCAGTTCATCGGGAAGAAGATCGGTATTATCAATCACAACGCTTACGCTACCTTTGCGAGCAGTGAAAGTGTTTTTTGCCGTTTTCAGCTTATCCAGCCCGGCCGCCATCAGGCAGGAGAGAATATACTTACGCAGAGCCTTATCCTTATTCTCAAAGAACTTCTTACGTTCGGCCAAGCGTTTTATTTCATCATCGCAGGTGCTGGCATTGCCGAGGTTATTACGTGCGATAACCATGATGGAATCCAGTTTATCGGCTAGCTCTCCTTCCATGCCTTCGAGGGTATCGGCGATCATTTCCGGAGTCAGGTCATCAGAGCTTTCCAGCAGTTGCAGCAGGTTCTGATAGTCCGCGGCGATGGCAATAGCAGTAGTGGAAGTCATTATGCTTTCTCCTCGGATTTATTTAGTTCGGCGAGACGTCCATTTTTGATTTCAGTCAGGCGGCGCAACCGGCCACTGAGGTACCGAGAGCGCTGTGTATCGCCTTTTGATTCTGCATCCTTGCGGTGAACTTCGAGTTTTCGGGCTATCGTGCCAAAAACCTTTTCAACTTCGTTAACAGTCACGCCAGTAGATAGGGTTTCAGCAACGGAGGTAAGATCGTCGTCTAATTCCTGACGAAGTCGCACTATATCTTCTATGCTTTCGCTGGCTTTTTTGATTTCGAATATCTCATTCAATTTTGAAGTGTATTCGTTGTCGTTATGCATGTTCATGTACACGTCTGCACCAAATCCGAGATGGGATAGTGCTTTGGTTGTAGCGTCAGTCAGTGATTTTTTGGCGGCTTCTTTCTCCATTTTTAATGCACCATCACCACCCTTGGTGATGTAATCCGTATGTCCATAGGCCGGAATGCGCCCCTTCTTTCCGTCTCGCAGGTACCAGAGTTCAATCCGAATTGTATGTACGGATAAACAGAATAATGAGCCATCCCCGTCCCTTACCGGTTTCTGGCCAATTATTTTTCCTGATTGGTCCTGTATTGGCTCCATAAGCGGCACACCTCGATCTATGCGCTCTTCTTTGATATCAACGCCCCAACCGGTTCCTTCCATTCCGAGAACTTCCGTTGCGCGCATCAGCATGTACTGCGCCCGGATTGAGTGAAGCCCTGCGCCGAAACTGTTCTTTTCGACGAAGGCCGGATCTGTGCGCTGGACGCGATTCCAGACGCTAAGGTTTGCTTTGGCCTGGTCGTCATTCAATTCAGATAGATATGATTCAATTTTTTTTGAGGCTATATTTTCATTTGGTTGAATTGCTGGAATCAAATCTCCGGCATCTGGCATGCGATCTTTGAGGTTAATATCACGAGACAAACGAGCAGCTTCATCTGCTATTTTCTCAGCCTTAACGCTTAACTTATCTTCCGGTTCCGCACCTTCACCAGATGCATATACGCCATAGCCCATATCGTTGAGCGCCTCACGCGCCTGTTTCGCTTGGTTATCGGTTACAACCGTCTGCGGCACTTCCGCTTTTTCGCCCACGTTTGAGGCGATATTTTGCGTTGCCTCTGTCTGTTTAACGGATCCTGTATCGGTTTCTTCAAAGCGGCCGTTGGCCTCCAGCCATGAATCGATATGGCGGCGCAGGCTGTCAGGGAAATGGTAGGTATCTTTCGCCGGTACGTTCTGCACTACACCGAAGATGCTGGCGCGGTCATATTTGAGTATCTGCGGAGTGGTGTGCAGCGATGCAGACCAGCGTTTAAAATCTTCCCGGTCATCGGCAATCATCTTCTTAGCGTCCAGAAGGTTTCCGGATAGTACCGGCGCATCAGGCGCCAGCGGGAGAAGGGCGGTAGCGATCTCCTGATCCAGCGTTGCATATGTGTGTTTATAACCCCGCTTAGAAATTACCACGGGTGTTTTATCATCGGTGCTGGTGCTGGTGCTGGTGCTGAGAGCGGTATTTTTATATACGCCGGGGGCCAGTTCGTCGCGCTTGCCCGGATTCTCAAGCCAGCGTTTAACGAACTGAGAGATAGCCGCTTTGCCTGGCGTCTGGTTTTCAAAGTGGGAGAAAATCCCCTGAACAAGGTTATTCAGACCTTCCACATGCATGCTTTGAACCGGGAAGTTATTTTGTAGGGCGCACAGCACATTAAAGTTAAAGCGATCTTCCTCTTCAAATTCGCCATCGTGGTTTTTCAGGTTATCCAGATAATCCACAACCTGAGAATAAAGATGGCCATCAATCGCAGCGGTGCTAAAAAGCAGGACGGCAGCAAAGCGTTCCTCTGCGGAAACGGTCATCAGGTCGATCACTTCATCGTCGGCAGGTAAACCTGCACTGCTTCCGGAAGCGCTATCCTGCGCAGTAGAAACCCATTTTTCACCGTCAAAAGTATGCTGCTGGGCGAATGACTCATCGAACTGGCCAACGGTCGGCAGCGGCTGGCCTTCAACGTGTTCCCACAGTTTCGGTTTGAAATAGTTGTCACCATTGGCCGGGTATGATTCCCAGAGTTTGCCGGTCATAATGCTTTCGGCCACTTTTTTGTTTGGCGCATCGATGGCGATCGCCAGCTGCACGGCGCCGCAGTCTTTAATCGCCGATTTCTTTGGCTCAAATAAGCCGTTGTAGATGGTCATTGGTCTTTCCTCTTAGTTACTGGCGCAGGTCAGGCGCCGGATTTAGCGAGACGGATTGCAACTTCGATACCGGCTTTTTTCTGTCGGAATGCAGGAAACTTTCCCTTCTCGGCATTGGCATAGACTGTGCCTGTCGTTGGATAGAATTCGACGCGTCGGACACCACCGATAATAGTGATATGCATAGTTCCTGAACCAAAGTCGCTATTATTTTCATGCTCGAATACAGACAGGCCGGAAGCCATAACTTTTTCGATAACTGGATTTTTCTTCATAAGCGCCTCAGAAGGGAATATCACTTTCTTCAATCTGAGAATGATCGATGCAAAGCAGCTGCTGAATTTTGTCATCGACCGCGGCGATCTGGCGTTGAGCGTCGGCAGCAAGGTTTTCTTTCTGGCTGCGCAGCTGGTCAACCTGCAAGGCTATAAGGTCGAAGGGTTCCGGCTGGTTTATATCGATGGTGATATCACGCGTTTCCAGCAGCACATAAATGTCCGGGTGGTTCCGTGACATGTCACAGATTGAAACGTGATATTTATCGGATGAGAAAGTGTTGGTGATGTAGTGAATGTACAGCTTCACGGGGATGGTAAGCGCTTCCATAGCGACTCCTTGTTGATGTATACTCAGAGCCGATCAGTGTTGACTCTGTCGGCATTGGTCTTTCCTCATCACAAGCTTGGTCGCTTGTGATAAGTCCGAATGGTTTGGTCACCGTTCGGGGTAACTGGCCCGCCTTGTGCGGGCCTTTTGCCATCTAAAGGTTGCCGGTCTTTCCCGGCTGTCAGGGCTGGTCATGCCCGTAGGTCATTGGTCTTTCCTCCCGGTCTTTCCCGGCGCCAGAGCTGGTCAGGCTCACTGGTCTTTCCTCACGGGGTCCCTCTTTTCGAGGGCTTCAGTTTTCACTGAAGGGTCGCATAAATCGTTACTGTGTTAAAAAAATGCCCGGGGCGCCCGGCCAAGACTACACACAGCAATGGATGTTCGTTGCGGTCTTTCCCGCATGTCATCGTACTGTCGGCGACCCGAAGAATTCAGTTCCGGGATTTTTCAACACGCCCGGTCGTGCTACCTTTGCCATTCCAACAACAGCAAAAGGGATTACAAATGTCGGAACTTGAACAACTTAAATCTGAGCTAGCTGCAGTCAGAGAAGAGCTGAAAGCACACCAGGTATTATTGACAGTAATTTTGTCTACGATGCCGATTGATAACCGTGTAGATTTCATGTCAGCAGTCGTGAGAATCAATCGAGAGTTATACCCACCAGAGGGTATTAGCCTTAACCCTTTGTCGAAATATGTCGTAACACCGCATTCAGCAGTTCATCCCAAACCGCGTAACCAGTAGCCAGATCACCATCGCACTTGCCTACAACTTCACTGATAACCTGGATGACCGCTTTGACGTCCTCGACGTTGGCGGCTCCTTTCTCTTCTTTCAGTGCATCCAGCAACACATTCAGCGTTGGTCCGACGGCACCTAATACAGCGTTTTCCATCACTTCTCCTCCCCCTTAACGCCGGGTCGGCGGAACGTTTCTGAACAACTGCCGCGTGGTTAGTGCGTCGTTGATGTGATGAAGCATAACCAAAGGTATTTTTATTGGCAATATTTTTTACTAACAAAAGTTAATATTTGAGGTGTAAAAAAAGGCAATGCATTGAAAACATTGCCTTTAATTTATTTTTTTGGAGTGTTTTTTTTCTTTTTTACCAAAAGTAACTCATCAAACAATCGCTGGAATCCGTCAACTTTATCTTTCAACTCATTGATGTGTCTATCTTTTTCTGATTCAGGTAGGGAGTCAAAAAGATCAAGCAATAGCTTTTGGCGATCATCTAACCGAGGTAAAAGGTCTTCCGCCTTCAACGGTTCATCGCTATCGGTTCCGTTAAGTAACCATGTCGGAGAGCAACGAAGAGCCTCAGCGAGAGAAAACAGATTTTGCCCTTTTGGGGTGTTAATACCTGCTTCCCACTTGTAGACGCTTACGCCAGATATGCCAACGGCATCGGCGAGCTGCTGTTGGGTTAAGCCAAGCTCTTTCCGTCTCGATGTAATGCGATCGTTAAAGGTCAATTTTTTCATGTCCATAATATAAGTTAACTTGACATAACTTTCGTTAGTATTTATGTTCCTAACTGACGTTAGGAGAGGAAACTATGAAGACCGAAACTGTTATCAGATTTTTTGGAACTAAAACCGCTGTTGCGCGTGCATTAGGTATCTCTCAAGTCGCTGTAACCCGCTGGGGTGCTGTTGTTCCTGAAAAGCGAGCTGCGCGACTTGAGCATGTAACTGCAGGCGCCTTGAAATACGACCCTACTTTTTACGAAGAGCAAAACACGTCTAAAGCATAACTACAGGCGTTATCGAAATCTGATTACGCTTAATCAATTTTCAGCGACAGGAGACGCTCGAAGTGGAATACCTCGAAGAACTTAAACGAGAGATCTTTAACTGGGCAGCGGAAAGCGGGCAGGAGCTGGTTGCTATCGAGATAAGCCGCATGTGGTTTCGTCTTGGTGGTAATACCGGTTCGCTGAAGCTGCACCAGATCGAAGATGCAGATGGAAACGCCGACTGGCGGGCAATCAACAATAACCGCCAACAAATTTTTCGTTGGTTGCGAGGCGAGACCAAAGCCGCGAGAGCCAAAACTCTGGCGCTGGTCAAAGCGATGGAAGCGGCGCTGCCGGCAGAACGTTACGCGCGCTTGGGTATGTCCACCCAGTATTTAATTTGTGTGGCCATTCGCGAGTTTGCAGCGGCGATTATCGCGTTGTTACTCGACGCCAGAGACGGGCCGCAGCAAGTCGCCAGAGCATTGCAAGCTATGCGAGAAACACAGCGCCTGACCAGCGTTTAACCTGTACCGAGGAAAGACCAATGAGAACACAAGACCGCATCACCTGGCGGAATGGGTTTCGCCGGAACGGGGTACAAGTCCCGATGGAAGATATCGAATCGATTTTCGAAGAGCGTCGCGCTACTGCGCTGACAATCTGGGAACGCTATGAACTGCGCAAGGCAGACCTGCAGGAAGCGGGACTCACCCAGAAAGAATACGAAATCGCCTGCCGTCAGTTGGCTGACTCGCTGGGGATTTGACTATGAGTATGACGCTTATGGCCAAAGCAATGGCAATCAAGACCGGAAACCCGATTCGAAAACTGGTGCTGATCAAACTGGCTGATAACGCCAATGATTACGGCGAATGCTGGCCGTCTTACAAACATATTGCGGATCACTGCGAGTGCAGCAAAAGCGCGGTGCGTGACCATATCGATGCGTTAATTTCCATGGGCCTGCTGGTGAAAGAAAATCGCCCGGGCGTAAAAAACGGGAAGGGTAACGCGTCGAATTTGTACTGTATGAAACTTGATAACCCTATGCCGCCAAAAAGCATAGCCCCTATGCCGTCAGAAAGCACAGGTATGCCGCCAAAAAGCATAGCCCCTATGCCGTGTGGCGGCACCAGAACCAGTCACTCTTTTGAACCAGTCATAGAACCTAAAGATCCCCCTAACCCCCAGACGGGGGAAGGCGATGAAAAAATTAATTCTGATGCTAAAAAAGCGCTGGAATTTTACAACGAGCAAACCGGTACCCGCTGCCGTGACCTGAAACCGTTTGTGATGATGCTGACGCCGACCACCACCCGGGAAGGGTACACCCTGGACGAATTGCAGTTAGTTATCCGCTGGGTGCTGGCCACATGGCGCCGCCGTGGCGATAGCCTGCCGAAGCCAGCGAACATCTGCCGGGTAAACCGCTTTGATGGTTATCTCGCTGACGCTGAAGCATGGGCGGTGACCGAAACCGATATTGATCCGGAAGCCGTTATGAACGGCTACAACGAAATTTTTGCTGACGTTCTGCCTGCTGCTGAACTGGACACAGACCGCCGCCGGATGATCACCCGTCTGGCCGCCCATATGAAAAACAAAACCACGGGCGCATTTCTGGGCTATTTCGAAAAATTCCGCGCTGACGCCTCCGATTTTTACTTTGGTGAAAATGGCGGATGGCGCGCCAGCTTTGACTATCTGATGAAACCAGAGACATTGCGTAAGACCAGGGAGGGCGCTTTATGATGCAGATGATGTATTCCACTCAGGAGCTGGAATGTCTGGTTCTTGGCTGCCTGATGAACGGTGGCGCCACGCCAGACGCCTTTGATGTGATTGCCAGCACTCCGAGCGAAGCTTTCAGCGTCGCATACTACAGGCAGATTTACGGTGTGATCAAAGCGCAGGCCTTGAGCGGCGGCTTAATTGACATGATGTACATTAGCGAAGCCATTGGCGGACAGGGGACGCTGGCCAATCTCGCCGATATTTGCAAATTCCCGACATCGATTGTCAATCTCAAAGGCTACGCCAAAAAAATGGTTAAGGCCTGGCGAAGCAGAACCATCGCGCAATTACTGCAGGATGGTGCGGATGGTATTCGTGATGCGATAAACCAGGAACAGCGCGATCAGGTTGTCGAAACTGCCGTTGCGCAGCTGCTGGACATGACCGGCGACACTGGCGACGTGCAGCCGGTACACATGAGCGAATTATTGCCGGTGTACATGGAAACCATGCAGAAGCGCATGGACGGCGAAGAGGGCACCCGAAACCTGAAAACCGGGATCGAGGAACTGGACGATGCGACCGGCGGAATTAACCTGCAGGATTTGATTGTCGTCGCTGGGCGTCCGGGTATGGGTAAAACAGAATTTGCGCTGAAGATTGTCGATGGTGTTACCGCTGCCGGCGGTGGCGCGTTGATATTCAGCATGGAAATGGCCGCTGCGCAAATCGTAGAACGCTCTCTGGCGGGTTCTGGAAACATGTCAGTGTCACGCCTGCGTAATCCCCTCGATATGCAGGACGAGGACTGGGCGCGCTTTACAGCGGCCATGGAGACCATGAACGGGCGCGATATCTGGATCGTTGATGCTACCGATCTGACGATTGAGCAAATCCGCGCCGTTGCCGAAACGCATAAGCGCCGGTATCCGCATCTGGCGATGATCGTTGTCGATTACGTTGGCCTGATTAAAAAACCGAAGGCAGAGCGTAACGACCTTGCGATCGCCCACATATCCCGAAACCTAAAAACTATGGCTATGCGCCTGCATACGCCGACGTTCGCGCTTAGCCAGCTTTCCCGCGCCGTCGATTCCCGCCCTGCGGCTCAGCGTCGCCCGGTCATGTCAGACCTGCGTGATTCCGGATCCATTGAGCAGGACGCCGACAGCATCATGTTTCTGTACCGCGATGAGGTTTACAACCCGGAAAGCCCGGCGGCTGGCGTCGCTGAAATTATCCTGGGTAAAAGCCGCTTCAGCGCCGCAGGAGCAATTATTTATCAGGAATTTAAAAACGGACACTTTCTGTCAATGGATCAGCATGTTGGCAAAGAGAAAACACGTATCCAACTGGAGGCCGCGAAACCCCGGAAACAACCCCGTAAATACTCTGAGAAATTCAATACCGATGCATTTTAACCGCGCCTGACCAGCGCGATTTAACCGAGGAAAGACCAATGACCACGAATTTAAATTACCCAAAACCAGTAAAACCGGATGATGGCTGCAACTGGCTCCCCGTTATTCTCTGGCGCATGAACGCCGGCGCGCGCGCCCGTAGCCGTTCCGTGTTCGTAGCGGCGCCACGTCCGGCCCCTGTACCCGGCATCACCCCGCAAAAACCGATTAAGCGTGAAATTATCGCCCCTACGGTTTCCGGCCGCAGGCGTAAAACCCACATCGGCACCGTGATTTATTCCAGAGGTGAAAAAAGCGTTCGCCTTAGCGAAGGTGCGACCGTCTGGTCTGCTGGCTCCAATGAGCATTTCGATAAAAAAACGGGCCAGCGCGTCGGCAGTATTGGCCGTCACCGTCTGGTGCTGGAGAGTATCCGCCCATTGCAGGCCAGCGACGAACAGCAGGACGCCGGGAGCGTCACCGCGCAGCAGCTGGTAGCCGTGATGAAAGGCAAAACGCTTTCTTACCAGGGCATCCTGGCATTAATCCAGAAGCACTATCCAGATTGTCAGGTGACGATTAAAGAACTTCACGATCGCGTGTTCGGCATGTTCATGTCGAATTACGTGGGTATCACCCGTCACGACGATATGCCGGTGGTTCACTTCACGCTTAACAGCGTTGATCCCCGTTATTACATCGAGTCAGCGAAGAACAAGAGGGCATAAGGCATGGCCGGGCAATCAGATTACTTGCCGCCCGGCTTACCGCTCAATCGCGCCAAATGGCCGCAGGAGTGCCAGATCAAAGAGCACTACGACATGCGCGCCTCGGCACTCATACGCCAGCTGTTCGAGAAGAAAGTTACTCGACAGGCCATCGTTGAGCAGATTGCAGCGACGCCGGAAAGCTACCGAGAGTTTTTCAAAGAACGATTAAATTTTTGGCGGGAGAAGCGGACATGAAATTTTCAACACCTGATTTTATGCATTGCAGCCGCAGGACGCTGATGCTGTTTGTACTCAGTGCAAACGTGGTTGGCTGGATAGTCATTATCGCTCTGATATGGGCTGGATGTGAGGTTGCGCAGTGGGCGCTGGAATATCTCCGCAGTAGCGGGGTGCTGGCGTGAATGGGACTATTGATATAAACATAAGCGATTTTTCGAGCGAGTTAGAACTTGGCAAATGTGGTGAGTATTACGCCATATTTAAACTCAGTAAGCAGGGTTTTATATGTTTCCCCTCAGACCAAGGATTGCCATACGATATAGTTGTTCAATCTGGCGAGTATTTATTAAGAGGGCAAGTCAGAACAACCTTGTGTATGCGCGACTATGGAAAGTCGAAGAATGTTTTTCGGTTCAGCACCAGAACAGGGAAAGGAACTTGCAGAGCAACTAATTATGGTTCCTGTGACTTTTACGCGTTCGTTGTAATTGAAGAGGAAAAAGTGGGTTTTATGGCTGCTAGTGAGATTGTTAGTGATAAAAATATTGGTTCTATAAAACAAACAATTGAATTTAGAACGCAGAACAAGACTTATTCAGGTCGGGTTTATCCATCTGGTAAGACAAGGCTCCTTAATTTCTCAAGAAACATTGAAACGTATGAATCATTTAATCGTGTTGCCAATATTATTAAGGATTCGAAATAATGAATGAAAAATACACTTTAATTTATTGCGATCCGCCCTGGACGTACCGCGATAAAGCCAAAGATGGCGAGCGTGGCGTCGGGCATAAATACCAGACCATGACTGTGCTCGATATCTGCCGTCTTCCGGTCTGGGAACTGGCCGCTGAAAACTGCCTGCTGGCTATGTGGTGGGTACCGACTCAGCCGCTGGAGGCGTTGCGAGTAGTCGAGGCGTGGGGCTTCCGCCTGATGACCATGAAAGGCTTTACGTGGAACAAATGCTACAGCCGGCAGACCGACAAACTGGCCATAGGAATGGGCCATATGACCAGGGCGAACAGTGAAGATTGCCTTTTCGCTGTGCAGGGGAAATTACCCGCCCGGCTGGATGCCGGGATCGTTCAGTCATTCACGGCCCCGCGTCTGGAGCATTCGCGCAAACCGGATATCGTGCGCGAAAAGCTGGTGCAGCTGCTGGGCGATGTACCGCGTATTGAGTTATTCGCCCGCCAGTCGTCGCATGGTTTCGACGTGTGGGGCAACCAGTGTGAATCGCCAGCGGTGGCGCTGCTGCCGGGCATTGCAGAATATATCGGGGAGGTAGCATAGATGGCAGATTTTAGCGCAACCAAAAGAACCGCGTCGCTCGAAGATTGGGGCGACGCGCTGGAATTAATCGTCGAATTAAATGGTAAATCATTCGATATCACAGAAATGGAGATTGAAGCCGCTTACGAGGCATATAAGCGAGTTGATGATTTTTTTTATGACGAATGGGGTGATGATCAATGATTGAAAAAAAAATCAGGCATCCTGTAATCAGATATCACGGCGGGAAATTCCGACTGGCACACTGGATTATCGAGCAGATGCCGGAACACGTCTGCTATGTCGAACCGTTCGGCGGGGCTGCTGGCGTATTGCTACAAAAAGCGCGTAGCTATTCAGAGGTGTACAACGATCTCGACGGCGAGGTGGTGAACCTGTTTCGTGTATTGCGCGACCCTGAATTAAACCAGCGCCTGCAGGATGCCTGTTGCCTGACCCCGTATTCACGCGATGAGTTCTGTCACGCTCAGCAACCAGCCACTGACCCTATCGAACGCGCCCGCCGCATGGTGGTTCGTGCCTGTATGGGGTTCGGCTCTGCCGCAGGTATCGGCGGTCAATCCGGCTTCCGCAGCGACAGCAAACGCAAATACGCTACGGCGGCGCATCTATGGGAGCGTTACCCGGCTAATCTCGCTGTTGTCTGTCAGCGCCTTCAAGGAGTCATCATCGAGAACAAAGACGCTCTGGCGGTAATGCGCGCCCACGACGCAGAAACGACGCTGCATTACATCGATCCGCCATATATGCCGGAAACACGAGTGCAGAAAAATCGTTATTACAACCATGAAATGACCGTTGAAGGGCATGAGCAATTGCTCGCTGTGTCCAGAACGATGAAAGGCATGGTGATGATTAGCGGTTACGACACTGATGTCTACAACGACATGCTATCCGGCTGGGCGAAGACCGAGAAAGCATCGCGCATCAGTGCCGGGCGCGGTACGAAAGTCCGTACTGAATGCCTCTGGCTTAACCCTGCAGCACAACAGAAACAGGAGCGTGCAGCATGACAAAATGCTGTAAGTGCTGCGAGAAGGTGATTTATGGCTAAATCATCCGCAGAACGTAAAGCCGCGCAGAGGGCGCGGCAATCTGCCGCCGGCAACCGGAAAATTGAGCTGGTTCTCGATGCGCAGGAAATGGACATGCTGGCGCGTAACTGCGCCGCCCGGCGCCCGGGCCGTGAACCGTACGAACTGGCCGAGTATATATCTATGCTGATCCGTCAGGATGATGCGCGGCTTAGTGGCCATATCAAATCGATCAGCAAACGTCTGTGTAGAAAATGCGGTGAGTCGCTGCCGATCACCTCCTGCCCGTGCGCTGGTGATTCGAAATGCTGGGTAACGCGAGGGTGGCACGAAACTAAATTGTCAGCATAGCGAACAACCATACCAGATAAAACAGAACCGCCAGAAATGGCGGTTTTCTTTTGAATTCAAACGGATATTTTCAGTTTTATTGTTGATTTTTAACGATTCGTGCTCTTAAAAGTTTGCGCTCACTGTCAGTTGGTAGTATATATACTGTGAATTTATACAGTATTATCAGCGAGGGAGAGGTAGTGATTGATAAGAAAGATGCAGGAGACCTTCTCCCCGATGATGGTGATGTGCTGATAACATGTAAAAAGGGCAAAATTAAGAAGACGAGAATCGTCCATTCCGATGAGCACGTAGCGACACTTAACGCGTTGTTTGAATTAGCTAAATTGACTGGTTATACCATTATCAAACCAGACGGCAATATGCTATAATTACCCCGTTGGCCTGAACACCCAACACCATGTAATTCTGAACAATTGCTGCGCTAAAGGGGAACCCAATGGCGCAGTATTCTTTTGTAAAAGCACCTGGCGGTGTATTAATTCCAGCAACGCCTGACGCCCGCGAATTCTTAGAAAAAAAAGTTCGCATGGGCGGTATTCTGTATGCGGATTTTAAGCAGGCAAGAAACCCGGCGTTCCACCGCAAATTTTTTGCCCTCCTGAATCTGGGATTTGATTACTGGCAACCTTCCGGCGGTGCAATATCGCCAGCCGATAAAAAACTGGTTCGTGGTTACGTGCAGCTGGTGGCCCACTATGCCGGGCATGCCGACACATTGCAGGAACTGGCTGATCAGTATCTCCGCGATGAAGCAGAAAAACGCGCCGGAAATATTAGTGCGGTTAAATCGTTTGAAGCGTTCCGTTCCTGGGTAACTATCGAAGCCGGTTTTTATACCGAATACCAGATGCCTGATGGCACTACCCGCAAGGAACCCAAATCCATATCGTTCGCAAAAATGGACGATGTAGAATTTTCTCAGCTGTATAAATCCGTATTAGACGTCCTCTGGAATTTTATTTTATTCCGCACATTCCCCAATCAGCAGGCAGCAGAAAACGCAGCCTCGCAATTATTCAGCTATGCCGCCTGAGAAATATCGCCATGACCAAAGACGATAAACGCTGGCTGGAAGACGTTGCATCACTGGGTTGCGTCGTATGCAGAAATCTTGGCTACGGCGCTACACCTGCAGAGGTTCACCATATCCGCAAAGGGCAGGGCATAGCCCAGCGCGCCGACCACAAAGAAACTCTCCCGCTTTGCCCTCCACACCACAGAACCGGCGGACACGGCGTAGCTATCCACGCAGGGCAAAAAACATGGGAAGAAAACTACGGAACGGAGACTGAATTGCTCGAACAGGTCACTAGCGAGGTAAAGGAATTACGCTTATGCAGAATTTAATTCCGTCTCTAGGAGCAGCAGATAACGCTAAAAAATGCGGTTGGCCAGCGCGTCCGGAAAGCATGAAATTCTGTTCAGGCTCCTTTTTCATTCTGGCGGGCGGCGATTTTGCCCTTCTCTATGCTCGCGCACGCGCGCGTTTAGGGGGCTGATTTATGCCGCTGGTCGCCACCTTCCGTACAGACTGGTTCAGAGTCATTACTGACCTGACACGAAAAAACCTCACCACTCAGCAAATCGCCGATGAACTTGGCGTTTCGAAATCTGCCGTTCTCGGTTGGAAATCCGGATCAGAACCTCGCCACGGTCACGGTGAGGCACTTATCGCTCTCTGGTGTCTGGCTACCAGCTCAGACCGTAAAAAACTCCCCACAGTGCTTTATCGGCAGTGGTGGACGTTCCGCCGCCCTGTTTTTGGTCGGGAAACTGACCAGAAGGGCAACACACAATGACGACTCACTAATTCAGGAGTGAAAAAAATGGCTCGACCGAAAAAAATCGTTGAGACGCCGGGGCAGGAAAAAACGGCGCCGGAAGAAAAAACGCTCGTTACAGAGGGGCAATTAATTACTGCTGAACAGAACGGCGCGCAGCAGCAGGGTAACGGTAGCGACGAACAGACCGTGCAGCAGAACGTTGCGACGTTGCTGGGCGCGACCGCACTGGCCGAGCGCAACGCCATTCTTGGCACACTCAATGCGCAGGGCGCCACCATCGTTGCCCGCTTCGAAGAGCTGGGCTTTACCGATCTGAACGACCAGAGTCTTACCGACAATCTCGAATTCCTCACCCTCGTACGTAAAGCCACTGAGGCTACCACCGGCGGTACGGGCGCAATGGTGACGAACGAAGAGGGCAAGCCGCAGCCGGTACGCGGCGCACCCGTATTAACCGAACACGGCTGGCACGTTCCGGGCTAAGGAGAATTTTATGTGTGGTAGCGCACCCAAAGTTGTACAGCAGGATCCGCAGGCTGAGGCAGATGCAGCAGCCGACGCCGCAGCAAAGGCAGCGAACGCCGACGCCGCAGCGCGCAAAAAGCGCAAACAGGGATCATCCCTGCTGGCCAGCGGCGCAGAAGGCGCGACGGATACAGGTTCATCCCTGCTTTCCTCTGGCGCCCAGGCAGCAAAAAACACCTTAGGGGCATAATCGATGGATGAACTCGCCGTAAAGCTGGTTAAGCGTGCCGATACGCTGAAAGCCAACCGACAGGTGCACGAAAGTGTCTGGCGGGAATGCTACGACTACACCTATCCGCTGCGCGGCGCGGGGCTATCCGATGAGGTGCTGGACGCACAGAGCGCGAAATCGAAGGTGGCACGGCTGCTTGACGGCACGGCCACCGACAGCGCCCGCATGCTGGCGTCTGCTCTCATGTCCGGCATGACCCCGGCAAACGCGCAGTGGCTGAACCTCGACAGCGAATCGCTGCCGGATGATGCCGCCGCGTGGTTGTCCACCTGCGCAACGCTGGTATGGGAAAACATCCACGCCGCCAATTTCGACGCCGAAGGCTACGAGGTGAATCTCGATGTGGTGTGTGCTGGCTGGTTTGCGCTGTACATCGACGAAGACCGCGAAGAGGGCGGATTCTCGTTCCAGCAGTGGCCGCTGGCGCAGTGCTTTGTCACTTCCACCCGTCGCGACGGCATCGTGGACACGATTTATCGCCGCTACCAGCTCACCGCAGAGCAGGCGATTAAAGAATTCGGCGCGGATAAGGTCAGCAAGAAGATTCGCGACGCAGCCGCCAAAAAGCCGGATGACAAATTCGACTTCCTGCACTGCATTTTCCCGCGTGAAAACTACGTGGTGAATGCGCGCCTGGCTAAAAACCTGCGCTTTGCATCGTACAACGTGGAGGTGAGCGGCAAGCTCATCGTGCGCGAATCCGGCTATCACGAATTCCCCTGCTGCGTACCGCGCTGGATGAAAATCCCCGGCACGCCGTACGGTATCGGCCCGGTATACGACGCGCTGCCGGACTGCAAAGAGCTGAACGAAACGAAGCGCATGGAGAAAGCCGCGCAGGATCTGGCTATCGCCGGGATGTGGATTGCCGAAGATGACGGCGTACTCAATCCGCGCACGGTCAAGGTCGGCCCGCGCCGCATCATCGTGGCGAACAGCGTAGACAGCATGAAACCGTTGCTCACCGGCGCCGATTTCAACGTGGCGTTTACTGCAGAAGAACGCCTGCAGGCGTCGATCCGCAAAATCATGATGGCCGACCAGCTGCAACCGCAGGACGGCCCGGCAATGACCGCTACCGAAGTGCATGTGCGTGTCGCGCTGATCCGCCAGCTGCTCGGCCCGGTCTATGGCCGATTCCAGGCTGAATACCTGCAACCACTGGTAGAACGCTGTTTCGGTCTGGCATTCCGCGCCGGTGTATTCCCGCCAGCGCCGGATAGCCTGCAAAACGCCAATTTCAACGTGCGCTATATCTCGCCGCTTGCCCGCGCGCAGCAGCTGGAAAACGTCACCGCTATTGAACGCCTTGGCGCGAACGTGGCCAATCTGGCGCAGGTATCACCAGAAGTCACCGACCTAATCGACACCGACGAAGCGACCCGCGTGATAGCGGATGCGCTGGGCGTACCGGCGAAAGTCATTCGCTCGTCTGATGCCGTCGAGCAACTTCGCCAGCAGCGCCAGCAGGCGCAGCAGCAACAGGCAGGGCAAGCGCTAATGATGCAGGCAGGTAGCGAAGCGGCAACCGCCGCAGGGCAGCAGGCAGGCGCAGCACTGGGCCAACGAGTAGCGGGGGGTTAATGGCTACTAAACAAGTATCACCGGCGGACTACAAACGCATTTTCGAGGAAATGCCGGGCGGCACGCAGGTACTGGATGATTTAACGCGCCGATTCGGGCGTGCGGCATACGTTCCCGGCGGCGCCGAGGGCGACCGCGAAACCTGTTACCGGGCCGGACAACGTGCCGTGCTCGATTTCATTCTGATGCAAATCAACCGTGTAGATGGAGTAAACGACGATGTGGAAGATTAAACACTTATTCATGAACGCCGAGCAGGGCGCCGAAGCGCCAGCAGGCAGCACAGGGGGTAATGATGGTGGCAATGGCGGTGGTACTGAAAATCAGGGCGCTGATAATTCTGCTGGCAATACACTTCTCAGCACCGGAGCGGGCGAACCGGGCGCGAATGACTGGATACCTGAAAAATACCGCGTTATGGGCGAAGGTGGAAAACTCGACATTGAAGGCTCTGCCCGCAAACTGGCGCATGCTTACTCGCACCTTGAAAAGCGCATGGGCAGCGGCGACGCGCCGCCGAAAACGGCAGATGATTATGCACCTGAGGTGAAGGCCGAGGGCTTCAACTGGGACGAGTTCAAGGCCGATCCCCGCATGCAATCATTCATGAAGTCGGCGCACGCCAAGGGCATCACTAACGATCAGATGGGATTTATTATCAGCGAATACGCGCAGATTGCGCCTGAACTGGTCAACGGCGCCGCGGCGCTGGATTCGGAGGCGGCCACCACGCAGCTGCGCGAAGTCTGGAAGACTGACGCGGAATTTAACAAGAATATCGGTCTGGCTTTCCGCGCGTTCAATTCCCTGACCGATGAAGGTGATCGCGGCCGCATTGATGAAATCGGCAATAACCCGATGGTGATCCGCATGCTGGCGAAAATCGGTGCGGAAATGCAGGAAGACGCGCCAGCGGGCGCAGACAGCAACCCGGCAGAGCAGCAATCAATCCGCGACCTGATGAAGTCCGAAGCGTACATGAATCCGAAGCATACCGACCATGAACGCGTATCTGCACAGGTTAAAGCGTACTACCAGAAGCGTTACGGCGAGCAAACCGTAGTGTGACACGCCACGGTAATATCAAAGGCCAGTATAACTTCGCTGGCTTTTTCTATTTAAAGTTAATGACTTTTCTTGCCTTTTACTCTTAAATATCCTTCGATAGTTTCTTCATAAGGGTAAGCGTATGGACGAATTAGCTGATGCGGTAAAGAAAACTTTAATTCAAAGAATAAACACTCCTCTTTTCGGGTTCATAGTCCTCTCATGGCTGGGGTTTAACTGGGATAGTTTATTGATAGTTTTAATGGGTAGTGGAGAACTACAAGATAGAATCATTAAAGTGAAAAGTGAACCATGTATTTTTTGGTATTCTGTAGTTGCTCCTATCCTTTTGGGTTTTATTATTGCCGTTCTTTTTCCTTATGCTAGTCATGCTGTGAGTTTTTTTCAAAGATGCGCGCAAAAAATCGCTGATGGTAACGATATCAAAAGGGCAAAATCTGAGAGTGAGGCTCGTGAAATCATTGCTGAATACACAGCTAAAGCAGATAGCGCACTAGCTTATCAAACATCTCTGTTTGCAAAAAGGAATGCAGAAGAAGAACTCAAGGTTACTAAAGTTACACATGATATCGAGAGCATTAAGAAGTCATATGAAGAAGCTGAAGAACAATTTAATATTTTAAGTTCGAAGCTTGAGTTGGCGGAAGGGAAACTTAATGAAATTGAAGGTGAAATAAATTCTAAGTCGGATGCTCTTAAAGATTTAGTAGATGAGCTAGGCCCTTATGAGAAAATAAAAAATAAAATTGAGGAGGATAAAAATAGATTAATGGACACTATGGCAACTATTGATAGGTCAGTTAGTTCCATTTTCAGAGAAATATCAAAATTTGGCTATCGAGTACATTTTGACGATGACCAAACTCCTGATTATGACCCGACTAAAGCGACTAAAATTACCGATGAAGAAGCACGCTCAGCGTTTCGAGTTATAGGTCACGCGGCAAGAGTTATTGATGAATTCATGCCTGGCACAGGTTATAGGATAAAAGAACCCAGAGGGTAACAGCACGGCTTACTTTCGCTCATTTGGTCGGGATTCCGACCGCTCTCCTCGCTAACAATCACTCCACAACCAGCCCGGCGGGGACGCCGGATACCTGATTTTCCCGCAATGCGCCAGCGCCAACCGCATTGTGCTGATTTGGGCCGGGAAACCGATACCCCGCAGGCGATACTTTCTGGAGTGATTGTTATGTCATTTGATACCGCTAAGAACATGATCACCGCTGCGTTTGTTCAGCAGTTCCATGATTCTTTCGAAATTGCCGCACAGCAGAAGGATTCCCGCCTGCAAGCTGCTGTTTACGACCGTGGCAATATTACCGGTGCGTCGTTCACCATCAACGATATGGGTACCATCGAAATGACCCAGATCACCGAGCGTTTCGGTGATACCGTCTGGGATCTGCCTGATGCCGGCACCCGTAATGCGCTGATGGCTGACTATGGCGTATTCGTGCCAGTGGAAAAGCGCGACCTGCGCAAACTGCTGGCTGACCCGCAGGGGCCATATTTGCAGCTGACGCTGGCCGCATCCAACCGCAAAAAAGACGATGTTATTTATCGCGCGCTGCTCGATACCGTTCTGCGTAAAACCTCCAATACTGGCGCGTACGCTCCAGTTGCCTTGCCTGCATCGCAGAAAATCGTTGCTGGCGGTACAGGGATGACCAAAGCGAAGCTGATCGCCGCGAAAGCCATGTTCCGCCGTAACGAGTGTGACGAGCAGAACGGTGAAGAGCTGTATATCACCTACAACGCCGACATGCTGACCCAAATCCTCAGCGATACCACGCTGACCAGCGCCGACTTTATGGCAGTGAAAATGCTGCAGGAAGGCGCAGTGTCTGGTAACTGGCTGGGCTTTAAGTGGCTGGCGTATGAAAAACTGGATTCTGCTTCAGCAGGTGATCCCGCTGTAACCACCAAAACCGCCGCAGCCTGGTGTAAATCTGCTGTGCATTTTGGTACCGGCGAAGAGTACAACGTCGATATCGGCCCGCGCCGCGATAAAAACAACACCATTCAGATTTCCGTCGATGCGTCCTATGGTGCAGGCCGCGCAGCGGAAAACAAAGTAGTCGCCATCGATTTCGTAGCATAAAGCCGCTGGTGCCTTTGCCGGGGGATATCTCCCGGCCTTTTTTCATCTGAGGTAAGGCTATGGCTGACAGTATTTCTATCTGCTCTAACGCACTGCTGGCGCTCGGTGCTCACCCGATTAACAGTTTCGACGAAAACACCGATCACGCCCGCCTGTGCTCAAACCTTTATCCCACCGTACGCAATAAGCTACTGCGCGTGCATCCGTGGAACTGCGTTGTAAAACGTGTGGTTCTCTCTCCTGTCAGTACGGCACCGGTATTCGGTTTCCGCTTTCAGTTCGCACTACCCGGTGATCTTCTTCGCGTTCTGTCCGTTGGGGAACCTTACGACGATATCCCGTACCGCGTCGAAGGAAACCGGCTGCTGGCGAACGTGCAGGTACTGAAGCTGCGTTATGTGTTCCGCAACGAAGACGAATCCACCTGGGATGCCGCGCTCGTTGATGTGGCAGAAATGATGATGCAGGCAAAGCTGGCCTATGCCGTCACCGGCTCTACCAGTCTGCGCGACAGTATCGCCCAGGAATCGCTGGTACTGCTGAAGCAGGCGAAAGCGGTAGATGGTCAGGAAGACCCGCCGGAAGAGCTTGGCGGCTATCCAACGTACGAATCGAGGTTCTGACATGCGCGCCAGTCTGATTAAAACCAACTTCACCGCCGGCGAAATTTCCCCACGTCTTATGGGGCGCGTGGATATCGATCGCTATGCGAACGGCGCGAAGACGCTGGAAAATAGCGTGGTCGTGGTACAGGGCGGGGTAATGCGTCGTCCCGGTTCGCAGTATGTAGCGGCCACAAAGTACGGTGATAAAAAATCCCGCCTCATTCCGTACGTTTTTAACCGCACGCAGGCGTACATTCTGGAATTTGGCGACGGCTATCTGCGAATTTACCAGGACGGTAAGCAGCTGGTGAACGACGATAACACGCCGTATGAAATCGCCAGCCCGTACACCTCTGACATGCTGCCATCGGTAAATTACGTTCAGGGCGCCGATACCATGTTTCTGGTGCATCAGGCCGTTAAACCGTATCGCCTGCAGCGACGCGGGCAAACCGATTGGGTTCTGGAACCGGCGCCGTTTATCGTTGAACCCTTCGACGAAGTACGCGACACACCGCAAAAGTGGTGCAAGCCATCAGTGAAAGAATTCGTCGGCTCGGAAATCACGCTGACACTGAGCGATGATGAACCGCCAGAAAGCGGAGACGGAACGCTCACCGGTGATGGCTGGGTGCCTGAAGATGTGGGCTCGTACGTAAGGATTAACAGCGGTCTGGTGCTGATCAAGAGCGTAACCAGTGCACAGGTTGCTGTCGGTACCATTCGCACCGATTTAAGCGCAACGCAGGCAGCATCGCCGGGCGCCTGGACTCGCGAGGATTCTGTCTGGACGGATGAATTTGGATACCCGGGTGCGGTAACGCTTTACCAGCAGCGGTTGGTTCTGGCTGGTTCGCCGCAGTATCCGCAAACTATCTGGTGGAGCGAATCGGGCGTATACCTCTCTTTCGAGCTGGGAACCGATGACGACGACGCGATCAGCTTTACGCTCTCTTCTGACCAGCTTAACCCGATTGTTCACCTCGCGCAGATGAATACGCTAATTGCGCTGACGTACGGCGGCGAGTTCACCATCACCGCCGGCAATGATGCGGCGATTACGCCTACCAATATTTCGGTAAAAAATCCCAGCCCGTACGGATGCAACGGGATCCGGCCGGTGCGCGTCGGTACCGAAATTATGTTCGTCCAGCGTTCTGGCCGTAAGCTCTACGCTGTCGCCTATGACCCCGACAGCTATGTAGCTTACTCGGCCAACGATATGACTGTACTGGCGGAACACATCACAGAAGGCGGTGTGATCGATATGGCGTATCAGCAGCAACCTGATGCGTTTACCTGGCTGGTTCGCAATGATGGCGTAATGGTGACAATGGCTATCGACCGGGTGCAGAACGTTGTCGCGTGGTCACGACAGATCACCAGTGGTGCGTTTGAGTCCGTAGCGACTATTCCCTCAGCGACTGACGATGTGGTGTACGCCATTGTGCGCCGTACGGTCAACGGCCAGACCGTTCGCTATGTCGAAATGTTCAGTAACGCCCTGTACACCGATGCAGCCGTGACGGGCTCCAGTGATACTGGCGCAACGACATGGGGCGGACTGTCGCACCTCGAAGGCGAGACCGTCGATATTGTCGCTGATGGCTCAGTGATGCCGCAGGCGGTCGTTTCATCCGGCCAAATCACGCTATCGCGCAAAGCCTACAAAGTCGAAATCGGCCTGCACTTTGAAACAACCATTACCACGCTGACACCTGAAGTCGCCACGTCTGAAGGCACCACGCAGAACACCCGTAAGCGCACAAGTGAAGTCACTATGCGTTTCCTCGAAACCACTGGCGCAGAGTGCAACGGCCAGGTGATCCCGTTCCGCACGTTCGGGCCAAAAATCCTCAACCAGCCGGCGCCGTTGTTCACCGGCGATCACTACTGGGGAAAACTTGGCTGGGAGCGCGGAGAAGACACGCTGACTATTCAGCAGCGCCAGCCGCTGCCATTTCATCTTCTCGCCATTGTCATCGTATTTACCAGCAACGGGGGCTAATGATGATTCGTAACGCCACAGCCGGGGATATCCCGGCGCTTATCGAGTTGGGGACCCGGATGTATCTCGAGTCCCGTTACTCGCTAAATTCGCCGTTTGACGCGGATAAATGTGCAGAACTGGCGCAGAGCCTGATTTATTCGCCGTCTGGTTGTGTGCTGGTCGCTGAAAAAGACGGGCATGTGATCGGCTGGCTTGGCGGCGGTATCGCAGAGCAATTTTTCTCCCGCCAGTTGATGGCTTTTGAATACGGCTTATTTGTCGCGCCAGAACATCGAGGCGGCAGCGCCGGGCCGCGACTGGCACGCGCCTTTATCGACTGGTCAAAAGAGCACGGCGCCGCCGTTATCAACATGGGGATCACCACTGGGGTGCACGCAGAACGCACCGGCCAGTTGTATTCGCGTCTCGGCCTGCAGCAAACAGGCCTGCTTTATTCGATGGAGGTTTAACGATGTGCACTGGCGTAGAAATCGCTGTAATAGCGTCCTCAGTGCTGGCCGCTGGCGGCGCAGCGTATAGCGGGCAGCAGCAGAAAAAAATGGCGAACTATCAGGCTGCACAGGCGGAAGCTGACGCCGAGGCGAGTCAGAAAGCCGCACGGGTGGAAGCCGACCGCATCCGTAAAGCAGGGCGTAAACAGGCTGCAGCGGCTAACGCTTCGCTGGCGGCGTCAGGTGTGGAAACCGGCGAAGGCACTGCACTGCGCATTACTTCTGGCATTACCGAAGACGCAGAGCAGGACGCTTACCAGACGATCCTTAATGGCGTGAATTCGTCTAACCGTCTGCAGGCGCAGGCACAGGCCGATCGTATCAGTGGCAGGAATGCGGCGACGGCTGGAAATATCAGCGCCGGCAGTTCGCTATTAAGCGCCGGCGGGACGGCGTACAGCGGCTGGCAAAAGGCTAAAACTGGCAAATACGGATTATATGCGGAGTAATAAACGTGAGAATTCCAACGGGTAATTTTGGCAATGTAACGCCGCAGGTACAACCTACGCGCGTCGCAGTCAGCAATGTGGGCGCTGTGGGTAACGCAGTATCTGGTTTTGGCGCTGCTGCTGGGCAGGTAGCAGAGCAGGTGCAGCGTGATCAGGATAAAGCCGACGTCGCGGCCACGCAGGCTATTCTGACCGATCTGGAAGCTAAATCTAATGACCGCTGGGAAAACCCGGAGACGGGCGCCACGGTTACGCGTCAGGGCTTTAAATCGTCAGGTGTGGTCATCGATATGGATAAGGCCGACGCTGGCGATTACGAGGAAGCGCGCAAGCGCGTGCCGCCCAGCCAGTTAAACTATTTTGATGCGCAGTGGAAAGCGGGGCAGGTACGCCGGACAAGCACCTATAGCGGTTTCGAACGGGCGCAGACTGAGGAAGCCCAGCGCCAGCAGCTTAACGCGACGGTGACCTCTTCAGTTGAACAGGAGGCCAGCGCCTACGATAACCCGATGCAGGCGGGGCTGATACGCAGCGCCCGTAAACACTCGATCGAGATGTATGGCCAGGCTCGCGGCTGGTCGCAGGAACGCATCGACGGTGCGGTCTCCGAAGCGAATCAAAAAGCGCTGGAGCAGCGCGCGCAGAACTACGCAGTAACCAATCCCACCGGCTGGCTTAATGGCGATTTTACGCTGGTCAACAGCAGCACCGGCGAACTTGATATGCGCGCCGTTGGCCTGGTGGAATCTGGCGGCAAGCACCGCAATGCAGATGGTAGCCTTGTTACATCCCCCGCGGGCGCGCAGGGTGAATTTCAGTTGATGCCGGACACCGGGAAAGAACTGGCGGCTAAACGTGGAGTAGAGTACAACCCGGACGACTCTGTGCAGCATGCGCAGCTGGCGCGCGATTATGCCGGGCAGCTCAGTAAAAAATATCAGTCTGAAACGCTGGCCGGTGCTGCATATAACTGGGGTATGGGTAACGTCGATAAGCTGATCGCTAAAGTTGGCGATCCGCGCAAAGGCGAAATCTCAATGGCGGATTTCGTTAAGCAGCTGCCAGCCGAAACGCGTGGTTGGCTTTCCCGTTACAACAAAAATAAAACTGGCCTCGACCCGGTAGCGGTAAACAAAATCGACAATATCGCCGAATCGCAGATCCGAGAACAGCGAGCGGCGCTGCGCCAGCAGATGGAGCCCATCGTTAATAATACATTTTCTCAGCTGTACAATGGTGATGTTCCCGAAGCGATGCCTAATGCCGAAACCATCATGTTCATGTACGGCGAGAAAGGGCAGCAGGTAGTAAAGCAACTGGATATCGCGATCGATACCGCCAGAACCTTCCAGGCTATCCAGTACGTCACCCCGGCAGAGCAGCAGGCCGAACTGGCGAAAGTGAAGCCGCAGGCAAACGACCCGGATTACGCATTGAAACTCGATGCGTACGGCAAACTTAGTGCGCTGGTTCAGAAGAGCAACGCCAATATTCAGGCGCAGCGTGATGCTACCCGCTTTAACGACGCGCTGATCTCCGGCGAGAAACTCGACCCGAGCAACAAATCCATGCAGAAGGCGGCGGACAATACGCCATCGGCGCTTAACTTCCGCATTAACGACGCCACCACTCACGACGCCATCGTGCAGCAGGTTAACCAGACGGGCATTATCCCATCACAAGTTACATCGCAGCTGAATGCTATTTCTCGCTCTGATAGCCCAGACGTGGTGAAGCAGGGGGCTAATTTGTTCGATTCCCTGTACAGGGCGGATCCTGCATCTATTAGCGACATGCCAAAGGATATGCAAAGTTTTTACCTGACAGTTAAACAGTTATCCGATGCTGGAATGGCACCCGATGCGGCTGTAAAACAAGCACAGAACGTGACCTACAACCAGACCGACGCACTGAAATCTCAATTGTCTTCTACACAGAGCACGAAGGAGTACAAAAAAGAGCGTGCCAGCGCGATGGATTCTGCAGTCAGCAGCATGAAACCATGGTACAGCTTTGGCGGTCCCGCTGCGGATGACCAGAATCCTAATGCTGTAAAATTCCGTAATGACTACCAGTCATTGTATGACATCAATTATCGCAATTCGGGTGGTAACGCCGAATTAGCTAAAAAAATGACCAACGTACAGATATCCCGAACATGGAGTATTAGCGATGTAAATGGCAGCGCCCAGTTTATGAAATATGCACCTGAAGCACTTTATAATTATGGCCCGGCAGGGTGGCAGGCTGCACAGTGGAAAGAAGAAAAAGAAGAACTAATGTATGGGGAACGCAGTAAAGAAATATTAACGAGCCCAACAGAGCTTGGAATAACTTCCGGGGCTGCGCCCGTAATAACCACCAATACACCTGAATCTCGTATTGGTGGAGAGTTAGAGATTACGCCTGATTTGGATACCCCTCGCGACCGCAAATATTCAGTTGTTGTTCGCATGAAAGATAAAGATGGAATCGAGAGCGTACAGCCTTATTACGATAAATTTGGTCGTCCCATGCGCTGGAAACCTGACATTGAAAAATGGGGGCCATATCAAAAAATGCAGCAGGAGAGGGAGAAACAAGGCGAAGAGGAAATATTACGTGGTAAAGATATTCGGGGCTTTAAGGAAAAACATCGTGCTCTCGATGAACAGTATCAGCGCTTACATGATGAGCGTATGAACAGGGTCAAAAACTACTTTTCATGGAGTAATGAATAATGCCTTTCTACCCACAATCTGACGAACCGCTAAGCGTAATGGATAATGCTCTTCAGGAGCCAACTGGTTTTGATGTATCTCTGCCTAAAGGAACTAACCCGGAACCGCTGCAACAGCAACCGTCTGTATGGGATGCCGCTTTTCGTCAGAATAACCTGCTGGCCGGAATGTTCCGCCCGGCTAAACAATTCGAACCGGCGGACGGTTATAACCCTTATTCTGATAAAAACGAACTAAAGGGGTACGAACAATGGGGATCCGCCTTTGCGGATTCAAAATCCCCAGAGGAAACCGCCTGGATTAAAAACCAGATAGACGATGAAAACGAAGACCGCCGGGTGCTGTCTGAAACAGGCGCTGAAGGAACTTTGGCTAGTATCGCCGCCGGAATTATCGACCCTGTCACGGTCGCATCGATGTTTATTCCTGGTGCGCAGGGAAGCTTGGCTGCGCGTATTGGTTCTCAGGTTGCTATTGGCGCTGCCGGTACCGCACTTAGCGAGGTTGCGCTCAATAACGAGCAGTACACCAGAACAGCCAGGGAGAGCGCCGCACACATTACTGCCGGCGCACTTCTCAGCGGTGTATTTGCCACTGCTGGCGCGATGATCACCCCGTCGGTAAGAAATGCGGCCACCCGTGAAGTGGCGGAGGCGCTCGATAATATGAACGCCTCGCCAACGATTAACAACGCAGCTGATGCCCTGGCGGATACTTTACCGAATGGTGGCAGCGTCGGCGCCATGCGTATCCGCGAAGCTACGCTGGATGATCTCACACCGGTGTCTGGCGGCCCACTAGGCAAGCTGGCTAAAAAAGCCGGTAGCTATCTGACGCCGATCACCCGCCTGATGGAATCCCCATCAAAAGAAGCGCGCCGGACAGCGCTGGAACTTGCAGAGAATAACTTCACGCTGGAAGGCAACCTGCGCGGTATTGAAACGCCGGTTGCAGCTGAGACGCGCGTACGTGGCTGGCGCCGTGAAGAGGCGGCCGTCGTTACTGCGAATAAGCAGGCATACACCCAGTACAAAGCCGAAGGCGGCGATCTGGGTTATACGGCCTTCCGTGAACAGGTTGGCGAGGCGCTGCGCAACGGTGACGTGCACGTTAATGCGAAAGTGCAGGAAGCGGCACAGGCAATGCGTACGGTCATCAATCGTGTGAAGACGGCACAGCAGGAACTGGGTTTACTTCCGCCGGATGCCGAACTGAAAGCGATGGGACAGACCAGCTATTTCCCACGCGTGTACAAGGTAGGGAAAATCGTTAGCGAGCGCGATAAATTCCGCAACATGCTGGTTGACTGGTGGTCACGCGGTGAAAAAACCATGTCCCGCGAAGATGCCGAAATTGCCGCAGATACCACTATCAACCGTATTGTCGGGGCCAAAATTCCGCAGGAGTTCGCCAACGTCTTTATGGTGAAAGCGCCGGGTAGCACAAAATCGCGTACGTTGAGCGTTCCCGATCGCCTGATGAAAGATTATCTGGAGAGCGATGCTAACTACGTCCTGCAGCGTCATATTCGTGAAGCCTCAGCAGAAATCGAATTAACCCGCACCTTTGGCAATAAGTCGCTGGATTCGCAGCTCGCCGCCATCCAGGACGAATACGACGCGCTGATGCGTTTACGCCCGGCAGAACAGGAAAAGCTGGCGAAGGCGCGCGAAGCCGACCTGCGCGATATTCTGGCGCTCCGCGATCGCCTCGTTGGTACCTACGGTATGCCGGATGACCCATCATCATTTTTCGTCCGCGCCGGTGCTTTCCTGCGTAGCGCCAACTTTGTAACAAAACTCGGTGGCATGACGGTATCCGCTATCCCGGATCTGGCGCGCGGCATGATGGTTAACGGCTTCAGCAATACCATGCGTGGATATGGCGCACTGATTACCCGCTCGCCGGCTTACCTCGCCAGCCGGGCGGATCAGAAGAAAATGGCCGTTGGACTTGAAACCATACTGCATACCCGCGCGCGTACGATGGGGGATCTGGTCGATAGCTCTTCACGTACGACAGCTGCAGAAGCTGGCATGGAACGTATTACCGATGTGTTCGGCAAGTTGACCATGATGGGCCACTTTGACGATATGAACAAATCGGTGAATGGCATGATCACGTCCGACGGTATTCTGTCCGGCGCGTTCCCTGCGAAGCGCCTGGCAAAACTCGGCATCAATGAGAAGATGGCCGAACGCATCCAGCGAGAATTTCAGAAGCACGGCGAAGTTATTCAGGGTTGGCATATCGGCAATTTCGAAAAATGGGATGACCAGTACGCCGCCGGTTTGCTGCAATCCGCGGTACTGAAAGACGTAAACAATACAGTTATCACGCCGGGGATCGGTGATACGCCGCTGTGGGCTAGTACCCCGCTGGGGAAAACCGTATTCCAGTTTAAGTCTTTTGCTACGGCATCCTATAATCGCGCAACGCTCGGCGGCCTGCAGGAAGGTACCGCGCAGTTCTATTACGGCACCGCCTTCCAGATTGGCCTGGGCTCTTTGACCTATGCGCTTAAGCAGGCGGCTAATGGCCGGGAAGTTGATTTGACCCCGCAGAAGATGGTTCTCGAGGGCATCGACCGTTCTGGTATCCTCGGTCCACTGATGGAATATAACAACATGGCTGAAAAGGCATCCGGCGGGATGGTAGGGCTAGGGCCATTGCTCGGCACCGGTACGCAGTCCCGTTACGCCAGCCGCGGCTTTATCGGTTCTGCTCTGGGGCCAACCTTTGGCCTGCTGGATACCGTTACAGATGTAACCGCCGGCGTGCTGAATGGCGACGCCGGCGACCGTGTGCTGCATAACGTGCGTACGCTGTTACCCGGTAATAATCTGTTCTGGATTGCGCCGCTGATTAACCAGGTCGATCCCGGTATGCGTTAATCGCAATCAGATTTATTTACCGTGAATGTAAATAACGGGGTGTCTACTGCCGAGTAAAAGTAATAGTGCAGTTTTACACCCCGCTGTTTGAAGGCATCAAAGTACCAATTGCCATACCCGAATGGTGCACAATATTTGTTCACAATTTGCTGTTTAGTTAATGAGATTGATTGTTTGTCAGGGATGTTAGCTTGAGTAACGGGTTTTCTGGTGTCGGTAGCACCTATGACTACCAGGAGAGAAACATTTTTTTCACCAACATCTAAAGCTTTTAAGCGCACGCTTCTATTGACCATTTCATAATTAGCCACGCCAACAATTTCTGGTTTGAGTGATTTTGCCATTTCCCCATCTGGAGGAAAGTCATATTTAACTTCTTTGGCGCAAACGGTAGAAGTTACGATAAACAGTATTAAGGGGAATAAAGTTTTCACAGGGAGCCTCTGAATGAAAATGATTATATTAATGTCGGCTAGTTTTATACGTACATCGCTGCATATGCAATAGTCAGGATTCCGACCTCTAGCCCGGCACATTATAGCCCTATGGATAACCACGGGGCTTTTTTATGCATTCAGATTACAAAACCCGCCTGACCGCTCTTAGCGATAAGCTCACCGATGTAGTTCTTGAAGAAGCCGATCCGGATAACTGGCCGGGGGCAGGGAAGGAAGTCACAAAGCACACCAAACAGGAACGCGGCGATCGGTACTGGCATAAGAAGAATGCGGCCGCATCGCTAACCCTGCTGGTAAAAGTCCATTCGCTGATTGGCATGCATACGCGCGGGGGAACGCCTAAACCCGGCGAGGATCCGGACGATGAAGCATTCCGCCTGGGCCAACAGGTATCTGCCGCTGAACGTGCAGCACAGGAAGTTATCGAACGCATACAACAGCGGAAAAAATGATTTCATTCGTCGCCTTTTTCATCATATGGGCGGAGCGGATGGGGTGGGAGGTTCCCGACTGCCATTATCGAGCCTGCCACTGGCTGGAACACCGCGGGGATCTCGCGGTGCTTCGCTGTTTCCGTGGCTTCGGAAAATCCACCATTCTGGCGGTGTATAACGCATGGCGATATTACCAGAACCGCCAGTACCGCATTCTTCACCAGTCTGAAGCTGACGGCACCGCGTACAAAACCAGCCGCGATACGCAGAACGTTTTACGCAATCATCCGCTGACCAAAGGTATGCTACCCGACGGACAGGGAACCGTTGAGCAATGGTGGGTTAACGGCTCGCTGGATATGCGTAACGGCAGCATGTACGCAAAGGGGATCCTCTCTAACGTCACCTCGGCCCGTGCCGATGAATGTCAGAACGATGACGTAGAAGTGCCCCGGAATATCCAGACGCCGGAGGCGCGGGAAAAGCTGCGTTATCGTCTGGGTGAACAGACACACATTCTTGTCCCCGGCGGGCGAAAGCTGTTTATCGGCACGCCGCATACCCACGATAGCCTTTACGATGAGGTTGAATCTATGGGCGCCGACTGTCTGACCATCAAACTATTCGGCAAAGAATTTCGCATCGAGGAAAAACAGGCTACCGCTAGCCGTTACTCGTTACCGTTCCGGCCTGAATATGTTTTCGTCGGTATTCACATTGGCGCGCGACTGCTCGTTGAAGGTGTTGATTATCGTCTTAACGATGATGGTATCGAGTTTGCCGAGGCTCCCGGTACCACGGTTGACTGTTACGCCGATTGTGAATGGCCGGAAAGATTCACTCCGGAGGAAATGACAAAGCGCCGCCGCGAGACTCGCACAATTAACGAATGGGACAGTCAGTACCAGCTGCACAGTAAACCGGTTGGCGAGGTTCGTCTTGATCCTGACCGTATCCGAGAATACAACGTTCAGCCTGAAATCCGATACGCGAACCGCTCCTGTTCGATGTGGCTTGGCCAGACGCAAATTGTTGGTGCTGTCGCCTGGTGGGATGTGGCCACCGGCAAAGTTAAGGCCGACGCCTCGGCGTTCTCTCTGATTTTCACCGACGCGCGCGGGCATCTGTACTGGCATGTTTGCCAGGGGCTTACGGGCGAACTGGCAGAATTTGACGACAACGACAAAATCACCGGCGGTCAGGTGATGCAGATTAAAGAGCTGGTGTTGAAGTATCAGATCCCCCTGATTTGCGTCGAGGTGAACGGCCCGGGCAGCTTCGCCGGCAAATTGCTGATTCAGGCGTTGAAGGGTACAGGTTGCGGCGTCCGGGAAGAATTCAGCGTGACCAATAAACAGAAACGCATCCTCGATGCCTTCGAAGCGCCGCTGTCGTCGCGGTTCCTTTGGGCGCACACCGACGTGCTCGACGGCCCAATGTACGACCAGATGCGAGACTTTAACCCGGCGCTGACTAATCAGCCCGATGACTTTATCGACTCCGGCTCCGGTGCTATCAGCTCAACTCCGGTACGTATAGGTAAATTGGTCGGGATTCCGACCGCACAGGCGCGGGAACATTGGCAACCAAACGATGGCGATCACATGGTCGCCGTAGATTATTAGCCGCCGGAGTTCCCCATATGTCGGTACCGAACCAGATACCCTATAACATCTATACGGCTAACGGCCTGACAACCGTTTTTACGTACCAGTTCTATATCATTAGTGCCAGCGATCTGCAGGTAAGCATAAACGGAAATATTGTTACCAGTGGGTATTCCGTCGCGGGGGTTGGAAATAAAGATGGTGGTGATATCTCCTTTCTGACGCCGCCGGCGAATGGCGCTGTCGTTATGTTACAGCGTGTTGTTCCGACGTTCCGGTTAACGGATTATCAGGATAACGGGGACTTACTGGCGGATACTATTAATAAGGACTTTGACCGTATCTGGATGGCTATCCAACGGGCATTCCTCGAACTCGGACTGGCAATAACTCGCCCGCTGTCCGGTGGGCCGTTTAATGCTCAGGGATACAGAATTAGCAATTTACTGGACCCTGTTGATAATCAGGACGCCGCTACAAAAAAATACGTTATCCAAACTGAACAGGTAAACTTTTCCCGTACGTTACGCGTTCCTGAAAATCAGGTAGGCATGCTTTATCCGGTGGCTCCGCGTTCAAATATGCTTCTGGGATTTAATGACCAGGGAAACCCGGTACCGATCGCCGGACAGACTCAAACTGCAGATCTGGCTATTAAGCTGGCTTCGAAGGACGGTGCTGGCTTAGTTGCTACTGAAACAGGAAGAACGGTAGAGGCATCTATTCGTGCTGCGTCTGGCTCATCACAGGCTCTGTTTCCAAAGTTTATTAATAAATTAACAGCTTATCGGCATGGCGTTACCGGCTATCAGGATTTGTTCAGAGCTTACGGTTTCGGTAGTTCAGTGCAAGTGGGTGCAACACTTCCAGATCCTGCAACGCAAGCCCCTATCGCTAAGTTTTTCGAATACTTAAATAAAACTCTTAACAAACAAGGAATTTATCCTCTTACTTTCGAAAACAGGGGGGCTAATGGTTCGTCGATAAATAACTTCATTGTAAATCAGTGGTCTGGCGTCGTCGCAGAAGGTGTATATCCTGATATCGCGCTCTTTGTCTATGGTATGAATGATTTCCCAACGGCAAACTATAATGCCGGGCAAACGTTCAATGAAAATGGATTTAAGCAGCGTCTTAGAGCCGCGATTAATTTAGTCAGGGAGGCTGGCGGTGATGTTGTTTTGACAACCACACCGCATCCAAATATAGCTGAGTACAGCTGGAGCATGCCGCCGTCTGTTAATCAGGTGTGGCCATCATTTTCTCCACTTCCTGTTTCCGATGAGGACATTATCCCTTCAGCGGCAGAGTCAAACGTCACGTTTGAATGGAATGGTGTAAACATACAGGCAGGTGTTCGCTTCCTGCGTGGAAACGATGCCATCAGGCAAATCGCGGTAGAAATGGGCTGTGTGCTGATTGATGTTGAAAAATACTGGTTTGATGCTGTAGCTAAATATGGCGAAACGGCATTATTCAATCGGACGCCGGAAATACAGACTGTTCACCCCAATTTGTTTGGGCATCAGCAATCGTACTGGCTTGCCTTTGAAGATTTTTTCAGGAACCTCGACAGAAATGGCTGGATACCCGCCGTAGCAAATCATTATGCGATGTTTGATGTGGGGGGATCTGGTTTATATCCTAACCCCCGAACAGCAGATATAGATCTGCAAAGTAATGGTATACGGGCGAATGCATACATCCACCGCGATCAGTTTGCTCGACCTCTCCAGTCAATCAGTCATACAGGAGTGCGGACTCAGACCTGGTATACATCTCAAAATCCCACAACGGGGTCGCCAGGGTACAGTATCAGCTGGATAGATTACGGAACCCGTTTTCAGGGGCTGGTAAATACAGGGGAAGTGAAATCCATCACAATTCCAAACCGAACTACTCAGCGTATTTTTATTGACGCATGGTCGTCAGCACAATTCACCTGGGCTGAATGTTTAGAGCTACTCGTTGCTAACCGTGAGGGTACCATTTCAATATCGATCACAGGTGAACTCGATACCACTCCACCGGCGGGGGGCGGAACGTCAGGCGGACGGCGCTTATTCTCTATTTCAGCGGGGAGTGGTGTATTAAACATAACTGCTAATGTTGACCTCTCTACGCTAAAAGTTCGAGTCGGTGGTTTCAACGCTTAAATATTTAGTCAGGATTCCGACCTGGTTAACGCCTTACCCTCGCTTCACTACACAGTGAACCCCCGAGGGGTAAGGCATGCGAATGAAGAATCTACCGGATGTGGCGGCGGGAACGTCGTACATCACATCCACAGTAAGCGGCAGCTTCTGGCTGCTGCAACTTCTCGACAAGGTAAGCCCCAGCCAGTGGGCGGCTATAGGCGTTCTGGCAAGTATTGTTTTCGGGTTGCTTACCTACCTCACTAATCTGTATTTCAAAATTAAAGACGACCGGCGGAAGGCACAGGACTATGAGCAACAAAGCTAAGTTCAGCGCCGCAATGTTGGCGCTTCTGGCCGCCGGTGCATCTGCGCCGGTGCTGTTCGATCAGTTTATCAGCGAAAAAGAAGGTAACGCGCTGGTGGCCGTTGTTGACCCCGGCGGTGTGTGGTCGTTGTGCCACGGAGTAACCGTTATAGATGGCAAGCGTGTCATTAAGGGTCAAAGAGCAACCGAGGCTCAGTGCAAGAAAGTTAACGCCATCGAGCGCGATAAGGCGCTGGCATGGGTTGAAAAGAATGTGCACGTTCCGCTGACGCCGCCGCAGAAGGTCGGGATCGCCAGCTTCTGCCCCTACAACATCGGTCCGGGTAAATGCTTCCCCTCGACGTTCTACCGCAAACTCAATGCCGGCGACCGCAAAGGGGCGTGCGCGGAGATCCGGCGCTGGGTTTTCGATGGTGGACGGGATTGCCGACTGACCAAAGGACAGAAAAACGGCTGTTACGGGCAGGTTGACCGCCGGGAGCAGGAAAGTGCGCTAACGTGCTGGGGGCTGTACGAGTGAACGGCAAAACCAAAATGATGATCGTTGGGGGAGTGCTGGCGGTGGCCGCTGGTATTTTCTGGGCGGGGTATCTGAAAGGCTGGTACGCGCATTCTGAGCAAGTGAACAGCCAGGCTAAAGCCAGACTGCCAAAACAGGAAAAAGCGGTAGCAGAAGGCGAGCAGAAGGCGGCGACGGCGAATGCTGAAGCCAAAGTGATTTACCGTACTGTTTATCGTGATGTGGTGAAATATGTCAATGACCCGAATCGTACTGTGTGCAAGTTTGATAGTGATGCTGTGCAGTTGCGCCAACGAGCAATCGACGCGGCCAACGCCATCCCCGGATTTGATGAACCGGCCGTGCCGGCTAAATGACGCCGGCGCTGACAGTGACGCTGATCTGCTGGCAGATACCCAATCAGCGGAATGCGTGCGGGAGCTGCGTACCAATATTTACCGCTGGCAATCGTGGTATAAGGCTACGGAATAAACAAAAAGTGAAAGAATAAGCTCTATTTAATATCTCTAACTATATGATATTTAAATACTGAAATTTAGATATTTATTCTTGTGTTTGTATATATGCATTTGATTATACTAGTTTTTTCTACGGTCTTGAAAACCGGCGACCCGAAAGGGTTCTAGAGTTCGAATCTCTACGCTTCCGCCAAATAAAACAAGGGGTTACCGAAAGGTAACCCCTTGTTGCTTTGTAGTGTTGGAATACTGTTGGAATATTCTGAGGTTCCAGCCCATAAAAAGACCCGCCGAAGCGGGTTTTTTTATACCTGTTTTACTGCAACGGGTGCCCATCTGAGAGATGAGCTTCATTTCGCTGATTCATTCCCTGTTTTAGGGCATCAGCAACAGAGTCGGTCACGACTTCCTCTGCTCCAATCGCATACCTCAGACGTAGAGCGCCGCCTTGCCGATAGATGAAAACAAATGCATCTTGCGAACCACAACGGCTTTTGCGGCTTCCATTGGCCTGATAAATAAGCTGTTAGGTTCGTGGCTGCCTGATTTCAGCTCTTCTTCCAGAGCAACAAAGAATGCTTTTTTCATGTCGCTGGAAATATTGATTTTTCCGACCCCGTGCTGGATAGACTCGGCGACTTCTTCATCCTTATTTCCCGATCCGCCATGAAGAACCAGCGGGATGGTTAACCGCTGTTTAATGGATTTCAGCCTTTCGATATCCAGTTTTGGCTGCATTCCTGCAGGATATAAGCCATGCGATGTACCAATCGCGACCGCCAGCGTATCGACCCCGGTCTCGTTGACAAATTGCTCAGCCTGCTGCGGATCGGTATACAGTATTTCGCCATGCCCGTCTTCGCCGCTGCCTTGTGCCACGCCGATGGTACCCAGTTCAGCTTCAACGGAAACACCTGCAGCATGAGCGACTTCCGTCACGCGGCGTGTGATAGCGATATTGTCTTCCAGCGGGTGCGCTGAAGCATCAATCATCACTGAGGTATAGCCGGTGCGAATCGCCCGCATAACCTGCTCCAGAGTCTGCCCATGATCCAGGTGAATGACGACCGGTACCGTTGCTTTGATAGCCAGTTCACGAAGATAGAAAATAAAATCATCGCCGGTGAAATCATGTTCATCAGGATGAATTTCAAGAATAACCGGCGAACGCAGCTTTTCTGCAACCTCAATAACCGCTCTGGCGAATTCGGCAGAAGCAATATTAAAAGCGCCAATACCAAATTTATGTTGCTGAGCTACAGATAATAACTCTTTCATATTCATAAGCATGACTACATCTCCTGTACAGTTTCAGGGCTGTCTTTTTTAATAAAACGCAGAATAATCGCGGTGAGTAACGCGCCGGCGGCGATGGCGACGATATATCCCACAACGTGGGTGATCACATTGGGAATAAACATGACGAATATGCCGCCGTGTGGGGCTCTGGAGGCACATCCCAGAGCCATGGAGAGCGCGCCTGCCAGCCCGGAGCCGGCGACGATAGCGGGAATAACGCGTAGCGGATCGGCTACGGCATAAGGGATAGCGCCTTCAGTGATAAACGACAGGCCGAGAACATAGGTGACTTTGCCGGTGTCCCTCTCCTGACGGGAGAATTTCCGCCCGAACAGCGTGGTGGCGAGCGCAATACCCAACGGCGGTACCATTCCTGCCGCCATACAGGCCGCGATAGGTTCGTAGATCCCTGTCGACATCAAGCCAATTGCAAACATGCAGACAGTCTTGTTAAGGGGACCGCCCATATCAAACGCCACCATCATGCCTATCAAAAGGCCCATAATTGCTGCGTGGGTATTGCCCAGGTTTTCGAGGAACGCTGTCAGCGAGTCGAGAAGAAACTTGATCGGTTCGCCAATCACCAGCACCATTAACGCCCCGGTAATAAAAACGCTCAGCAATGGCACGATTAAAATAGGCTTCAGGCCCGCTATCGATTTGGGAAGGTTGATATATTTGACGATGAGCAGCGTGGCGTATCCGGCCAGAAAACCCGCCAGCAAAGCCCCCAGAAAACCTGACCCTGTCTGAATGGCCATCATGCCGCCGACCGCGCCCGACACTATCCCCATATTGCCGCTAATCGATTTACTGATTCCGAGCGAGAGAACGGGTAGCATCAGCGCAAAGGCCGCGCCACCGCCAATGTCAGAGAGCATTTTCGCCAGCGGGTTAAAATTTTCATCTCCCGGCGTTGCCGCGGTAATACCAAATGAGAAGCTCAGCGCGATTAAAATACCGCCGGCAACGACGAACGGGATCATCAGGTTAACGCCGGTGATAAGATGAATATAAATTTGAGACACCAGTGATTTATCTTTATCTTTTTTCGGCGATTCCTGAGCATCGTCTGCCGCCAGGTGTCGTTGTGGCTGTAATTTACCGGTGACAATCTCGTCCAGTAATCCTGCTGCATCCTTTGCGGCGCGAGTCACCGAGACGCGGATTATATTTTTGTTATGGAAACGAGAGAGATCGATGACCTTATCCGCGGCGATTAAAACAATATCTGCTTGTTGAATATCCTCCTCGGTAAAAATATATTCACTGTCTACGGCACCATGCGTTTCAACGAGTAAAGGGATGCCTTTTTTAAGGGCGTTCTTTTTAAGATTGGCTTCTGCAAGGTAAGTATGTGCAACGCCTGTTGGACAGGCGGTAATGGCAATTATTTTCATATTATTCTCCTTGTGAGGATACTACTCTCCGGTATTGTTAATAATTAAGCGGTAGAGTTCCTCTGGCGAACTGGCATTAATTAGCTTTTCAACAACCTCATCGTCACCCAGGGCGATAGATATACGAGCGAGAACTTTTATATGTCCCGCTCCGCTGTCGGCTTCTTTTACCGCAAAAAGAATAACCAGCTTAACATCTGAACTATCCATGGTTTCCCAGTCGACATTATCCTTCAGTTTTGCGACGGCTATCCTTGTTTCATTGACCCAACAGGATTTGCCATGAGGAATGGCTATTTGGTTTTCAAAACCAGTCGATCCCAGGGCTTCACGAGCCAGGACATCTTTAATAAAACCTTGTTTATTATCAATGACGCCTTCATCGCACAGCGCCTGAGTCAACTGCTCGATGACGTCGATTTTACTTTTTGCCTGCATCTCAGTAATAACGCAGGCCTTACTTAACAGATCGCTGATTACTATTTTATTTAACATATTCACTCTCCTGAGTCTGGCGTTTGCTGAATAAGGCTTCGGTCACCCGAATGATGTCTTTCGCAGAAAATAGTGCGGAAACATAGGCAACAGGGATCATCATTTCCTCTATTCGGATGGTGGATATGATTAGGTCGCACTTTTTTTCAGCTAACGTCTCCTTTAATCGACTGCCGGGAACAATGTCGATAATCTCCCAGTCGGGGAAGGCTTTGGTAATCCGGCTGTACAGGAGCTGAGATGTACCGACTCCGCTTGAACAGACAAGGATGATTTTCTTATTTTCTTTAATCTTTTCGATTGCCGCCTGGATGTATACCGTTAAATAGGCGACTTCATCCTCAGAGGGGGGATCGTGTTTACTGTAATTATTGATTTGCATAGTTGCGTTTCTGACCGCTAAAAATACCGGAGAGAGTTCTTTTTTAATCTCATCCAGCAAAGGGTTATGAATAATGATGCGGAAAGCCAGACGGTTCAACATCGGCTTAATATGCATAACCAGAGCGTTCAAGAGCGGCTGATCGGAGATTAAATCACATTTAAGCAGCTGCGAAAGTAGACTGGTTAACTTAATGGCATAATGTAACGCTTCCTGGTCCTGCACTCCTCTGTCAGGATGGACGGCATGAACGGGATGCTTGCCGGATGAAACAAGATATTGATAAATATAATTAATCTCGATTTGCGGGAACCTGAGCGTATATTTCTGCTCAAGCCATGCGATAGCTTTTTCAGCAATCTGCCATTCCTTGTTGTCATGCACTGGCGCAGCTTCATCAGCCGGGCAAACGATTCTCTTCTCCAGACGTCTGATGGTGACCAGTAAATGTGAAAACAGATTGGTATAGTAGGGCTCGCTAATGGCGCAGGTTAATTCATCCTCGATAAATGCAATCAAATTGATACAGTTGGCCACGTTGTCTTTACCAAATTCTTTGATAAGCTGTACGCGAGAGAACCTATCGATTCTGCTATCGGTCATGTGATAGTTACATAAAACGCTATGAGTAATGATCTCCTTAAGCGCCATGCGGATGTCATAGTCATTACCGTCAATAAACGTACCGGTATGGTTCTTTATCATTCTAAGGGAGAAACACTCTAGCCATTTTTCAACTTTAATTAGGTCTTCCACAATGGAAGAGCGACTGATGAAGTATTTCTCAGCTAAAAAGCTGATAGATAATGGCGTGGGAGAATGCGTCAGCAAATCGGTCGCAATGCCCACCAGCCGCTTGTTTTTAAGTATGTTTACAACCTGCGCATCCCCGGAGATAAGGGGGAGGGGAACAACGTCGTTCGCCTCAAGCTTCAGGCCCAGACCGGGTTTACTGAGTACAGAATGACCTTTATCAGTGAAATAAAGGTTAATAGCTTCAACATCTCGTCTGAGCGTACTGACTGAAATATTGAGTATTTTTGCCGCCCGGGAGGTGGCCAGCCAGCCACTTTCCTGCGTTAAATGATTGATTAATGATATTTGTCTTTTACTGAGCACTTTCATTATCCGCTCCTACAAAGATAAGTTGGCGCCTTAATGACGTTAGTTATAGCGGCTGGCATGACAAAGGGAAATACCAGGAGATGAACATATGTAAACCATCATAATGAACAGCAGGCAACAAGGCAGATACATCATTATACGTGGAGATATGTAAGAAATTGTCCCTGATGGAAAAGAATATAATATCTGAATAACACGCTGTGGGGATGATATGATTAGAATGTTCTATTTGTTAATTCTTTATGTTGATTTTTTACAAAAAGAGCGCAAACCTCAATGAAGCTAAAACTAAAGCTATTATTAACATTGATAAAGTGATCCAGGGGGGATTTTGCGGTTTTAAATAAAACGACAGCGATCGCTACAGAAAATATCACCACCACGGTACTATGAATCTCAGTTAAATCTAAAGCATAAAAGGAAGGGGAATGGCAACAATAAAGGATGTTGCACAGCTTGCGGGGGTGTCAACCGCGACGGTTTCGCGCGTTATTAATCAAACTACCTGGGTTGAACCGGTAACGCGTGAGCGTGTTGAAAAAGCGATGCGTGAACTGAATTATCATCGCAATGCCGCGGCGCTGGCGCTGGCGAAACGCAGCGGCGATATGCTCGGGTTATTGACCGGCAACCTTGCCGATCCCTTTTTCGCTCGCCTCGCACGCGGCGTCGAGGAGGTCTCACGGCAGGAACAATTCCGCTTGATGGTATGCAGCGGCGGACATGATGAAGGGATGGAAAAAGCCGGGCTGGATTTTCTAATCAACCAGGGCTGTGAGGCGATCGTGGTCCATGCGAGCAGATTGGCGGAAAAGGAGTTGCTACGTTATGCCGCCCATTTCCCCGCGATGGTGGTGGTAAATCGCTATATTGCCGGGATGGCCAATCGCTGCGTCTGGCTGGAGAACTGCGAGGCCTCAAAAAAGGCAACGCTGCATTTACTTGAGCAGGGGCACCGCTGTATTGCCTGCGTGACGAGCGACTTACCGATAATCGATCGTCGCGAGCGGCTGGAAGGCTATCGCCAGGCGTTAGCGGAATACGGCATTACCCCGGACAGGAGCTGGGTGATAAGCGTTCCTTTTAACGAAGAAGGCGGCGAACGCGCGGCGCATCAGCTTCTTAACTGCGGGATCCCTTTTACCGCGGCGGTAACCTTTAATGATGTGATGGCGGCCGGCATCATGCGTATCCTGCATCTGAAAGGCATTACGCTACCGCAGCAGCTTTCAATAGTCGGGTTCGATGATGTGGTTATGGCGCGTTATCTCTATCCGGCGCTGACAACAATGCATTACCCGGTTGAGCGAATGGCGCGTTGCGCTTCGCAGCTGGCGATCCAGCTCTTTAAAGGCGCCACCCAGCAGCCCTGCGTTAATAGCTTCGCTGCGGAGCTGGTGGTCCGCGATTCCGTTCTTCCTCCCGGGAGCGGTAGTTAAATCGTCAAGCCTCACAAGTGTGATCGGCTTCAAATTTAATAGTCTCATGTAATCGCTTACATGAAGGCGAACGGAGGATCACAGTCAGGCAAAAGGGGGGGCAGTTACCCTTGAACGACCTTACAGACTGGAGTTCTAGTTATGAATGCCTCTCAAAAGCAGAAAAAAACGCTCTCATTTGGCCTGGCCACCGTCCCTATTTTAGCCATGCTAATGCTGTTAATTATTGGCTACGGCATCATGGGGTTGCGAATCGAACCGCTACTGCTCTGTTCCGCTGCCGTAGCCGCCGTATTAGCCTTATGGCAGGGCTTTACGTGGGAAGAGATCATTAGTTCGGTCGTGGATAAACTGGCGAAAGCGATGCCAGTCATTATGATCCTCATCTGCGTTGGCGCTTTAATTGGCACCTGGATGTTCAGCGGCACCATTCCTTATATGGTGTATTGGGGGCTTAAATTAATCAGTCCTGAGTATATTCTTATTGCCGCATTCTTTTTGACCAGCGTCGTCTCGGTGTGTACCGGAACATCATGGGGATCGGCGGGAACGGTGGGGGTGGCGCTGATGGGGGTCGCGGCCGGGCTGGACGTCTCCCTGGCGGCTGCTGCCGGGGCGGTGGTATCCGGGGCTTACTTCGGCGATAAAATTTCACCGCTGTCTGACTCCACCAACTTCGCCGCTATTGTCGCCGATACCACGCTCTTCGAGCATATTCAGCACTTACTATGGACCACAATCCCCAGCTTTCTGCTTGCCGCGGCGGTATATCTTATCGCCGGTCACAGCAATATGCTGGGCGAGGTCGCGACGCCGCAGCGGGTCACCGATATTGTCAATGCGCTGGAGTCGCTGTACCGCTTTAATATCGTTTTGATTTTACCGCCCGTCATTGTTCTGTGGGGAGCGGTTCGCAAAAAACCGGTCATTCCTTTAATGCTGGGCGCCTGCGTGTTAGCCCTGATTCTCGGCGTCGTGATGCAGGGGCTTAGCCTTAAGCAGGGGTTGGATGCCTTTATTGACGGTTTCAACATCTCCATGTTCCCGGAGGGGAGCGAAGGCATCATTGCTGATGTGCCGCGACTGCTCAACCGTGGCGGTATGTTCTCTATGATGAGCACCATTCTGCTGGTGTTTTGCGCTTTCTCCTTTGCCGGCGCTTTAACCTTAACGGGGGCGCTCAACATTATTATCAACCGCCTATTGACGGTTATTCACAGCGTCGGTCAGCTCATCGCCGCCACCATTGGCACCACTATTCTGGTAACTGGCGCAACGAGCGATGGAAAACTGGCTCTTCTGGTACCCGCTGAATTATTCAAAGATGCCTACCGGCGTATGGGGCTGGATACCAAAAATCTTTCTCGAACCATCGAAGATGCGGGCACCGTTATTGAGCCTTTATTACCCTGGACCTCTGCCGGGGTCTATATGGCAACGACGCTGGGAGTGAGCACCCTGGATTTACTGCCCTGGGCGGTTCAGTGCTATGCCGCCATCTTCTTTGCCTTATTTTTCGGCTTTACCGGAATCGGTATCGCGAAAACCTCCCCAGCCGCAGAAAATGCAACGAATATGCTGGCCACAGAACAGGAAGGGAAGCCAGATGGACTTTAATAAAATAATTGATCGCCACCATACCGGATCGCTGAAATGGGATTTTATGACGCGCTATTTTGGCGAAGAAGCCACTGAACTGTTGCCGATGTGGGTTTCCGATTTTGACTTTAGCTGCCCGCCGGACGTTCAGAAAGCCTTAGTTCAGCGTATTGAACACGGTATTTTTGGTTACAGCGAACGACCGCAAACCTACTACGACGCATTAATCTCATGGTTCTTAATGCGGCATCAGCTGGCTATAAAACCAGAGTGGATATGCAGTATTGAAGGGGTGGTTCCCGGATTATCCCTCCTTGTGCAAATGCTGAGCCACCCCGGTGAAGGGGTGGTGGTTCAGGGACCCTATTATGGATCTTTTGCCAAAATTATTTCGCTCAACGGTAGACGCCTGCTGGATAATCCGCTGTATGAGGAGCCTGACCAGGGCTACAGAATGGATCTCGATCATCTGGAAAGGCTGTTTCGTACAGAGCGCCCGCCGCTAATGATCCTCTGTAATCCGCATAATCCAACCGGTCGGTGTTGGTCAGCTCTGGAACTGAGCGAGTTGCTCCGGCTGTGTGAAGAGTATGATGTTATTTTAATTTCCGATGAAATCTGGGCCGATTTACTGCTTCCAGGGGAAGCATTTACTTCGGTCTTGCATTTAGAGGAGCGCTGGCATTCGCGCGTGATATCCGCCACCTCCGCCAGTAAAACGTTTGGTTTATCTACCCTACGCATTGCGAACTTTCTCATACCGTCGCCGGCGCTGCGTGAACAATTTATGCGCCGTCTCGATGCTCATGGACTGGACGTCTTCAATGCGTTGTCCATTGAAGCGAGCACAGCTGCGTGGCAACACGGCGCTCCCTGGCTGGATGAGCTACTGCGCTATCTGGCAGAAAATCGACGGTGGTTTATTCAGCAGGTTGAGCAATATCTACCGTGGGCGCGCATCATCCCTGCTCAAGGGACGTACCTGCTATGGATAGACTGCAAACGGCTGGGACTGGACGATGAACAGCTGAAATGGCTCATGGTGGATGTTGCGGGTATTGCCCCTTCAATGGGAAACAGCTTTGGCGCAACCGGCAGCGGTTTTATTCGCCTTAATCTCGGGTGTCCGCGCGCGTACCTCGAAAAAGCGGTGGAGGGACTGAAACGCATTGCTTTTACAGCATAAATAACATTGCCTTCGGTGAGTCCGTCTAAGCGAAGTTCCTGTCGCCCGTTTTAATGCGCAGGTGCTGAGAGTCTGTCCTCCCCTGTCAGGGTTAAAACGGTGCATTCCTGCTTACGAATGCACCGTTTCCTTTTTTGCGATCGAACAAATCGCGATGCCAATTAAAATTAACAGCGTGCTCAGTAAGTGATAGAGGTGCGGCCGGGTATGTAAAAACAGAATACTCAATATCCCGCCAGATAGCGGAATAAGGTGAGTGTAAATTTCACCACGAGTCGCGCCAATGGCGGCGATGCCTTTGTTCCAGAACAAATAGGCCAGCCACGAGGGGAAGATAATCAGATACGCCAGGCCGGTGAGGAAAGAGATATCGTGGTACGCGGCGAACGAGGTGGCGGGGTGTCGCCATAGCCAGAAAATGACCACCGGAAGCAGAATCAGGGAGCCGATAAGTGAACTGACGGCGACGAAAGCGTTGGCGGGAATACGCCGATCTTTATTACGCAGCAGAGAGCAATAAACCGCCCAGCTTAGCGCAGACCCCATGGCCCACAGGTCGCCCTGGCTAAATCCTTTGAGTCCCTCGGCGTTGGTCAGATTGCCGTGCAGCAGAAGCAGCAGTACGCCTGCGGTGCTAAACGCAACGCCGCACCAGTTACGCGCCGAAACCCGGTCATGGAAAATCAGACGGTTAATCATCAGCACCATGCAGGGGGTCGCCGACATATAAATTGCGGCGTTTAGCGCGGAGGTGGTCTGCAGACCGATATAGAGGGTTAGCGGGAAACTCACCTGCCCACACAGCGTTAAAATCAGCAGCGTCGATGCATTACCACGCAATAAACGCCAACTCTCGCGGATTTGACGTTGATAAAGCCCTACCAGCAGCATGGCGGTTAGCGCCCACCTTGCTTCCGTCATAACAATCGGATCTGCGCCCTGAACGAGAATATGCCCTACAACATAATTCCCTCCCCAAAACAGGGCTGCCAGCGTAAGTAACAGGTAGGGCATGCTGATTCCTTGCATCGCTTTAAACTGTACTACATGGTAACTACGTTTTTTTTAAAACATCAATTAAATTGGACGTTTTTTTTAATTTTCATGAATAATCAATGGGTAGCGGCGTCATTCAGGATGGCTATCATCATTACTATCCCTTCCGCAGGTGCTGGCTTTAACCACCTTGAGAAAATATCGCGAAAAAACTGATAGAGACGCGCCTTATCGGCAGGCTCTCTTCACTGGCAGCATGAACGATACGCACTGTACATTCTTATCTTTTTAATTGCTGAAGTCGCTCGCCGTTAATTTAAAACGAGGTTTGCGTACTTTGCCGGTGGCTTAAGGTATTACGACTCTAAACGGGAGCATTTATTGTTGCAAAGAGATATACCAGTGGGAGGGGTTATAGCAATACTCGGGGGGCGTCATTTGGGGGGGGGGGTTATCGAAAGCATGAAAATAGCAGAATGACGCGATTATCTCAAAAACTCTCATTATAAATAACCCCGACGTGATGTCAGGGTCATTAAAGCAGGAGCGCGCTTTAAACAGCGTAGACGTTACCCGCTGAAGGACCCTTCTGGCCATCTTCAATGGTGAATTCGACTTTCTGGCCTTCGCTCAGGGTCTTAAAGCCACCGCTCTGGATAGCAGAAAAATGGACGAAGACATCCTTGCTACCGTTGTCCGGAGTGATGAAACCAAAACCTTTTGATTCGTTAAACCATTTTACTAAACCAGTCATTTTATTAGACATTGATAATACCTCAACATATCTGAGCCTTACGGCGAAAAGGGTTTTCGCACAGAATCTAATTAATAACGATAAGGAGACTCAAAAGGAAGAATTATCAACGGATAACACTTAAGATGAGGACTGCTTTACTAAACCGCTTTATTATGTCTGTATGCTAAACCGACCCCTCATTAGTCACACACATCACTATAGATAGCAAGACTTATTTCCAGGTAAATATCCTGATAAAGTTTTTTTGCCGCGCAAGGATATCTGGATGGCTAAAAATTGATTTGCTTATTATCGCTATCCGTGCATTAATGACCTAATCTGTGCGCGATAAACGAACATCAAACTCTACTGAGCAGTTCTCATGACCAGGCGCTATCGCTGATATCCCCTCCTTTTGAGTCCAAAATTTGATCCTGTACGTTTCTCTCAATTTCATGCTGTGTAACTGGAGGGAGTATGTCCTCAAGAATTAAAGGTCTGGTGAAGTGGTATAATGAATCGAAGGGGTTTGGTTTCATCTCTCCTCTTGATGGCAGCAAAGATATCGCCGTTAATTACTCAGCGCTTCACGGCGATAACTTTAATACCCTCTTTGAAGGGCAAAAAGTTGAATTTGCCATACATCGCGGTGATAAAGGTCCAGCGGCGACGAAAGTTATTCTGTGCGATAAAGAGATATTTTAGAACGATGACCATGAGAGGAGAGGGCATCGATTGTGCCATCTCGACGGCTGCGGTTCGCCGTGGCAGAAGCCATCCCTAACTGACAGAAAAATTATCTCTCCCGGCCACTAAAGCGGCCTGTGATGCTGCCAGGCAGAATGCCCTGATAAACGTTCACATGGCTGAGAGTGAATTACCGACCAGCAAACCGGCCGGTAATTAACGAAGTGTGGTGAGTGAACTGACGGAAGCTTAGCGAAATAACTTACTGCTTCGCCGGGATAATCAGCACCTGACCCGGATAGATCTTATCGGGATGCGTCAGCATCGGTTTATTGGCTTCAAAAATACGCTGATAGTCATTAGCCGAGCCGTACATCGCTTTTGAGATGGCGCTCAGGGTATCGCCGGATTTCACCGTGTAATAACGGCTTTCCGCTCCGCTCTGCGTCACATTAACGCTATCATTGACCTGGCCTACCCCGGTGACGTTACCCACCGCCACCAGAATTTTTTCTTTATCTTCCTGTGAGCCGACGTCGCCCGTTATCGTTGCGGTGCCATCGTCCGCGACATCAATATTCACTTTTTCAGCGCCGGGCAGGTTAAGGTTATCAATGTGTTTTTTCAGCTTTTCGGCCCGATCTTCCTTGCTGCCGCCAGATACCGCATCCCAGATTTTCTCGCCCGCGTCTTTCACAAAACTTAATAATCCCATCGTTCCATACCTCCATTACTGCTTCATGATTAATATTTTCATCAGACCCAATAATCCAATATCCAATATAGATAAGTGCAGGATGCCTCCACCGTAGCGGCAACGTCTTAAAGAAGCGCAACCTGCCATTGAAGTATATGCAATAAGCGTCAAAGTGCAGGATATTTGCCTTAAATTCTCCGCGATGGTGCGGCATCAACGCTAGTCATCACGGCCATTATGCGATCCGTTTTGCAACGATATCGGTACCGTAGCAACGCCTTGCCAGGCTGCGAAGAGAGCATAGATAAGGGCTGTAATGCTATTTTTTGCCAGGAGGAGACATACTGAATGCCTTAGCTAAAGCATGTTAGGATGGCGACTCGTTTCCTCTTAAATAAGGATGTCAGCATGAGCAAGGTGGTACGGAAAAATTATCCTCAACTGGGTGAAGTCAAGGCTCCCTACGTTCACTCGGTAACGCACGGAAACACGCTCTATATTTCAGGGTTAACCGCGTTCGGCACGCAGGCGCAGCAGGGGAGTATCGCCGCCCAGGCGGAGGAGATCTTTAAGCAGATCAGAACCATCGCTGACGCAGAAGGCGTTGATTTTTCATCCCTGATTAAAGTCACTATTTTTATAACCTCATTTGCTGAGATCGACGCATTACGCCGGGTTCTCTATCAAAACTACGGTGACCATCTGCCTGCCAGCTCTCTCGTTGAAGTCAGCCGCCTCTTTTCACCCGACCTTAAAATTGAAATTGAAGCGATTTTCGGCCTCTGAAGGACCGCCCATGGCCGGGAGGCGGCAAATAGCTTTATCAATTTATTTGAAGTATTCGGTTAAACAAACGATATTTATTCTCACCTGGTTACGCGTAGAGTAGTGGGATACGCGGCAGACACGCTTGTCATAAGGCGCGCTCTACCGACGACTCCCTGCAAACCAGGAAACTTCGTCATGAAAAAGATTGGCTTTTTATCATTTGGTCACTGGACGCCGTCGCCGCAGTCCGGAACGCGTGCAGCCGCTGATGCGCTGTTACAATCCATCGACCTTGCCGTCGCCGCCGAAGAACTGGGCGCGGACGGCGCCTATTTCAGGGTGCATCATTTTGCTCGCCAGCTTAGTTCCCCGTTTCCCCTGCTGGCTGCGATAGGGGCGAAAACCAAAAAAATTGAAATCGGCACCGGCGTGATCGATATGCGTTATGAAAACCCGCTGTATATGGCAGAGGATGCGGGTGCGGCGGACCTCATCTCCGGTGGCCGCCTGCAGCTGGGTATCAGCCGCGGCTCTCCGGAGCAGGTTATTGATGGCTGGCGCTATTTTGGTTAAGTCCCGGGCGAAGGCGAAAACGAGTCGGATATGGCGCGTCGTCACACCGAAGTGCTGCTGGACGCCCTGCGCGGAGAAGGTTTTGCGAAACCCAATCCGCAGCCTATGTTCCCCAACCCGCCGGGGCTGCTGCGTCTGGAACCGCATTCCGAAGGTCTGCGCGAACGAATCTGGTGGGGCGCCGGTTCGAATGCTACCGCGAAGTGGGCGGCAACGCTGGGTATGAACCTGCAAAGTTCGACGCTGAAGGATGATGAAACCGGGGAACCGTTTCACATTCAGCAGGCGAAACAGATCCGCGCCTATCGCGAAGCCTGGGCACAGGCGGGCCATACCCGTACGCCGCGCGTCTCGGTTAGCCGCAGCATTTTCGCCCTGATGGACGATCGCGATCGTCTCTATTTCGGTTCAGGCCGTGACGAGAGTGATTCGATCGGTTTCCTCGATGAGAAAACCCGCGCTATTTTCGGTCGCAGCTACGCCGCAGAGCCGGACAAGCTCATCACGCAGCTGAAACAGGATGAGGCCATCGCCGAAGCGGATACGCTGCTGTTGACGGTACCGAACCAGCTGGGCGTGGAATATAATGCGCATGTCATTGAGTCGATTCTGAAGCACGTTGCGCCGGCAATGGGCTGGCGCGATGCCTGAGTTAGTCGCGGTCGATGCCCCGCCGGCAATCGCTGTGCGGGGCGAAATCGTCTACGGGATCCTCTTCGGCTGTAGCTGGTAGGTCCAGGCGGTCACTCGCTGACCCTCATCGGTGGTGACTTCAACAGCAACGCGATCGTAGCCCTCTTCGAACGCATCCAGCATGGCCCAATGGGCCTCGAGATTCGCCGACAGAAACAGAAAGCCGGGCACCCGGGGGCCGTTTTTGTCGAGAACAATGCCCGGAAAATCTGCCGCCGCTCCCCAGCCGCGTTCATAAAAGGTGCCGGTGATGTAGCCTGGCTGCCACTCTCCGCCAATGTTGTCCATAATATGGGCGTTAGAGTGGCCCGGGCGCAGCGTGCCGTAGACAAATAAGCGTTCCATTATCCCTCATTAACTCAAGCGTTGAAGACCCAAACGGGCAGAACAGGCCATAAAATACGAACTCTGGCCTGGGTTGGCAAGGCGCCCCGCAGAGCGCCTTATCTGTCAGGGAGCTGGCCCGAACATCTCCCGCAGCTGCTGTTCGTCGGGCATGCCGATGACCTGCTGGAGCTCATTCTGCTCATTCATGTAATAAATAGCCGGCGTCGCGCTGGCGCCCAAATCATCCATCAGTTTTTGATGATGCTGAAGAAGATTAAAGGTGTCGCGTGGAGTAACGCCCTCAAAATGCGGCACTTTTTTGCCGCCTGAAAGCTCATACTCTCGCCACGCGGCGGCCGGATCGCGCGCGTTCAGGATTGCCGTAGCGTATCGGCCGCTTTTCGGGTTGAGAAAAGCAACGAGCAGGGTATTTAGCTGGACCTTGCCCGCTTTTACCCACGGCTGCGCCGCCGACCAGAACGCTTTGCACCAGGGGCAGAAAGGATCGGCAAAGACAAAGATTTTTCTGGCAGCCGAATCCGCACCTTCCTTCAGCGGACGAGCATTATTCAGCGTCTGCCACATTTTGCGGCCTGAAGGGGTATAGATGGCTTCCTGAAAATAGGCCTCGCTAAGGTTTTTACCTTTTTCGTCATACAGATATCCAGAAATCACGTGCTTTCCGTCCGGCGTCAAAAACAGGGTCACCCCCATATCCTGATACTGGCCGATCCACCCTTTTACCCCGCCGGGCGAATCGATCTCTTTAATCAGGGCGATCCCTTGCTGTTCGCCAAAATTTTTCACTATCTGAGGGAGAGCTTCCCCGGCAGATGCCAGGCCCGGCATTATCCAGGCCGCCAGCAGTAGAATGTATTTCATCTCATTATCTCTGAATTCCGGGGGGCCACCCCGGAGAGGGTTACTGTTTTTTCAGCGCGTCGCTGACCATGGCGTCAAATTGCTCCCAGGGGATCCAGCCCGACAGCATCTCGTCGCCGACGATTGTGGCTGGCGTACCCTGAATGCCGAGCTTTTCGGCCACCAGCAGGCTTTGCTTAATCGTCGCCAGGCTTTGTTCATCCGGCGTTGCTACGCTGACCCCGGCCTTCGTCTTGGCTTGCTCAATGCTAGCGCCGTCGTGATATCCCTTTTTTGCCATCAGGATATGGTTAAATTTCACAAACTGTTCAGGATGCGCACGCCACAGAGTTAGCGCAGCCCTTGCCGAAGTCAGCGAACTTTCAGAACGCCAGGGCAGAAATTTAAAGACCACGGCAACATCCGGATATTTCTCGACAATCTTCTGCAGATACGGGTCAAACTTTTTGCAATACGGGCAGTTGTGATCCGTAAAGACGACCAGCGTCAGCTTCGGTCGCTGCGCGCCGATACGCGGCGAGTTGGGATCGTGAAAGATAACATCGCCGTACTGAGTAAGAACCTGCTGAAGCTGTTCCTGCCCGGCAAGGGCATTCTGCCGATCGAGCTTTTCGGCGGCGGCGATCAAGATTTCGGGATGATTAAGCAGCGTCTCCTGCACCAGTGCCTGGACGCGAGCCTCCTGCGCAGGGGTAAGCGGCGAAGATGCCAGTGTCGGCAAAGAGGCCGAAAGAAGAGTGAAAGCAAGCAGCGTTTTTTTCATCGTAAATTAACCTTTGGCACGGCTGAGGGCGTTGAGGACGGTTTGTTTATCGAGCAGCGGCGACAGTATGTCGCCTTGCGGCTGGCCTGGGCCGTAGACCTGATTAAACGGAATGGCGTAGCGATTTCTGCTTTGCAGGAAACGGGCGATCGGTTCGGAGGGCAGACTCCAGTCCCCGCGCAGCGCTACTACGTCGGGCTGGGAGAGCGCGCTAATGATGGCGGGCTGATTTAATACCCGATGTTCATTCACTTTGCATGTCACGCACCAGTCGGCCGAAATATCGACAAAGACCCGTTTGCCCGCCGCCAGCGCGTTCTGGATAGCCTCCTCGCTAAGGGGCTGCCAGCGGATCGGCTGAGCCATTGCCTCCGTGGTAGCGCGCGCGGGTTCTCCTGCCAGCAGGCCGCGAAGCTGGAAGCCGGCAAACGCCGCCAGCGCAATAATCACCAGCCAGAAGGCAGATGTCGTACGCTTATGGGTTACCCGTAGGGCGGCCAGCGCCGCCAGGGTAAGAACCAGCGCAATAATGCCGCCGGGGGTCTCACCCAGATGGAGGCCCAGCAGCGTCGTCAGCCAAAAACTGGAGGCCAGCATCATGAGGCCGAGCGCCATTTTCAGTGAATTCATCCAGCGACCGGGGCGCGGGATCAGAGCGGCCGACCTGGGCAACAGGGCGACGAATAGCCAGGGGATGGCCATACCCAGCCCGAGCGCCAGGAAAATTAGCCACAGTTCCTGCAGTGGGGCAGCAAGCGCAAAAGCGACGGCGGTCCCCAGGAAGGGGGCAGAGCAGGGGGTCGCCAGCAGCGTGGCAAAAATGCCTTCACAGAAACTGCCCGCCATGCCGGTGCCGCCGGCGGTCGCCATCCGGTTAACGGCTGATGACGGTAGCAGCACCTCGAAGACGCCAAACAGGTTGAGCGAAAAGATAAACGTAACGGCAATCATTAAGCCGATAAACCAGGGGTTCTGGAACTGGATCCCCCAGCCCAGGGACGCGCCGGTAAGCTTCAGTATCGTTACCATCAGCGCCAGCAGGACAAATGAGGTCAGAATACCTGCGCTGGTAGCAAGAAAACGCCGCCCGATCGCGCGCTTATCTGACCCGGACTGCAGCACGGCGCTGAGCTTCATGCCCATTACCGGCAACACGCAGGGCATCAGGTTAAGAATTAATCCGCCGATCAGGGCAAAAAGCAGCATCTTCCAGAGGCTAACCGTTGAGGTTGGCGCAAGATCTGCGCCGATCGTCAGACTGGTCTGCTGCGCCTTTGCGCCATTTGTCAGCACCAACGACAGCGCTTCCCCCGCAAGGGTTGCGGGCTCTTCCCCCCATTCATCGGTTACCGGTACCGTTACCTTGAGGCTGGCGCCCTCGGTACGGAGGCGCGGAGCGCCAGCGATTATCCCGCCCTCCATGGGATCAAAAAAGATAGCGGGGTTTTTCCACTCACCGACCGTGGTGGCGGTTATCACCAGGTCGCTGCCGACCCGATGCGCGGCGAGATCGTCCGACACGCCTTTATCTGCCGGAATGGTTCGCATCGCCTGTGCAAAAGCCTCCTGAAAACCGGCAGTGGCGGGCTGACTCAAATCCAGACGCAGCCTGTAGTCGGTTAACAAACAGACGTTGCTGCAGGTGGATAGCGTGAGCGTACCGTCCAGCAGGTCGCCGGGAACGGCGGTGATGATTATCGGGATAACGACCCGCTGATGGTAGCCCTGGGTCGTCAGACCGGAAATCTCGAACCTTGAGGGAACCGGCCAGTACCACTGCGCCTGTTCACCGTTATGCCAGACGATTTGCGGGGCGACGCCGCCCTCACCCGGCGAGCGCCAGTAAGTTTTCCAGCCGGAAGCCAGCTCAATAGAGAGCAGGGCGTCGATCCGATCGTTCTCTTTCTCCGCCTGGAAGCGGACCCGGGCGTGGTCGTTCTGTGGGGATGTCAGCCATCCGGTGTCTGCCGCATGAGCAACGCTCGCGCAGGTCAGCAACAGGAAGACGAGGCCCCTGAAGATATTCAGCATTATTTTCTCCGTGAATTAAAAAATTAATCGTTTAAAAAAACGATTTTTTCATTCACGGAAAACGCAGTTTTTGAGATGAATTCGTAGCGTGGGCGGCCGAACGGGATCGTCCCGGAAGACCCAGGCACGTGCCGCGGCAGTCAGCTGAAGCAGAGTAAGGAACAGAATGATGGCCGGTAAGGCGCCATCGAAGAACAGCGGCTGCGCGCAGAGCAGAGATTTGGCGCTCAGCTGACAGGGAGAGGGCCCTTGCTCAGCTTCATCCGCTGACGGCTGCTGCGACAGTGCGCTGACGGCGGGTTCCTGAACCTGGCGCGCGGCGTTGTCCAAAAAATGGTGTACATAGACCGCCCGCTGAACAAGGCAAATAGCCATGACCAGGCAAGTCAATACCAAAAACCATTTTCCAGGAAGCTGACGATTGCGCATAGGTGACCCGTACGTTTCAGAACCGAGGATCATAAACAATACTTATCAATGTTCAAGAGGGTACCGTGTAAGGTTTTGTCTGTCTGCTTAACGGGGCGGCGACTTTCCAGCAGATAGCGCTGTCACAGGGATATTTCATGCATTTATATTATTTACATGGCTAATTATTCTCGATACCATGCGCGCCGCTCATCGTTATCGGCACGCCGCTGCTGACGTTGAGCGATTAGCATCTGACCGCCATTAGCTCATCAGGAAGAGCGAACGACGTACGTTGTAGGGAACGGGGTTCGAGGCCTCGATGGCGGCCCAAATCCGATTTAGCCCACTGATTAACATTGCACACCTGGCAACCGCCGACCGTCCGTCAGCCTTTCCCGGTCATGACGCGCGCTAAAGATGCTAGCGCTGAAATTAACGATTTCTTTATCACAGTCCGATAATCGCTTTATGACGATTACTGCATTGAGGTGACCATTACGCGTGTAATAGTTTCCGTTGTCAGTTATTCATCGCGATGGAATGTTAATGAAAAGTATTATTGGTTACCGCCGGTAAATTAATATCTGGATTTTGGTTTTTTCTGCGATTTACCTAAGAACATCTTAATAATTTCAATGAGAATTAACTTATTCGGATTAAGTCGCGTATTTTTCAGAAATTTCACCACTTTTTATATGGTATTCTCTTTTGTTCAAGGAGTGAACGAAAGGAAAAATAATGCTTTACCGCTATGCCGTTTTCTCCAGAAAACACAACACGTTTCATATTCTTCTGCTGTTTACCATTTTACTAATAAGTTTCGTCCATTTGAGCGTGCTGCTGGAAACCGATAACACATGGCTACTGTGGCCGATGATGATTTATCTGCCTGTTTTTTTGCTTTGGCGAAAGGTCTCAGTGTTACGAAGCAGGATCGCTGATTAATGTGCTGGTGGAGTTCCCTACATGAGTGAAAATACAATATCTAAACCAACCTCTGAACCGAAAGTCCTGCAGCCCGTATTACGGAAAGTCGATCTTAACCTGCTGACTATTTTCGATACCGTTATGCAAGAGCAAAGCTTAACCAAGGCGGCACAAACGCTCGGCATGTCTCAGCCAGCGGTGAGCAGCGCGGTATCGCGCCTCAAGGTGCTGTTTAAGGATGAACTGTTTGTCCGTAACGGTCGTGGGATTAAACCGACCGATCGCGCCTTTCAGCTATTCGGCTCGGTTCGACGCGCTCTGCAGCTGGTGCAAAATGAGCTACCGGATACGCTGTTCGATCCGCTGGACTGCGAACGTATTTACCATCTTTGCGTCTGTAGCCCGCTGGATAACTATCTGACACCGCTTATTTTTAATAAAGTGAGCGAGATTGCGCCTCGGGTCAGTCTCTCCTTTAAATCTACCCTAAGCCAGCAGGTCATCAACCAGCTTCGCTATCAGGAAGTTGAATTTGTTCTCGATTACAACAAGTTCAACCACCCGGAGTTCACCAGCATCCCGCTGTTCAACGATCGCATGGTGCTGGTGGCCAGGCGGAATCATCCGCGTATTGCATCGCCGTTGACCGAGCAGGATATTTATCGTGAGCAGCACGCTACCGTCGCGCTGGATCGCTACGGCTCATTCAGCCATCCCTGGTATAGCTCTGAGGAACAGCAGGCCTGCGTCGCATTCCACGGAAACGCCATGGTCAGCGTGCTGAGCGTGGTGTCGCAAACCAATATGGTGGCCATCGCGCCTGAGTGGCTGGCCAAAGAGTTTGAAGAACAGTTTGCGCTCCAGCTGCTGCCGCTGCCTTTAGAAATGAACAGTCGCACCTGCTATCTTTCATGGCATGAAACGGCGGCCCAGGAGAGGAGCCACCGCTGGATGGCGGAATTGCTGATTAACATTTGCCAGCGTTAATGCTATTGCAAAAAATGCCTGGTGGCACGCCAGGTATTTTATGACTCCTTAATCAATCCTGGAACAGAGAAATATAATCATATCTGATTTTTTCGCTTCCTGGCGGCATAATTATCTGACGAAATGCGCTATCTAAATATTATTCATCTTTAAAACTACATTTAAATATCTTTTTGCAGAAAATTTATCATTTCTCAGGCAGGGGCCACCGACGATTTCTATACTCTGATTATCCAACCGGGCGGCGACCTCAAGCAGAGGATGATGTTAATGGGCACAAAGATAACCATCGCCGTGGCGAGTGCTGCCCTGATGGCTGCGTCGACGGCCGCAGAGGCTGATGAAATCACTCTTTATTCGGTTAATACTGGCTCCTGGATCTATCATCTGTCAAACAATCACGGCCAGTACACCGAGGGCTTTGATAACCAGTTTGCCTCGGTTGAACGCAAGTTCTCCGCGGATTCGAAGTACAGCCTGCTGGTCGGGACGATGAAAAACAGCTTTGACGATCGCTGTATTGCGCTCGGGGTACGCCGCGACTGGGCGTCGTTGGGCAACGGCTGGGTATTTAAGGGGATTTATGGCTACGTCGGCGAATTTTTCTTCGATGCTTTTGAGGACTGCGGCGACCATGGCTCATATAAGGATTTTAAAGATGCGACCGGCATTGGATTTTCTCCCTATATTTACCATGGTCTCCAGTATAACTTTACCGATTATTTCGGCATCGAAAGCGGAATTATTCTCCCGGCCGTTTTTGTCATCAGCGTGCAGTGGAGTTTTCGTTAATACTGCATACAACATTCGCCAGCCGCGATGTTTTTCATGTATCGCGATAACGCCTTTACTTCATAAGATTATTGCTTGAGGCAATGGAGCCTGTTAAATCGTACTTATTCGTCATTAACCCTCGGTGCCCCCGCTGGCTTATGATTGATTGTATTACGGGCAGGTCACTGGCCAACGCCGCCGGACTATAAATCAATGCACAAATTCGCTGATCGGCTGCGCGAGCAGCACAGGGCTATCTGCTGCGCGCTGGCGGATTTCTCTGCCTCCGACTGCACGGTATCGCGGTGGTCGACGATGCCTTCAATAACCGGCGTCAGGCAGGCGCCGCAAATCCCCATTTCGCAGGAGAGGGGGACGGCGATGCCGTTCTCCTGGAGGACCTGAGCGATGGTTTTATGCGCGGGTACCGGCCAGCGTTCGCCCGAGGAGGCAAGGATCACGTTAAAGGTGTTTTCCTCTGCGCACGCCGCTGGCGTAGCGACAGGCTGAAAGGCTTCGCTGTGGATCCGCGCTTCCGCCCATCCCTGCGCCAGGGCGGCCCGGTGCGCGGCGGCCATAAATCCTGCCGGCCCGCAGAGATATATCGGCTGCCCGGCATGTGCACTATTCAGCGCCGCATCCAGGTTTTGCCTGGCGCTGCGCCCTTCGCTTGAACAGTGAATTACCACGCTTTCGGCGCTAAATCGCTGTTGCAGTTCGCGGATAAACGCCCCGCGCGCGCGGCTCTTAAGATAGTAGTGCAGGGTAAACGGCACGCCTTCTGCCTCCAGCCTTAGCGCCATGGCATACAGTGGCGTAATCCCGATACCGGCGGCCAGCAGCGTCACCCGCTCTGCCGCCTGCAGAGGGAACAGATTGCGCGGAGGGGAAATCAACAGCGTCTGGCCGGGGCGCAGCTGCTGATGAATGTAGCGCGAGCCGCCGCGGGATGCGCTGTCGAGGGCCACGCAAATCAGATATCCGTCAGCGACGCTATCAGGGCCGGTAAGCGAATACTGGCGGATAATGCCGCACGGCAGATGAACGTCAATATGCGCGCCAGGCTGCCAGGCAGGGAGCGTCTGACCCTCCGGCGCCACCAGCCTGACGGCGAGGCTCTGGCTTCCCTGACGCCAGAGGCCGTCGACAATGACCTTTAATACCTCATTCATAGTACTGCTCCACTTACACGAGGAAAAAATCGCCGAAGCCCATTTTCTTCAGCCCGCGCCGATAGGCGATGGAGCTGCGGTCGGCAGGAATATGCGCTTCCAGCGTTAAATCCAGCGGCAATCTTTCCGGGCGCTGGGTCTCTACCATCATGCGGTCTTCCTCAAAGACGCGCAGGTTAAAGGCGTGGACGTCTTCCACCGGTACGTGCAGATCGAAATTGCGCGCGATGGGCGCAAACATACGGGTAATGCGCGAGGATACCGGCGAGGCGGCGTTCATAATCACCAGCCTGGCGTCCCCCGGAAAATGAATCGTCAGGGTGGCGGTAAACGGCAAATGCATTTCAAAATGGCGCAGCCACTGGAAGCCTTCCGGCGCGCGAAATTCGGTGCTGGCGGGATAGTTGCCGACTGAACTCCAGTAATCGGCGATAAACCCAAACGCCGTTTCCTGCGGGTTGTAGTCCGGCACCACCTGGTTATTGGGGTCGGCGAAAGTCCCGGTATGGATCCAGGCAAAATGGGCAACATCAAGAAATCCCTCGACCTGGCGACCCGCAAAACCGTTGACCTCAAAAGCCGGACAGTTGATTTGCTGAAAGCCATCGTCGTGCCAGTGCGGCATCACCGGCAGCGGCATCGGGTCTTGCGGATCGAAGGCCAGGCAGGTCCAGATCAGGCCATAACGTTCTTCTACCGCAAAGCTGTTGAGGTTGAGTTTCGCCGGTACCGGCTGGTCGGGGCTGGAAGGGATACGGTTGCAGCGGCCATCCTCACCGAAGCGCAGGCCGTGGTACGGGCAGACAATCCCCTCTTCATCGTGAAAACCGAGCGTCAGCGGTACGCCGCGATGGGGGCAGACGTCGCGTGCAACGACCACCTGGCCCTTAATACGATAGATGACCAGCTGTTCATCAAGCAGGGTGGCTTTCACCGGGGCGGGGGCAATATCGCAGGCGCGGGCAACCGGGTGCCAGCATTTTGCCAGGCGCAGCCAGTCCTCTGGCGCAAAGGTGCAGTGGGCGGGTGGGGTAGGTTGTGGTCTGTTCATGGCTTCTCTTCCTGCTCACAAAAATATTTGTTTAATTGTTGTGAGTTTATTGTTGCCATATTAGGGTGTTGACATCCATCAGCAAGAATTCATTCAGCTGTTGCAAAAAAGAGAACAGGTCCACGATGAGCCCATTTTCACGTTTCGCTATCTATTTTACCGAAGTGGCGCGCAGCGGTAGCCTGCGGCGGGCCGGGGAGAAACTGCATATTTCCGCTTCGGCTATCAACCGGCAAATTCTGCAGGCGGAAGAGGATTTCGGCACGCCGCTGTTTGAGCGTCTGCCGGAGGGGCTACGCATGACCACCGCCGGCGAGCTGCTGTACGACAATCTGCTGCGCTGGCAAAAGGAGTTTCAGCTGACGCGGCAAAAGTTTGATGAGCTGCAGGGGCTTAAACGCGGCTCCGTCAGCCTCGGCATGGTGCAGGCGCTGGCGGAAGGGAGCTTTGCCGCCGCGCTGGCGGACATTATCAGCAGCTGGCCATGGCTGGAACTGGATCTGCAGGTGGCGGATAGTCATAGCGTCAGCCAGAAGGTACGGCAGGCGGATCTCGATTTCGGTCTGATTCTCGATCCCGAAGGCCAGGCGGGGCTTAGCGTGCTGGCTTTTGCCGAACTGGAGATGGGGGTGGTGATGTGTCCGGATCACCCTCGGGCGCAGGCTAAAATGCTGTCTTTGGGCGAGCTAAGCGAGGAGCGGCATATTCTTCCCGGCGCGCCGCTGATCGTCCACGAGCGGGTCGCGATGCTCTATCGCCATTATGATTTTTCCCCGACGAACAGCATCAGCTGCAACGATATTCGGTTGATTAAATCGCTGGTGCTTAAAGGCGGCGGCGTGACCCTCCTCAGCCGTCTGGACGTGCTGGAGGAGATCGCGCTCGGCCAGCTGGCGTTTGTCCCGCTGCGCAACCGTCTGCTGCGGCCGCTTACCCTGGCCCTGTGCGCCGCGCCATCACGCCAGCTTTCACGTCCGGCGCAGATGGCGATCCAGAAGCTGACCGCGGTGATGGAGGCGATACAGGGCGGGACAGCGGCTTCCCTCCCGTCTGCGTAAACTGTCCGGCCTGCAATTCTCTGCGGCCTGCTTCCCCGGTGGCGCTGCGCTGACCGGGCTACCAGTTCACCATCGTCTGCTGACCGGTAGCCCGGCTAAGGCGTTTACGCCGCGAGCCGGGAAGGGGGCTGATGCCGGGATCTTTACCCCAGCGGGCCGCCCTGAATGGTTTCGCACAGGCCGTTGATAATTCGCTCTCCGGTTTCGGATTTCAGCTCCTGATACCAGGCTTCCGTCAGCGCCATATCTTTACCGTGGGTAACATCGCAGCGCTTACGCGCCTTCAGCACCAGGTCGCGCACCCGGTCGCAGCGCTGCGCTTCGTACTGACGCAAAACCCCGCTGATATCGCGGCTCTGGCTAAACAACTCCCCCAGCACCACCGCATCCTCCAGCGCCGCGCAGCCCCCCTGGCCGATATCCGGCGTGGTGCTGTGTCCGGCATCGCCCAGTAGCGCAACTCTGCCGCGAACCAGCTTGGCGAACGGTTCAATATCGTGGATTTCAATACGGTTGGTGGTCTGCGGGTCGAGGGCGGCGATCAGCTTCTGCACCTGCGGCGCCCAGCCGCTGAAATAGCGGCTGAGATCCGCCCGCAGGGTGCTGCGGTCCTCGGCCAGCCCCGCCGGGAGCGGGACATCAAAGAAAAAGTAAAATCGCCCCCCGGAAACCGGCATCAGCGAAACGCGTTTCCCTTCTCCGACGAAGGTCGTCCACTGATTGCCGGGCGCAATCGCTTCATCAATATTGACCAGACCGTTCCAGTTAACGTACCCCGCGTAGCGGCGTTCCGGCGTATAGCCGAGCACGTGCGGGCGTAGCGCCGAATGGCTGCCGTCGGCGGCAATCAGAAAATCGCCCTCCGCCATCGATCCGTCGGTAAACCAGACCCGAACGCCGTCGGCGTTTTCTTCGCAGCGGGTAACGCGTTTACCAAACTGCACTGCCTCCCGTCCCCAGAATTTGAGCATTTCGCGCTGCAATTCGGCGCGGGAAACCGGACAGGGGCGTCCGCCGGTGCGCGCAATCAGCGGAGCGAGGCTAAATTGAGTCAGCGTCTCTCCCCGCAGATACTCCTTGTAGGCCAGAAAATGCATCGGTCCGCCGTAGTTTTCGATAATATCGCCCATGCCTAAATGCTTCATGCACTTGACGCCGTTAGGCCAGATGGAGATGGCCGCGCCCACCGGCTTGATTTCTTTTACCGCTTCAAACACTTCACAGTGGATACCGGCATTTTTTAATGCCACCGCCGCGCTCAGGCCGCCGATTCCGCCGCCGATAACTAATGCTTTCATTTCCTTCTCCTTTACATACGTCGTTATTGGCTTGAGCAATTTGCGTACCACTTTGGCGCAGGCGCTGATTTCGCCGATTCGGGCTCCCCGCTACCGTGCGGTTGCACAACGTTGGTGCGCAGAGCGGCTTTTATTGCCTTTTTATGAATCAATAATTTCTAAATTTTCAATTGAGAATCTAATGTTTCATAGGCGCGCCGAGGTCATATAGCGGGAACGTCGCGAAAAGGATGTGTTATCTGTTTGAAAAAAATGAATAAAATTAAATGTTGCTCAGATGTGAGTGAGTTTGGCCTGTTTTGTGCACCCGTTCCCGCACGCTTATTCGCAACGGGATGAAACGATCATGTCAGATGAAAAAAACGGCGGCTTACTGTACGGCCTTGAGCAGCGGATCCCGCCGCTCCCGGCCTTTTTTAGCGCCTTACAGCACGTACTCGCCGGGCTGGTAGGCATTATTACGCCGCCGCTGATTATCGGCGCGGCGCTGGGGCTGGGGGAGTGGCTGCCCTATTTGATCAGCATGTCCCTGCTGGCTTCCGGCATCGGCACTTTCCTGCAATCCAACCGCCTGTGGGGGATCGGTGCGGGCATGATCTGTATGCAGGGAACCAGCTTTGCGTTCCTCGGGGTGGCGATTGCCGGCGGTATGTGGGTAAAAGGGCAGGGCGGCACGCCGCAGGATATTATGGCCATGCTGTTTGGCGTCAACTTTGTCGCCGCGCTGGTGCCCTGCCTCGTCAGCCGCTTTATTGAACCGCTGAAGCGTATTTTTACCCCGGTGATTACCGGCAGCGTGATTGCGCTGATCGGCATTAGCCTGATCAAAGTCAGCGTGATTAACTGGTGCGGCGGTGAGCAGGCTAAAGCCTTTGCCAGCACGAGCAATATTGCCCTCGGCGCGGTTACGCTGGGGACCATCGTTCTGCTGAGCTGCGCGAAAAACCGCTGGCTACGCCTCTCGTCGGTGGTGGTGGGGATGGCCGTCGGCTGCGCGGCGGCGGCGCTGAGCGGCTCGTTCCAGCTTAAAGGCGTCGGCGATGTCTGGTTTCGCTTACCGCAGCTGTTCCCGTTTGGTTTCCAGTTCAACAGCGCCATTTTTTTGCCGATTGCCCTGGTGTCGCTGGTGTGCATTCTTGAGGCGGTGGGCGACCTGACGGCCAACTGTCTCATCTCTCAGCAGTCGATAGATAACGAAGCCTTCCGTTCACGGCTGAAAGGCGGCATTCTGGCTGATGGCATCAGCTGCATGGTGGCGGCGATGCTGTGCGCGTTCCCCAATACGACCTTTGCGCAAAACAACGGCGTGATTCAGATGACCGGCGTCGCCAGCCGCTACGTTGGCCGCTACATCGGGGTGATTTTGATTCTGCTGGGTTTGTTTCCGCCGTTCGGCGAGATACTGCGCCAGATCCCGGCGCCGGTGCTGGGCGGCGCGACGATGGTGATGTTTGGCTGCGTTGTGGCGGCGGGGATCCGCATTATCACCCAGAAACCGCTGACCCGCCGCGATATGCTGATCGTCGGTCTGGCCTTTGGTTTTGGTCTCGGCATTGAAGCGGTCCCGGCGTTTCTGACCCACTTCCCGCCGATCGTCGGCAACCTGTTCGGTTCCGCGGCGACCAGCGGCGGGCTGGTGGCGATTGTCCTGAATCTGATTATCCCGGAAGAGAAACCGGCCGCGGCGGCGGCCACAAGGAGTACTGATGATCGCGCTGAATCACTTTAATCAGCTGAGCGGCGAACAGGCCGTCGCCGTGCTGGAACCCTGCGTGGCCGTCTCTGGCTGGGCGGCGACGCTGGCAGCCGGTCGGCCATGGCGCAGCCGCGCGGAACTGCTGGACGCCGCCCAGCGGCTGATGGCAGGTTGGGGGGAAGCGGAGCTGGCTGAGGCGCTGAACGCCCATCCGCGTATCGGCGAAAAGCCCACCGGGCAGCAGGCCCATGCGGCGCTCTCCCGCCAGGAGCAGGGGAGCGTTGATGACCGTGATGCTGCGCTGGCGCAGGCGCTGAAAGAGGGTAACGCCCGCTACGAGGCGCGGTTTGGCCGGGTCTTTTTGATTCGCGCCAAAGGGCGCAGCGGGGAGGAAATCCTGGCGGCGCTGTCGCGTCGGCTGCACAACAGCGATAGCGCAGAAGTACGGGACGCGTTAGCCCAGCTAGGCGAAATTACCTTGTTAAGACTGAAAGGAGCGATTGGCGAATGAGCACCTTAAGCACCCATATTCTCGATATTTCCACCGGCCGACCGGCGCAGGGCGTAAAGATTACGCTGGAGTGCGAAGGCGCGCAGGTTGCCTGCGGCGTCACCGATGATAACGGCCGCATTGGCGAACTCGGTGCCGGGCCGCTGGCGCCAGGACATTACCGGTTAAGCGCGGAAATTGGCGCGTGGTTTGCCGCCGGCGGGCGCGAGACGCTCTACCTGAGTGCGCAGATTGATTTCGTCATCCGCGAGGAGGCGGATGAGCACTATCATTTACCGTTTTTAATTGCCCCCGGCGGCTGGTCCACCTATCGCGGCAGCTAAATGGCCCCGGCGGCGCTACGCCTGGCAGGGCTACAGGTTCTGAATTTCCCCGGACAGGCGCTGCGCGCCTGTCCGGGCTACGAGTTCGGCACTGCCTGTGGTCTGGCAGCCCGGACAGGCACAACGTGCCGCCTCCGGGAAAGGGACTACTCCGCAGCCGCATCTCCCCATACGCGCTCGCCGTTCACCCACGTCTCGCTGATATTACGCTCATCGCCCAGGGTCATCAGGACGAACAGCTGCTCATAGATATCCTTGCAGCGCCCGCCGCGTAACCTTTGCAGCGGCGTGACCGCCGGGTCGATAACCACAAAGTCAGCCTCTTTACCGGGCTGGAAATTACCAATCTTCTCATCAAGGCGCAGGGCGCGCGCGCCGCCGAGGGTCGCATGGTAAAACGCTTCGCTGGCGCGCAGACGATAGCTTTGCAGCTGGCTGACCTTATACGCCTCGCCGAGGGTGCGCAGCATACTGAAGGTGGTGCCCGCGCCAACATCGCTACCGATACCCATCCGCACCTTGTTCTGCCAACAGGCCGGTAAACGAAACAGCCCGCTGCCGAGGAACAGGTTTGACGTCGGGCAGAAGGCCAGCGCCGAGCCGGTATCGTGCAGGCACTGCCACTCCGCATCCGCCAGATGAATACCGTGGGCAAATACGCTGCGCTCGCCGGTCAGTCGATAGTGATGATAAACATCCAGATAGTGTTCATGTTCCGGCCAGAGGCTTTTAACCCACGCCACTTCATTGAGGTTTTCGCTCAGGTGGGTATGCAGCCAGGTATCGGGAAACTCTTCCCGGAGCTGCTGCACCGCCGCCAGCAGCTCCGGCGTTGAGGTCGGCGCGAAGCGCGGCGTAATGGCGTATCCCAGACGGCCGCGCTGGTGCCAGCGCTGAATCAGTTCGCGGGTTTGCCGGTAGCTCTGCTCCGCGCTTTCGCTCAGATACTCGGGCGCGTGGCGGTCCATCATCACTTTCCCGGCGATCAGGCGCATATTGAGGCGCAGCGCTTCGTTAAACAGGGCATCCACCGATTCAGGGTGCAACGTACAAAAGACCAGCGCGGTGGTGGTGCCGTGGCTCAGCAGCTGGTTGACAAAAAATTGCGCGATCTCCGCGGCGTAGTCGGCATCGGCAAACTGGCTCTCCACCGGAAAGGTATAGGTGGTGAGCCACTCCAGCAGCTGCTCGCCAAATGCGCCAATCATCTCGGTTTGCGGATAGTGGACGTGGGCATCGACAAAGCCCGGCAGCAGCAGCTTACCGCGCAGGTCGCGATAGCCCTTCTGCGGGTGCAGAAAGCGTTCGCCCTCCTGCCACGGCAGCAGCGCCTGAATGCGTCCGTCGCGAAGAAACAGCACGCCATCCTCCAGATAGCGCGCCTGGCGGGCGATATCGTCGGCGCTCTCGGCAACCTCGGAGATATCGAAAAATGCGCCGCGAACCGCGGCATGGTAGTCAAACATCATAGCTGCCCTGTGGGTAAGCGAAAGGATAGGTGGATAGAGCAAGATTGATGCCAGGTTGTGCGGGCGGAAAGTCGCCGCGACGTCACGCCGCGGCGGGGAGGCAGGGTTACTCTTTCTGGACGAGAGGGCTGAAACCGGTGGTGGCGCCGATGCGTTCGTCGCGGGCGATCCAGCGATAGGCCGCGCCGCTCAGGAAGACGCCGATAAACCAGCTAAAGTTAGCCACTTCGTGCAGGGCCGGAATAAAGCTGATGATCAGGCCAATGGCGACGGAGGGCACCAGCGCGGCGATCGCTTTCGGGTTAAAGCCGTTGCGGTACCAGTACTGGCCCCTGGGCGTGTCGTCAAACAGGTCGTTAACGGAAACCTGCCCGCGCTTAATGATGTAAAAATCCACGATCAGGATGCCGAACAGCGGGCCGATAAACGCCCCCAGCACGTCGAGGGTGTAGTGGATCAGCTCCGGCGAGTTAAACAGGTTCCACGGCGTCAGCAGAATAGACCCTACGGCGGCAATCATCCCGCCGGTGCGGAAGCTGATTTTCTGCGGCGAACAGTTAGAGAAATCGAAGGCCGGAGAGACAAAGTTGGCCACGATATTAATCCCGATGGTGGCGGTGATCATGGTCAGCAGGCCAATGGCGACCGCCAGGTCGTTGCCTACGCGGCTCACGGTCTCAATCGGGTCGGTGATCATGCGGCCAAACAGCGACTGCGTGCCGGAGACAATCACCACGGTCACGATGGAGAACAGCAGGAAGTTAAACGGCAGGCCCCAGCGGTTGCCGCGGCGGATCTCGCCCATGCTTTTGCCATAGCGCGAGAAATCGCCAAAGTTGAGCAGCGGGCCGGAGAAGTAGGAGACCACCAGCGCGGTGGCGGTGATCATCTGCCAGGTCTGCTCCCCGGCGCTCAGCGATTTGCTGGCGAGGGTAAAGGAGATCCCGTCAAAACCGGTTTTGTATACAATCCATCCCGCCAGCGCCAGCATCACCACGTAGACCGCCGGGCCGGCGATATCGATAAAGCGCTTGATGGCGTTCATCCCGTGCCAGAACACCATCGCCTGCAGCAGCCACATGGTGGCGAAGCAGAGCCAGCCCAGATGCGACAGGCCCAGGAAGCTGGATGCGGTGAGGGTCGACAGCGACGGCCAGAACTTCAGCAGCACCAGCATCAGCGCGTTAGCGGCGAGATAAGTCTGAATACCGTACCACGCGAAGGCGATAAGCCCGCGGATCACCGCCGGGATATTAGCCCCAAAGACGCCGAACGCCTGACGACAGATCACCGCGTAGGGCACCCCCGCCATCTGGCTGGGCTTTGCCACCAGGTTAGCGCACAGCTGAACGATACAAATCCCCACCAGCAGGCATAGCAGCACCTGCCAGCTCGCAAGACCAAGGGTAAAGAAGCTCGCCGCCACCACGTAGCCTCCCATGCTGTGCACGTCCGACATCCAGAAAGAAAAGATGTTGTACCAGCTCCAGTTCTGGTCGCGCGTCGGCGCCAGATCCTCATTGCAAAGCCGTGGGCTGTATCCAGCGTGGGGATCAGCGGCCTTAACCTGATGCATCGCTTGTGTATTTGGCATGAAACCTGCTCCTGTAAATGAACACCCGTTGAAATAGATTGCTGGTGTCGTTGCAGGATTTGGGCCAAATAGTTAATTTTGTATACAAGAAATAAGTTTTATGTATACGATTCGGTGTAAAAAAGTAAAATTTGGAGTGGTTAATGAACAACCAACAACGGCTGCAGGCCGCGCCAGAGCTGCATGACAAAGACGAGTCCATCTTTCAGGCGCTGATGACCGCTATCGTCGAGCATCAGCTACCGCCGGGCAGCAAACTGCCGGAGGAGGCGCTGGCGGAGGTGTTTGGCGTGAGCCGTACCGGGATCAGAAAAGTGCTGCAGCGACTCGCAACCGTGCAAATGGCCATCCTGACGCCCAAACGTGGTGCACAGGTCGCCAGCCCGACGGTTGAAGAGGCGCAGGCGATCTTCCGTACCCGCGCGCTATTGGAAGTGGCCAACCTGCCGGATGTGCTGGCCCGCTGTCAGCCGCCGCACCTGGCGGCGCTGGAAGCCATCACCCGCCAGGAACAGCTGGCCCACGAAAGCCATGACGGCCCGGCGGCGATTCGCTATTCCGCCGAGTTTCATATTCAGCTGCAGGCGATCTCCGGCAATCAGGTGCTCACTGAGATGGTGACCCGCCTGAGCCAGCGCTCTTCATTAGTTATCGCGGCGTGGGGATCGCCGTGGCGGCAGGGCTGCCGCTGCGACGATCACGAACGGCTGATCCAGCTGCTGCGCGATAAAACGCTGCAGCCCCTGAGCGACGCCTTAAGCCACCATTTTGAACATATTGTCGCCAGTCTCTGCTTTGAGCGTTCTGGCGTGACCCTGCCTGATTTTGCCCGGCTGTTTGCCGGCTATAAGGAGCCGTAATGGCCGCCGTTTGTATACAAGTCATCAATCCCAACACCAGCCTGGCCATGACGGAAAGCATCGGCGCCGCCGCGCGGGCGGTTGCCGCGCCGGGAACTGAGATTCTGGCGGTCTGCCCCGGCGAAGGGGTGCCGTCGATAGAGGGCCACTTTGATGAAGCCATCGCCGCTGTCGGCGTGCTCGAGCAAATTAAGGCCGGTCGCCAGCAGGGCGTTGATGGTCATGTCATCGCCTGCTTTGGCGACCCCGGGCTGCTGGCGGCGCGCGAGCTGGCGCAGGGGCCGGTGGTAGGGATTGCCGAAGCGGCGATGCATATGGCGACGCTGGTGGCCACCCGTTTTTCCATCGTGACCACGCTGCCGCGCACCCTGATTATCGCCCGCCACCTGCTGCACCAGTACGGTTTCCATCACCATTGCGCCGCCCTGCACGCCATTGATTTACCGGTGCTGGCGCTGGAGGACGGTAGTGGTCTGGCGCAGGAGAAGGTGCGCGCGCGCTGTATTCAGGCGCTAAAGGAGGACGGCTGCGGGGCTATCGTACTGGGATGCGGCGGGATGGCGACGCTGGCTCAGGAGCTGACCCGCGAGCTGCGCGTACCGGTAATCGATGGCGTCAGCGCGGCGGTCAAAATGGTTGAGTCGCTGGTGGCGTTAGGCCTGTCGACCAGCAAGCAGGGCGATTTAGCCTTTCCGGAAAGCAAGGCGTTGAGCGGCAAATTTCAGGCATTAACCCCGTTTTAAATGAAAGAGGTGGCAGATGGCATTTTTGGCAGAAGATTACCCGCGCGACCTGCGCGGCTACGGCGGACAGCCGCCGCACGCGCGGTGGCCGAACAACGCGCGCATCGCCGTGCAGTTTGTGCTGAACTATGAAGAGGGCTCGGAAAACCACGTGCTGCACGGCGATGCCGGTTCTGAACAGTTTCTGTCCGATATTATCGGCGCCGCCAGCTATCCTGACCGGCATATGTCGATGGATTCGCTGTATGAGTACGGCAGCCGCGCCGGCTTCTGGCGCATCCATAATGAGTTCAGCAAACGGGGATTGCCGTTGACCGTGTTCGGCGTCGCGATGGCGCTGGCGCGGCATCCCGAGGTGGTTGAGGCGATTAAGAGGGCGAACTATGACGTGGTCAGTCACGGTTGGCGCTGGATCCATTACCAGAATATGCCTATCGAGCAGGAGCGGGAGCATCTTCATAAAGCCGTGCAGGTATTAACCGACCTGTTTGGCAAACCGCCCACCGGCTGGTATACCGGGCGCGACAGCCCCCATACCCGCCAGTTGGTGGTGGAGCACGGCGGTTTTGATTACGACAGCGACTATTATGGCGACGACCTGCCGTTCTGGAGCGAAGTGGCCTGTAGCGACGGTTCGCGTAGGCCGCACCTGATCGTGCCTTATACCCTCGACGCTAACGATATGCGCTTCGCCACTGCCCAGGGGTTCAATACCGCCGAGCAGTTTTATACCTATTTAAAAGACAGCTTCGATGTGCTGTACGCGGAGGGGGCCAGCGCGCCGAAGATGATGTCCATCGGTATGCACTGTCGCCTGCTGGGGCGCCCGGGCCGCTTCCGGGCGCTGCAGCGCTTCCTTGATTATGTGCAGCAGCACGACCAGGTTTGGGTCTGTACCCGTCAGCAGATTGCCGACCACTGGCGCGACGTTCATCCGTTCAGGGGGTAAAGTCGTTCCCCGGGTAAGCGCAGCGCAACCCGGGAGCATCGCGCAGAGTGGCCGTATTTCCCGGAGGCGATGCTGCGCATCTGTCCGGGCTACCGGATCGCAGACGTTTGCGGACCCGTAGCCCGGGTAAGCGCAGCGCAACCCGGGGGATACCGGGAAATGCGCAGGGCTTAACTCATCAAACTGACCTGAGCGGCGACGATGCGCCAGCCAAAGGGGAAGCGTACCCAGGTTTGCTGCTGGCGACCGATGCGCTCGCTGCCTGCGCGGGTGAATTCGGTGCTACACACAGCGTAATCCTCGCCAAAGGTGGTGATGATGGTATGCCGCAGCTCGCGCTGCAAACCCGCTGCCGGACGGGCGGCGCGAAAGGCGCGGATTTCATCGATGCCGTAAAGATTTTCCCCGGCCCCCAGCCGCACCGTGCGCTTATCGTGCCAGAACAGCTCATCCAGCACCGCGATGTCGTTGCTCACCAGCGCTTCCTCATAGCGGTAAAACGCCGCCGTCACCTCGGCGAGAACCAACGGGCGATTAATCTGTTCTGGGCTCATCATGCGGCGATCTCCACCGGGCGGGCGTCGGTGATGCCCATCTCTTCCAGCGCCCGCGCCGCGCGCAGACAGGCTTGTTCATTAAAGGGCGCGGCAATCAGCTGCAGGCCAATCGGCTGACCGTTCGCCGTGCGCAGCGGCACCGTGACGACCGGCAGGCCAAGGAAGGAGATGGGCTGGGTCAGCATCCCCATGCTGGCGCGAATCGGCAGCAGCTGGCCGTTAATCTCCATGGTCTGCGCGCCGATGAGCGTCGCGCTGCACGGCGTGGCCGGGGCGATTAGCACATCGGCATGAGCGAACAGGCCTTTGAACGCCTGCTGCGCATAACGGCGAAAGCGCTGAGCCTGGAGATACCAGGCGGAGGGGATCATCGCGCCGGCCAGCAGCCGCTCGCGGGAGTTCGGCTCAAAACGTTCGGGCTGGCTCCGCAGCGCGGGCAGGTACTGGTTACCGCCCTCGGCGGCGCTGATAATAAACGCCGCCGAGCGGGCCAGTTCGGCCTCCGGGAATATCAGCTCCTCATGCGCCTCAAGGGCGTGGGCAACGCTGGCAACCGCCGCACGGGCATCGTCATCACACCATGTCGTAAAATAGCCGCCGAGCGCGGCGCAGCGCAGGCCATCGAGACCACGCGGCAGCAGATTAGCCGTACGCTCGCTGGCTTTATCGGCCTGAAAACCATCGCTCGGATCGCGCCCCTGCAGCGCATCGTAAACTGCCGCAAGATCGCCGACGCTGCGGGCAAAAGGACCGATATGGTCAAGGCTGGCGACAAAAGGATGACTGCCGGAGCGCGACAGGCGGCCAAAAGTGGGCTTAAGGCCAAAGATCCCGCACAGCGAGGCCGGGACGCGAATGGAGCCGTTGGTATCGCTGCCCAGCGAGAAATTCACCAGCCCGGCGGCCACTGCGGCTGCCGACCCGCCCGAGGAGCCGCCGGCGATCCGTGAAAGATCGTGCGGGTTATGCGTCGCCCCGTAGTGGCTGTTTTCCGTGGTAAAACCGTAGGCGTAGGCATCCATATTTAGCATGCCGGATAATAATGCGCCCGCGCTGTGCAGCTGGCGCACCGCCCAGCTGTCGGCTACGGCGGCAGGGCGATCGCTCAACAGCTGCGCCCCGGCAAGGGTGGTATGGCCGGCGACATCGAACAGATTTTTCACCGCGTAGGGAACGCCTGCCAGTGCGGGCAGGGGCTTTTTTTCCCGCCGCAGGGTGTCGATGTTCTCCGCCTCAGCCAGCATGCGCTTTTCGCTGACGTGGGTCCAGGCGTTGATCTGCGGGTTAACGCGAGCGATATTCTCCAGCGTGTGGCGGGCGATCTCTTTGGCGCTGAGTTCGCCGGTGGCCAGCGCGCGCTGGATTTCGTGAATGGTCATTTCAGGCAGCTTCATGCTTTATAGACTCCGGCGATTTCGACGCGCTCGTCGAGGGGAAAGGCCATCAACGGCCCGGCCATGGCGGCAATGCGGCTAAACTGCACTCTGAGTTCTGCGCGCCGCGTATCGTCCAGCTCCAGCGCCAGCAGCTGTTCCATTTGCGAGAGCCAGGCGTCCCATTCGTTCTGCGATGTTGTCATTATCAGCTCCTAATATCCGGCGGCGGAGCCGTTGCTGCGCGGATCGCTGGCCCCCTCAAACAGGCCGTTGGGATGACGTACAATCGCTCCCGCATGGCCCATGGCTTCGCTGAAATCGGCCAGCACTTCAACCTCGTGCCCCAACTGACGCAGGCGGTCAACGCTTTCGGCGCTGAAGCGGCCCTCCAGCTTGAGCGAGTCGGAAGTCTGCCCCCAGGTGCGCCCCAGCAGCCAGCGCGGTCGGGTGATGCTTTCCTGCAGCGGCGCGTTTTGCATGACGTAGCGGGTGAAGATAGCGGCCTGGGTTTGCGGCTGGCCGTCGCCGCCCATGGAGCCGTAAACCATCACCCGGCCATCGTTCAGCTTTGCTGCTGCCGGGTTGAGGGTGTGAAACGGCTGTTTACCGGGCGCCAGCGCCAGCAGGTGGCTCGGGTCGAGGCTGAACGATGCCCCGCGGTTCTGCCAGACAATGCCGCTCTCCGGCAGCACCACGCCGCTGCCGAATTCGTGGTACAGGCTTTGGATAAAGGAGACCGCCAGCCCGCTTTTATCGATCACCCCCATCCAGACGGTATCGCCCGGGCCTTTACCTGCGCCCCACGGAGCCGCCCGCTGGTCGTCGATGTTATCCGCCAGCGGCTGCAGCGCCGCCGGTGTCAGCAGGCTCTGAATATCAACATCAAGGTGGCGCGGATCGGTGATGTGCGCGTCGCGCAGGCCGAAGGCCAGCTTGGTCGCCTCCACAATACGGTGGACGGTCATCGCATCGTCGGCGTCGGCCATCGCCAGCCTGTCGGTGATGCCGAGGATCGCCAGCGAAACCAGCCCCTGAGTCGGCGGCGCGAGGTTCCACAGTTCGCCGTGTCGATGCGCCAGCCTGAGCGGCTGGGGGCGGCGAGCGCGATGCTGCTGCAGGTCGCTAAGGGTGACGGGCAGTCCGTACTTTTCCATCCCGCGGGCCAGCTGCTCCGCCAGCGGCCCGCGATAGAAGCTATCCAGGCCTTCTTCGGCTAATCGGCGCAGGGTGTTCGCCAGCGCCGGCTGCAAAAAGCGGCTCCCGGCCTTCGGCGGCTGGCCGTCCACCAGAAAGGTTTCAGCGAAGCCGGGCTGGTCGCGCAGTTCACTGAATTTATCGGCGCTCGCGCTGGCCTGCGACGCGGTAACCGGGATACCGTTCGCGGCGTAGCCGATGGCATCTTCCAGCAGACGCGTGAGCGGCAGGGCCGCGCCGGTTAACTCGCGCGACACCTTAAGCGCTTCGTCCCAGCCGCTGACGGTGCCCGCCACGGTCAGCGCCGCCTGCGGACCGCGATGGGGGATCTGCGCGAGGCCGGCGTAGGCCTGTGGTGTCGCCAGCGAACCCGCCGCGCCGCTGGCGTCAATGGCGATGGGGTCGCCCTCGGGCGGCACGATAAGCCAGAAACCATCGCCGCCGAGGCCGTTCATATGCGGATAAACCACCGCAATGGTCGCGGCGGCGGCGACCATGGCTTCGATGGCGCTTCCGCCTTCGCGCAGTACCGCCAGCGCGCTTTGGCTGGCCAGATGATGGGGGGCGACCGCCATCCCGTGGGCAGCAACATGACTTTGCATGAATTTTCCTCAATTAAGCGACTCGTCCGCTGAGGGTTGCAAAAGCTGTTCCATATCTGAACGTAAAGTTTCACCTGTTGCCGACAACGCGCTTTTTTGGCGGGACTGGCATGCATTATGAATGCGGATACGGTTATGATGCGGTGAAACGAAAGTTACAGAGGTCTTATGCAACAGCTTGATGAACGACTGAAAGAGCAGTACCCGTCATTATCGCCGCAGGAGCAGCGGGTGGCGGATTTTATTTTCGATCATTTTGATGACCTGATTAGCTACAACAGCGCAGAGCTGGCGCAGCTTAGCGGCGTGTCAAAAGCCACGGTCAGCCGGCTGTTCAAGCGCCTGGGCTATGAGAAGTATAAGGATATGCGCGATGAGCTGCGTACCCTGCGCCAGAGCGGTATGCCGCTGACCGACAATCGCGATGCGGTACAGGGCAATACTCTGCTGGCGCGCCACTATAAACAGGAGATGGCCAACCTGACACAATGGGTTAACGCGCTGGATGTTCAGCAGTTCGCCGAGGCGATTCAGGCGCTGGTCGCCGCCCGGCGTATTGTGATTGTCGGCATGCGTAATGCTTATCCTGCGGCGCTGCATCTGCGTCAGCAGCTACTGCAGGCGCGCGGGCAGGTACTGGTGCTGCCGCAGCCCGGACAAAGCCTGAGCGAGGAACTGGTGGATCTCAGCGCCGACGACCTGGTGGTGGTGATGGCATTCCGCCGCCGCCCGCGAATCATTCGCCCTCTGCTGCAGCAGCTACAGAGCAGCGATATTCCGGTGCTGCTGATGTGCGAGCCGCAGGCCCACGGTCTGTTTCCGCTGGCGCGCTGGCGGCTTTGCGCGCCGCTGGATAGCGTGTCGGCCTACGACAGCTACGCGTCGGTCAACAGCCTGATCAATCTGCTGTCGAACGCCTTTTTGCACGAAATTCTCGATAAAGGTCGCCCGCGCATTCACGATATTGCCACGCTTTATCAGCAGCTGGATGAGCTGGAACAGCGATGATGGGGCGCCAGCGTGGTGCTTTGCATGGTTTTGGTGCGATGAAATATGCAGGAATCAGCGCCGCTGGTTCCTCTTTACTCTTCTCTTTCTCTTGTTTTACTGGCCTTTAAGCGAAGCGTTGCCGATGGCGAAGTGCATAAATTTATCTGGCACATTAGTTGCAAAAGTGACTTTAAAGAATCTTTTGTTTCATGCTAACGTAACGGGTAAATATCATGAAGAAACTGTTGATCGCGCTGGCCGGGGCCGCTTGTCTGTTAACCCACCTCTCGGCGGCGAAAGCTGACCAGCTGCAGGATATCGAAAAACGCGGCGTGATCCGCATTGCGGTGCCGCAGGATTTCCCGCCGTTTGGCTCGGTGGGCACCGACCTTCAGCCGCAGGGCTACGACATCGATATGGCGCGCTATCTTGCCAAAGAGATGAAGCTCAAGCTGCAGCTGGTACCGGTGACCAGCGCCAATCGCGTGCCTTATCTGCAAACCGATAAGGTAGATCTGGTGATTTCCAGCCTGGGTAAAAACGCCGAGCGCGAGAAGGTGATCGATTTTAGCCGGGCCTACGCGCCGTTCTTTCTCGGCGTATTTGGCGCGAAAGGCGCTGAGCTGAAAGACCCGGCGGCGCTGAGCGGTAAAAGCGTTGGCGTAACCCGCGGCGCGGTGGAAGACATGGTGCTGACCAGCGTGGCGCCGAAAGAGGCGCAGATTAAGCGTTACGAAGACAACAACACCACGCTGTCGGCGTACCTTTCCGGTCAGGTGCAGTATGTGGCTACCGGTAACCTGGTGGTGGCGGCCATCGCCCGGCAGAACGCCGATAAAGCGCCGGTGCCGAGCTTTATGCTGAAAGATTCGCCGTGCTTTATTGGTCTGAAAAAGAACCAACCGGCCCTGAAGGCGAAAGTGGATGCGTTGATTGAGCAGGGGGTAAAAGACGGCACTCTCAACGGCCTTTCCGAGAAATGGCTGAAAGCGCCGCTGCCTGCCAGCCTCGGCGCATAAGGTCCGGGCATGACGGAGCAACTTCATTTCTCTGCGCTCTGGCCGCACTGGCCGGAGCTGCTGGCGGGGCTGTGGGTGACCATCCAGCTAACGGTACTGGCGACGCTCGGTGGCCTGACGATTGGCATCTTCGGCGCCGCCATCCGCAGCGGGCGGCCCACGTGGTTCAGCCGGATTTGGGGCGGGTATGTCGAATTGATTCGCAACACGCCATTTGTGGTACAGCTGTTTTTTATCGTCTTCGGCTTACCGAACCTGGGGCTAAAGATGACGGCGGGCGAGGCCGCGCTGCTGGCGATGGTGGTCAATCTTGGGGCCTACAGTACCGAGATCGTGCGCGCCGGTATTCAGGTCACGCCGAAGGGGCAGTGGGAAGCAGGGCGCGTGCTGGGGCTGACCCGGACGCAGACCTTTATTCAGGTGATTCTGCCGCCTGCGCTGCAGCGCATTTATCCGGCGCTAGTGAGCCAGTGCATCATCGTCATGCTCGGTTCGTCGGTAGTGTCGCAGGTCTCTTATGAAGAGCTGACCTTTGCCGCTAACCTGATCCAGTCGCGCACCTTCCTCAGCTTTGAGGTCTACCTGGTGACGACAGGAATTTATTTGGTGCTGTCGATAACGATGCGCCAGCTGCTGATGGCGGCAGGACGAAAATGGCTGGGGGTGCAGGCATGATGACCACCTTTACCGATTGGGACATTGTTCGCAATCTGCTGCTGGCCGGGCGCTGGACGGTGCTGCTGTCGCTGGTGGCGTTTCTCGGCGGCGCGCTGGTCACGCTGCCGCTGCTGCTGCTGCGCATGACCGGCGGGCGCCAGATAAAGCGCCTGATCCGCGGCTATGTTGAGCTGTTTCAGGGAACGCCGCTGCTGATGCAGCTGTTTCTTGCCTTTTTCGGCGTGGCGCTGTTCGGCATCGACGTTTCGGCGTGGACCGCGGCATCGCTGGCGCTGACGCTGTATACCAGCGCGTTTTTGCTCGATATCTGGTTTGGCAGCATCCGCGCGCTGCCAAAAGGGCAGTGGGAAGCATCGCGCTGTCTGGGGCTGAGCTTTGGCCAGACGCTCTATCGGGTCGTTGCGCCGCAGGCGCTGCGGATCGCCATCGCCCCGACGGTGGGGTTTGCCGTGCAGGTGATTAAGGGCACGGCGCTGGCGTCGATTATCGGCTTCGTTGAGCTGACCAAAGCGGGCACCATGCTGACCAACGTGACGTATCAGCCGTTTAAAGTCTTCGCGCTGGTGGCGCTGGGCTATTTCATTCTGTGTTATCCGCTGTCCCGCTACAGCCGTTATCTGGAGAACAAATTCAATGCCTCTCATCACCATTAATCAGATGCAGAAGTATTACGGCGATAATCACGTGCTCAAGGGCGTCGATCTGGATATCGATATGGGCGAAGTGATCTCGATTATCGGCCGCAGCGGGTCCGGCAAAAGTACGCTGCTGCGCTGCATCAACGGCCTGGAAGGCTATCAGGATGGCAGCATTAAGCTCGGCGGGATGACTATTACCGACCGCGACTCGCAGGCGCGGGAGATCAGCCGCTCTATCGGCATGGTGTTCCAGAACTTTAACCTGTTCCCGCATATGACGGCGCTGGAAAACGTGATGCTGGCGCCGCGTCGGGTGCTGAAGAAGAGCGCCGCCGAGTGTCGGGAGCTGGCCCAGCGGATGCTGGAAAAGGTCGGGCTTGGCGACCGGCTGGATTACTACCCGTCTAGTCTTTCCGGCGGTCAGCAGCAGCGCGTGGCGATTGCCCGTGCGCTGGCGATGTCGCCAAAAGTTTTACTCTGTGACGAGATCACCTCGGCGCTGGATCCCGAGCTGGTTGGCGAAGTGCTTAAAGTGCTGGAGCAGCTGGCGGCGGAGGGCATGACGCTGATTCTCGTGACCCATGAAATGAATTTTGCCCGTGAAGTGGGCGACCGCGTGGTGTTTATGCATCAGGGGCGCGTCTGGGAGCAGGGGGACAGCAAAACGCTGTTCGCTAACCCGCAGACCAGCGAACTGAAGCAGTTTATTTCATCCGTGCGCGGCTTAAATCAATAAGGAATCAAAAATGGACATGACACAGTTTCCGCAACTCAATCCGCCGGCGCGTCTGCTGATGGGGCCAGGCCCGATTAACGCCGACCCGCGCGTGCTGCGCGCCATGTCGAGCCAGCTGATCGGCCAGTACGACCCGGCGATGACCCATTATATGAACGAAGTGATGGCGCTCTACCGCGGCGTATTTCGTACCGAAAACCGCTGGACGATGCTGGTGGATGGAACCTCAAGGGCCGGGATTGAGGCGATCCTGGTTTCGGCTATTCGACCGGGGGACAAGGTGCTGGTGCCGGTATTTGGCCGCTTCGGCCATCTGCTGTGCGAAATCGCCCGCCGCTGTCGGGCGGAAGTGCACACCATTGAAGTGCCGTGGGGTGAGGTGTTTACTCCGGACCAGGTGGAGGATGCCATCAAACGTATTCGTCCACGCCTGCTGCTGACGGTGCAGGGCGACACCTCCACCACGATGCTGCAGCCGCTGGCGGAGCTGGGGGAGATCTGCCGCCGCTACGACGTGCTGTTTTACACCGACGCCACCGCTTCGCTGGGCGGCAATCCGCTGGAAACCGATGCCTGGCAGCTGGATGCGGTCTCGGCGGGGATGCAAAAATGCCTCGGCGGCCCGTCCGGCACCTCGCCGATTACCCTCAGCGCGCGCATGGAGGAGGCGATTCGCCGCCGCAAATGCGTCGAAGAAGGGATTCGCACCGATGCCCACCGCGACGGCGACGAGGAGATGATCTACTCCAACTATTTCGATCTCGGCATGGTGATGGACTACTGGGGACCGGAGCGCCTTAACCACCATACCGAGGCCACTACCGCGCTGTTCGGCGCCCGCGAATGCGCGCGTCTGATCCTCCAGGAGGGGCTGGATAACGGCATTGCCCGCCATAAGCTGCACGGCGATGCGCTGCTAAAAGGCATTCAGGCGATGGGGCTGGAGACCTTCGGTGATCTGAAACACAAGATGAACAACGTGCTTGGCGTCGTCATCCCACAGGGGATAAACGGCGACCAGGCACGCAAGTTGATGCTGGAAGATTTCGGCATTGAAATCGGCACTTCGTTCGGCCCGCTGCACGGCAAAGTGTGGCGTATCGGCACCATGGGCTACAACGCGCGTAAGGATTGCGTGATGACCACGCTCAGCGCGCTGGAGTCGGTACTTAACTATCTCAAATTCCCGACCACTCAGGGCGCCGCGATGCAGGCCGCGTGGGATCACTATCGCAGCGAGAGCGCGCAATGAGTCAAGCACAACGCCAGCAGGCGGATATGCAGCAGGCTGCGGCCCGGGTGTTGGCCCGCGCCGATGAGCTGGCGGCGATCAGCGAAACGCCGGACGCCCTGACCCGGGTTTATCTCTCCCCACAGCATCTTGCGGCTAACCAGCGGGCGGCGCTGTGGATGACCCAGGCCGGGATGACCGTCTGGCAGGACAGCGTCGGCAATATTTGCGGTCGCTATGAGGGTGAGCAGGAGGGCGCGCCGGCCATCCTGCTGGGGTCGCATCTTGATACGGTGCGCAACGCCGGGCGCTATGACGGTATGCTCGGCGTCCTGGCGGCGATTGAGGTAGTGCATCGCCTGCATCAACAGGGGCGACGGCTGAAAAAAGCCATTGAGATTGTCGGCTTTTGCGATGAAGAGGGGACGCGTTTCGGCATTACGCTGCTTGGCAGCCGCGGGCTGACCGGTACCTGGCCTGAAAGCTGGCTGGCGCAGACCGATGCCGATGGCGTCAGCGTGGCGCAGGCGATGGTGCTGGCCGGGCTGGATCCGGCGCGCATTCACCTGGCCGCCCGCAGCCAGGAGGAGATCGCCGCGTATCTGGAACTGCATATCGAGCAGGGGCCGTGCCTGGAGCAGGAAGGACTGGCCTTAGGCGTAGTGGAAGCGATTAACGGCGCGCGTCGGCTGAACTGCCGCTTTACCGGCGAGGCGGGACACGCCGGGACCGTACCGATGAGCCATCGGAAAGATGCACTGGCCGCCGCCGCCGAGTGGATGGTTCTGATAGAGTCTCTGACCCGCGAGCAGGGCGGAAACCTGGTCGCCACGGTGGGCACGCTGCGCTGCGCACCCGGCGCGGTTAACGTTATCCCCGGCGACGTTACGCTTACTCTGGATATTCGCGGACCGCACGACCAGCCGCTCGAGGCGCTGCTCGAGACGCTGCTGACGGGGGCACAGGCGATTGCCGCCCATCGCCAGCTGCAGTTTAGCGCGGAAGAGTTTTACCGCATTGCCGCCACCGCCTGCGATAGCGGATTGCAGCAGGTACTGAGCGAGGCGGTGCAGGCGGTGAAGGGGCGTTCGCTGACCCTGCCGAGCGGCGCCGGACATGACGCTATCGCCATGGCTGAACGTTGGCCGTCCGCGATGCTTTTTGTCCGCTGTAAAGGCGGCATCAGTCATCATCCTGCCGAGTCGGTCACCGCCGACGATGTGGCGCTGGCGATTGAGGCCTATTTTCGCGCGGTGACGGCGCTGGCAGCCGGGAAGTAAGCGCCGGGCTGTCCCGTCGCGGTACGGTCCCCCACCGGTGGCGATGGGGGCCAGTTTTATTTTTTGCCGTTCGGTTTCAGCTGCTCACCGGGTCTGAGCCTGAACAGCTCGTCATCCCGGGTGGAGTAGCGCACGGTTCCGTCAGCCATCCGATAAGCGCCTTCCGTGAATCCAGCGCCGTTCAGGAACGGAGCGACCGCGTCCGGCGTGTTGCGGAAGGCGGCTTCCAGGGCGAGAAGCGCATAGGGGGCGATACTATCGATACTGGCATATTCGGCCTCAGGATCATCGACAAAAAAGCCGTTGAGGCGCTGCTTGTTGATGATGTTCGCGCCGATGCGATCCGCCAGCGTCAAATAATCCCGCTGCCCGGTGGCCTGCCACAGGTCGATAAGCGCGAAAATCGCATACGGCTGATGGTTCTCCGTTTGGCTATTCAGCCTGCGGTTTGCGCCGCCGGGTTCACCGATATCGCCTAACCCCTGGCCTTTCGCGATGCCGCGGGCGACCTTCCAGATGGCATCATCCGGTTCAAGCGTCCAGGCGCGGGCATAGGAGAGAAGAAATTCATTTCCCGCCGGATAGGCTTTGAGTACCGTCCCTTTTTTTCCATAATAGCCATCGCGTTTTAACGCGTAGTCGGAGAGATCCGTGCCGTTGGCCAGTATCGGGCGGAAGGTATTATTCTGCTCATCGTAAGCGTAGGTCGCGAAGGCCTTGAGGCCATCAAGAGTCCATTTTTTGAGATCGTCACCGTCTTTGCCGAGCGATTTTGCCAGGGCAAGCTGCATCAGCGCATTTTCTGAATAGAGCGTACTGGTTCGGCCCTTAAGCAGCATATTGCCTTCCAGCGCGTCCGGGCCCAGTTCCGGGCCAAACTGACGCTGCGCGCGGTCGCCGTATTTCGAATGCGTGTCGCTGTCATCGCTGGTATCGGCGCGTTTTAACGGTTGGGTAAACTGGTATACGCCCAGCCCGGTCTTCTTATCTCGCGGCAGAACGTACTGTTCGGCCAGCCGTTTTGCCCACGTCAGTGCGCCAGCGTCACCATCGTATTGATACAGCAGCGATGCGGAGTAGATCAGGTCGTTGCCGGCATTGAGAAAGCTCAGACCTTTGGTGGCGAAAAAGGGCGGCTGTTGGACAAAATCACTTTGCCAGAGTGCGCCCATCGGTTTGCCGTACTCCCCGTGGCGGCTGGTTTCCAGCGTTTTCCAGTCGTAAACATGGGCATTCCAGAAAGCCTTGATAAAGCGCGCGGTCGCCTGGTCATCGACGGCAAACATCATGTCGTAATAGGGATAGGCATTCTTAAGTTCATGAACCCGCTCTTTTTCACTTGGGCCTTGAGGCTGCAGCGTTTTTAAATCAACAAAACGATGCCCTCCCCATAGCAGCAGCCCGCTCGCATCCTGATAGTGGTCAAAGTAGTAGCGTATATTCTCCGCGACCCGCTGTTTATATTTTGTTTCGCCGGTCAGGTTGCTTAACCCTACCAGCACCCGCATCAAGTTTTGCTGGGCGGAGAAGTTCGACAGCACGGTCACTTTACCGTCCGGAAATACCCATTCCATTTGTTTGCCGGTGCGTGGGTCCACGCCATTAGCCAGCAGGGGAGAGTGATGCCCGTACCGATCGCCTGCTTTGTCCAGCACGACGTCGGCGAACTGCTTTACGCTGCTCAGACGCTCGTTCTCCTGGGCACCCGCATTCAGTGAGAAGAGACTCAGAACGCCCAATGCCAGGGTGATTTTTGCAATCTTCATTATTTTCCTCTTAATGAAAATAAGGGTTTAATTAAACCCTTATTTATTTTCTATCTGACTGACAGGACGTTATCAGAAGGAATATTTCACGCCAACGCGATAACGCGTTTGGCGTTCATCGGTGGATTTACTACCGGAAACGTTGCCGATGGCCATATAAGGAGACCAGTTTTTATCAAGTTTATAGGTCAGCTTAAAATCATGGGTCCAGTCATAGCTTTCGTTATCCGCTAAAATAACCCCGGCAGAGTTGGCTTTTTTATAGTCCAGCTCATAATCCAGTTGATAATCTTTGAGGAATTTCCAGGAAATAACGCTGGTCAGATTATAGCCGTTCTCCGAGGTGTCTTTAGACGTGCCAATATTGCCTGAGTTGCGCTTGTAGTAAGGGCGATAGCGCAATGAGGCGCTGAGATCGTCGGTCAGATTCGCTTTACCGCGCAGATAGGGCCGATAGTTATTTGAGGACGAACTGGTATCCAGAGAGAAGCCGGGCTCAATCTGGAAGGTCTTATTTATTTTATGCACATAGCTCGCCACCACTTCGGTGCCGTTAGTCACGGTTTCATCATAGGCTTTATTTTTATCTTGCGAACCTTTCCATTTTCCTTCCAGCGATAAGCCAAAGCCATTGGCAAAACGGTGAGACATCAACAGGCGATCTTTATGATTGTTACCGGCTTTGTCATTCGTTTCATGACGATAATCAAAGGTCACCGCGTGAGCAGCAATACTGATGAAAGGAATTGTGACTAATAATAATGAGCGAAACATAGGGTGCCTCTACTTTTTTTATTTTCCAAAGGTACAAGAAATGACCTGCCGTAAAGCAGGCAGAACGATACAAATGAAATTTTTAAATGGTTGTGTGGTGCCGGGTGCCTCCCGGTGAATCAGGCGCTGACTTCCTGATCCGTCTATAAAAACGAAACGTCGATGAGGGTATTCCTCTATTCAGCATGACCCCGCCGCTTAGGGGGATTCACCACACATTATTCTTTATTCCCCGGTGATGACGAGTTTGTACTGCTTGTGATTTTATTGAAAATAACTTTTACACAAAATGAAATGATGTTTTGAGATCAAGATCTGAATATTTAAAAGAGTGATTAAATAATTTTTATGACATTTATAAAGATAATCCTAAAGAAAATTAACATTTATAATCATGGGGTTGCGGTGTTTTTGGTGTTTTATTTCTGGTCTATGTACGGCTTTAATTGAATTAACGGTAATCTTATTCCTATATTTTTAAGGGTTTATTTTGTTAAAAATTAAAAAATATTCCGGCGGTATCAATGGTTAAATCGGGGCTAATGCTTGCGATGTGCTTTAGTTAAACGAAAGCTAAACGGATAGGCTCGCGGTATTGATCTGCCTGACTGACGACATAACACTCACAAAAGCGCGTCCATGTGGAAGGATAATAAAAGACGGTGACCTCGGGGCTACAAGATGACCATTTATGGAAAGGATCGTGTATTTATTTATGGAGTAGAAAAGATACTGCAGGCGCTTAGCGATGAGGCGGGAACGGAGGCAGAGAGCGATGCGGCCTGCATGTACGTCACCCATGGGATGGATATTCAGGAGATCTATGCTCTTTTCTTCCGCCACCCGCCGGAGCACTACGCCATCTTCATCACCTCCGAACGCCATTTTGAGGCGATCAACCGCCTGTTTCCGGGCCTGTTAAAGCTCTGTTTAGCTGAGCGGTTGACGGTAGACGAGCTGCATCAGGCGTTAAGGGTGATGCGCCTGTTCTCGGCGCAGAACCAAAGCGTGGCCTATCTGCCCGCCAGGTTGAATTTTACCCATGCCGAGCGACAGATTATGCGGCTCAGTTTGCGCGGCCATTCTCTGGATGATATTGCCCGTATCCGTGGGGTTAGCCCCTCTACGGTCAGCGTCCAGCGTACCCGGCTGATGAAGCGTATGGGAACCAAAAGCCTGCAGGAGCTATGCTCCCTCTATGCGGCAATGCGCGCCAGCGATCGCTCACGCACTCCGGCTAATCTGAATGAGGATCGCGGTTATTGATTAATACAGCCCGTTGGGTAAGCGCGAAAGGCGAACGCGAGATAATATTGTTTGCACGTCAGGCGCCAACGTACCGCCCGCAGGTTGTTGCGGGCATACCGTCAGTAAACAGGAGAAAGAATGGCTGTCGATAGCAATGGCGACATTGCCCTGCCAATAGTGAACGCAATGCAGCCCGAATTCGCCCGCGTAGTGGACGGGGTCGTGGCAACGCTAACCCGGTGCTTCCCTGAACTGATGCATAGCCTTTATGTTTACGGTAGCGTGGCGCAAGGACGAGCAACGCCCGACAAGTCCGATCTCGACATGAGCGTGATATTCCACGATCGCTCCGATCGGGCCACAGCGGCGCGGCTCGCTGAGATTAAGCGTGAACTGGAAAAGAGCTATCCGGTTGTCAGTAAAATCGATTTTGATTGCGGTGTGCTGCCGCAAGTCCTGCACCCGGATCATACGCTGAGCTGGGGATACTGGCTTAAACATCATTGCGTCTGCGTGTACGGCGAAGATCTGAGCCGCCGGTTTGCTCCCTTTAAACCGGCAAAAGCTATCGCCGTTGCCGTAAATGGGGATTTCCTGCCGGTACTGGAAAAATTCATGGCACAAATACGCTCATCCGCGGATAAGAATGAAGGGTTACAGCTGCAGCGCGCTGCCGCACGCAAAATCATCCGCGCAACCAGTATCCTGCGTAGTGAGTACGACAAAGACTGGCCGGACACCCTTGCTGAGCACCATGGTAAGCTCATTGCCCGCTATCCTGAAAAAGCTGATGACATGGATTACCTGCTGGCAGTGAGTCATGAACCTCGGGGAGACCTGGCCGACTTTGAAAAAAGGATTCTGGCTTTTGCCCGCTGGCTTAACGTCGAGTTTCATCGTCGTCAAAGCTGAGCGGAAAAGCGCCCTGGCCTCATGCTCTGCTAACCATAGCCGTGATATAAAGTCCGCATCCCCAGGCCAGGTGCGTAAGCACGCTCAGCAAGCGAGCCAGCCACGGGCGCGAGGTACGCGACGCCGCCACACCAAAGCCCAATGCGGGTTGAAGAATCAAGAACGGCGCAAATAACGTTAGCACGCCTGCCAGCAGGCCTGCCGTCAGCGTCGGCTCGTTTAACCAGACGGTTCCGTTCAATGCCAGCGGGACAAAAGCAAAAATGGCCCCGGTCAGGTAGTGAAACACCCAGCCGATAACGCTCTCTCCACGCAATGCCGGCGTGGAAGCGATGGTATTATGGCAAAGCTTTCCTCTGAAAAGCCATGCAATCCAGCAACCCACCAGCGCATAGTTTAGCGGCGGCAGCTTGAGCAGGTATTTTTGGCCGAATGACCAGAGATCCATTATCAGCGTCGCGCCAATACCCGTTATGACCGTTTTTACTACCATCATCGTCTCCAGGGTGTACTCCTTTTCCAATGCATGTCAGGCTGGTACCCAGTGTGCAACTTGAAGCGAGGTTTAAGTCAACCATGAAAGCCCTCGATATTCGGGAAATTGCCGATCTTTCTGGCATAAATCCCTCCGCGCTGCGTTATTACGAAAAAAAAGGATTAATTCAGCCTGTTGGCCGTAACGGTTTACGACGGCAATATCACCAAAATGTGCTCAATAAACTGCAGCTCATTACGTTGGGGCAGGCGGCAGGGTTTACGCTGGATGAACTTGCCGCGATGTTTGGTTCGCAAGCCGGGGTCACGATTGACCGGGGGCTGCTCCTCCAGCGGGCGAAAGAGATTGATGCCACCGTGCGCAAGCTGCAGCAGTTAAGCCGCGGGCTGAAGCACGCAGCGCGCTGCACGCAGCCGGAGCCTGTTCATTGTGAAGAGTTCAAAAGAGTGGTGGCGAAAGGGTTGAGGCTGGTTGGCTGATTAATTACTTCAGACTGTGATGAGAGCATAATAATGGACAAAAATTTCACACCTGAGCAAATCGAAATCATTAATCGCGTGGTTTTTGCGCGCGTCGAACAAATGAAAGAGCAAGTGACTGACCTTATTGCGCAGACAGAGCGCGATGCGCACCAGCAGCTGGCGGATTGCGGGATTGATATGACCGATTTCTGTCCGGCTAATCAGCACTTTCTTATGATGACAATCGTCCAGGCGCTGATAGATCGGGTGCACGGCGGCGACAGGGCCCTTGCCCGGAAGATAATAACCATGGAGGCGAAGAGACTGAACGTCAGCGTTAACGTTGAAGCTGATAGTTCGAGATAGCCTTGAGGCTGAGTCTGCGGCGGACCAGAGCGTTATAAACTGCGTCAGCACTGCCTTGTTTGCATAGCAGAGTCAGCCCCTTCAGCATCGGCCATCGGGCTAAAAATGGAAGACCGCTCCCGGAGTCCAGAAAAGGCCTTTCCCCCAGCACCGATTGCCACATCCTCGTAGCGTTAACTCTTTATTATTCGCGCCACTGACTTCGTCGCCATGGATTGGTAGTAGGTTGGAACATTCCGCGGGGTCAGTCCACTCTCTTCTGCTCGCTGCTGCGCATCGTCAGGCTGCGCGCCTTTAAAGTTCGCTCAATCGCTCTGCGCTGTTATGCTAAAAGTCTGGCAAGCCGCGCTGTTAAGAGACCTGACCATGCCCGAACGCGAGAAAAACATCCATATTCAACCCTCATCTTCAATCTCCCGCACCCATATTCTACCGGCGCTGCTGGCGATCGTCGCCGTGACCGGACTGTGCGCGTATATCTCGTCGCCGCTGGGGCCGTGGCGCGAAATTTTGATTAATCCCGGAATGTATATCGATCTGCTGGCGCTGCTATTTCTGCTGTTTATGCTCTGGAGCTCCACCAAAGTGCGCATGAATCACGTGGCGGTTAACTGGGTACGCTACGGACTGCTGCTGTGGATTGCCGGCGGTACGTTCGATCTGATGGATGAAATCTTTCACCAGCCGCGCTGGATGGGGTACTACTGCGAAGATCTGCTGCGCCTGTCCGGCATGTTGCTGAGCGCAGTCGGGGTCTACAAAATTATTGAGCGCATCAATCTGCTGTACGTTGATGCGCGTTCCCAATCATTAAAGGATGAGCTGACCCAACTGCCTAACCGTCGCTTCTTTATCGACACCATCCGCGAGAAGGAGGGACGCAGGCTGGGGCTAATGATTGTCGATATCGATTACTTCAAGAAAATTAATGACACCTGGGGCCATCTGGTGGGGGACGAAGTCCTCTTTGCTCTCGGTAAGCAGCTGGCTAAGCTCACCAGCGATAAGGTGCTGCCTTCGAGGATTGGCGGCGAAGAGTTTGCCATTATTGTCGACGGAATGACGGCGCAGGAAGTGGATGAACTGGCGCAGGCTATTCTGCAAAACGCCCGGGCGATCCTGATCAACCACGACCATCCGCTGTCGATCAGTATCGGTGTTGGTCTGCGTAACAAAGGGGAACCGCAAAACCTGTTTATTAAAAAGGTCGATGACGCCCTTTATAAGGCCAAAAATAACGGTCGCGGGCGGGTCGAGTGGGCCGTCTGAGTCAGCCCTGCTGCGCGCTGCGGCAGTGGCGACGATATTCTGATGGCGAACGCTCGGTGTAGCGTTTAAACACCCGGCAAAAATAGTTGCTGTCGACGAACCCGCAGTTGTGGGCGATCTCTTTTACCTTGAGATCGTAGCCGCGCAGCAGCTTTTTGGCCTTTTCCAGGCGTACGCTGGTGAGAAACTCATTAAAACCGACGGAGCCAGATTTCTGGAAAATATGCGACAGGTAATTGGGCGTAATATGAAAGCGTTTCGCCACCGACTCGCGGGTCAGGGGCTGGCTGAGATGCTCTTCGAGATAGTCCTGCACCGCCAGAAACAGATCGCGACTGCGGCTGACGCGCATCTCCAGCCCCACCAGCTGTTCAAGGCAGTGGCTTAACAGGGCCGCGACCACCAGCCTGGCGGTCACCGGATCCGGCTGCAGGCAGATTTCATTAAGCGACAGCAGCAGATAGGAGCCAACGCGCGGCCCCAGGCGGGCAACGTTCTGCTTTTCCGTGCGCAGCTGCTTGCCGTCCCAGTACTGAACGCAGAATCCGAGCTTCTGGCGGCCAAAGAGGATGCTTAACGTCGATGCCGGCCCGGTCCACTCCGGCAGCGTCCACTTGCCCGCCTGAACGTAGAGCACCTGCGAGGCGGAGAGCATCGTCTCCGATAGCGGCAGCCCGCTCTCCTTAAGCTCACCCTCAAGCACAATTTCCAGCCGCGGAAAGGGCACTTTAAACGCCAGCGCAGGCTCGGAGATATCCGGGTCGGGGAATCTGACGTGCAGATTATCTTTCTGATTTACTAAACGATTTAAAATATCCGCCAGATCGTCAATCATTCCGTACGCCTTAGAAGAGAACAATTATCTTGTTGATTATAATCTATTTTATCAGTGGTGATTTGTTCTGTGTCAGGCTGGGTCGCGAATGTTTGCCCTACAGAAAGAGGAAAAAAGCTGGATTTTGATAGCCATCACACTTTTCTTCCTCGCGTACGCTTGTCCAGTTTTTCGTAGTTTTGGCCTCATGTATTCCCGGTCGGTGCAGATTAGAGTTTGTTTTGTGTTATCGATAAGTTAAGGAATAGAAATATGGAACAACAATCTGCGGTTTATCTGGATGCGCTGGGGGCGAATGTTGCGCTGAGCCCGACAATGAAACAGGAACTGGATACCCTGGGCTACACCGTCGTGCATAACGTGGTGGACGCGGAGTGGCTGGCGGCGATGCGCGAGCTTATCGACGCCATCGTCGAGAGAGAGGGCGACAGTCTGGCCATTGAACACCACCAGGAAGCGACCGCCACGCGCATTGCCAACCTGATTAATAAAGGGGTGATTTGGGAAAAGGTCTGGTCGCATCCGCTGATACTTTCCGCCTGCCGGTATATTTTTCAGGGCGATTTTAAAGTCTCCAGCCTGAACGCGCGGGAAGCGTTGTTTAACGGCGGCCATCAGCCGCTGCATGCGGACTGGAAAAAACCGCGTCCTGACTTTCCGAAAGTACATCTGGTGAATACGATATGGGCTATCGATGACCTGAGCGCTGAAAACGGTGCACCGCGCATTATCCCCGGCACCCATTTGCGTCCGGAGCTGCCGGAAGAGGTGCTGGACGACCCGGAGCTGGCGCATCCTGATGAAGTGGTGTTCGCCGCGCCGGCGGGCAGCGTGATGATTTATAACGCCCACGCCTGGCACGGCGGGACGCGCAACCGCGTCGGCAGCAGAAGGCGGGTGCTGCACGGCTTATATATCGACAGAGCGGATACCGCGCAGCAGGATCAGCAGCGCTGGCTGACGCCGGAAACCGCCAGCCGTTTGACCCCCGCGCAGAAATGGCTGCTGGGGGTGGCGTAAATTAAATTGCCGAAACACGGTGCTCCCGCTCTCAAGGGATCTCAATATAAACCACCGGTTTTTTCATAATGCATTTCACCGCGTCGACGATCTGCTGCGGCTGCAGCAGAAAAGTTTTGATGCTGGTCTTAATGGTGCGGATGCCGTTGAAGCGTCTGGCATCGTCAATTTCAATATCCGTCACCAGCAGAACGACATCGGCATGGGCAATATCGTCAGCGGTAATTTTGTTCTCAACCCCCAGCGCGCCCTGGGTTTCGATTTTGATATTCCATTTCTCATGGTGGCCGACCTTTTCCAGGCGTTCGGCCGCCATATAAGTGTGAGCGACGCCGCTGACGCATGCCGTGACGGCAACGATATTGAAATCCATAGCATCCTCCAGGCGTTATCCGCCAATGGTCACGCTAAAACCGGCCCGTTCGGCCAGCGTCCTGAATGGCTGAATCTCAGATTCTGCAGGGGCCTTAATCATCGACATCGACCATTTTTTTCCCAGTAAATGATATTTTGGTTCGCCGAACTGATGGAACGGCAGAAGATGAATTTCGCGCAGCTTAAAGGGGGCCAAAAACGCCAGGATCTGGCGGAAATTCTCTTCGTTAAGCGTAAATCCCGGAATCAGCGGCACCCGGGGAATAAGCGGGATTTGGGCTTCGACCAGACGGGTGAAGTTATCCAGCACCCGCGGCATATTCATCCGCAGCTGCTCCCGGGCCAGCGCTTCATCCATGATTTTCAGATCGAACAGCACTTCATCACACGCCTGAGCCAGCGGAAAAAAGCGGCTGAACGCGGTATCGCCCGCTGTTTCAATCGCCGTTCTGATCCCCCATTCGCGCAAGCGGCGCAGAAAACGCGCGGCAAATTCGGCCTGCATCAGGACTTCGCCGCCCGACAGGGTCACGCCGCCGCCCGAGGCGCGGAAGAAGATCTCATCCTTCAGCACCTCTTTAAGCAGATGATCGAGGGTAACGTCGCGGCCAATCTGCTCCCACGCGCCGGAGGGGCACTCGACCACGTCCTGCTGGCAGCGCGAGCAGCGCAGGCACTTGCTCTCCCGGCGTACGGTCTGAATTTTCGGCGAGATCGACTCCGGATTAGCGCACCACGGACAGGTATGCGGGCAGCCCTTAAAAAACACCACGGTGCGGATCCCCTGACCGTCATTCAAAGAGTAGCGCTGGATGTTAAAAATGCGCGCCTTATCGGCGCGCGTTTCCATGACCTCACAGCTGATGCGCGGTGCGGCGGATAATGTCATCCTGAATCTCCTGCGACAGCTCAACGAAAAAGGCGCTGTAACCCGCAACGCGCACCACCAGACCGGCAAAATCCTGCGGCCGCTGCTGGGCTTCGCGCAGCGTATCGGCGTTGACCACGTTGAACTGAATATGCTGTAGCCTCAGCCTGGTGAATGCCTGCAGGAAGTCGGCCAGCTTATTCAGGCCGCTGTCGCCGGCAAGCGTTGCCGGGGTGAATTTGACGTTCAGCAGCGTACCGTTGGAGAGCAGAAAGTTATCCAGCTTGCTGACCGACTTGAGCACCGCGGTCGGTCCCTGAACGTCCTGGCCGAGCATCGGCGACAGCCCGCCGTCCGCCAGCTGTTCTCCCGCCAGGCGTCCGTCCGGGGTGGCGCCGACGACCGAACCGAGCGGCACGTGGGCAGAGACGGTATAGGAACCCGGCGTAAACTGACCGCCGCGCGGGTTCTGGTATTGTTCTACCTCTTTGCAGTAAAAGCGCAGTAGATCGGCGCTGATGTTGTCCACTTCGTCAATATCGTTGCCGTATTTCTCGAAGCGGTTGATCAGGCGAGCGCGAATTTTTTCCCCTTCCGGCGTCTGGAAATTGGCTTTCAGCACTGCGATAAGTTCAGCGAAGCTGAGCCGTTTTTGCTCAAAAACCATCCCTTTTAGCGCGTGCAGCGAGTCGCTGAGGTTAGCAATGCCGATGCCCTGGACCCCGGAGAAGTTATAGCGCGCGCCGCCTGCGGTAATATCCTGACCGTGCTGCACGCAATCCTCAATAAAAGAAGAGAGCAGGGGAACCGGCGCCCAGTCGCGGTGGCCGATATCGCAAATGTTGCTGCCTTCCACCATCAGCTTAATGTAATAGCGAATCTTGTCGCGGATCTGGTTAATCAGCCCATCCCAGGTGATATCAGGATTGCTTTCGTTTTCCAGCATCACGATTTCCATCACCTTCAGCAGGTTAAACATGGCGATATCGTGCAGGCCGTAGGTGCGTCCCGGGATCGACAGCTCAACGCAGCCAACCACCGAATAATCCCGCGCGTCCTCCAGCGATACGCCGCGGTTGAGAAATGCCGGGATCACCACTTCATCATTAAAGATTTGCGGAATGCCGGTACCGAGGCGAATGGTCTCGGCGGTTTTGCGCAGGAAAGGACGATCGATGAGCTCGTTGACGCGTACGCCAAGGTTCGGCTGCGGCAGTCGAACGTTCTGGTAGGCGTCGAGGGACAGAAACGACAAAATATTGACCGCGCTGCGTCCGGTCTCGGTCAGGCCGCCGAGCAGCGCGGTATAGCCGGTCGGGAAGCCTGCAAAGTAGCGCGCGCTGCTGGTGGAGCGCAGCAGAACGATATCGTTGCACTTCACCCACAGCGACTCCAGCAGCTCCTGAAGAAACTGCGGATCCTGGCCGCGATTCAGCGAAGCCTGATAGTACGGCAGCATGTACTGGTCAAAGCGTCCCAGCGAGATAGAGCTGGCGTTGGATTCATACTGCAAAATGATGTTCATATACCAGAAGAGCTGGCAGGCCTGCCAGAAATCTTCCGGGCGGTGTACCGCATTATGGCGGGAGATGTTGGCGATGGTCTCCAGCTCTTTGCGCCGCTGTTCATCAGCACAATCGGCGGCCATTTCATCGGCAAGGGCCGCATAGCGCAGAATATGGCGCTGGGAGGCTTCCAGCAGGATCAGCACCGCCTGATAAAAACTGTTCTGCGGGTGCTGCTGACGCACCGCCTTAATCTCCGTCACCAGCGCGGCGAGGCCGTTTTCCAGCAGGCGAGGGTAGTCGATAATGATATGTCCCTGGCCCTTATCGGTCTGGTTGACGCTAAAAATCTGCGTGCTGACGGCGTTTTTGACTTCATCGGTCATCTGGGCGTTGATGAAGTCCTTCATCGAGCGATTTTCCCAGTAGGGGAACAACTCTTCGCGGTAGATGCGCTTGTCTTCTTCGCTGATATTGAAACGGTCCTGCGGGCGGGTCGGGAACTGGTCCAGCTCCTTGAGCAGCCAGTAGGGGTCCATCTCCGGGGACATAATTCCGGCGCGCGGCTTGATGGTCCGGTTGCCGGCAATCAGTTCATCATCACGAATCGAAATCTGCACATGATCGAGGATCCATGCGGTCGCTTTCGCCCGGCGGATCATTACCGGCTCACCCTCCGTCTGTTTATGGCTGGCGGTATAGAGCAGCGCCCGCTCGAGTGAGATTTCGCGCGGGTTGGCGAACAGACGATCTTTTAAGCGTTGAGTGCGATTGGTCATGACAAACTCCATGTTATTTTGCGGGGCGCAGGGCGCGCCCCGGGCATTCAGTCAGGCATTCTGTGAAAGGTGGCTGTCGATTTTGTTCATAATGGCTTCGGCGCGCTTCACGGCATCACTGATGTTGACGCGCACGATGGTTTTACCGGCAAAGCGTTCTTCAAACTTAATGCCGATATCTTTGGTCAGAATCACCATATCGGCGCTGGCGACGTCTTCTGCGGTCAGCTCGTTCTCAATGCCGATGGAGCCCTGAGTCTCGACTTTGACCTGCCAGCCTTTGGCTTTAGCGGCGCTCTCCAGCGATTCGGCGGCCATATAGGTATGGGCAACGCCAGAGGGGCAAGCGGTAACGGCGATAATTTTGGTCATACGATATTCCTTCCACTGTTTCAGTTAATTTCGAAATCAAGATCCATCTCGTCATCGGCTTTGGCGTCTGACGTTTTCTTTTTTGCCAGAGCTTTGAGCAGAATGACGCAGGCGGCGCTGACGATGGCGCCGACCGCCAGACCGGCAACAAACCCGCCTTTACCTTCGACGACCGGCAGAACGATGAGCCCGCCCCAGCCGGCGTAGCACTGGGCACCGAGCAGCGCGGCGGTGACGCAGCCGGCGGCGGCGCCGATCATATTGGCCGGGATAACGCGCAGCGGGTCGGCGGCGGCGAAGGGGATCGCGCCTTCGGTCACGCCAACGCAGCCCATCACCAGCGCGGCTTTCCCGGTTTCGCGCTCTTCCGCGGAGAAATATTTACGCCCAATCAGCGTTGCCAGGCCCATGCCCAGCGGCGGCACGGCGATACCGACGGCGGCGATGGCCACAACGCTGTAAACGCCCTGGGAAACGCAAATCAGCATGAAGGCGTAGGCGACTTTATTCACCGGACCGCCCATGTCGAAGGCCAGCATCAGGCCCATAATGATGGCGAGAATAACGATGCTGCCTTCGCGCATGCCCTGCAGCCAGCTGGTCAGACTGGCGGTCAGCGCGCCAATCGGCTCGCCGAGACCCCACATCATGATCCCGGCGGTTATAAAGGTGCCGATAATCGGGATAACGAAGATGGGCATCACCGAGCGCAGCACCTTGTGCACCGGGATTTTCTTCAGGTAGTAAACCACCAGCCCGCCAATGATCCCGGCAATCAGCGCGCCGAAGAAACCGGCGCCAAAGCTGTTGCCGACCCAGGCGCCGATGGCGCAGGGGGCCAGCGCCGCGCGGTCGGAGATGGAGTAGCCGATATAGGCCGCCAGAAATGGCACCATTAGCGTCAGACCGGCGACGCCGATATCAAACAGTTTTTTCAGGTTAGGGTCGGTGGCGGCATCGGGCACCGCGCCCTTGCCATACAACATGACGGAGACTGCCAGCAAGATCCCACCGGACACGACAAACGGGATCATATGTGAAACCCCGGTCATGAGGTGCTGGCGGGTATTTTTTAATATTTGCACCAGTTCGTTCATTGTTTTTCTCCTGAGCGCTGCGTGGCCCGTGACTGAGTTGATGTCTCAACATTAGAAAAAGGGCGGCGCATAAAATAGTAGAGAAAAAGTGCATTTACTGGATATTTGTAAGGCGAGGAGAAAATTGCGATCCACCTCAAATCTTAGTTCTGGTGGGTTTTTGATGCCCTTCACGAGGCGATTTGTGACCACGAGCATAAAAAAGATTCAGCCATACAATTATCCAGTAATTACCACTTTTATCGTGTAGTGGCGGGCGGCTTCTTTCTTTACCTTTTGGCTAATACGCATTATTCAGGAGGAAGGCGATGGCTCTGGTAATTGAATTCATATGTGATTTGCCCAACGGCGTACATGCGCGTCCGGCAAGCCTGGTAGAAACGCTGTGCAATACTTTTTCATCTTCAGTCGAATGGGTAAACACCCGCACAGAAGGACGCGGAAACGCCAAAAGCGCGCTGGGGATTATTGGCACCAATACCTTAAAGGGCGACCGCTGCCAGCTTGTTGTCAGCGGTGAAGATGAACAGCAGGCGTTTAATACGCTGACGGCGTTCATCACCGACGAGTTCCCGCACTGCGATGCGCCGCTGCCGGCGGCGGAGCAAATGGCCGTTCAGCCGGTTCCTGAATCCCTCTCGCGTCTTAATCCTACCCTGTTTCACGCGCTGCCGGTCTGCGCCGGCAGCGCGGGCGGCAGGCTCACCCATCTTAAGTCCCTCGACCTGCGCGATTCAGGCGCGCTGCCTGCAGCGGGCGCAATTGAACAGGAACAGGCGGCGCTGGACAGGGGCCTGACCCTGCTGGTGAAAAATATTGAGTTCCGCCTGCTGGATAACGACGGTACCGCCAGCGCGATCCTTGAGGCGCATCGCTCTCTGGCCACCGACGCCTCGCTGCGCCAGCATCTGCTGGACGGGCTGTTGAACGGTCTGAGCTGCGCTGAAGCGGTGGTCGCGACCGGCGAACATTTTTGCGCCCAGTTCAGCGCTTCCGGCAATAGCTATTTGCAGGAGCGGGTGCTGGACGTGCGCGATGTGTGCTTCCAGCTTCTGCAGCATATCTACGGTGAGGATCGTTTTCCGGCACCGGGTAAGCTGACCGAAGAGGCCATCTGCCTCGCCGATGAACTCACCCCCAGCCAGTTTCTTGAACTGGATAAAACGCTGCTTAAAGGCCTGCTGCTGCGCAGCGGCGGCACCACTTCACATACGGTGATCCTCGCGCGTTCGTTCAATATTCCCACCCTGGTGGGCGTCGATATGGAGGCGCTGCTGCCGTGGGTCGATCGCCGGGTACAGATTGACGGTAACGCCGGGCTGGTGGTGGTGAATCCCGATGAAGCGGTGGCGCGCTACTATCAGCAGGAGGCCTGGGTACAGGCGCAAATCCGCCGCCAGCAGCAGGCCTGGCTGGATAAAGAGGGCCGAACGGAAGACGGTATTCGCCTGGAGGTGGCGGCCAACATCGCCCATTCGGTAGAGGCGGCGGCGGCCTTCAACAACGGCGCGCAGTCGGTAGGACTGTTCCGCACCGAGATGCTCTATATGGACAGGCCCAGCGCGCCGTCGGAAAACGAGCTGTATAACATCTTTTGCCAGGCGCTGGAGCCGGCCAACGGGCGCAGCATTATCATCCGCACCATGGATATCGGCGGCGACAAGCCTGTGGCCTACCTCAACATCCCGGCGGAGAATAACCCGTTCCTCGGCTACCGGGCGGTGCGTATTTATGAGGAGTATCAGGCGCTGTTCCGCACTCAGCTGCGGGCGATTCTGCGCGCTTCCGCGCACGGCGCGCTGAAAATCATGATCCCGATGATCTCCTCGATGGAAGAGATCTTATGGGTCAAAGAGCAGTTGGCGGATGCTAAACAGTCGCTGCGCAGCGAACATATCCCGTTTGATGAAAAGATCCCGCTGGGCATTATGCTTGAGGTGCCGTCGGTGATGTTTATCATCGATCAGTGCTGCGAAGAGATTGATTTCTTTAGTATCGGCAGCAACGACCTGACCCAGTACCTGCTGGCGGTGGATCGCGATAACGCCAGGGTGACGCGCCACTACAACAGCCTCAATCCGGCTTTTCTGCGCGCGCTGGATTACGCGGTTCAGGCGGTGCATCGTCAGGGGAAATGGATTGGCCTGTGCGGCGAGCTGGGGGCTAAAGGTTCGGTGCTGCCGCTGCTGGTAGGGCTGGGGCTGGATGAGCTGAGCATGAGCGCGCCGTCGATTCCGGCAACCAAGGCGCGTCTGGCGCAGCTTGACAGCCGCGCCTGCCGTCAGCTGCTTAACCAGGCGATGCAGTGCCGTACTTCATTAGAGGTGGAACATCTGCTGGCCCAGTTCCGCATGACCCAGCAGGACGCGCCGCTGATTACTCCGCAGTGCATTACGCTGAACAGCGACTGGCGTAGCAAAGAGGAGGTCATTAAGGGCATGACTGATAATCTGCTGCTGGCCGGGCGCTGCCGCTATCCGCGTAAGCTGGAAGCCGATCTGTGGGCTCGCGAAGCGGTGTTCTCTACCGGCTTAGGCTTTAGCTTCGCCATTCCCCACAGTAAATCAGAGCATATCGAGCAGTCGACCATCAGCGTCGCCCGTCTGGCGCAGCCGGTAGCGTGGGGCGACGACGAGGCGCAGTTTGTGATTATGCTGACGCTTAATAAGCATTCGGCGGGGGATCAACATATGCGTATTTTCTCGCGGCTGGCGCGGCGCATTATGCATGAAGAGTTCCGGCAATCGCTGGTGACGGCGCAGAGCTGCGAGGCGATCGCGGCGCTGCTGCAGCGCGAGCTGGAGCTGTAATTCGGTCCGGAGAATCTCCCCGGTGGCGCTTGCGCTTACCGGGGCTACGGGCTTCCAGCGATCGGCGGGGCGGTAGCCCGGGTAAGGCGTTTACGCCGCGACCCGGGATATCCGGGCCCGGTGCTTGAGGGAGGCTGTCCGGCGACCATTGCCGAAAGCGGCGCTTACGCGCCTGTTCGGGCGACCTGGTGTCCGGCAATAGCCTGACAAATGGCCTCGCCCACCTGCTGGGTGGAGGCAGTGCCTTTCATATCCGGCGTCTTTGGTCCGCTGGCAATGGTCTGCTCAATCGCTGCGAGAATGCCGTCATGGGCGGCCTGGTAGCGAGCGTCACCGTTGCCGAGGAAGTCGAGCATCATCGCGCCAGCCCAGATGGTGGCAATCGGATTGGCGATATTTTTGCCGTAGATATCCGGCGCCGAACCGTGTACCGCCTCAAACAGCGACGGAAAGGTGCGATCCGGGTTGAGGTTTGCCGATGGGGCAATGCCGATGGTGCCCGTACAGGCCGGGCCGAGATCGGAAAGGATATCGCCGAACAGATTAGAGCCGACCACTACGTCAAAACGCTCCGGCTGCAGCACGAAACGGGCGCACAGAATATCAATATGCTGCTTATCCCATTTCACCTCCGGGTATTGCTGCGCCATCGCTTCGACGCGCTGGTCCCAGAAGGGCATGCTGATGGCGAGGCCGTTAGATTTGGTCGCCGAGGTCAGGGTTCTGCGCGGGCGGCTTTGCGCCAGCTCAAAAGCGTAGCGCAGGATGCGGTCAACGCCGCGGCGGGTAAACACCGACTCCTGAATCACCACTTCATGTTCGGTTCCCGGATTCACATGGCCGCCAAGAGCGGAATACTCCCCTTCGGTGTTTTCACGAACCACGTAGAAATCGATATCGCCGGGCTGTTTACCCGCCAGCGGGCAGGGGACGCCGGGGAACAGGCGCACCGGACGCAGGTTGACGTACTGGTCGAATTCGCGGCGGAACTTCAGCAACGAGCCCCAGAGGGAGATATGATCCGGGACGATATCCGGCCAGCCGACCGCACCGAAATAGATCGCATCAAAGGTTTTCAGCTGCGCGTGCCAGTCCTCGGGCATCATAGTGCCGTGTTGGGCGTAATAATCGCAGCTGGCCCACTCGAAGTGCTCGAAGCTTAACGCCAGCCCCCAGCGTTCGGCGGCGGCCTGCAGTACGCGCACCCCTTCCGGCAGCACTTCTTTACCGATGCCATCGCCGGGGATGGCGGCAATACGTAAGGTTTTATTCATCGTTATTCTCAGTTTGAGGTAAGGAAAATTGACTTCATCTCTATCCTATAATTGACTAATTCATAATTAATCCCGTCAACTGGTGAAACATAAAACACGAATCATGAATAATCTTCCGCTGCTGAACGACTTACGCGTCTTTATGCTGGTAGCCCGCCGCGCCGGTTTTGCCGCCGCTGCGGAAGAGCTCGGCGTCTCTCCGGCATTTGTCAGCAAACGCGTATCGCTGCTGGAGCAAACCCTTAACGTCCAGCTGCTGCACCGCACTACCCGGCGAGTGGCTATCACCGAAGAGGGCGAGCGCATCTACGAATGGGGGCAGCGCATTCTGCAGGATGTCGACCAGATGATGGATGAGCTCTCCGATGTGCGGCAGGTGCCGCAGGGAACGCTGCGGATCATCAGCAGCTTTGGCTTTGGTCGGCGGGTGGTCGCGCCGGCGCTCTCCGAGCTGGCCCGTCGCTATCCGCAGCTGGAGATCCGTTTCGACGTCGCCGACCAGCTGGTAGATTTGGCTAATGAAGGGGTCGATCTGGATATTCGCGTCGGCGACGATATTGCGCCCAACCTGATAGCCCGCCAGCTTGCCAGCAATCATCGCATCCTCTGCGCCTCGCCGGCGTTTGTCGCCCGCCATCCCTCGCCGAAACAGCTGAGCGACCTTGCCGCGCTACCGTGTCTGGTGATCAAAGAGCGGGACCGGCCTTTTGGCGTCTGGCAGCTGCGCGATGATAAAGAAGTTGAGCACGCCATCAAAGTGACCGGGCCGCTGTCGTCAAACCACGGTGAAATCGTCCATCAGTGGTGCCTCGACGGGCAGGGGATTGCGCTGCGCTCATGGTGGGACGTAAAGGAGAATATCGCCAGCGGCAATCTGGTACAGCTGCTGCCGGAGTACTATCAGCCCGCCAATATCTGGGCGGTATACGTGTCTCGGCTGGCGACTTCGGCCAAAATTCGCACCACCGTGGAGTTTTTACGCCACTACTTTCAGCAGCGCTTTCCGCAGCACTGCGGGGCGGCGATATTGCCGACGGCGGGCGCCGTCGGCCGGGGGGATTAAACGCCGAGCCGATCGCGCAGGCTATAGTAAGCCGCGCCCATGGCGGTAAACGGAATGCGCAGGCTGCGTCCGCCGGGGAACGGGTAGTGCGGCAGCTTCGCGAAGGCGTCAAAACGTTCGGCGTCCCCGCGCAGCAGCTCCGAAATTAGCCGTCCGGCGAGGTGGGTACAGGTGACCCCGTGGCCGCTGTAACCCTGCATATAATAGATATTGTTATCGAGGCGGCCAAACTGCGGCATCCGTGAGAGGGTCAGCAGGAAGTTGCCGGTCCAGCGGTAGTCGATTTTCACCCCCTTCAGCTGCGGGAAGGTTTTCAGCAGCTTCGGCATAATCAATCGCTCAACGTCGTCCGGATCTCGCGCGCCGTAGACCACGCCGCCGCCGTACAGTAGGCGGTTATCGGCGGTCAGACGGTAGTAATCCAGCAGATAGTTACAATCCTCCACGCAGTAATTTTTCGGAATCAGCGAGCGCGCCAGTTCCTCAGACAGCGGTGCGGTGGTGACCACTTGGGTGCCGCACGGCATGCTGCGTTTCGCCAGCTCCGGCTCGATCTTATCACCGAGATAGGCGTTACCGGCGACGATCACGTAGCGAGCGGTCACTTGTCCGCGCGCGGTGGTCACTACCGCCGGGCTGGTGTGCTGAATGCGGGTAACCGGTGATTGCTCGTACACCCGGCCGCCGTTTAGCCGAATGGCGTCAGCTTCGCCAATCGCCAGGTTGAGCGGATGGATATGGCCGCCGCTGCGATCCAGCAGGGCGCCGGTGTAGCGGTCGCTGTCGACTTCGCGGCGAATAGCGCTGGCATCCAGCAGCTCCAGTTGGGTATTGCCGTAGCGCTCCCAGTTGGCTTTCTGCTCTTCCAGAGTTTCCAGCTGTTTATGATTCATCGCGACAAACAGCCCGCCGGGGCGATAGTCGCAGGCAATCTGATAGCGCTGGATGCGCTCGCGAATAATATCGCCGCCTTCAAACATCATGCTGCCGAGCATTTTCGCCGCGTCCGGGCCGTAGGTTTTCTCGATAACGTCGATATCGCGGCTATAGGAGTTAACTAACTGGCCGCCGTTGCGTCCGCTGGCGCCGAAGCCGATGCGCGCGCCTTCCAGCAGCACCACGTCGTAGCCCATTTCGGCCAGATGCAGCGCCGAAGAGAGGCCGGTATAGCCGCCGCCGACGACGCAGACGTCGCAACCGATCGTTTCTTCCAGCGCCGGGAACGGTTCATAGCGGTTGGCGCTGGCGGCGTAATAGCTGGTGGTATGTTCGGTCATGATTAAGACTCCAGGGCAATCCAGATAGTTTTCAGTTCAGTGAATTTTTCCAGCGCATGCAGCGACTTATCGCGTCCGTTGCCGCTCTGCTTATAGCCGCCGAACGGCACGGTCATATCGCCATCGTTGTAGTTGTTTACAAAGACGGAGCCGGCTTTCAGACGGCGGCTGATGCGGTGCGCGCGGGAGAGATCGCGGGTCCAGACCGCCGCGCCGAGGCCATAGCGGCTGTCGTTGGCCAGCGCCAGCGCCTGCTCTTCGGTTTTAAAACGAGTGACCACCAGCACCGGGCCGAAGATCTCCTCCTGGCTGAGCGCGGAGGCGGGATCGACGTCAACGAAAATGGTTGGGCCAACCGCCGCGGGCCACGGATTTTTGCGTCCATCCAGCAGCAGCGTGCTATGCGCTTCGCCGGCGCGAATAAAGCTGTGGACGCTATCGGCGTGGCTGTTGTCGATCAGCATGCCCATGGCGGTATTCGGGTCGAGCGGATTGCCCGGCTGCCAGCCTTTGGCCTGCTCTTTAAGGAGATCGAGAAACCTGTCGGCAATGCTCTCCTCAAGCAGCAGGCGGGTTCCGGCGATACAGACCTGGCCCTGGTTGTAAAAGATACCGCCGGCGGTAGCGTTAACCGCTTTTTGCAGATCCGGACAGTCAGCAAAAACGATATTGGCGCTTTTACCGCCCGCCTCCAGCCAGACGCGTTTCATATTGCTGTCGCCTGCGTCCTTCAGCAGCTGTTTACCCGTGCGGGTAGAACCGGTAAAGGTAATCACTTCGACGTCAGGATGCCGCGCCAGCGCCTGGCCGGCTTCATGGCCGAAACCGCTCACTACGTTGAACACGCCGTCCGGCAGTCCGGCCTCTTTCGCTAAGCCCGCGAGTCGCAGGGCGCTGAGTGGGGATTTTTCCGACGGTTTGAGCACTACGCTATTGCCTGATGCCAGCGCCGGGCCAAGTTTCCAGCAGGCCAGCAGCAGCGGAAAATTCCACGGTACCACCGCCGCAATCACGCCAATCGGTTCTCGGACGATCATGGCCAGTTCGTTGCCGCCGGTAGGGGCAACTTCACCGTATACTTTATCGATAGCTTCGGCATACCAGCGAATCGCGCGGGCGGCGCCGGGGATATCGTCGCGCAGGCTGTGACGGATCGGTTTGCCGGTGTCCAGGGTTTCCAGCAGCGCCAGCTCTTCGCAATGGGCCTCCATCAGGTCGGCAAACTTATTCAGGACCGCTTTACGCTGGGCTGGAGAGGCCTGCGACCAGTCGCCGCGCTCGAATGCGCTGCGGGCGGCCTGGACCGCGCGATCGACATCGGCCTTTTTGCCGCGCGCGACTTCGGCGAGCGTTTGCTGGGCGGCAGGGTCGACGGTGGCAAACACGCTGTTATCGGCGGCGGCGCTGTACTCGCCATTAATAAATATCCGCGTTTCAATCGCGATGTTCTTTGCTTTTTCTTGCCAGTAAGCCAGGTTGTGAAAATCCATCATGACTCCTTAATGACATAATCGGAAAAAAAGTGGTGATTTCAGACCTTCAGGGCGCAGGGCGTCCCCGGGGTTGAGTACCGTTTAAATTGCCCATTAACAGGCGTGAATTATCCGGGGCCAGCGGAATACGTTTTTCCGCATTGCGCAAGGTGAACTGCGTTATCTTCGCGCCGCCGGAATTCACCCCGGGCGGCGCAGGCCTGAAGAAAACCTGAGAAAGGCTCAGGCTAATAAATCAGAAGGTGGTGGGAGTATGGGCGCTGATAATTCGGCAGATACCTGCCGAAGTGTTGCTGAAGCTATGCGGTATGCCGGTGTTAATGGCATAACTTTGCCCAGCCACCAGGTGATACGCCTGACCGTTAATGGTCAACACGACTTCACCCTCCAGTATGGTGCCTATCTCTTCACCCTGATGCTTGATCCTCTCCCCGGTTGTGGTTCCAGGCTGGTACGTTTCAAATATCATCGCCAGCGTGCGGTTCGGATTGCCATTGTGAACCAGCTTCATCGATACCCCCTGGCTGCCGATTTCAATCAGATCGTCCTGATTGATAACCACCTGCGGTTCAGCCGGTTTTTCTGGTTCAGAAAAGAATTCCGAGAGCGACAGCCCGTAGACTTTCAGCAGCTTTTGCAGCGTGCTGATGGCAGGACTGACTTTGTCCTGTTCTATGGTGCTGATGGCACTATGTGTTAACCCAGACAGTTCGGCGGCACGACGCTGTGAGAGACCCAGCTGTTGGCGGATCGCTGACAAACGTTTCCCTGGCGCCAGTCCGTCATCGCTCATATTTGCATTTCCTTAACGGTAGTGGTCAGAGTCGCTGTTTTTCAGCGATATAGTTCTGACAGGCGGTGATAAAACCTTCAAACAACATTCGCGACAGGGCGTATTCGCTACTGTTCCATTCAGGATGCCACTGCACGCCGAGGGCGAAAGGATGGTCGTTAACGCTGACCGCTTCCGCTAGCCCGTCCGGAGAACGCGCTTCCACGCGCAGCCGTGGACCCGTCGTTTTTGCTCCCTGCCCGTGTAACGAGTTTACCCAAAACGTGTTGCAGCCCGGTATTAACTGAGAAAGTAATCCTCCCTCCTGAACCTGAACTTCATGCGAGGGCGCGTATTGCTGCTCGACGGGAAGTTCGGGGTCTTCGCGGTGCTCAAGAAGCTCAGGCTGCTCGAACAGACGACGATACAGAGTCCCGCCGGTGGCGACAACCAGTTCCTGTAGTCCACGGCAGATGGCGAAAATGGGGATGCGCCTTTCGAGCGCGGCGTTAATCAGCGCCATGCTCAGAAGATCACGCCCGGGATCGGCGTCAGGCTCATCGCCGTTTTCACCATAAAGGTGCGGCTGTACGTTGCTCGGGCTACCGGGCAGATAAATGCCGTCCAGTTTCGGCAGTAGCGTAGCAAGCAGTTCCGGCTCGGCCAGCGCGTGCGGCAGGGCAATCGGTACGCCGCCGGCGTGAACAATCGCGTTCAGGTACTTCTCTTGCAGAGTCTGGGTCTGGTGACCCTTAAGCCTGTTTCGGCACATCACTACGCCAATAACTGGCTTGTACATTATATTTTCCATGATCGCCCTCACAAAGTGGACTAAATTATGACCGGGTTAGCGGGTAAAACGGCCATTTCGTTCAATATTTTCTCAATCTAGCAGCGGATATTGCCCTTTGCAAACTTAATTTAACATTTGACAAACAATTTGTTTGCATACACATTCGAATGGTGGACATTATATTTAACAGTGCAATTCAGGGTCCGAAACTACAACAACGGCGGTGAATCATGGAAACCAATATCGTAGAAGTTGAGAATTTTGTTCAGCAGTCGGAAGAGAGACGGGTCAGCGCATTCACCTGGGAAGTGAAGCGCTACCTTGAGCGTTACCCCAATACGCAATACGTTGATGTGCTGTTAACCGATCTGAACGGCTGCTTCCGCGGTAAGCGGATCCCGGTCTCCAGCCTGAACAAGCTGGAGAAGGGCTGCTATTTCCCGGCTTCGGTATTTGCCATGGATATTCTCGGCAACGTGGTGGAAGAGGCGGGGCTCGGCCAGGAGATGGGCGAACCGGATCGCACCTGCGTGCCGGTGCTGGGGACCTTAACCCCGTCCGCGGCGGACCCGGAATACATTGGTCAGGTTCTGCTGACCATGGTTGATGAAGATGGCGCTCCCTTTGACGTTGAGCCGCGGAACGTTCTGAACCGCCTCTGGCAGCAGCTGCGCCAGCGCGGGCTGTTCCCCGTGGTAGCGGTAGAGCTGGAGTTCTATTTACTTGACCGCAAGCGCGACGCGGAAGGCTACCTGCAGCCGCCTTGCGCGCCCGGAACCGGCGATCGCAATACCCAAAGCCAGGTTTACTCCGTCGATAACCTCAACCATTTTGCCGACGTGCTTAACGATATCGATGAGATCGCCCAGCTCCAGCTGATCCCCGCCGACGGCGCGGTGGCAGAAGCGTCTCCCGGCCAGTTTGAAATCAACCTCCACCATACCGATAACGTACTCGATGCCTGCGATGATGCGCTGGCGTTAAAACGTCTCGTGCGTTTAATGGCGGAGAAGCATAAGATGCACGCCACTTTTATGGCGAAACCCTATGAAGAGCACGCCGGTAGCGGGATGCATATCCACATCAGCATGCAGAACAACAAAGGCGAGAACGTGCTGGCTGACGCCGACGGTGAAGATTCCGCGATGTTAAAACGCGCGCTTGCCGGGATGATCGATCTGATGCCGGCATCGATGGCGCTGCTGGCGCCGAACGTGAACTCGTATCGCCGTTTCCAGCCGGGAATGTATGTGCCGACCCAGGCGTCGTGGGGGCATAACAACCGGACGGTGGCGCTGCGCATTCCATGCGGCGATCGGCACAACCATCGCGTCGAATATCGGGTGGCCGGGGCGGATGCCAACCCGTACCTGGTGATGGCGGCGATTTTTGCCGGCATCCTCCACGGGCTGGATAATCCGCTGCCGTTACAGGAAGAAGTGGAAGGCAATGGTCTTGAGCAGGAGGGGCTGCCGTTCCCGATTCGCCAGAGCGATGCGCTGTGGGAGTTTATGCAAAACGACCACCTGCGCGAGCGGCTTGGCGAACGCTTCTGCCACGTTTATCACGCCTGTAAAAATGACGAATTACTGCAATTTGAGCGTCTGATCACAGAGACTGAAATTGAGTGGATGTTGAAAAACGCCTGATTTTCGCCCCGCAAGGGGCGCTTTAGCATTATCACGAGTAGCATCATACGGCCTGAGCGGAGCCTGGTCGGACGTTTTTGCTGGGAGCCCAGCCATTCCCGGATGCCGCGTTAAGGAGCGCAGGCGGCAACGGGGCTTCAGTTAACGACACAGTGTGTAACGAGGTAGGAAATGATGCAGATGTTTAAATATCCGCAGGGAGAAGGGGGCCGTCATGGCCGCATGGAATGCGCCGCTACCGCCGCTCGTCGGTTCTTTTTACCTTTTGATTTGCCATTAACCCCGTTGCGAAGCAGGTTGGTTTCCCGGTCTCTACGACCGCAAGCCCAGGCGTGCAGCGGGGGAAATGGCCATGGCTATTAATCCCTCTCTCGACAACGCCTCCGGGGCGGGGAAACCGCGCCTGCGCAAATCCCTCAAGCTGTGGCAGGTGGTGATGATGGGCCTCGCCTATCTGACGCCGATGACGGTTTTTGATACTTTCGGCATTGTTTCCGGCATCAGCAACGGCCACGTTCCGGCATCCTATCTGCTGGCGCTGGCCGGCGTGCTGTTTACCGCCATCAGCTACGGCAAGCTGGTGCGCCAGTTTCCCCAGGCGGGCTCAGCCTACACCTATGCGCAGAAATCGATCAGCCCGCACGTCGGCTTTATGGTGGGCTGGTCGTCGCTGCTGGATTATCTGTTCCTGCCGATGATCAACGTGCTGCTGGCGAAGATTTATCTTTCCGCGCTGTTTCCGGACGTGCCGCCCTGGGTATGGGTGGTGACCTTTGTCGCGATTCTGACGGCGGCGAATCTGAAAAGCGTCAATCTGGTGGCGAACTTCAACACCCTGTTCGTGCTGGTGCAGATCTCGATTATGGTGGTCTTTATCGTGCTGGTGGTGCAGGGACTGCATAAAGGGGAAGGGGTGGGCACCGTCTGGTCGCTGCAGCCTTTTATCAGCCAGAATGCGCACCTGATCCCGATTATTACCGGGGCGACGATCGTCTGCTTTTCATTCCTCGGCTTCGATGCGGTGACTACGCTCTCCGAAGAGACGCCGGACGCCGCACGGGTGATCCCGAAGGCGATCTTTCTGACCGCGGTCTATGGCGGAGTGATTTTCATTGCCGCTTCGTTCTTTATGCAGCTCTTTTTCCCCGATATCAGCCGTTTTAAAGATCCGGATGCGGCGCTGCCGGAGATTGCTCTCTACGTCGGCGGCAAGCTGTTCCAGTCGATCTTCCTGTGCACGACGTTTGTGAATACGCTGGCCTCCGGCCTGGCGTCGCACGCCAGCGTTTCACGACTGCTGTACGTCATGGGCCGCGATAACGTTTTCCCGGAGCGTATTTTTGGCTACGTCCATCCGAAGTGGCGTACCCCAGCGCTCAACGTGATCATGGTGGGGATTGTCGCGCTGTCGGCGCTGTTCTTTGACCTGGTTACCGCCACGGCGCTGATTAATTTTGGCGCGCTGGTAGCATTCACCTTCGTTAATCTATCGGTGTTCAACCACTTCTGGCGGCGTAAAGGCTTTAACAAAACGTGGAAGGATCGCTTTCACTATCTGCTGCTCCCGATGGTCGGCGCGCTGACGGTGGGGGTGCTGTGGATTAATCTGGAAGCGACATCCCTGACGCTCGGTCTGATATGGGCGGGGCTGGGGTTACTCTATCTGACTTACCTGACCCGCCGTTTCCGTAAACCGCCGCCGCAGTTTGACGGCGCTAAAGCGGAGCAGGCCTGGGAATCGTAACCATTTTTTACGCCGACACAAAGGCAGGCGAAAGCGCCTGCCTTCTTTTTTGTCATTCTCGTTTGAAATCAGGCGGTCGGTAAGAAATAGCAGGAGCAAAAGGTAAGAATAGTAAGGATGAATTATTTCTTTTTCTTATGAGTTGGCAGTTGCGCGGAGCGCCGATCTTTGACGTAGGAGACCAGGCTGTAGACCGCGACTCCCAGCAAAACCACCGCGACGATAAAGAGCAGGATACCTGACATAGATTAACCTAATGTTATGTTTAACATGGAGAAAAAATACCGTGATATCGGGATAATAGCATCGGGATATTTCTTAAAGATGACCCGATGAGTCGGACGAGAATAGACAGCCAGCCGAGCAATGAAATTATTATTTACATGAATAAATGTGAAGAGTAAAGCTCGACGGTGATGAAAAAATGAACGGAGTAACACTCGTTTAAGCGAATTTACAGACCACGGCCCGGCAGGCTGCTACCCTTGGCCCGCTTAAATAGGGGGCGAGAGTAATCAATGGTGAATAAGCATATCGTCGGGCTGGCTGGGCTGCTGCTGATGGCGACGTCAGCAAGCAGCCTGGCCGATTCCGGCCATCAATCTATCCATGAACGCGTTGTCGAACGGATTTTAAAACCCTGCGAAGGAAAAAAAGCCGGAGATAAAGTGGTCATCGTTGACCATCACGGCGGCGAGCATGAGGCTATCTGCACTCTGGCGGCAGTACCGCTGCCGCAGTAATCCTGTTCACTGATTTTGCGACCCTCGGTCATCGCGGAAAGCGTATTTCTTTCCGTACTTTGCGAGCCATTGCCCGGAAAAATGTCATAAATTTGTCACAATCAAGGCGATGATAATCACTGACTGAGGATGAAGGGATGAGAAAAAGTCTACTTGCCGCCGCTGTGGCCGGCGCTGTTTTACTGTCCGCTGGCGTTCAGGCGCAGGAACCGGCCGCACCGGAAGGGTACCAGCTTCAGCAGGTGCTGATCATGAGCCGCCATAACCTGCGCGCGCCGCTGGCGAACAACGGCAGCGTGCTGGAGCAATCCACGCCAAAGTCCTGGCCAGAGTGGGATGTCCCCGGTGGACAGCTGACCACCAAGGGCGGAGTGCTGGAAGTCTACATGGGGCACTATATGCGTGAATGGCTGGCGCAGCAGGGAGTGGTGACCAGCGGCGAATGCCCGCCGGAGAACGCGGTCTACGCCTATGCCAATAGCCTGCAGCGTACCGTCGCCACCGCGCAGTTCTTTATCACCGGTGCATTCCCCGGCTGCGGCGTGACCGTACATCATCAGGAAAAAATGGGCACCATGGACCCGACGTTTAATCCGGTGATCACCGATGATTCCGCCGCCTTCAGCGAAAAGGCCGTACAGGCGATGGAGAAAGAGCGGCAGGGGATGCAGCTGAGCGAAAGCTATAAGCTGCTGGAGGAGATGACCGACTACCGTAACTCCCCGTCCTGTAAAGAGAAGCAGCAGTGCTCGCTGAGCGACGCGAAAGATACCTTTAGCGCTAAATATCAGCAGGAGCCGGGCGTTTCCGGGCCGCTTAAAGTCGGCAACTCGCTGGTTGACGCCTTTACACTGCAATATTATGAAGGTTTCCCGAAAGACCAGGTGGCGTGGGGTGAAATTAACAGCGATAAGCAGTGGCAGGTGCTGTCGAAGCTGAAAAACGGCTATCAGGACAGTCTGTTTACTTCGCCGGAAGTGGCGCGCAATGTGGCCAAACCGCTGGTGAAATATATTGATAACGTTCTGGTAGGGGACGCGGCGAAGTCGGCGAAAGTGACGCTGCTGGTGGGGCACGACTCTAATATCGCCTCGCTGCTGACGGCGCTGGATTTTAAACCTTATCAGCTGCACAACCAGTACGAACGCACGCCCATCGGCGGCAAGCTGGTGTTCCAGCGCTGGCATGATAAGAGCGGCAATCGTGATTTGATGAAGATCGAGTATCTGTACCAAAGCACCGAGCAGTTGCGTAATGCCGATGCGCTGACCCTGCAATCGCCGCCGCAGCGGGTAACGCTGGCGCTGAACGGTTGTCCTGTGGATGACAACGGCTTCTGCCCAATGGATACCTTTAAAAAGGCGATGGCCGAGGCGACAAAGTAGCAGAGCATAAAAAACCCGGAGCAATCCGGGTCTTGCTGCCGATGTTTAGCCGGGTGTTGTCGCCTGGACTGGCGCAACGCGCCGCCTCCGGGAAGCTCATGCAATAAATCCAGGAGGCGGTACTGCGTACCTGTCCGGGCTACACGTTCTTGCGTTCGATGGTTTGTTCGCCCCAGAACAGCGAGTCTTTGTCGGTTTTGGCGAAGGCGCGGGGCAGGACTTCATCGCTGCCTTCTTCCCAAATTTTCTCCGCCAGCTTTTCATCATAATTGGCGAGTTCAAAAATTGCCTCGGCAATTTCAGGAGATGTATTGCGCAGACTTGCCCATTCACCCACGCGGTGGGCCTTTGCTTCTTGATTCGGCATGCTTTTCCTCCTGCTGAAGATTAACCGTGTAATTTAACTGCCAGACCTGCAACGTGTTGACCCTGATAGCGGGCAATGGCCAATTCTTCTTCACTTGGTTGACGCGATCCGTCTCCGCCGGCAATGGTGGTGGCGCCGTAAGGCGTGCCGCCGCGAACCTGCGAGACATCAAACAGCTCCTGAGCGCCGTAGCCAATCGGCACAATGATCATCCCGTGGTGGGCAAGGGTGGTCCAGGTGGAGGTGATGGTCTGTTCCTGACCGCCGCCGGTACCGGTTGAGCTGAATACGCTGGCCAGTTTGCCGTACAGCGCGCCGGATGCCCACAGACCGCCAGTTTGATCGAGGAAGGTGCGCATCTGCCCGGACATGTTGCCGAAGCGGGTAGGGGTACCAAAGATGATGGCATCGTACTCAGCCAGCTCCTGCGGTGTGGCAACGGGGGCGTTTTGTGTTTTCCCGCCTGCTTTGGCAAAAACCTCTGCCTGCATGGTTTCCGGCACGCGCTTCACGACCACTTCCACGCCATCGACTTTGTTAGCCCCTTCGGCGACGGCATGCGCCATGGTCTCGATGTGTCCGTACATTGAATAATAAAGCACCAGAATCTTAGCCATTTGCATCACTCCTCGGTTGCGTTATGCGCCAGCCAGACGACTGGCTACCTTTAAAGATAAGATCTCTGGCGAAGAGTGCAAATGTAACAATCATTTGTTTGATTTATAACAAAAATGCAAAAAATAGCGGCTGTTGCAAAAAGATACATCTTTGGCGGCGCTATTTTAGGCTGTCATAAGAGTTGCTTAGCGCAGAATGTGCGCCATAGCGGCGGTTGTTATCAGAAATCTATTTCAGGATATGACTATCTGCCTACAGCCGCTTCTGCATTCGCTAACCTTAACAGTACGCGATCGGAAAATGGGATCGCGGAGGCTAAGGCCTTTTGTTTCACCTAATGCAGCATGATGTCTAACCTAAATGGAGGTCAGTAATGGCAAACCATCGTGGCGGTACCGGCAACTTTGCTGAAGACCGTGAAAGAGCATCAGAAGCAGGTCGTAAAGGTGGCCAGCATAGCGGGGGGAACTTTAAAAACGATCCTCAGCGCGCTTCCGAAGCTGGTAAAAAAGGGGGAAAAAACAGTCACGGCAGCCGCGATAGCTAGCGCCGTCCTGATTGTCTGCCGATAGGGGTTAATCTCCAGAGCAAACCCCATCGCCCTCGCCGCCGACGTGTAGTCGGCGGTTTTTTTTATCCCGATGCATGCAGATGCCGCTAAGCGGAAGTAGCCCCCGGCCTGCGGCTAATGCCTTAGCCGGGCTACGGGTTGGCGCTGTTTTGTCGCCCCGGTAAGCGTAGCGCGACCGGGGATTTCCCGGTACGGGTCTGCTGGCGTTGCACGCTTTCATACCGGGGTGACGTTGGTTTGCCCGGCCTCACGCGGACGGCGGTTAAGCAGAGCGTGGAGCAGAATCGCGCCGAAGGTGGCCGTGCCGATCCCGCCGAGGGTAAAGCCACCGAGCGAAAGCGCAAAATCGCCCGCCCCCAGCACCAGCGTCACTGCCACCATAATCAGATTCGCATTCTGGCTCAGATCCACCCGATTCTGTACCCAAATTCGCGCGCCCGCGACGGCAATCAGGCCAAACACCACGATCGATGCGCCGCCGATCACCGGCCCCGGAATGGTATGGATCAGCGCGCCGAATTTCGGTGAAAACCCAAGCAGCATCGCAATCAGCGCCGCCGCGACGAACACCAGCGTCGAGTACACTTTGGTGACCGCCATCACGCCGATATTCTCCGCATAGGTGGTCACGCCGCTGCCGCCAACCGAGCCGGAGAGCATCGTTGCCAGCCCGTCGCCGACGAACGCGCGGCCCATATACGGGTCCATATTGCGCCCGGTCATCCCGGCAACCGCCTTCAGGTGGCCGAGATTTTCCGCCACCAGAATTACCGCCACGGGAGCGATCAGCATCATTGCCTGGCCGTCAAAGGTCGGGGCGGTCAGCTGCGGCAAACCGAACCACGCCGCCTGCGCAAGCAGGCTAAAATCCAGCGGCTTGCCCAGCCCGAGGCCGTTGGCCAGCAGCGCGTAGAGGGCGCAGGCGATAATCAGCCCGACGAGGATCAGCAGCCGCTGCAGCATCCCGCGGGTAAACACTGCCACCAGGCCGATGCAGAGCACGGTCAGCACCGCCATCCAGCCGTCGAACGGCGTCGCTGATACGCTGCGAACCGCAATAGGGGCCAGATTAAGACCAATCGCCATCACCACCGCGCCGGTGACCACTGGCGGCATCAGCCGCTCAATCCAGCGGGTACCGAGTTTCATCACTACCAGACCAATCAGGGTATACACCAGTCCGCAGAGGATAATTCCGCCCAACGCGACGCTAAGGTGCGGGTTAAGCCCCTGGCCGTTGAAGCCGGTGACGGCGATGACCACGCCGACAAAGGCGGCGCTGGAACCAAGGTAGCTCGGCACGCGCCCGCCGGTGACCAAAAAGAACAGCAGGGTGCCGACGCCGGACATCAGGATCGACAGATTAGGATCTAACCCCATCAGGATTGGCATCAGAACGGTTGCGCCAAACATCGCCACCGCGTGCTGAACGCCCATCACCACGGTTTGCCCGACCGACAGCCGTTCATCGGGGGCCACGACGCCGGACGCGGCGGAGGGGGAGGTTAACTGCCAGCGAGGAAAATCGAAGAGAGCCATGATGAGATCCTGGGTTTAGGGTTAACAGGCTGGACGCATCAGCGTGTGGTAGCCGCGATCGAACCACATCAGTCCACGCGGTTCCGGATGGCGAACAATCGCCGCCACTTCGCAAAACAGAATGTCGTGCGTCCCGACGCTGACGATCTGGCTGATGCGGCAGTCGAAGCTGACCAGCGCTGCCTCCAGACGCGGGCAGCCGGTCGCGCCGGTTTGCCAGTCGGCGGCGGCGAAGCGCTCCGCCATCGGCGTTTTACCGCCGAAAAGGTTCGAGAGTCCTTCCTGACCGGCCGCCAGGGTATTAACGCACAGCGCCTGATGCTGGCTGAAGATCGGCCATACCGAGGCTGAACGATTCAGGCAGACCAGCAGCGTGGGCGGCGCGTCGGTGACGCTGCAAACCGCGCTGGCGGTAAATCCTGCGCGGCCTGCGGGACCATCGGTGGTGATAATGTTCACCGCCGCTCCGACGTGGGCCATGGCGTCGCGAAAGCTTTGTTTATCGGCAAGAGACATGCGGGCTCCTTATACCAGCTGGCAGGCATCATCAAAGGACAGACGCGGCAGGCGCGCGTACAGTTTACCGGGATCGCCGTAGCCGATATTAATCAGCAGGTTGCTTTTCCAGGCGCCGTCGGCAAAAAACGCCGCATCGACTTTTTCGCGGTCAAAACCCGACATCGGACCGGTATCCAGGCCCAGCGCGCGGCAGGCGAAAATCAGGTATGCCGCCTGCAATGAGCTGTTGCGAAAGGCGGTCTCCTCCGCCATTTGCGAACTGGAGGTAAACCAGCTGCGGGCGTCGCCGTGGGGGAACAGCTCCGGCAGCCGGTCATAGAACGCGCGGTCCCAGGCGACAATAGCGGTGACTGGCGCCTGCAGGGTCTTCGCGATGTTGCCGCTCGACAGGGCCGGGCGCAGCTTCTCTTTACCTTCCGGGGTGCGGACGAAAACGAAGCGCGCCGGGGAGCAGTTGGCGGAGGTCGGCCCCATTTTCAGCAAGTCGTAGAGTTCGCGCAGCTGCGCGTCGCTGACCGGCTTATCCAGCCAGCCGTTGTGGGTTCGGGCCTCGGTGAACAGCGCGGCGCAGGCGGCCGGGCTAATGGCTTCGCTCATAGGTTCTCCTGGGGTACGGGCAGCATCGCGGCCAGCCCGTCGCATAAAATAGGGTTAAAGGTGGCGCTATCGGTGACGTTGCAGGCGTGGCCGCCCCAGGCCATTTCCACCAGTTGGCTGTCGGGGATTGCCGCCTGCAGCAGGCGGGAGCAGGAGGCCGGGACCAGCAGATCGTCAGCGGCGCTGATAACCAGCGTCGGGCAGACGATGGCTGCCGCCCGGCGCGAAAAGTCGGCCTGCTTGAGAGCATTCAGCCTTTTCAGCAGATTCTCTTTGCCCTGGAAATGGCTGATGGCGAGCGCGTCTTCGGCCTCCAGACGCGGTAGGCGAGAAGCCATCCACTCCGCCGGATAGAGGAACAGCGGCTGCGCTTCTACCCACGCCTGCGCGCCGCCCGCGTGCAGCAGGCGCTCGCGCACCAGGAAGCAGCGGCGAGTATGCGGGGAGAGCGTCAGCCAGCCGTTCACCAGTACCAGGGCGCTTATCGCTTCGGGATGGTCCAGCGCGAGCTGCAGGCCAATCAGCGCCCCCAGGGCGTGGCCGACCAGCGCAAAGCGCCCAATACCCGCCTCCAGCAGCGCCGCGTAGAGCTCCTGCGCCATCTGCGCCATGCTATAGCTGGCGGGCAACGGGCCGCCGTTTTCGCCGGTGCCGTTGTGGTCATAGCTCACCAGCTGGTAGTGCGCTTCCAGCGCCGAACGCTGCGGCAGCCAGTAGCCGCCCGCGCCGCCGAGCCCGGCGCTCAGAACCACCACCGGCGCGCCGGGATAAGGCGCCGGGGAGATATTCAGCTTCATCATGCCGGTTTCCCGATATGGGCGACGGTGGCGATCTCCACCAGCGCTTCGGGCTTCACCAGCCCGCACTGAATGCAGAAACGCGCCGGTTTGTCGCCGGGGAAGAACTCCGCGTAGACTTCGTTAATCGCGGCGTAGTTTTTCCAGTCGGTGATAAAGATGCTGTTGAAGGTCACATCCGCCATACTGCCCCCCGCCGTCTCGATAACGCTCCTGATGGTTTCCAGCACGTGGCGGGTTTGCGCCTTTGGGTCGCCGATGTAAACCACGTTATTTTGCTTATCGAACGGCAGGGTGCCGGAGACGTAAACCACTCCGTCGGCCAGCGTGCCGGGAACAAACGGTGCGATAGGCGCGGAGGTGCCTGGCGGAATAATCACCTGTTTAGGCATAACGTTTCTCCTCGGTAAATGCGTGCGGCGCGGCGGGCTCAAGGGCATTACAGAAGCTGGCGACATCGCTGACCCAGCCAAAGAAGGTTTCGATATTAAACAGCGCCGCCTGCTGGGCAAACGCCGGACCGGCCTGGTGCGTAGCGTCCTCCAGCACGATGCCGAAATATTCGAGGAAAAAGCCGTCGCGCAGGGTTGATTCCACGCAGACGTTGGTGGCGATGCCGGTAAACACCAGATGGCGGATGCCGCGGCTGCGCAGGATGCTGTCGAGCGCGGTATTAAAGAAGCCGCTGTAGCGCGGTTTCGGCAGCACGATATCGCCGGGCTGCGGCTTAAGCTGATCGACCAGCTGATAGTCCCAGCCGCCTTTCGCCAGCAGCTTGCCCTGTAGCTCCGGGTTCTGGCGCATGGTTTTCAGCGCGTTGGATTTATGAAAATTGGGCGAACCGGGGCCGCCGGCCTCCACGTACTGGTCATCCCAGCCGTTCTGAAACCAGATAACCAGCATCCCGGCGGCGCGCGCGGCGGCCACGGCGAGGTTGATATTGTCGATAACCGGTCGGGTGGTGGAAACATCAAAGCCGGCGAGGTCGAGATAGCCGCCCTGGCTGGCGTAGGCGTTCTGCATATCGACGACGATCAGCGCGCTTTGCAGCGGCGCGAAGGTCAGGGATTCCGGGCGAGCGGGCAGGGTAATCATCAGGCAACCTCTTGAGTCATGGTGGCAATATGGTCGCGGCAGCGCATCAGCGGCTGAATGCGCTGTCCAAAGGCTTCGATACCGATAAGGAAATCATCAAACGTCAGCAGCACGCCGTCGGTGCCGGGAACCGCCGCCACCTCGTCTAGCATACGGGCGACATTGGCGTAGGAGCCCACAAGAGTGCCCATGTTGATATTGACCGCCGAGGTGGGATCGGCCATCTGGCGCACGTTGGTGTCGCTGCCGGAACGGGTGTCTTTCTGGCTCTGTTCCGTCAGCCACGCCAGCGCCTCGTCATCCGCGCCGGCTTTGTAATGCTCCCATTTGGCCCGGGCTGCCTCGTCGGTTTCGTCGGCAATCACCATAAACAGGACGTAGGAGCCGACGTCGCGGCCGGTTTTTTCCGCCGCCTGCATCATCCGGGCGGCGGTGGGGGCAAAGGCGGCAGGGGTGTTCACGCCTTTACCGAAGCAGAAGTTATAGTCAGCGTGTTGGGCGGAGAACGCCATACCGGCATCGCTTTGCCCGGCGCAGATGACCTTCATCGGCTGCGACGGCTGCGGGCTGACCCGGCAGTCATTCATGGTGAAGTAGTCGCCTTTGAAGTCGCTGCGCCCGGTTCCCCACAGGTCGCGCAGGACCTGGACATATTCGGTGAGGTAGTCATAGCGGCTGGCAAAATAGTCATCGCCCGGCCAGATGCCCATCTGCTCGTACTCCGGCTTTTGCCAGCCGGTGACCAGATTGACGCCAAAGCGGCCGCCGGAGATAGAGTCAATGGTTGAGGCCATGCGGGCGACGATCGCCGGGGGCAAGGTCAGGGTGGCGGCGGTGGCGTAGATCTGGATGCGTGAAGTCACGGCGGCCAGTCCGGCCATCAGGGTGAAGGACTCCAGATTATGATCCCAGAATTCGGTTTTGCCGCCGAAGCCGCGCAGTTTGATCATCGATAGCGCGAAATCGAAGCCGTAGTGTTCGGCTTTTTGCACGATAGCCTTATTGAGCTCAAACGTCGGCATGTACTGGGGAGCATGGGTGGAAATCAGCCAGCCGTTATTACCAATCGGAACGAAGACACCAATTTTCATACCTACCTCTCTGCATGTCGTTGAACAAGAAGGCGCGGCGCTGCATCCTGCATCTCCCTCAATCACCTCGCCTGAAAGATAAAGCAAAGGCGATGCCAGTTTTACAAAGGCTAATGTTATTAATGTGTTGCGTTATGGTTGCTGAAAATGGCAGCAATAAAAGTGGACTGAATGGTCAAAATCGGTGCACGAAAAAGCCGCAGTCGTGCGCAATCGGGGTGCACAGAGTCGTGCCGGCGCTGGGCTTTTGCTATGCTGATGGCGGGAAAAGAAGGAGATAATGCATGGCACAGGGCGGCGTGAAAAAGATCGGCAAACGTTCACAGGCGGTGAGCGCAAAAAAAGAGGCTATTCTGGCCGCCGCGCTGGACGCGTTCTCGCAGTATGGCATTCACGGCACGCGGCTTGAGCAGGTTGCCGAGCTGGCCGGGGTGTCGAAAACCAATTTGCTCTATTACTACCCCTCGAAAGAAGCACTGTATATCGCGGTGCTGCAGCAGATCCTGGCTATCTGGCTGGCGCCGCTCAAGGCGTTTCGTGAAGACATCAGTCCGCTGGTGGCCATCGGCGAATATATTCGCCTTAAGCTGGAGGTTTCCCGCGATCACCCGCAGGCGTCAAAGCTGTTTTGTCTGGAGATGCTGCAAGGTGCGCCACTGCTGATGGGCGAGCTGACCGGCGATCTGAAAGCGTTGGTAGATGAGAAGTCGGCGATTATTTCCGGCTGGGTTGAGAGCGGCAGGCTGGCGCCCGTCGACCCGCAGCATCTGATCTTTATGATCTGGGCGACTACGCAGCATTACGCCGATTTCGCCACTCAGGTTGAGGCGGTAACCGGCGCGACGCTGCGCGATGAGGCGTTTTTTCAGCAAACCGTCGATAACGTCCAGCGGATGATTATCGAAGGGATTCGGGTGCGTTAATTGGCGGGCGGCAGCGGGCAGCTCTGATCGCCATCCTCGCACTGCAGCAGCGAAGCGAGATACGACTCGCGCTCGACGGTTTTATCGGACATGCACTGGTTGATCAGCATCGGCTGTACGCTGCCGCCTTCTGCGCCGGAGGCGAGGAATTGACAGTCGGCGTCGCGCAGGGCAATCCACGTCAGCTGCGCTTTTTTCAGCAGTTCCTGCTGTTTTTCAGAGGCGCGCTTCAGCGCTTCCTGATACGTTTCATTTAATTTTTTGTCGTCAGCCTGGTACTGCTCGGCGGTGCACTGGTTCATTTCCGTTTGATTGCTGGCGTTGCTACATTCGTCCGCCAGCGCATGGGTGCTTGCCAGCAGCGCGGCAAAAGCGAGTAAAGTGCGTTTCATTGGTCAACTCCCATAAAAAAAGCTCCCGTCCGGGAGCCTTAATTAACCACAGCCTGCGTCTGGTGTCATTAGCTGACGTTGTGCCGTCTGCTTTCCCGGGGGCGGCGCGGAGCGCCTTGCCCGGGCGACAGGTCTACAGCCGCCCGGACAGATGCGCAGCATCGCCGCCGGGAAACGGTTTAGCCAATCGTCATCAGGCTGGCGTTGCCGCCGGCTGCGGCGGTATTGACGCTGAGCGAACGTTCAATATAGAGCCGCTCCAGCAGCAGATTGCTCTCGCCGCGGGCGAAGCCCTGCACCGAAACAATCGCGCCATCGCGCGCCGCTACCTGTTCACACAGCTCACGCAGCTGATCGGAATCGCCGTGGTAGATAACCGCATCGAAAGGCTCGCTCGCCAGGGTTTCCGCTTTGGCAAAGTGGATCCGTTCGCTGACTTCGCGCGGCAGCTTTTTCGCCAGCTCGCGCTGCAGAGGCGCGTCAGGCCACAGCACTTCGCACCCCACGGCGGTCACGCCCGCCAGCTGGGTGAGCGCGTCCTGCTCGTTATCGGCGACGCACAGCACGCGGTCGCGCGGCATAAAGGTCAGGGTGTTGCGCTCACCGGTTGGGCCCGGAAGCAGACGCTGGGTACCGGCCTGCGCCTGTTCGCTGAACTGTTGGCACAGGGCCTGCAGTTCCGGGCGGTCTTTAGCCCACTGCTGTAACGCGAGCAGCGGTTTCTCCAGCAGCGTTTTCAACTGCGCGTCCAGCGGGTACTCCGCATACTGGCGGGCGAGGGTGATCCCGACGGCGTTCTGCGGCCGGCTGGAGAGCAGTCGGTACAGATACAGCGGGCCGCCGGCTTTTGGACCCGTACCCGACAGGCCCTCGCCGCCGAACGGCTGCACGCCGACCACGGCGCCAACCATATTGCGGTTGACGTACAGGTTGCCGACGTTGGCGTTGCCGGTGACCTGCGCGATGGTTTCGTCAATACGGGTATGCACGCCCAGGGTCAGGCCATAACCCGAGGCGTTGATCTGCTCAACCAGCCCGTCCAGCTCGTTGCGGTTATAGCGCACCACGTGGAGCACCGGGCCGAAGACCTCTTTTTTCAGCTCGTCGAAGCTGTCGAGTTCGATCAGCGTCGGTGGAACGAAAGTACCGCTGGTCCACTCGCGCGAATCTTCACTGGTTTCGCGCACCGCCTGGAAGACTTTGCGCCCTTTGGCGCGCAGCGTCTGAATATGGCGCTCAATGTTCTCTTTGGCTTCGGCGTCAATAACCGGCCCGATATCGGTGGTCAGGCGGCCCGGATTGCCCATCCGGCACTCGGCCATCGCGCCGCGCAGCATCGTCAGCGTATGGTCGGCGATATCATCCTGCAGGCAGAGCACGCGCAGCGCAGAGCAGCGCTGTCCCGCGCTGTCGAACGCCGAGGCAAGAACGTCGATCACCACCTGTTCGGTCAGGGCGGAAGAGTCAACGATCATCGCGTTCATGCCGCCGGTTTCGGCGATGAGCGGCGTCGGGCGACCCTGAGCATCCAGGCGGCTGGCGATATTGCGCTGCAGTAGCGTGGCGACTTCGGTTGAGCCGGTGAACATCACGCCGCGAACGCGCTCGTCGGAAGTCAGCGCCGCACCGACGGTTTCTCCGCGGCCCGGCAGCAGTTGAATAACCCCTGGCGGTACGCCCGCTTCCAGCAGGATAGCGACGCCCTGAGCGGCGATCAGCGGCGTCTGTTCCGCGGGTTTCGCCAGAACGGTGTTGCCGGCCGCCAGCGCGGCGGCAATTTGGCCGGTAAAGATTGCCAGCGGGAAGTTCCACGGGCTGATACACACTACCGGGCCGAGCGGACGATGGGTTTCGTTATCAAAATCCGCGCGCACCTGGCCTGCGTAATAGTGCAGGAAATCCACCGCTTCACGCACTTCGGCAATGGCATTGCTGAAGGTTTTTCCCGCCTCGCGCACCAGGATACCCATCAGCGTTGGCATCTGGCCTTCCATCAGTACCGCAGCGCGTTCGAGGATCGCCGCGCGCTCCTGCGGCGGGGTGGCGAACCAGATCGGCGCGTTGTTGACCGCGCTGGTCAGCGCCAGCTGAACTTCAGCCTCGCTGGCTTCGCGCACGTGGCCGACGATATCTTTTGGCTCCGCCGGGTTGATGACTGGCTGCATTTCGCCTTCGGCAACCGGCTGTTCCAGCATCGGCAGCGCCTGCCATTTATGCAGCGCGCTGTTTAAGAGCGAGGAAGAGAGGGAGGCCAGGCGATGCTCGTTGGCCAGATCCAGACCGGCTGAGTTACTGCGCCCCTTGCCGTAGAGATCGCGCGGCAGCGGGATTTTCGGATGCGGCAGGCCAACCTGACCTTCCTGCTGGGCCAGTTTTTCCACGGCGGCGACCGGGTCAGCAACCAGCTCATCCAGCGGCAGGGTGCTGTCGGCGATGCGGTTCACGAACGAGGTGTTAGCGCCGTTTTCCAGCAGGCGACGCACAAGGTAGGCCAGCAGCGTTTCGTGGGTGCCCACCGGCGCATAAATACGGCAGGGACGGTTGAGTTTGCCATCGGCGACTTTGCCGGTCACCTGCTCATACAGCGGTTCGCCCATGCCGTGCAGGCACTGGAACTCATACTGACCGGGGTAGTAGTTTTGTCCGGCGAGCTGATAAATCGCTGCCAGGGTGTGGGCGTTATGCGTTGCGAACTGCGGATAGATCAGGTTCGGCACCGCCAGCAGCTTTTTCGCGCAGGCCAGATAGGAGACATCGGTATAAACCTTGCGGGTATAGACCGGATAGCCTTCGAGCCCGTCCATCTGCGCGCGTTTGATTTCGCTATCCCAGTAGGCGCCTTTTACCAGACGAATCATCAGGCGGCGACGGCTGCGGGTAGCCAGGTCGATCAGGTAGTCAATGACAAACGGGCAGCGTTTCTGATAGGCCTGGATCACAAAGCCAATCCCGTTCCAGCCCGCCAGCTCCGGCTCAAAGCAGAGTTTTTCCAGCAGATCGAGCGAGATCTCCAGACGATCGGCCTCTTCGGCGTCAATGTTGATACCGATATCGTACTGGCGCGCCAGCAGGGTTAGCGATTTCAGGCGCGGGTAAAGCTCATCCATCGCGCGATCGTACTGGGCGCGGCTATAGCGCGGATGCAGCGCGGAGAGTTTAATCGAAATGCCCGGCCCTTCATAAATACCCCGGCCGTTCGAGGCTTTGCCTATGGCATGAATAGCCTGCTGATAGGAAACCATATAGGCTTGGGCATCGTCGGCGGTCAGCGCCGCTTCTCCCAGCATATCGTAGGAGTAGCGGAAGCCTTTGTCTTCCAGCTTGCGGGCATTGGCCAGCGCTTCGGCGATGGTTTCGCCGGTGACGAACTGCTCGCCCATCAGGCGCATCGCCATATCGACGCCTTTACGAATCAGCGGTTCGCCGCTCTTGCCGATAATACGGTTCAGCGAACGCGACAGGCTGGTTTCGTTATGGGTTGAGACCAGCTTGCCGGTAAACAGTAGCCCCCAGGTGGCGGCATTGACGAACAGCGAGGGGCTGCGGCCGATATGCGATTGCCAGTTGCCGTTGCTGATTTTGTCGCGGATCAGGGCATCGCGGGTGGCTTTGTCGGGAATGCGCAGCAGCGCCTCCGCCAGGCACATCAGGGCCACGCCTTCCTGCGACGAGAGCGAGAACTCCTGCAGCAGGCTCTGCACCATTCCTGCGCGGCCGCTGGCGGTTTTCTGGTTGCGCAGCTTCTCCGCCAGCTGATATGCCAGCTTGTGGGCCTGCTCGCCGAGATTCTGCGGCAGGCGAGCCTGCTCCAGCAGCATCGGCACGGCGTCGGTTTCGGCCCAACGCCAGGCGGCGGTAATTGACGCGCGGGAGACGGACTGCGGCAGGATCTGCTCAGCGAATTCGAGGAACGGCTGCCAGGGCTCATCGCCCGGACTGCCCGTTTCATCGCTTTCGTTAGCCGCGCCGGAAAGTAACGCCGGTAGCTCAGGCAGCGTCTCGTCGTTTTCCAGCTTTTCCAGATAATTGAAAATGGCCTGCTTAATCAGCCAGTGCGGCGTACGGTCAATACGGCTCGCCGCGGATTTAATACGTTCGCGCGTCGCGTCGTCAAGTTTTACACCCATGGTGGTGGTGCCCATGTCAGGAACTCCTGTTATTGGTCATTCGCTTTATCCTTCAACCCGCCTCTTTATTGGCTGCATTACCACGCTCCGGCCACAAGGTTAACTATGTCGCCGGATGCTGATAAATTTGCCGCCCGGACGCCGAGTGATTGATTTGGCGAAGTTCGCTTCTGTGCAGTGATGAGGTTGCGTAGAAATATCTACCATGTTGCAACTTTGTGCAACCTTGTTAATTGAGAATTGTGCTGCAGGCCTGAAATTGCCGTAATTGTTAAATTGTATGGCGTTAATAGCAGCTATTCATTCCCTTTATATTTGGGGTTTTATCTGCGTGACTTAACACTTTTACGTGGTGCAACCGATAAAAACGTGAGAGAGTGCAACCTATTACAAAATGAAGTTTGGTCCCCGATGCATTTAGTGTAAATGCTGTGTTAAATCATTTGTGAAAAAACAAAGCTTCCGTCAGGATACGGTCGCCCAATACAACCAATAGGCCATTGCCCCGTTCCGGTAGTGGATAAAACGACAAATCTGGACGCTGTCGACAAAAAATTCTGGAGATTTTTACATGGCTATTAGCACACCCATGTTGGTGACTTTTATTGTTTATATTTTTGGCATGGTACTCATCGGTTTTATTGCCTGGCGTTCGACAAAGAACTTTGATGATTATATTCTCGGCGGCCGCAGCCTTGGCCCATTCGTCACCGCGCTCTCCGCCGGCGCTTCAGATATGAGCGGTTGGCTGCTGATGGGGCTGCCCGGCGCAATATTTATCTCCGGGATTTCCGAAAGCTGGATTGCCATTGGCCTGACGCTAGGCGCATGGATTAACTGGAAGCTGGTGGCGGGGCGTTTGCGGGTACACACCGAGGTGAATAATAACGCGCTGACGCTGCCGGATTATTTCACCGGCCGTTTTGAAGATAAAAGCCGGGTGCTGCGAATTATCTCGGCGCTGGTGATTCTGTTATTTTTCACCATCTATTGCGCATCCGGTATTGTGGCCGGAGCGCGTCTGTTTGAAAGCACCTTTGGCATGAGCTACGAAACCGCGCTGTGGGCCGGCGCGGCGGCAACCATTATTTATACCTTCGTCGGCGGTTTCCTTGCGGTGAGCTGGACCGATACCGTCCAGGCCAGCCTGATGATATTTGCCCTGATCCTGACGCCGGTCATGGTGATTATTTCGGTCGGCGGCTTTGGCGAATCGCTGGAAGTTATCAAGCAAAAGAGCATTGAGAACGTTGATATGCTGAAAGGGCTGAACTTCGTGGCGATTATTTCGCTGATGGGCTGGGGGCTGGGCTATTTTGGCCAGCCGCATATCCTGGCGCGCTTTATGGCGGCGGACTCGCACCATAGCATCGTACACGCCCGTCGTATCAGCATGACCTGGATGATCCTCTGCCTGGCGGGGGCCGTAGCCGTTGGCTTCTTCGGCATCGCTTACTTCAACAACAACCCGGGCGTGGCGGGCGCAGTTAATCAGAACGCTGAACGCGTCTTTATCGAACTGGCGCAGATTCTGTTCAACCCGTGGATTGCCGGGATTCTGCTGTCGGCGATCCTGGCGGCGGTCATGTCGACCCTGAGCTGCCAGCTGCTGGTTTGCTCAAGCGCCATCACCGAAGATCTGTATAAAGCGTTTTTGCGTAAAAATGCCGGTCAGCAGGAGCTGGTATGGGTTGGCCGCTTTATGGTGCTGGCCGTGGCGCTGGTCTCCATTGCCCTTGCAGCGAACCCGGAGAACCGTGTGCTGGGGCTGGTGAGCTACGCCTGGGCCGGCTTCGGCGCTGCGTTTGGTCCGGTGGTGCTGTTCTCGGTGATGTGGTCGCGAATGACGCGTAACGGCGCGCTGGCCGGGATGATCATCGGCGCTGTCACGGTGATTGTCTGGAAACAGTTCGCCTGGCTGGGCCTGTATGAAATTATCCCGGGCTTTATTTTCGGTAGCATCGGAATTGTGGTCTTCAGCCTGCTGGGTAAAGCGCCTTCCGCAGAGATGCAAAAACGCTTTGCCGAAGCGGACGCCCATTACCACTCCGCGCCGCCGGTGCGCGCGACTGCCGAGTAATGCTCTGTCGCATCATCAAGCCCGCATCATGCGGGCTTTATTGTTTGTGACTCTTGCTAATCGATTGAAAATACGCTGATATCTGAGCATAAATATCAATGAGGGTAGCAAAATGAGTGTCAAACAGGGTGCGATGGCGTTAGTACTGGCAGGGATTTTAAGCGGCTGCGTAGCGCCCGCCGCGAAGATGGCCCCGGCGGCGGATGCTGATGCCTGCCCGGCGGATAACGCCATGGTGCAAACCACGCTTTATTTTGGCTTAAGCCGTCCGGCCGGGAAGGACATTACCGCCCAGGAGTGGCAGCAGTTCGTTGATCGCGACGTGACGACGCGCTTTCGCGATGGCCTGACGGTCTTTGACGCGCGCGGTCAGTGGCTCGGCAATGACGGAACCGTGGCGCGCGAGCAGAGCAAGGCGCTGATGCTGATCCATGGCAAAGATGCGAAGAGCGAAGAGGGGATTGAGGCGCTGCGCAATACCTATAAATCGCGCTTTGCACAGGAGTCGGTCATGCGCGTTGACCAGCCGGTCTGCGTGCACTTTTAATTGGCATCTGATGAAAGGCCCGGGTTGCGGATAACGCCTTACCCGGGCTACGCAACCTCAGCTCGTACGAGCTGCCTGCCCGGGCAAGGCGCTCTGCGCCGCCCCCGGGATCACAGGCAATAACTGCGGTTACAGTACCAGACCAGCAAAGCTGGCAGAGAGCAGGCTGACCAGCGTTGCGCCATACACCAGCCGCAGGCCAAAGCGGGAAACGATATTCCCCTGCTGCTCGTTCAGACCCTTAATCGCCCCGGCGATGATGCCGATAGAAGCGAAGTTGGCGAAGGAGACCAGGAACACTGATAAGATACCCAGCCCGCGCGGCGTCATGCTGGCAGCGATTTTTTGTAGCTCAATCATGGCGACAAATTCATTGGCCACCAGCTTAGTCGCCATAATACTGCCGGCGCTCAGCGCATCGCTTAGCGGGATACCAATCAGCCACGCCAGCGGATAGAAGACATAGCCGAGTATCTGCTGGAAGCTCAGGCCAAACAGGGTGGCGAAGAGCGCGTTAATGGCGCTAATTAAGGCGATAAAGCCAATCAGCATCGCCAGAATAATCATGGCGACTTTGAATCCGGCCAGAATATATTCACCGAGCATTTCAAAGAAGCTCTGCGATTCATGAAGCTTCTCAAGCTTGATCTCTTCCTCGCTGCCTGGTCGCGTCGGATTAATGATCGACAGCACAATAAAAGTGCTGAACATATTCAGGATCAGCGCGGCAACGACATATTTCGCGTCGAGCATACTCATATAAGCGCCGACAATGGACAGCGAAACCGTCGACATTGCAGTGGCCGACATGGTGAACAGGCGGCGCGAAGAGAGGTCGCCGAGCACGCCCTTATAGGCAATAAAGTTCTCTGATTGCCCGAGGATCAGCGAACTGACCGCGTTGAAAGATTCCAGCTTACCCATACCGTTAACTTTCGATAACAGGGTACCAATCAGGCGAATAAAAATCGGCAGAATACGCCAGTGCTGAAGAATACCGATGAGCGCGGAGATAAAGACAATAGGGCACAGCACGCCAAGGAAAATAAACGCCAGCCCTTTTTCACTCATGCCGCCAAATACAAAGTTGGTGCCTTCGGCAGCGAAGCCGAGCAGTGATTCAAAAAAGGATGCAATATTTTTCACTAGCCACAGGCCGCTTTCGGCGTGGAGAAAAAAGAAAGCCAGCGCAACTTCAATAATAATTAACTGGATAATATAGCGAATGCGGATTTTTTTACGGTCGTAGCTGGCAAGCCAGGCGAGCGCGAGGATAACCGCCAGCGCCAGCAGGAAGTGCAGGAATTGAGTCATGTTGTTCATTTCGCAGTAAATAAGGCCGCCATTTAGCCACAGCTCTTCGGCCGGGTAAATATCCGGCGCAAAAAATCCCCTTATCCTGCAGGAATGCCTTAAGGCAGAGAAATAATTCCGTAGCTCATTATTTGTTAGCGATTAATTTACAAATCGTCATCATTCCCTACACATTTCACTTGTGTTTCTGATTATTGTAATGATAATCACTATCAGAAATATTTACCTAACTTTGCATCAATTGACTGCGGTTCACATTTAAGGGTTTTGGTATGTTTGTCCCATTTCTCATCATGTTACGTGAAGGCCTCGAGGCCGCGCTGATTGTCAGCCTGATTGCCAGCTATCTGAAACGCACCCAGCGCGGGAACTGGATTAGCGTTATGTGGATTGGCGTTTTCCTGGCGGCGGCGCTGTGCCTGGGGCTGGGGATCTTTATCAACGAAACGACCGGCGAATTCCCGCAACGCGAGCAGGAGTTATTCGAAGGCATTGTGGCGGTGGTGGCGGTGTGTATTCTGACCTGGATGGTCTTCTGGATGCGCAAAGTGTCGCGCAACGTCAAACAGCAGCTTGAACAGGCGGTTGATAATGCGCTTAAGCGCGGCAACCACCACGGCTGGGCGCTGGTGATGATGGTGTTTTTCGCCGTCGCTCGCGAAGGTCTGGAGTCCGTATTCTTCCTGCTGGCGGCGTTCCAGCAGGATGTGGGTATCTGGCCGCCCATCGGAGCGATGCTTGGGCTGGGAACGGCAATCGTTTTAGGATTCCTGATCTACTGGGGCGGTATCCGCATGAATCTCGGCGTCTTTTTCAAATGGACCAGCCTGTTTATTTTGCTGGTTGCCGCAGGTCTGGCGGCCGGGGCTATTCGCGCTTTCCATGAAGCCGGATTGTGGAACCATTTTCAGGACGTCGCCTTCGATCTCAGCAACGTGATTTCGACGCATACGCTCTTCGGGACGCTTCTGGAGGGGATTTTCGGCTATCAGGAAACGCCGACTATCAGCGAAGTGGCGGTCTACTTTATCTATTTGGTTCCGGCGCTGGTGCTGTTCGCGCTGCCGTCGGGCAATAACACCACCGCATCCCGAGCCGCGTAGTCGGGCATCGCGAATTCAAATAGTTACAACATACTTATCGAAAGGGATGGTCATCATGATGAATCATTTTCGTCGCACTGCGCTGCAGCTTACCGTTGCCGCGCTATTCAGCTCTGCATTTTACGCCCAGGCGGCCGATATTCCGCAGGTAAAAGTTACCGTTACTGATAAACAGTGCGAGCCAATGAACGTCACCGTCAAAGCGGGTAAAACTCAGTTCATCATTCAGAACCACAGCCAGAAAGCGCTGGAATGGGAGATCCTGAAAGGCGTGATGGTGGTTGAAGAGCGCGAGAATATTGCCCCCGGCTTTACGCAAAAGCTAACGGCAAACCTGCAGCCGGGTGAATATGATATGACCTGCGGCCTGCTGACTAACCCGAAAGGCAAACTGACGGTGACCGGAGAGGCGATCCAGGGTGCCGCGAAAGCCGATGCGCTGCTTAGCCTCGGCGAAGCGATTACCGCCTATAAAGCCTGGGTTAGCGCCGAGACTGCGCAACTGGTGAGCAGCACCAAAGCCTTTACCGATGCGGTGAAAGCAGGCGATATCGAGAAAGCAAAAGCGCTGTATGCGCCAACGCGTCAGCACTATGAACGTATCGAGCCGATCGCTGAGCTGTTCTCTGACCTTGATGGCAGCATTGACGCCCGCGAGGATGACTACGAGAAAAAAGCCGAAGATCCAAAATTCACCGGTTTCCACCGGCTGGAAAAAGCGCTGTTTGGCGATAACAGCGTCAAAGGCATGGATAAATACGCCGATCAACTGCACGCTGACGTTATTGAGCTGCAAAAACGCATCAGCGAGCTGGCGTTCCCGCCGTCAAAAGTGGTTGGCGGCGCAGCCGGTTTGATTGAAGAAGTGGCGGCCAGCAAAATCAGCGGTGAAGAAGATCGCTACAGCCATACCGACCTGTGGGACTTCCAGGCCAACATTGACGGCGCGCAGAAAATCGTCGACCTGCTGCGTCCGCAGCTGCAAAAAGAGAACAGCGCGCTGCTGGCAAAAGTGGATGCTAACTTCAAGAAAGTTGACGCCATCCTCGGTAAATACCGCACCAAAGAGGGTTTTGAGACCTACGACAAGCTGACGGATGCCGATCGTAACGCGCTGAAAGGCCCGATCACCACCCTTGCGGAAGATCTGGCCCAGCTGCGCGGGATCCTCGGTCTGGATTAAGTCGATGGCAGAGCAAAAATACCCTATCAATGAACCGTCGCGTCGGCGGTTACTCAAAGGGATCGGCGCGCTTGGTGGCGCGCTGGCCTTGACCGGTGGCTGCCCGGTGGCGCATGCGGCAAAAGAGAAAAGCTCACCGGGTACGGTCTCCCCCGATGCGCGCATGGAAGCGCAGCCGTTTTATGGTTTGCACCAGGCCGGCGTGCTGACGCCGCAGCAGGCATCGATGATGATCGTCGCATTTGATGTCCTCGCCGGTGATAAAGCGGATCTGGAAAGGCTGTTTCGTCTGCTGACCCAGCGGATCGCCTTTCTGACAAAGGGCGGGCCCGCGCCGGAGACGCCGAACCCGCGGCTGCCGCCGATGGACTCGGGCATTCTTGGGCCGTGGATCGCCCCGGATAACCTGACGATAACCGTTTCGGTGGGGCATTCGCTGTTTGACGAACGCTTCGGTCTGGCCAGCCATGCGCCGAAGAAGCTGCAAAAAATGACCCGTTTTCCTAACGACTCGCTGGATGCGGCGCTCTGTCACGGCGATCTGTTGCTGCAAATTTGCGCCAATACTCAGGATACGGTGATTCACGCGCTGCGGGATGTGATTAAACACACGCCGGATTTACTCAGCGTGCGCTGGAAGCGGGAGGGATTCATCTCCGATAGCGCCGCGCGCAGCAAGGGTAAAGAGACGCCGGTGAATCTGCTGGGCTTTAAAGACGGCACCGCGAATCCATTGAGTTCGGATACTGCGTTAATGGACAAGGTGGTGTGGGTAACCGCCGATCAGGGGGAACCGGCATGGGCGACGGGCGGTAGCTACCAGGCGGCGCGGATTATTCAGTTCCACGTTGAGTTTTGGGACCGCACGCCGCTGAAAGAGCAGCAGACCATTTTTGGCCGCGAAAAACTGACCGGAGCGCCGCTGGGGATGGAGCACGAGCACGATGTGCCCGATTACCGTAACGATCCTGACGGCGAAATCATTGCGCTCGACAGTCATATTCGGTTGGCCAACCCGCGCACTCCGGAAACGGCCTCCAGCCTGATGATGCGTCGGGGCTACAGTTATTCGCTGGGGGTCACGAATTCCGGCCAGCTGGATATGGGGCTGCTGTTTGTCTGCTATCAGTACGATCTGGAAAAAGGCTTCCTGACGGTGCAAAAGCGGCTGAACGGAGAAGCCCTGGAAGAGTACGTGAAGCCGATTGGCGGCGGATACTTTTTTGTTCTGCCGGGGGCCGTTGACCCTCAACATTACCTCGGTCAATCGTTAGTCGAAGCCTGACGTACCTGCCCTCCGGGGCAGGGCGTTTTCTGCTGTTTTTCCATTCATTTTTTGTATTTCCTGCCTTGTTTCATTTTTCTGTAATCTTATAGTCGGAAACTCTCCCGAGCCGCCTTGAGAATTATTTGTTGTCTGTATGTGAAAAATAAGTTGCGCTTAGAATTATTTCTGATGTACTTATTACAGACGCGGTAGTTCTCGGCAGCAGTATCGTTTCATTATGGAGATCGCGAATGCCCGATTGCTGTAACGGAAAACGTCAAACCCGATACCGTACTCATCAGCACGGAAGCCCCACTTCCGGCCGCGATTTTCTCACCGCCAAATCATCCCCCTCTATCACAGAATATCTGAACCCAGGCAAGGTTATCGGTGCGCGTAGCCGTGACCCTCTGCCAATTCGTCAGGCAAGCAATGGCTTACAAGGAAGCCAAACCTCAATCGTTAGTGCGCATAATCGCGTCGAACGTGGCGCGTGTGATGTAAACCAACAACGCAAGGTGCTATCCATGGGAAGACAAAAAGCAGTGACCAGAGCTCGTCGTGAGGCCAAACGTGTGCTGAGACAGGATTCGCGAAGCCATAAGCAGCGCGAAGAAGAATCGGTCACATCGCTTGTGCAAATGAGTGGCGTAGAAGCCATTGGCATGGCGCGGGATAGCCGCGATCTATCGCCAATTGAAGCGCGCAATGAGGCTCAGGCGCATTATTTGAACGCCATCGACAATAAACAGCTGATCTTTGCCACGGGCGAGGCCGGGTGCGGTAAGACCTGGATTAGCGCGGCGAAAGCTGCTGAAGCCCTGATTCATAAAGATGTGGACAGAATTATTGTTACCCGTCCCGTTCTGCAGGCCGACGAAGACCTCGGCTTCTTACCGGGAGATATCGCCGAGAAGTTTGCTCCCTATTTCCGCCCGGTTTATGACGTGCTGGTGAGAAGGCTGGGGGCTTCCTTTATGCAATACTGCCTGCGCCCGGAAATCGGCAAGGTGGAAATCGCGCCGTTCGCCTATATGCGCGGACGTACATTTGAAAATGCGGTGGTGATTCTGGACGAGGCCCAGAACGTGACCGCGGCGCAAATGAAAATGTTTTTGACCCGCCTCGGGGAGAATGTGACGGTTATCGTCAACGGCGACATCACCCAGTGCGATTTACCTTCAGGCGTGCGGTCGGGTCTGGCCGATGCGCTGGCGCGTTTTGAGGAAGATGAAATGGTGGGGATCGTGCGCTTTACGACGGACGATTGCGTGCGTTCGATGCTTTGCCAGCGCGCGTTGAAAGCCTACTACTGATAGTTTCTTAGTCTGCAAAGCCCGGGAAACCGGGCTTTGTTTTTGCTTAATTACAGCAAGGCCTGCAGTGAAGGGCTGGTCATCGTGGCTTCAAAGGGAATGATATCAGCCTTCGCGACGCCAGATTGCTGAAAGGGGTCCAGGCTTAACCGATTTTGCAGCGCAGCCATATCATCGCCTTTAGCCAGAATCACGCCTCCGGACCTGGGGATTTTACGCCCCGACGCGAGAAATATTCCCTCAGCATACCCTTGCTTAAGCCATTCCACGTGTGCGGCAAGCTGGGCATCTACTTCTTCAAGCGGTTTAATGTAAGTCAGAACAACAACGGCAATAGTGCTCATATTCCTTCCTGGATAGTGAGTGGTAACGCTTCGGCAGTTTATCATTAGCGTGGATAGTGTTTCAGGCTCTTTTATCACCTTTAGCAGGAGTGCGCTATGAATGAAAATAACAGCGGTTTGCTGAACTATATTGAATTGCTTAAGTCGCATGAAGCGGCTTTAAAAAACAAATTACTCGCCGGCGATAAAAGTAAATCTGACCGGTGGCTATTTATCGGGTTAGAGGGGATGGTTCTGGTTTCCTTTGGCGCAATGGGCGGGTATATGCTGATCAAGCCCTCAGGCCGCTGGCTTATTGATTTGTCGATCGTACTCATAGCACTTTCCTATGTAGTGCTGATTCTCATGCCAATCATTAAAATCTACCAGCAGCGAAACACGATAAAATACTTCTTCACCATGCCGCTCAGCGCCAGCGTAGAACAAAATATTAAAAAAGAGGCCTTAACCGACGAGCGTTTTCTTGCGGATTTTGTACGCTTAGGCAAGCCTACCCTGGAGTTGGGGCTGCTCGAGATAAAGCACGAACGTGAGTTTCTGAGTAAAAGAATCAATCTTATTGTCGGCCCCGTCGATAAACTTGGTATTCTGCCAGGGATAATCTCTATGGTTATTACGTTAGCAAAACCTGTAGCAGGTCATGATTGGGTTATGGGGCTGGCATATGGCTATATCGGTCTGGTCGTTCTCTCTTTGTCGTTTATAAATTTATTGGTGAAGTACGACCGCGTCATATCGTTAACCGAGGTTGCTCTTTCGCGCTGCGATGAAGTGAAGGGCGATGTGCAGGGGTTAGGGCGGTCATAAAATGGCGGTGAATGATATGTAGCGAGAAGGATGGCCGCGCCGTGACTCTATTTCGGCCGGTCGGGGCTTCTCATCCCCCCGGTGGCGTGCAATAGACGAAAAAAAAGCCCGTACTTGCGTACGAGCTCTTCTTAAAATATGGCGGTGAGGGGGGGATTCGAACCCCCGATACGTTGCCGTATACACACTTTCCAGGCGTGCTCCTTCAGCCACTCGGACACCTCACCATATTGTTTTGCTGCTCACCTTGGGTGGGCAACGGGGCGCTACTATAGGGAGTTGCGCTAAAACGGTCAAGCAGTATTTATTCTTTTGCTATCGTTCGGTTAAGCATTGAACACTGCCCCGTCGTAGCGCGGCGGGGCAGGCGTTTTAACGCTGTGAATCAAGCTGTTCGTTATTCTTCACCACGTCCTGCGCTTTGGCATAGCTCTCGATCAGCAGCTGGTATGCCGGGAAGACTTTAGTATAAACCTCGGCCCATTCTGCGGCGTCTGGTCGATTCCATGTGCGCTGCAGTTCGGAAGCGACCGCGGCGGTATCCATCGGCACGACGCCCGCCTGAACGACCCGGGCGAGAGTGATCTCCTGCGCCATCTTGCTATAGGTGCCGGAGGCATCGATGACGGCAAAAACTCTATAGCCGTCGGCGACGGCGGCAATCGCCGGGAACGCCATACAAACGCTGGTAATCGTCCCGGCAATAATCAATGTTTTACGGCCGGTGGCCTTTACCGCGGCCACAAATTCCGGATTATCCCAGGCATTGATCTCCCCCTTACGCGCAATATAGTGCGCATGGGGCGCATTCTTATGGATCTCAGGGATTAGCGGCCCGTTCGGTCCCTGCGGCACCGATGCCGTGGTGATCACCGGAATACCGGCTAACGAGGCCATTTTTGCCAGCGCGGCGGCGCGCGCCCGTAACTCCGGCATCGGCATATCGCCTACGGTCTGGAAGAGACCGCTCTGGTGGTCGATCAGCAGCATGGCGGTATCATTGACATCAATAACAGGACGAGAACCATTAAAGTTAGCTGGGGTAGACATATTCTTCACCTCATTCAGTATCAGATTTGGCCGAAGCGGCCGCTATTAAAATCACGAACCGCTTCTGCGATTTGCGCTTTAGTATTCATCACAAACGGGCCGTAGCCCACGATCGGCTCCTGCAGCGGCTCGCCGGCCATCAGCAGCACTTTGACGTGACTACTGGCCGCGAGGTGGAGCGTTTCACCTTTTTGGCTGAGCACCACCAGCTGACCTTCGCGGGCGTTACCCTCGCCGTTCACCACGATTTCACCTTCCAGCACCACCAGCGCCGTGCTCCAGCCAGCGGGCTGATGCAGGGTTACCTCATGACTCTGGTTTAGCTGCAGGTCCCATACGTTAAGCGGCGAAAAGGTATGCGCCGGTCCGACAGCATCCTGATAGCGCCCGGCAATCACCCGCATGCGGCCAGCGTTATCCGGCAGCTCGGCGTCAGGGATGGCATCCGCCGTGATGCTTTGATAGCCGGGATGCGTCATCTTGTCTTTAGCCGGAAGATTGACCCACAGCTGAATCATTTTCAGCTCGCCGCCGGAGCGGGTAAATTCCGCCGAGTGGAACTCTTCGTGCAGGATCCCGGCGCCTGCGGTCATCCACTGCACATCGCCTGGTCCAATGACGCCGCCTCTGCCTGTTGAGTCTCGATGTTCAACTTCGCCGGAGTACACCACGGTGACGGTTTCAAATCCGCGATGCGGATGTTCGCCGACGCCGCGTTTCTCGGACCCTGCCGGGAAGTGATGAGGGCCTGCATAGTCAAGTAGCAGGAAGGGGCTTAGCTGTTCGCCGTGCGTCTGATAAGAGAACATTGAGCGAACCGGGAAACCATCGCCTACCCAATGCTGCGCAGGCGCGGTGTAGATTCCGGTAATCTGTTTCATGGCTTTCTCCAGTGCATCTGTTTCTGATGTGAATAAGCTTATATTCACCACTAATACTCCGGTAGATAGCAAAAACGGCCTATACTGTTCCAAAAATGGAACGATGGAGGAAGAATGCAGGATCTCAACGATTTAGCCTGGTTTGTGCAGGTGGTGGATCACGGAGGATTCGCGGCAGCGGGCAGAGCGCTCGATCAGCCTAAATCCAAACTGAGCCGGCGAATCGCCCAGTTAGAAGAACGCCTCGGCGTACGTTTGATTCAACGGACAACTCGTCAGTTTGCGGTAACGGAGGTGGGGCACACCTTCTATCAGCACTGCAAGGCGATGCTGATAGAGGCGGAAGCGGCAGAGCAGGCGGTAGAGACCCTGCGTTCCGAGCCACGTGGAAGCGTCAAGCTGACCTGTCCGGTGACGCTATTGCATGCGCACGTCGGGCCTATGCTGGCGCGGTTTATGGTGCGCTATCCGGGAGTTAATCTGCAGCTGGAAGCCACAAACCGACGAGTTGATGTCGTTGGAGAGGGCGTTGACATCGCGATCCGCGTACGCCCAAGGCCGATAGAGGATAGCGATCTGGTAATGCGCGTTCTCGCCGATCGTGGTCACCGCCTGGTCGCCAGTCCACAGTTAGTAGAGCAAAAGGGGCAGCCTGTGGCGCCGTCAGAATTAAGCGATTGGCCGGGATTGAGCCTGGGCGCAGGCAAACATCAGCATAAGTGGCAGTTGACCGGCCCGGAGGGCGCACGGGCGGAAGTCTACTTTACACCCCGGCTGGTCACCACGGACATGTTGGCGCTGCGCGAAGCGGCAATCGCCGGCGTTGGGGTGGTACAGCTTCCTTTATTAATGGTGCGCGATCAACTGGCGGCTGGCGAGCTGGTGGTTGTCCTCGATGAGTGGCAGCCGCGCAGGGAGGTGATCCATGCGGTGTTTGCCTCACGGCGCGGGTTGCTCCCCTCGGTCAGGGCGCTGGTTGATTTCCTGAGCGAAGAGTATCAGCGGATGGAGGAGGATTAGCATTTGCCTGAATCCACAAGGCGCAGGCTGTCGAACAGAGTCTGAAGCCGCAGAAGGGGGGGCCCGGAGGCGGCGCGATGCGCATGTCCGGGCTACCGGGCGGTGGCGTGCAATAGGCGAAAAAAAAAGCCCGTACCTGCGTACGAGCTCTTCTTAAAATATGGCGGTGAGGGGGGGATTCGAACCCCCGATACGTTGCCGTATACACACTTTCCAGGCGTGCTCCTTCAGCCACTCGGACACCTCACCATATTTTCTTTCCCGTTATTGTCGGGAACGGGCGCTAATTTAGGGAAATACGTATCGCCCGTCAATCAACTTTTTAAAAAAATCGCGCGTTTAGCCAAACTTCAAGCAACTTGCTCCTTAAACGCGCGAGAATCGTTTTTTTTGTCACCATTCTCTTTTTCACACGCTCCCCGAACGAAATTTGCTATGCTGGCAAACCAATAGAAAACAACGAGTAAAACGCGGCGCTAACCTAACCTGCCTGTAGCGTCGGCTATCAGGAGCCTTTATGGATATCATTTTTTACCACCCGACCTTTGACACCCCTTTCTGGATTGCGGAACTGGAAAAACAGCTCCCCGGCGCGCGAGTTCGCGAGTGGAAATCCGGCGATGAACAACCCGCTGACTATGCGCTGGTCTGGCATCCGCCGGTAGAAATGCTGCAAGGCCGCGATTTAAAAGCCGTCTTTGCTCTTGGCGCCGGCGTCGATTCCATCCTGAGCAAACTGCGTGAGCATCCGGAAATGCTGCCGTTGTCGACGCCACTATTCCGTCTGGAAGACACCGGCATGGGATTACAAATGCAAGAGTATGCGGTGAGCCAGGTGCTGCACTGGTTCCGTCGTTTTGATGACTATCAGGCTTTAAAGCAAGAAGCGCGCTGGCAGCCGCTGGAGGAGTATCAGCGCGAAGACTTTCCCATCGGGATTATGGGGGCGGGCGTGCTTGGCGCAAAGGTCGCCGAAGCTCTGCAGTACTGGGGATTCCCGCTACGCATCTGGAGCCGCAGCCGCAAATCCTGGCCGCAGGTCACCAGCTTTGCCGGGGAAAAGGAGCTGAACGCCTTCCTGAACGGAACACGAGTGCTGATTAACCTGTTGCCCAACACGGCGGAAACCGTGGGAATTATTAACAGCTCGCGCCTGGCGCAGCTGCCGGATAATAGCTATGTGCTGAATCTGGCCCGCGGAGTACATGTGGTTGAAGACGATCTGCTGGACGCGTTGAATAGCGGTAAGTTGAAAGGCGCGATGCTGGATGTTTTCAGCCGTGAACCGCTGCCCGAAGCGAGCCTGCTGTGGCGCCATCCGCGCGTGGCAATGACGCCCCACGTGGCGGCCGTTACCCGGCCTCTGGAAGCCATTGCTTTTATCGCCAAAACCATCGGTCAAATGGAACGGGGTGAAACGGTCAGCGGGCAGGTCGATCGCCAGCTGGGATACTAAGCGTCAGCCCCGCCTGCGCGGGGTTTTTGCTGCTCTCAGGCGCAGATTCCTGCTATTCTTGCCACAAACAGAGAAGGAGATTGTGATGTATCCTGTTGACCTGCACATGCATACCGTCGCCAGCACCCACGCTTACAGTACCCTGCACGACTACATTGCGGAAGCCAAGCGCAAGGGGATCAAACTCTTTGCCATTACCGATCACGGGCCAGATATGGCCGATGCGCCGCACCACTGGCATTTTATCAATATGCGTATCTGGCCGCGTCTGGTGGATGGCGTTGGTATTCTGCGCGGTATTGAAGCCAACATTAAAAATACCCAGGGCGAAATAGACTGTACCGGCCCGATGCTCAATTCGCTGGACCTGATTATTGCTGGCTTTCACGAGCCGGTGTTTCCTCCGCAGGATAAAGCCACGAATACTGAGGCCATGATCGCCACCATCGCGAGCGGTACGGTGCATATCATCAGCCATCCGGGGAACCCGAAATTTCCCGTTGATATTCCGGCTATTGCCGCCGCCGCGGCGAAGCACCATGTGGCGCTGGAAATCAATAACTCATCTTTTGTCTCGTCACGCATTGGCAGTGAAGATAATTGCCGTGCCGTCGCGGCGGCCGTACGGGATGCCGGCGGTTGGGTGGCGTTGGGCTCAGATTCTCATACGGCATTCACGCTCGGTGATTTTACCGAATGCCGTAAAATCCTTGATGCCGTAGATTTTCCGCAGGAGCGGATTCTAAACGTGACGCCCCGGCGTCTGCTTAATTTCCTTGAATCGCGTGGGATGCCAGCGATTGCGGAATTTGCTGAACTTTAATTTGAATAACTGGAATAACTGAATGAACGAGTTTTCAATCCTCTGCCGCGTGCTGGGCTCTCTCTATTACCGTCAGCCGCAGGATCCGCTGCTGGTTCCGCTATTTACCCTTATTCGCGAAGGGAAGCTGGCGGCAAGCTGGCCGCTGGAGCAGGATGAACTGCTGGAGCGCCTGCAAAAGAGCTGCGATATGCAGGCTCTGGCTGCTGACTACAACGCGTTGTTTGTCGGTGAAGAGTGCAGCGTAGCGCCATTTCGTCGCGCATGGGTAGAGGGCGCTACGGAAGCTGAAGTGCGAGCTTTCCTCAGCGCGCATGGAGTTCCCACGGGTGAGGGCGCGGCGGATCACTTAGGATCCTTACTGCTGGCCGCATCCTGGCTGGAAGATCACGCGGCAGAAGATGAAAGCGAAGTTCTGGAAACGCTGTTTGCTGAGTATATTCTCCCCTGGTGCGGCGCATTCCTTGGCAAGGTTGAAGCGCATGCGACTACGCCGTTCTGGCGCACGATGGCTCCGCTAACTCGTGAAGCGCTTTCAGCCATGTGGGATGAACTCCAGGAAGAAGGTGAACAATAAATTGTGACTTAAATCACAATTAAAATGCAACGAGTGATTTCTTAATTCATTTAGTGTGTTCCATATCTCATTTGGCCGGCGCGTTTCTGCTATGATACGCGCCATGAACATACTCTTCGCAATCGCATTAACGACGGGCTTACTCTCTGCAATTTGGGGATGGGTAGCGGTCGCACTGGGTCTGCTGAGCTGGGCGGGATTTCTCGGCTGTACGGCTTACTTTGCCTGTCCGCAAGGTGGGTTAAAAGGGCTGGTTATTTCCACCTGTACGGTAATGAGCGGCGTAGCGTGGGCGCTGGTGATTATTCACGGTAGCGCGCTGGCGCCTCAGCTGGAAATAGTGAGCTACATCATGACCGGTATCGTGGCGTTTATGATGTGCATTCAGGCGCGCCAGCTATTACTCTCTTTTGTGCCGGGCACCTTTATCGGCGCCTGTGCGACCTTTGCCGCCAGCGGCGACTGGCGTTTGGTTTTACCTTCACTGGCGCTGGGGCTGGTCTTTGGCTACGCCATGAAAAATAGCGGCCTGTGGCTGGCGACGCGGGCGGAAAAGAATAAATCCCTGGCTAACGAAAGTCGTTAACCGCGCTTCGCTCATACTGCTTCTCAACCTTCCCTGTATTCATGTGTTAAAAGAGCCCTACGGGCTCTTTTGCTGTTTTTGGCAGAATATCGTCCATAGCCTTCTCCTTCCTTAGTTTATTTTCCTCTATAAATCAGCACGATAAGCTGTACTGATAGTCAGTGAATCGATTTTGTAATCATATTTATATAAATGCTGGTTATTTGTTTTTAAAATGTTAATACAATTGGGCTGAGGTAAAAAAATGTAACTCGATGCGCTCATGGATGGCTGTGCTTTTTTTAATAGCTAGACCAACAAGCAGAGGGGTTTTACAATGAAAACAATTAGATACATATCACTTGCGGCCCTGTTTTTTTTACCCACGAGTTTCAGCCCGGCGATTGCCGAACAGACAGTCGCCGGTGTTATTCATTTCTATGGAAGAGTTGTGGAAGCGCCCTGTCAGCTCAATGCTATCAAGAATCAGGTGGTGATGGATTGTCCGAGGGCGGAAACGGTGCGGATCTCTGCCCGTCAGCTGGAGAAAGGGGATGTTCACAATGAAAATATCCGTTCCGCGCAGTTGAGATATATTAACCCACAACGGACTCTCGCTATTCTGGACGTTGATTATCGCTAACCTCCGGCGCCCCCATGCTTTCGTCCCGGGGGCGATCGTGCCATATTATCCTCGTTTATCTATTTCAAGACGCATGCCGACAGGAGGAGAAATGGCTGTTCAACCTGAGGTAATTCTCGGCGACATTACCACGCTGGCGGTCGACGTTATCGTCAATGCAGCAAACCCTTCGCTGCTGGGCGGAGGAGGCGTAGACGGCGCAATTCACCGCGCAGCAGGCCCGGATCTGCTGGCTGCCTGCAAAGTTGTGCGCCAGCAGCAGGGGGAGTGTCCGCCGGGCCATGCGGTGATAACGACGGCAGGAAATCTGCCCGCCAGCGCGGTCATTCATGCCGTCGGGCCGATCTGGCACGGTGGTGACAGGCAGGAGGCGGAATTACTGGCGGACGCCTATAAAAATAGCCTGCAGCTGGCCTCGGCGAACAATTACCGCTCTATTGCTTTCCCCGCTATCAGCACCGGCGTTTACGGCTACCCTAAACACGCTGCCGCCGAGATAGCCATTAATACGGTGAATGCATTTCTTACTCGCTACCATCCTCTGGAACGCGTTTGTTTCGTCTGCTTTGATGCCGAAACCGCCAGTATCTATAACCGATTACTGGAGGAGAGTCGGGCACAACTCGGTCGCCATAATAAGTTATGATAGCTTCCTCCGATCGCGGGGATCCATCATGACAGGAGATTTATCGGTGGCTGAAGGGAAGGTTCTACAAAAACAACGGCTTCGCCGGACGGAGATTGTGGTCGCGGCGCAAAAATGCTTTGCTGAAAAGGGCCTGCACGGCGCCTCAGTGGCGGATATCGCGCGCCGGGCTGGTCTGAGCGTCGGCCAGCTTTATCGTGTTTTTGCCAGTAAAGAAGAGATTATCGAAGTCATCGTCAGCGAGATCGTGAATGCCAGAGTTGGCGAGATGGTTGCCGGGAATCATGATTTGGCCCGCATGGCGTCGGTTTTAGCCGGCGCGATCCTGGCGAGCGAGAGTACGAAAAATGATAATTATCTGCTAATGGAGATTAACGCCGAAGCCTCCCGAAATCCGCGCCTGCGAGAAATCATGAACCAGGCCGATCGACGCCTGAAAGAAGAGGGGGGAAAACTTACCCGGCACTACCACCCCGAAATGACCGCTGAACAAATTAGCGTCGCCTGCGAATTTATCGCGATATTAACCGAAGGGGCGGCGTATCGCTGCGACCTGGCGACTGCCCCGACGGTGGATAAAGCGGCGATGGAAATGCTTTATCGCGATGTCTTTAACCTGGTGTTCACGCGAAAATAGCGCTGCTGTGCTCGTATAGCGCAGCAGCATAATTTTTAACCGGCAGAAGTCTGCGGCTTCGCCGTTTTTTGCTGGAATTTTCCGGAAAAAAGAAAGCGCAACAGCGGTATTCGCAGGTGGATTTCATACAGGACCAGCGCAATACCCACCACAAATACCAGCCCGGTAATAAATCCCAGCGTATTGGACTTAATTATCGGCGTGATCCACGCCCCGTAGAGCAGAGTCAATGGATGGTGCACTAAATAGATAAACAGCGATGCGTTGACGAAATAGGTTACCCGCGCGGACTGGAAATTTAGCAGACGGTGGCCAAGCGAAAAGACCACGTTGACCATCCATAGCCCCAGCACCATGGTAATCACGGATTCCGTTTCATACATCCAGCCATCGCCGGAGCCGTACTGCTGATTCAGACGATAGGCGATAAAACCCAGTAGCGCTGCGGTATAGCACCAGGGGGAGGGCGTAGTGAACATGAGCTTCAGGCGTGAATTGATAAACGTCTGCGCGCCGAGAATAAAGAAAGGCAGATAAAACAGCGTCTGCATAACGACGAAATTGAACAGGCCGTTGCTGAGAATGGGCGGGTAAAGAATAAAAAGGGTGCGGCGAATGACCGCATACAGCACGCCCAGGGCAAGAAAAATCATCGATAGCTGACCTAATGTGACGGTGTCACCGAAGGTTGGCGCAGCGGCAGAACGCTGGCGCGTCAGCCATTTAAACATCACCACGCCCAACGAGGTCAGGACCACCAGGACGAGCAGAAACCACAGGTGGGAAATCAGCTCCCAGGCAAGGGTATTGAATTTGTCATAGCCTGAAAGCGTGTGCCAGTTTTCCGCTTTTCCGTTAACGTATTGCAGCATAATAAACTGCGGCAACGTCAGAAGAGGGATGGCAGTTAACATGGGAATGCCTACCCGCTCAACGCGAACTTTCCACCATTTCTTCAGCGGATAGCGTAGAAAAAGCATGTAGGAAAAATAGCCGGAAATAACAAAGAAGACCTGCATGCGAAAGGCATGGATGAAGTCGTTGAACAACGTCAACCACCACGACGGCTCTGCGCTGTTGACGTGCCAGCTGTGGCTGGAGTAAATAAGCGAGATGTGAAAAGGGATCCCCAACAGCATCAGCCAGGCGCGGATGCTATCGAAAAAATATTCACGCTGTACCGGAGTATTATTCATACAATATCACTACATTCTCAGACAAATCGTCTTATCACTCAACGTGATAACGTTTAAATTCTCTGCAACCCTACATGAACTCTGGTTATCTGTCTCCAGGATAAGCACGCAAAGTGCAATCGGGGCAGTGAACTGCGTATTCCCTGTGCCGCCAGGCCGAACAATGCAGGGATTATGTTGTCGGAATGCCTGAGTTTCCATTAAAATAGATCGGATCGATTTAAGCACACAAAGGGGGAAGTGCTTACTTATATGAAACATAAACCACAGATGATGAAAATGCGTTGGTTAAGCGCAGCCGTAATGTTGTCCCTGTGTACTTCATCTGCATGGGCATTCAGCATTGATGACGTCGCAAAAGAGGCACAAACGTTAGCCGGCAAAGGCTTTGAAGCGCCTAAAAGTAACCTGCCCTCTGCCTTCCGCGATATGAAGTATGCGGACTATCAGCAAATTCAGTTTAATCACGACAAAGCTTATTGGAATAATCTGAAAAGCCCATTCAAGCTCGAGTTTTATCACCAGGGGATGTATTTCGATACGCCGGTCACCATTAATGAAGTGACGGCAACCAGCGTACGTAAAATTAAATATAGCCCGGACTATTTTAATTTTGGCAACGTCCAGCACGACAAAGACACGGTTAAAGACCTCGGCTTTGCGGGCTTCAAAGTCCTGTATCCGATCAACAGCAAAGACAAGAATGATGAAATCGTCAGCATGCTCGGAGCCAGCTATTTCCGCGTGCTTGGCCAGGGTCAGGTATACGGTCTTTCCGCTCGTGGGCTGGCGATTGATACCGCGCTGCCTTCCGGCGAAGAGTTCCCGCGTTTTCGTGAGTTCTGGATTGAGCGTCCAAAAGCGACCGATAAACGCCTGACGATTTACGCCCTGCTTGATTCCCCGCGCGCAACCGGCGCCTACCGTTTCGTGATTATGCCCGGCCGCGACACCGTGGTGGACGTGCAGTCTAAGGTCTATCTGCGCGACAAAGTCGGCAAGCTCGGCGTGGCGCCGTTGACCAGTATGTTCCTGTTTGGGCCACATCAGCCGTCGCCGACCACGAACTATCGTCCGGCGCTGCATGACTCCAACGGCCTGTCCATCCTGGCCGGCAACGGCGAGTGGATCTGGCGTCCGCTGAATAATCCAAAACATCTTGCCGTCAGCAGCTATGCGATGGAAAACCCGCAGGGCTTTGGCCTGCTGCAGCGTGGTCGCCAGTTCTCCCGTTTTGAAGATCTCGATGACCGCTACGATCTGCGCCCCAGCGCATGGATTACGCCGAAAGGTGATTGGGGTAAGGGCAAAATCGAACTGGTCGAAATCCCGACCAATGATGAAACCAACGATAACATCGTCACCTACTGGACGCCCGATCAGCTGCCCGAACCCGGCAAAGAGATGAATTTCAAATACACCATCACTTTTAGCCGCGATGAAGACAAGCTGCACGCGCCGGATAACGCTTACGTTATGCAGACCCGCCGTTCTACCGGCGACGTCAAGCAATCGAACCTGATTCGCCAGCCTGATGGCACCATTGCCTTTATTGTCGATTTCACCGGCGCCGAGATGAAAAAGCTGCCCGCTGATACGCCAGTGACTGCCCAGGCCAGCATCGGCGATAACGCTGAAATCGTTGAAAACACCGTGCGTTATAACCCAGTGACTAAAGGCTGGCGTATGATCCTGCGCGTCAAAGTGAAAGATCCTAAGAAAACCACGGATATGCGCGCTGCGCTGGTCAATACCGACCAGACGCTGAGCGAAACCTGGAGCTATCAGCTGCCTGCCAATGAATAAGATAACGAAGTACATCGATGCATTGCCGCTGTCGGATGCAGAAAAGCGCGCGTTACCTGACGCGAGTCTGCAGGCCGTACATCAAGCACTGGACGCTGAACATCACGTTTATAAACGGGAAGATGACTCCCCGCTGGGGTCGGTGAAAGCCCGACTGGAGCATAGCTGGCCAGATTCACTGGCCGGTAATCAGCTGGTTAAGGATGATGAAGGGCGCACGCAGCTGAACGCCATGCCGAAAGCAAAACGTTCCTCTATGTTCCCGGACCCATGGCGTACTAACCCGGTCGGGCGCTTCTGGGATCGTCTGCGCGGACGCGATGTGACTCCGCGCTATCTCTCTCGCCTCAGTCAGGAGGAACAGGCGAGCGAGCAGAAATGGCGTACCGTCGGCTCTATTCGTCGCTATATTCTTCTGCTGCTCACCCTGGCGCAGACCGTCGTGGCGACCTGGTACATGAAAACCATTTTGCCTTACCAGGGCTGGGCGCTGATTAACCCGGCGGACATGGTGGGACAGAACCTGTGGATCTCCTTTATGCAGCTGCTGCCGTATGTGCTGCAGTCCGGGATCCTGATTCTTTTCGCCGTGCTTTTTTGTTGGGTTTCTGCGGGTTTCTGGACTGCGCTGATGGGCTTCCTGCAGCTACTTATCGGCCGCGATAAGTACAGTATCTCCGCGTCAACGGTCGGGAATGAGCCGTTGAATCCGGAGCATCGCACCGCGCTTATCATGCCTATCTGTAACGAAGACGTTGACCGCGTATTCGCGGGCCTGCGCGCGACCTGGGAGTCGGTAAAAGCCAGCGGTAATGCCGAGCACTTTGATGTCTATATCCTGAGCGATAGCTACAACCCGGACATCTGCGTGGCGGAGCAAAAAGCGTGGATGGAGCTGATTGCCGAAGTGCAGGGCGAAGGGCAGATCTTCTACCGTCGCCGCCGCCGCCGCGTGAAGCGTAAAAGCGGTAACATTGATGACTTCTGCCGTCGGTGGGGGAGCCAGTACAGCTATATGGTGGTGCTGGATGCCGACTCCGTAATGAGCGGTGAATGTCTGAGCGGCCTGGTGCGCCTGATGGAAGCGAACCCGAATGCCGGGATCATTCAGTCTTCACCCCGCGCGTCGGGTATGGATACGCTTTATGCGCGCTGCCAGCAGTTTGCTACCCGCGTCTACGGCCCGCTGTTTACCGCCGGTTTGCACTTCTGGCAGTTGGGGGAATCCCACTACTGGGGTCACAACGCGATTATCCGGGTGAAACCGTTTATTGAGCACTGCGCGCTGGCGCCGCTGCCGGGCGAGGGCAACTTCGCCGGGTCAATTCTGTCGCACGACTTCGTGGAAGCGGCGCTGATGCGTCGCGCCGGGTGGGGCGTATGGATTGCTTACGATCTTCCCGGCTCTTATGAAGAGCTGCCGCCAAACCTGCTGGACGAGCTGAAGCGCGATCGCCGCTGGTGTCAGGGTAACCTGATGAACTTCCGCCTGTTCCTGGTTAAAGGGATGCACCCGGTTCACCGTGCGGTGTTCCTGACCGGCGTGATGTCATACCTGTCGGCACCGCTGTGGTTTATGTTCCTTGCGCTCTCTACCGCTCTGCAGGTAGTGCATGCCTTGACCGAACCGCAGTACTTCCTGCAGCCGCGGCAGCTGTTCCCGGTCTGGCCGCAGTGGCGCCCGGAGCTGGCTATAGCCCTGTTTGCTTCGACCATGGTGCTGCTGTTCCTGCCGAAGCTGCTGAGCATTATTCTGGTTTGGTGTAAAGGGCCTAAAGAGTACGGTGGCTTTATCCGCGTCACGCTCTCTCTGCTGCTGGAGGTGCTGTTTTCGGTGCTGCTGGCGCCGGTGCGTATGCTGTTCCACACCGTCTTTGTGGTCAGCGCGTTTCTCGGCTGGGAAGTGGTGTGGAACTCGCCGCAGCGTGACGATGACTCTACCCCATGGGGTGAAGCGTTTATGCGTCACGGTTCGCAGATGCTGTTGGGTCTGGTCTGGGCGGTGGGCATGGCATGGCTGGATCTGCGTTTCCTGTTCTGGCTGGCGCCGATCGTGGTCTCGCTGATTCTGTCGCCGTTCGTGTCGGCTATTTCCAGCCGCGCCACCATTGGCCTGCGCACTAAGCGCTGGAAGCTGTTCCTGATCCCGGAAGAGTACTCTCCGCCGCAGGTGCTAAAAGATACTGACGCTTACCTGACGCTGAACCGCCAGCGTTCTCTGGACGATGGCTTTATGCATGCGGTATTCAACCCGTCGTTTAACGCGCTGGCAACAGCGATGGCTACCGCGCGCCACCGTCACGGGCATATTCTGGATATCGCTCGCGAACGTCACGTTGAACAGGCGCTGAACGAGACGCCGGATAAACTTAACCGCGATCGTCGTCTGGTCTTGCTGAGCGACCCGGTGACCATGTCGCGTATGCATTATCGCGTGTGGGCCGCTCCGGAGAAATACTCTTCGTGGGTGGCAGCTTATCAGCAGCTGACGCTGAATCCGCTGGCGTTAAAAACCAAGTAAGCCGTACCTTAAGGAAAATACCGGCAATAGTGCCGGTATTTTTTTGACCTGAGAATAGAGGTTGTTGATGAGAGTTTTGCTGGTTATCGCATTGACGCTGCTGCTGAGCGGCTGCGGGAGTATTATCAGTCGCACGGTGCCAGGGCAGGGCCATGGAAATCAGTACTATCCCGGCGTGCAATGGGATGTCCGTGATTCCTCATGGCGCTACATCACGATCCTCGATCTGCCCTTTTCGCTGGTGTTCGATACGCTTCTGCTGCCGCTTGATGCCAGCCATGGGCCTTACAATTAATTAGCGTTCATCCCATTCATCGGCCGCAGCCTGGCCCTCTTCGGTATCGAGCGAGGGTTCAAGCTGAAATTCACCTTCATCCCATTCATGCAGCGTGTTCTCTTCCAGCCACTCCTGGCGCAGCTCAATCTCATCATAATCACCGTCAAAGACGCTTTGCGCAGCCTGGCCGCTGAGTACTGGCAGGCATTCTCCCTGCTGATCTTCGTCGGCAAAAAATTCTGCCTGCCAGGCAATATCACCGTCCTGAAGCACGTACTTCTGGATATTTAACTGCTCAATGCTGGCGCTTTCTTCGTCGCTGTCCGGATTATTAGCCAGAAACTCCTCGCGGGCTGCATCGATTGCTTCTTCGAGCGTGGCATAGAACATCGAATCCTTTGGCATGGCTAACCTCCTAAGAAGAATAGAAATGAATACGATTCAATCTATAGAAGGCGGTTGGCAATGCGTCAAGGAGGGAGCATTAATTTACCGAATGATTGCCGGAACCCGGATTGTCCGTAGCCCGCTGACGACGAACGCGGCCAAGGGTCAGAGTTGAGTAAACCGCGTTAAACAGCACCACAAATGCGGTCACCAGAAAGACCGCCCGAAAACCGTAGTTGGCGGAAACCGACGCGCCGATCAGCGGTCCAGTGACGTTACCGATATCGCGAAACGACTGGTTATAGCTGAATATTCTGCCCGAGATTTGGCTGGTCGAGTTATACACCAGCAGCGTCTGTACCGCCGGCAGCAGCGCGCCGTCAGCGGCGCCTAGCAGGAAGCGCAGGATCCCCAATTGCAGCGGCGTCTGGACGAACGACATAGGAATCAGGAGCAGGACTGAAATCACCAGCGCGACGATCAGGATCTTCTCCGGACCAATACGATCGCCGAGCTTCCCGAGGCGAGGGGCGCTAAGCAGGGCGGCAATGCCGGGGACTGAAGCTATCATACCGCTGATAAACGCAATATTACTTACGTTGCCAGCAAGATCGCGCACGTAAAGCGTCAGAATCGGAGCGATGGAACCGGTAGCGACCTGGATAATCAGTGATGTTACAAACAGGCTCAGCACCAGCTTTGGACTTTTAAGCGACGAAAAGACGTCTTTCGCGCTGAGCATCTCTTTTTTGCTGACCGCAACAAAATTCTCGCGGATGAGAAACAGGGTAAATAAGAAACAAATAAACAGTACGCTTGCTGTCATAAAGAAGACGGTGCGTAACCCCCAGTGGTCGGCCAGGAAGCCGCCAGCCAGCGGCCCCAGCAGCGCGCCGCTAACGGCCCCCGTAGAGAGGGTCCCCAGCGCCCAGCCGCTCTTATGGCGGGGGATTTGCGTTGCGATCAGCGCATTGGCGTTGGGAATAAATCCGCCGAGCAGGCCTAACAGCGCGCGCAGGATCAGAAATTGCCAGATATTCTGCGCCAGCCCCATGAGCAGCATGACGATAGCCATACCGAGGGCTGAGCGCAGCAGCATTATTTTGCGCCCTTTGCGGTCCGCGAGTCCGCCCCAGAAGGGAGAAGCTACGGCTGAAAATAAAAAGGTAATGCTGAAAACCAGCCCTGACCACATATTCAGGGCACTGTGGCCGGTGACGCCGAGCTGTTCAACGTACAAAGGGAGAAATGGCATCACCAGGCTAAAGGCCGCCCCGGTTAAAAAGCAGCCGAGCCAGGTGACGGTGAGATTACGTTTCCAGTTAATAGGGGTATCAGCAGACGACATAGGATTCCACTGGCCTGCAGCGCAGGTCAAATAATTGAAAATATGAGCATGCTAATTATGCGCCTGAGAAATGACTGCCGCAATGCAGGAGAGCTTTTAAAGCTAAAGGAGGGGACTAAACAAGGCGACATATCCCGCATCCGTGTTCAGATGCGGGATAACCAGGCGGAAAATGGAAAAGATTTAATAACGAGAAGGAACGCCTTCCGGACGCGTTTTAAAGCGGCGGTGCATCCACATATACTGCTCCGGCGCCATTAATATGCATTTCTCAACAACTTTATTCATCCACAGAGCGGTCGTCTCCGCATCGTTCAGCGGCGGATCGCACTCTGGCGGCAGGATGATCAGCTCATAACCTTTACCGTCGGGTTTACGGCGCGGAACGAAGGGGACGATGCAGGCTTTTGACATCTTTGCCAGCATCCAGGTGCCGGAGGTCGTCGCGGCCTGGTCAACGGCGAAAAACGGCACAAACACGCTGGCGGCGGGGCCATAGTCGTGGTCCGGCGCGTACCAGATCACTTCTCCCTTTTTCAATGCGCGGATCATACCCTTGAGATCTTTACGATCGATCATGTCTTTGTTGGAGCGCAGCCGTCCCCAGGTCTGTAGCCAGTCGATAACCGGGTTATCATTAGGGCGATAAACCCCGATACCCGGCTCATTGATGCCGAACATGCGGGCGCCCATTTCCAGGGTCAGAAAATGAATGCCAATAAGCAAAATGCCGCGCTTTTGCGCCTGTACATCGCGGATATGCTCTACGCCGATGGAGTCCGTCCAGCGCGCAATACGCTTCGTCGGCCAGAACCAGGCCATACCGGTTTCCATCAGCCCCATACCGACGGATTCAAAGTTTGCCACGACCATCCGGTGACGCTCTTGCTCGCTTTTATCAGGAAAACAGAGCTCCAGATTGCGATGGGCTATTTTGGCCCGGCGCTTCATTAGCCGCATGGCGATACGGCCAAGACCAGTACCGAGGCGATAAATCAGCGGATAAGGCAGCTGAATTACCAACCACAGCAGGCCGATTCCTAACCAAAGCAACCAGTAACGCGGGTGCAGCAACGCTGCGGAAAATTTAGGTAAATGGGTCATCTCATACCTGTTTAATTAAGCAACGTGTTCTATTATCGCATTTTTTTATGCCTCAGCCAAAATACCGGCCTCAGATGGCATTTAATGTTAATGCAAGCAAATATGGGTGAGAAAAATGTAGCGCAAAATGTAGGGATGTAAATTAAGCGTGTTTGCTATATGATGCCCGCCGTTTATTTTACTCATTGACTATGCCGAGCAGGTACACCATGCCAGTGTTACATAACCGCATTTCAAATGAGACGTTAAAAGCGCAAATGTTGGCTGAAACCGAGCCGCGCACGACGATCTCGTTTTATAAATATTTCTCTATTATTGACCCAAAAGCCACGCGCGATGCGCTGTGGATTGCGCTGACTAAGCTTAATGTCTTTGGCCGAATTTACTTGGCTCATGAAGGGATTAACGCGCAAATCAGCGTCCCGCAAAGCCGGGTCGATGCGCTGCGCGAATTCTTATACGGTTTTGACCCCGCCCTCAATGGGCTCCGCCTGAATATCGCTCTGGACGATGACGGTAAATCATTTTGGGTTCTGCGCCTCAAGGTTCGCGATCGGATCGTGGCGGATGGAATTGACGATCCGACATTTGATGCCACGGACGTGGGGGATTATCTGAAAGCCGCAGAGGTTAACGCGATGCTGGACGATCCCAATGCGGTCTTTATTGATATGCGCAATCACTACGAGTATGAGGTTGGCCATTTCGAGAACGCACTGGAGATCCCGGCGGATACTTTTCGCGACCAGCTACCAAAAGCCGTGGAGATGATGCAGGAACATAAAGATAAGAATATCGTGATGTACTGCACCGGCGGTATCCGTTGTGAAAAAGCCAGCGCCTGGATGAAGCACAACGGATTTACTAAAGTCTCGCATATTGAGGGCGGGATTATCGAGTATGCGAGACGCGCCCGCGAGCAGGGGCTGCCGGTACGCTTTGTCGGTAAAAACTTTGTCTTCGATGAGCGGATGGGGGAGCGTATCTCAGATGACGTTATCGCCCATTGCCATCAGTGCGGCGCTCCGTGCGATAGCCACACCAATTGCCTGAATGATGGTTGCCATCTGCTGTTTATCCAGTGTCCTTCCTGCGCGGAGAAATTCGCCGGCTGCTGTAGCGAAGCCTGCATGGAAGAACATAAGCTGCCGGAAGAGGAGCAGAGAAAACTGCGTGCCGGACGGGAAAATGGCAATAAGATCTTTAATAAATCCCGCGGTCGTCTGAATACTAAGCTGGGGATCCCCGATCCTGAGCCGTCAGAAAAACCATAACCAGATAAGATCGATAAACGCCAGCAGCAGCCACAGCGCCAGGTAGATCATAAAATGTTCGCGGACGTTGTTAACCAGTAATTCAAACAGGCGACGCATCATCTCTCTCAGTTATTAACGGCCTCAAACGAGGCCGTTTCTTTTAGCGTAGTTGTGACGTTGGGCAGCGGGCAGTTATTTATTAAACCGCGCCAGTGAAAACGCAGATAGATCAAATCCAAAGGGTTCTTCAAGCGCGAACCGTGTGGCCAGTTCGCCTAAAACCGGAGCAAATTTAAAGCCGTGACCGCTCAGGCCGGTGATCAGCAGCGTATCCGGCTGGCCGGGTAGCATATCAATAATAAAGTCTTCGTCAGCAGTATTGTCATAGGTGCAGGATGCGCCGTGCAGGCAGCCGCCGATACCGGGCAACACGTTACGCAAGAAGCTAAAAGATTCTGAACCGTCCGTAGCAACAGAGCCAAACGGCTTGCGCTCCTCCGGAGTGGAAATAAGCTGCCCGCCGTTATGCTTACCGATTTTTAATTCGTTATCTTCTGCCGGGAAACCGTAAAACTGATCGCCATTGGCTAACTCGCCGGTAAACGCCGGGAAGTTATTTTTGCTGCTGTAGCGACCATCGGCCTGAAACCAGGCGAAAATTTTACGTACCGGTTGGACTGGGAGTTCTGGCAACAGACGCGTAACCCAGGTACCGGCGCTGACAAGGAGTTTTTTGCCGCTGTACTCGCCATCCAGCGTCTCAACGGTTACGCCGTCCGGTTGGTGGTGAATAGCAGAAACCGGGCAGTTGAACAATTGCGCGGCTCCCGCTTCGCGTGCCAGACGGATCCAAGTTTCAACGGCCAGTTCGCTGCGCAGTATCCCGGATGCGGGTTCAAATATCGCCCGGTAATCGTCAGGAATACGAATTTCCGGCCAGCGAGTCATCACTGTCTGCGCATCCATTTCTTCAATATTGAGCTGGAACTCGCGCGCGCTGCTGGCCACGTTGCGCAGAAAGTCGGAGTCGGCAGGCCCGAGGTTAATCACCCCTGTACGCTCAAAAACGGCTTCCCCACTGGCGGCGGCAAATTCATCCCATAGCTTCTGCGCGCGTAGTATCAGAGGGACGTATCTTTCGCCTTCGCCGTAAGCATGACGTATCAGGCGGGTGCTGCCGTGATGGCTACCTTCCTGATGCGGAGGCTGATGGGCATCAATCATCAGTACGTTAAGCCCTGCCAGGCGAGCATAATAGCCTGCGGCAGCGCCGACGGAGCCGCTACCGATAATGATAAGATCGTATTGCATGGTGAGTTCCGGGTTATTGCTTTATTAGCAGGGTAATTAACAACCTGCTGATATACAAGCCCGAAAATAGTTCAGGCACCCGAAGGTGCCTGTTAGGTGAATATTAAGACATTTTTGCTAAATCTTAATGCCTTCGATACTCATTTTCCTGGTATTCGCCTGATTCAATCTTCGCAATACCTGCTTCCAGAATAGAAATAAACTGACGTGCGACGTCCGTCGTTAGCCATAGCGTCTGGCCAATCTCTGCGTCTCTACTGCTTTCTTGAGCGGGGTTTTGGTAGTGCAGGCGCAACATCAGCGCATCGTAACTATCTACGGTGCTGATGTCCCATCCAACGAGGGGATGGGTCTGGATGACTTCATTATTCTTTTCCATCATAACCCCTTATTCATATGTTAAAAGACAACAGTTCTCGAGGTTTAATGCGTGTTTTTTGAAGCAAGTTAATTATATCAGCAGTCAAGAATAAACTCGAGAAATTAAATGAAAAAGAGATACATACGCTGCTGATTGCTGATTTTTTACGCAAACACAATTCAGTTATACGTTATTTTTGAAGGCGCTAAGCAAAAGCAATAGGGGAGAGTCTGAGTATCAAAAAAATAAAAAAGCCGGGGCGACCCGGCAAAAAGTTGCACAATGAGGGAGCAAATTTAATTGACTAGTCGCGGACAAACCAGTCGTCAGCGCTTTCCCAGGTTTCTTGCAGGATTTCGCTAATCCGGTCTTTGTCTTCTTTCAGGCCGCCGATAACCGACAGATTGTTATTAGCCGCGTAGCGAACCGTCACCTGGCTTGACGTCGAGGGGAACTGCTGTTCGATACGGCGGGAGAGTTCATTGTTCAGCGCATCTAAAGCGCCGTTGGGTAAGGCTGTCGATTTGGCGATAGAGACTTCAATACGCATAATTGCCCCCTGTGTAATGTACTGTTTATTTATACAGTATGGTTGTCGCATTTACAACAGGGGGAGAGGTATTTATTTCTTCATGCTCCAGCGCACGGTTTCTCCTGCCAGGAACGGCACCAGCGCGTCGCCAGGCAGAGCGATACTCTCTACCACCAGGCTCTCTTCGCGCACCAGCTCAACGTAGCCTTCATTGACCGGCAGACCATAGAAGCGAGGGCCGTTAAGCGAACAAAAGGCTTCAAAGTGCTGCAGGGCGTTCATCTCCTCGAACACCGTTGCGTAGCTGCCCAGGGCGGTCGGGGCGTTAAAACAGCCTGCACATCCGCAGCTGGCTTCCTTACGATGGCGGGCATGCGGAGCGGAATCAGTACCGAGGAAGGCGCGGTCAAAACCGCTGGTCACCAGTTCGCGTAGCGCCTGCTGGTGAATATTGCGTTTAAGGATCGGCAGGCAATATAGATGGGGACGCACGCCGCCAACCAGCATATGATTGCGGTTAAACATCAGGTGCTGCGGGGTGATGGTCGCCGCCAGCAGCTCATTGCCGTCGCGTACGTATTCAGCGGCATCTTTGGTGGTGATGTGTTCGAACACCACTTTCAGACCCGGCAGGCGCCGACGCAGCGGCTTCATGACGGTTTCAATGAACCGCGCTTCTCTGTCAAAAATATCGATGTCCGCGTGAGTGACCTCACCGTGCACCAGCAGGGGCATTCCCAGCTTTTCCATGCGCTCCAGTACCGGCATGATTGCATCAGTGCTGGTGACGCCGTGGCTGGAGTTGGTGGTGGCATTGGCCGGATAAAGTTTGGCAGCGGTGAAAACGCCCTCGTTGAATCCGCGTTCCAGCTCAGCAGGGTCGAGCGTATCCGTCAGATAACAGGTCATCAGCGGCGTAAAATCGTGGCCCGCCGGGATTGCCGCCATGATGCGCTGGCGATAGGCAAGGGCGGCTTCGACGGTGGTGACAGGGGGTACCAGATTCGGCATCACGATCGCCCGGCCATAAAACTCACTGGTGTAAGGCACGACGGTTTTTAACATATCGTCATCGCGCAGATGGATATGCCAGTCGTCAGGGCGGCGGATTTTCAATACCTGGGATTGTGCTGTCATGGAAGGCTCCGGCTAAATAGGGTCAGTCATCAGGGCTGTTTTTGCCGGGCACTAAGGATAAGCGTAAACGTTTTCCTTTGCATCAACTTCTGTAAAAAAACGGGCGCTTCTGCGCCCGAGCCGTTAGTTAGTGAACGGGATAATAATCTCACCCGGCTTAACCTCAATCCCTTTAGCATACTTTTTCGCCAACGCTTCGCCCGCACTGGCGTCTTCGCGCAGGACGTAGGCAGGCTGCTGATTGAAGTAGCTACGCAGCGACTGATTCAGGTAAGGAATGAGCGTCTGTACCACGGACTGCAGTTTTTCAGGTTGAACCTTTGCGTCCACCACCTCCATCTCCTGCAGGAAAATGGCGCCTTTCTCTTTGTTGAAGGTCGGCAGCGCTTTTAACTTCAGGTCAATGGTCGCTTTCTGGTTCCCGAATAGTGAATTCAGATCTAAATTAGCAACGCCGCTTAGCGTCACTTTATTGGGTTCTTCACGACCAATCGCGCTGGTCAGGTTTTGCAGTTCAATATGAGCATCCGCAACGCCGGGCAGGCCAATATCCTTGGCGAAGTGGTTACGTTTCTGCAGCGCCTGGTTGATCTCCTGCTCACTCACGGAATATTGCGTAAGCTGATTACAGCCGCTCAGCAGGCCGCTGACGATAAGCGCGGCCGCGATAAACATCTTTTTCATTGGATTCCTTAATGTCATGCCATGGGTTCATCCTGACACAAAGCAGCATGACCCGCCAGCGCAGGAGGTGCTAGCGGAAAAGACTTAAAAAGCGGGGGGAGGCAGCGAAGGGCAATACCTTCCGCTGCCCTGAGCTTAAATAGCCATTGAGGAAAGCAGATTGATTTGCGTCTGTTTAGCCATATTGTCGCGATAGGCGGCCACGCGACTCGGCCAGTTCACCCCGGCAACCAGCGTCAGATTCCGCAGGAGTGGGAAGAGATGAATATCATCTTCAGACAGCTCCCCGTTGACGGCGTTTGGCTGGACGATAAGTTTATCCAACGCGCGCAGATCGTCGCTGATGTTCTTAACCAGACCGGTAGAATGGGCGAGGTGATCGGCAAAGCTACCAATAGCCGCTTCCTTCTTATTCACAAAATAAGCGCGCGCCTCTGGGGTTGAGAATTCATCAAATGCGGATTTGGCGAAACGCGGGATCAACAGACCATTCGCGTAGACGTTGACCTTGCGCAGCCAGGTTTCAATAGCCGGGTTACGCGCTCCGGTCAGTAGCGGTTTTCCATCAAGTTTATCGACATAGTGCACGATATCCATGCTTTCTGGCATATAGCGACTATCGTCTTTTTGCAGGATGGGCGCCATTTTCTGGCCGATCATGCGGGTTGGGGTTGATTCATCATCGTTCAGGAGCGTGATCAGTTCGACAGGGATATTTTTCAGGCCGAAAATCATGCGGGCTTTCAGGCAGAACGGGCAGTGATCGTAGATATATAACTTCACGTTTCTCCTCCATTGTTGCTGAACTTCCTCAATTCAGTATGGAGGAGAAACGACGGTCCGGCAAATCAGGTGCGCGGCTCGAGCATACCGGACGTTGAACGTTTTGGACTGAACTGCCACCACAGAGCAACAAACGTCGCAAGACCGATCGCGCCCAGCATCAGCCACGGCAGCTCCGGCTGACCCGTGGCCTTACCGGCATCGAACAGCCAGCCGCCGCCTGCGTAGCCGAAAGCGCCGCCGAAGGCTAATCCCAGACGGCTAAAGCCCATATAGCTGCCGCGCGCTCTGGCATCCGCCAGCGAAGCGCCAAGCGTCTCGCGCGCAGGCTCGGCGATGATGGACCCGATATAAAACACGCAGATCAGCGTAAACAGCTGCTGCAGATTGCTGCTCAGGCCAATCGGCATCATTGCCAGCGTCATAATCAGCAGTCCGGCCATCAGCCGATGCTCAAGGCGAAACCGTTTTTCACTCCAGCGGGCAATCGGATAAAGCAGCGTCAGTGAAATGGTGGCTTCGATGGCATACATCCATTTTACCGCCGCCGGAGAACCCGCAATATCGTTAACCATAATCGGCAGCATTAACATGACCTGTACTGCCAGCATGTAATATCCGGTTAGCGTCAAGACGTAGGTGACAAATCGTTTGTCACGCAGCACGCGGCCCAGCCCTTCACGAACCGGCGTTTTAACCGTTGACAGCTTCCAGGCCGGGAGATACCAGGCATTGAACGCCGCGCAGGCGATAAACAGGGCCGCTCCAGCGCTGCACACCAGACGAAAATCATACTGCAGCAGCCAGCTACCCAGCAGCGCGCCGATCACCGCCCCGGCGCTGTCCTGCATCATCAGAATGGAGAAGAAACGCCCGCGCTGGTGTGGGCGAACCAGCTTAACCACCAACGCCGCCCGCGGGGGATCGAACAGCGTGCCGCCGAGACCGGAGAGTATGCAGGATAACCACAGGACCCATGGTTCATGGGCGACGGCCATCGCGGCGAAACCGGCAGCTCGCATCAGCATGCCGGTGACGATCATCGGTTTGGCGCCAAAACGGTCGGCAATCGCACCGCCGAATATCCCTAAACCTTGCTGCACCAGTTGACGCAGCCCGAGCGCAATGCCGACCATTAGCGCGGCCCACCCCATCTGATCGACAAAGCGAATAGAGATGAGCGGGAACACGACGAAAAAGCCGAGTACGACCAGCATGTTATCAACTAACAGGAAATATTTACCCAGGCTCCTTGCCTGCGATACGCGGGACATTTCCCCTCCCGGGAAAAATAAGAATAAGCTCTGATATTTTGCGGGGTTAATGGCTATTTTCCCAGCTAACTCGCGACAATATTTTTTTATCAAAATGCAAGAACGATAGAGGCTATTCATCGAAAAGCAGAGATGGTGCAGAAAATGGTATGTTGCTGTTTTCACACATCCCTGCAGGACAGGTATAGTAAAGTCAGCAAGTATTGCGTCAGGGGAACAGGAGAGGGGAATGTTTGGCTATCGCAGTAACGTACCGAAGGTGCGTTTGACGACGGATCGGCTGGTGGTGCGGCTGGTACACGATCGTGACGCCTGGCGTCTGGCCGATTACTACGCGGAAAATAAAGGGTTCTTAAAACCCTGGGAACCAGTGCGCGACGACAGCCACTGTTATCCTTCCGGCTGGCAGGCGCGTTTATCGATGATTTCGGAGTTTCACAAGCAAGGTTCGGCATTCTATTTTGCGCTGCTGGACCCTGAAGAAAAAGAGATTATCGGCGTGGCGAATTTTTCGAACGTGGTGCGCGGATCGTTTCATGCCTGCTATCTCGGTTACTCTATCGGAGAGAAATGGCAAGGGCAGGGGCTAATGTTTGAAGCGCTGACGTCGGCAATTCGCTATATGCAGCGCACGCAACATATCCATCGCATAATGGCAAACTATATGCCGCATAATCAGCGTAGCGGTGATTTGCTGGCGCGTCTGGGTTTTGAAAAAGAGGGTTACGCCAAAGATTACCTGCTCATTGATGGGCAGTGGCGCGATCACGTACTGACGGCGTTGACGACACCGGACTGGACCCCGGGTCGCTAAGGAGACATCATGAAATATCAGTTAACCGCGCATGAGGCGCGAGTCATAGGCTGTCTGCTGGAAAAGCAGGTCACCACGCCGGAGCAGTACCCCCTGTCGGTCAACGCGGTGGTGACCGCCTGTAATCAGAAAACGAACCGTGAACCGGTGATGTCGCTCAGCGAAAATGATGTGCAGGATCTCCTCGATACGTTAGTTAAGCGTCATTTTTTGCGTACGGTAAGCGGTTTCGGCAATCGGGTGACCAAATATGAACAGCGCTTCTGCAACTCTGAATTTGGCGACCTGAAATTAACTCCAGCGGAAGTGGCAATTATTACCACCTTGCTGCTGCGCGGGGCGCAGACGCCCGGAGAACTGCGCGGGCGGGCGCAGAGAATGCATGAATTCATCGATATGGCAGAGGTGGAAAGCGTCCTCGAAAATTTGGCTACGCGAGACGACGGCCCCTATGTTGCGCGTCTGCCGCGGGAACCCGGGAAGCGTGAAAGCCGCTATATGCACCTGTTCTGCGATGATATGGATTCGCTGATTACCGCCGTTGAAGCCGTTTCGCCGGCGGGTGACGATCTCCAGGCCCGCGTTGAGGCGCTGGAAGCGGACGTCGCTGAACTTAAAGCGCGTCTGGATTCACTGCTGCCTCATTCAGGAGATTAAGCATGTCGGCGAAACTACGCATCGGCGTCGTTGGTTTAGGTAGCATTGCGCAAAAGGCCTGGCTGCCGGTGCTGGGAGCAGCGGATGGCTGGACGCTACAGGCGGCGTGGTCGCCGGGAAAAGAGAAAGCGCTGCGCATCTGTGAAACGTGGCGTATCCCCTATGCGGATACTCTGGAACAGCTGGCGGCGCAGTGTGATGCTGTATTCGTCCATACTTCAACGGTTTCACATTATGAAGTGGTTAGTCGGTTACTCAATGCCGGAGTTCATGTCTGCGTTGATAAACCGCTGGCCGACAAGCTTAGCGATGCGGAGACGTTGGTTGAGCTGGCGGCCCGCCGCCATCTTACTCTTATGGTCGGATTTAATCGCCGCTTCTCCCCTCTCTATCGCGAACTTAAAGCTCAGCTCGGTAACGCGGCTTCGCTGCGGATGGATAAACACCGTAGCGACAGCGTGGGCCACGATCTGCGCTTTACGCTGCTGGATGACTATCTGCATGTCGTCGACACCGCGCTATGGCTGGCGGGCGATAAAGCCCGTTTAAACGGCGGTACGCTGCTCACGACGGCCCAGGGTGAAATGCTTTATGCTGAACATCATTTCAGCTGCGGGATGATCCAAATGACCACCAGTATGCACCGCCGCGCTGGAAGCCAGCGGGAGTGGGTGCAGGCGGTAACCGACGGTGGATTATATGAAGTCCGTGATATGCGGGAGTGGCAGGAGGAGCGGGGGCGCGGCGTGATCCAGCGTCCGGTCCCCGGCTGGCAGACCACCCTTGAGCAACGAGGATTCACCGGCTGCGCCCGGCATTTTATCGAATGCGTGCAAAATCAGACGGTTCCTGAAACCTCCGGCGAACAGGCGCTGCTTGCTCAGCATATCGTGGAGAAACTCTGGCGCGAAGCAATGAGCGAATAACCCGTTGTAACAACTGGCAGTAGTAATTCATTATGAACCCGGTAGACTATCGCCACTTTCCAGCGCCCGCCTGAGCGGGCGTTTTACTCCAGGGTTGTGGAATAACACGTTAATGAATCTTTTAAAATCACTGGCGGCCGTCAGTTCGATGACCATGTTTTCGCGCGTGCTGGGCTTTGCGCGCGATGCGATTGTGGCGCGTATTTTTGGCGCAGGGATGGCCACCGACGCCTTCTTCGTTGCTTTCAAACTTCCGAATCTTTTACGGCGTATTTTTGCTGAAGGCGCGTTCTCACAGGCTTTTGTGCCGATTCTGGCGGAATATAAAAGCAAGCAGGGTGAAGATGCGACCCGGGTTTTCGTCGCCTATGTTTCGGGGCTGCTGACGCTGGTGCTGGCGCTGGTGACCATCGCTGGTATGCTGGCGGCACCGTGGGTGATCACCATCACCGCGCCGGGATTTGCCAATACGCCCGAAAAGTTCGCCCTGACCACTCAGCTCTTGCGCATCACTTTTCCCTATATTCTGCTGATCTCCCTGGCTTCACTCGTGGGCGCCATCCTGAATACCTGGAACCGCTTTTCGGTGCCTGCTTTTGCTCCGACTTTCCTGAACGTCAGCATGATTGGTTTTGCGCTGTTTGCCGCGCCCTACTTTAATCCGCCGATGCTGGCCATGGCGTGGGCGGTGACGGTTGGCGGTATTTTGCAGCTTGCCTGGCAGCTGCCGCATTTGAAGAAAATCGGCATGCTGGTGCTGCCGCGAATCAACCTCAAAGATGCTGGCGCGGTGCGGGTGGTGAAACAGATGGGGCCGGCGATCCTCGGCGTCTCGGTTAGCCAGATTTCCCTGATCATCAATACCATTTTTGCCTCGTTCCTCGTCTCCGGCTCGGTGTCATGGATGTACTATGCCGATCGCCTGATGGAGTTTCCGTCCGGCGTGCTGGGCGTGGCGCTGGGGACCATTCTGCTGCCTTCTCTGTCCAAAAGTTTTGCCAGCGGCAATCACGACGAATACTGCCGTTTGATGGACTGGGGATTGCGCCTGTGCTTTCTGCTTGCGCTACCGAGCGCCGTGGCGTTAGGGATACTGGCCAAGCCGCTGACGGTCGCGTTATTCCAGTACGGAAAATTTACCGCCTTTGATGCCGCGATGACTCAGCGCGCGCTGGTCGCTTATTCCGTTGGCCTGATGGGACTCATTGTGGTGAAGGTACTGGCTCCCGGGTTCTATTCGCGTCAGGACATTAAAACGCCGGTGAAAATTGCCATCGTCACGCTGATCATGACGCAGGTTATGAACCTCGCCTTTATTGGTCCGCTAAAGCATGCCGGTCTGTCATTGTCGATTGGCCTGGCGGCCTGCCTTAACGCCGGGCTGCTCTACTGGCAGCTGAGGAAACAGAAAATTTTCACCCCTCAGCCCGGCTGGTTCCTGTTCCTGCTGCGCCTGGTGATTGCCGTCATCGTGATGTCTGCGGCGCTGCTGGGCGTGATGTACCTGATGCCGGAGTGGTCGCAGGGGACGATGCCGTTCCGCCTGCTGCGTTTGATGGTAGTCGTGGTAGCGGGTGTCGTCGCCTATTTCGCGACGCTGTTGCTGCTGGGCTTCCGCGTCAAAGAGTTTGCTCGCCGCACGGTCTGAGTTCTCTTCCTGACACAAAAGCCGCCCTGTATTGCCAGCAGGGCGGCTTTTTTTTACCTGACGGTTCGTTGCGCCGAAACGACCCTCGCGCTTTCTATCAGGCGGATGCCGAGGGCGATAGCGCCGGTAATGACGGCGAGAGTCACTACACCGCTCCAGCCTGCTATCACATACAGTTTGCTTCCCAGCACTGAGCCGAGCGACATTCCGATAAACACGCCGGTAAACAACAGCGCATTGAGACGACCGCGCGCCTGAGGCTCCAGACCATACACCAGGTTCTGGTGCGCCACGAGGCTGGATTGCAGTCCAAGGTCAAAACCGACGGCCGAGATGGCAATCAGGATCAGCTGGCCATGCGGCGGTAGCGCAGGCAGCAGAAACATCAGGGCAAAAGAAACGGTAACCAGCGCCGCGCCCATTTGCGTGACTTTTTCGGCTCCGAATTTATCGGCCAGGCCGCCAGCCAGCGGGGCGGCGAGCGCCCCGGCAGCGCCTGCAATACCAAAGCCGCCGGCTACCGCGCTGCCCATCTGATAGTGCGCCAGTAACATGACCGCCAGGGTGGACCAGAATGCGCTGAAGGCGATAGAGAGGAACCCCTGGGCGAATGCGGCGCGACGCAGTGCCGGATAGCGTTTCCACAGGTGGGCCATCGATTTCATCAGCTGCGGATAAGTCAGGTCTGAGTGAATTTCAAAGCGCGGCAGCACGCGCCACATCAGCAGACCAATCAGTGCAATACTGACCGCAGCGGCCTGATACATCACCCGCCAGCCGAATAGCGCACCCACCAGCCCGCTCACCGTCCGTGACAGCAGGATCCCCAGCAGCAGGCCAGTCATGACCGTACCCACCATTTTCCCTTGTTTACCCGCAGGAGCCAGAATCGCGGCAGCTGGTACGATATCCTGCGCCATTGTTGCAACCATCCCGATCAGCAAACTAACCATCAACAGAGAGGTGAGCTGACCGGTAAGGCTGCAGAGCAGCAACAGGACCGCCAGCGCGGCGCTTTTCATCAGGATTAGCTTTCTGCGATCGTGACGGTCGCCAAGCGGTAGAAGGAAAAGTATACCCAGCGCATAGCCCGCTTGAGTCAGGGTCGGAACCAGACCCATACCCTCAACGCTCAAATGCAGGTTTGCTCCCATTAGCGGCAGCAGCGGCTGCGCGTAATAGATAGCGGCAACGCTGAAGCCTGCGCCGAGCGCAAGGATAAATATTACCCAGCCGGCTGCGCGGGAGGTGAGTGGTGTCGGTGTCATGATTGATTCCTCTTAGAAGCGATGGCGCTATTTTTCCCGTAATGAGGCTGGCGCGGTAGATAGCCCGGTGGTAAAACGGTTATACGCTAAACGTATAGGCAGAATAAAAATGAAGAAGCAGGAGCGTATAGATCGTATCGAATTGATGCGTACGTTCATTCGGATTGTCGAAGCCGGGTCTCTCTCCGCTGCGGCGGTCCAGATGAACACGACCCAGGCGACGGTAAGTCGACGACTTCAGTCGCTGGAAGGGCTGCTCGGCGCAAAGCTGATCCTGCGTACCACCCATGCGATGAAGCTGACCGATGACGGCGAGCGCTGTTACCAGCATGCCCGACAGATCGTCGATGCGTGGCTGGCGCTGGAAGACGACCTGCGCATCACCGATGACCGTCCGGTGGGGATATTAAGGGTACGGGCGCCGCATGCGTTTGGTCAGCAGCAACTGCTGGGGCCGCTGGTGGACTTTCTGCAGCGCTATCCCCAGCTATCGGTCGAATGGATGCTGAATGATAAAACCGTGGATTTCCTGAGCGATGGCATCGACTGCGCGATTCGCGTGGGGGCTGAGGTGGATCCGGCTACGGTGTCGGTCCTGCTGGCCGAGGTGCCGCGCAGCGTAGTGGCATCGCCGTCGCTGCTGGCGAACTATCCGCCGTTAACCGAGCCGCAGGCGATGTCGCTGCTGCCCTGGATAGCCATCAGCACGTTCTATCAGCATGAGGTGATGCTGCAATCAGAGGTGGATGAGCAGCTTACAACCTTTAGCATTGCTCCGTGCCTGAGTACCGACAGCGTACATGTCGCCCGCAATACCGCGCTGGCGGGGCTGGGCGCGGCGATTGTTTCGAGCTGGGCGGTAGCGGAGGATATTGCCGCCGGGCGGCTGGTGGAGCTATTCCCACAGTGGCGTGCCTCACCGCTGCCGGTACATCTTGTCTATCCCTGGGCACGCTATTATCCGACGCGGTTGCGTAAGTTTCTCGATTTGATGCGCGAGGTTATGCCGCAGATTGCGGGGATGCAGCGACCGGAAGGGGAATAAAAAAAGACCGGCCGCTGGGGCCGGTCTGGTAGGCTTTACTCTACGGGCTGCGGACGGGTAGGCCCGGCAGCGGCTTTATGGGTCGCGCTATGGCCACCAGCAGCGCCCTTACCGTCAAAATCAAAGCTCGGGCGAACCCAGTCGCTTTGACGAGGCGCTTCAGGGACGTAGTCTGGCGCAGGCGCGCGGGTCATCGGCGCGGTGGCGTGACGATTGGCGACCTTAACGACCGGCACAGTCGTGACAACAGGTTGAGTCTTCACTACCGGCTCTGCCGCCGGTGCCGGCTCAACCACCGGTTCGCAAACGACAGGCGCTTCTTCAACAGCGGCCACGGCTTCTTCAACCGCAGCAGGTTCAGCGACCGCTGCTGCCGGCTCGACAGCTTCATTTGCCACGACGTCGACGGCTTCTGCGACAACCTCTTCGGCGACGGTTTCATCAGCCTCGGCAATCAGCTGCGGCTGTTCATCAACCGGTGCGGCGATAGCTTCCGGGTGCGTGGTTTCTACAACCGGAGCTTCAGGTTCGTTCATCACCGCCACAGGCTCAGAGATGACGACCGGCTCAACAACGCGCTCTTCAACTACCTCCGGGGCAACCACTTCAGAGACAGCCGGTTCAACGGCGGCCGCAGGGGTGATAACGGGGTCAACCGCGGTGGTAGCGAACTCCTGTACCTGCGCTTCTTCTTGCTGCTGGTCCTGCGGGCGAACGACAGGGTAACGGATCCACACTTTACCAGATGCCATTTCCGGCGATGCGCAGGCTACGGTCAGCGGCATCGGGGATTGCGTCGGGTAACGCTCATCACGGTAGCGACGACGGCGCTGGCCGCTTACGCGCAGGTGACGAGGGGAACGACGCGAACGACGCGGCATACCGTTAGCTTCGCGTGCTTCGCCGGTATCGTCATGTTCCGCAGCGGTTTCAACAACCGCCGGCAGGTCGACTTTCGCCAGTTCCGTGCGCGGAGCTGCGGCTTCGGGTTGGACGGCTGGCGCTTCGATGACCTGAGGCGCGGCTACCGGCTCGACAACCTGCTCAGCGGCAGCAGATTCAATACGTACCTTCTGCGACAGCTGGCGCGGCTTGCGGCGCGGCATGGTCTGCACGCGTTCTTCCTGCTCGCTATCCTGTACGACCGGTTCTTCACGAGTTTGCGCTTTAGCTTCCTGCTGAACCTGACGCTTATCGTCGTTACGACGGCGATTGCGTTCACGGCGCGGCGGTTGATCGTCGCGAGCTTTGCCCTTGTCGCTATCTTCTGCCGTTGTCTGGCGGATTTCGCGAGGTTCGACGTTCTGCTGCTTCTCGCGGCGGTTACGGCGGTTTTCTTCGCGAGATTCACGAACTTCGCTATTCTCGGCACGATTGTCGCGGTTGTCACGATTATCGCGGTTATCCCGGCGGTCGTTGCGATCGCGGCGGTTGTTGGCGCGCGGTTTGCGACGTTCCTGCTGGCGCTCGGATTTCTCCTCCGCTTTTTTCTCAACCTGGACTTCAGCCGGCTTAGTTTCTTCTGCGCCGGAGAAGATATTTTTCAGGGCGCTGAAGAAGCGTGCAACCAGACCCGGCTGCGCTGGCGCTGCCGACTTAGGTGCGGAAGCGGCTGGTGTTCCGACGGCAACCGTAGCTTTAGCAGGCTCTTGCTGAGCCGGCGCTGGTGGGGCATCAGGCATGACAAAAGCGGCCAGCGCCGGTTGCTCCGGAAGTTTACGCTCGGCCGGCTCTTCATCAGAAGGCATAGCCATCTCTTCTTCGTGCAGTTTCGGCAGCAGATAGCTCAGCGTGGAGGTCTCTTCACCCTTACGTACGCGCAGAACGGAGTAGTGCGGCGTTTCCATCTGATCGTTTGGCACGATGATGACGCGTACATCGGCCTGGCGGGTTTCAATGGCGCTTACCGCAGCACGTTTTTCGTTCAGGAGGTACGAAGCAATCGGCACCGGAACGATAGCGTGAACTTCTTTAGTGTTCTCTTTCAGCGCTTCTTCTTCGATCAAGCGCAGAATGGAAAGCGACAGCGATTCGTTATCGCGTACGGTACCCGTTCCGCTACAGCGCGGGCAGACGTGATGGCTGGACTCGCCAAGCGACGGGCTCAGACGCTGACGCGACATCTCCAGTAGGCCAAAGCGTGAAATGTGGCTGATCTGGATGCGCGCTCTGTCCTGGCGTACGGCTTCGCGCAGGCGGTTTTCTACCGCACGCTGGTGACGTACCGGGGTCATATCGATGAAGTCGATAACGATCAGACCGCCGAGGTCGCGCAGGCGCAGCTGGCGAGCAATTTCATCGGCCGCTTCCAGGTTGGTGTTAAACGCCGTTTCTTCGATGTCGCCGCCGCGGGTAGCACGGGCGGAGTTGATATCGATAGCGGTGAGCGCTTCGGTGCTGTCGATTACGATAGAACCGCCGGAAGGCAGGCGCACTTCACGCTGGAAAGCGGATTCAATCTGCGACTCGATTTGGTAGTGGCTGAACAGCGGAATTTCACCGGTGTACAGCTTGATTTTGCTGCTGAAATCCGGACGCCCAAGAGCCGCGATATGCTGGCGCGCCAGCTCAAGCACTTTCGGGTTGTCGATAAGAATTTCGCCGATATCCTGACGCAGATAGTCGCGGAAAGCGCGCACAATCACGTTACTTTCCTGATGGATCAGGAACGGAGCAGGGCGGCTTTCAGCGGCTTTCTGGATGGCTTCCCAGTGCTTCAGGCGGAAGCTTAAGTCCCACTGCAGCGCTTCGGCGGATTTGCCGACGCCAGCGGTGCGAACGATAAGTCCCATGCCATCCGGCAGCTCAAGGCTGGCCAGCGCTTCTTTTAGCTCGGTACGATCGTCACCCTCGATACGGCGTGAAATACCGCCAGCGCGTGGGTTATTCGGCATCAGTACCAGGTAGCTGCCCGCCAGGCTGATAAAGGTGGTCAGCGCGGCGCCTTTATTGCCGCGCTCTTCTTTATCAATCTGCACAATCACTTCCTGACCTTCACGCAGCACGTCCTTGATGTTAGGGCGGCCGTGAGAACTGTAGTTGGCAGGGAAGTATTCGCGGGCAATTTCTTTAAGAGGGAGGAAACCATGACGCTCGGCGCCATAATCAACAAACGCGGCTTCGAGACTAGGTTCAATACGAGTGATTTTGCCTTTGTAGATGTTCGCTTTTTTCTGTTCGTGCCCGGGGCTTTCGATATCCAGGTCGTACAGGCGCTGCCCATCAACAAGGGCGACGCGCAACTCTTCCTGCTGAGTTGCGTTGATTAACATTCTTTTCATCGTAACTTACTCATTATTCTTACATTGACGACTAAGCTACGGGCAGAGTAACGCCTTACCGGGGGAAACCGATGGCCTCGTGTCTGTTTCACGTCGCCAACCTCACGGTTGTCGCGCGCTTAAGAGGCGCAGAGTGTCGGTCGCCTGTATTTCAAACGGAAACACAGCGCAATTATCAGGGGAACTGCCTGGGATGTATCACCAGAGAAGATTCCATTTATACCCATCGTTTTTCAAGCAGCAGGCGTGGCGGCTTAACCTGCTCATTCTAATCATTTGATCGAAATGAGCGCCGGGATATCCCAGTGTGAACGCCTTCCTGCGACGTGAAATCCATAGAGCCTGTACCGGTAAGGACTGCAACCCGCAGCCCGCTAACTGTCTGAAAGATCAATACGTCTTACGCCATTGCTGCGTTGATGATCGGTCAGACAAAATTGGTCATTCCGCTAATTTCTTGTTCTAACAAGTTTCAGCACGGAAAACGGCATCATTATTCCATTGCTAAGCTCGTTATAGCAAGTTGACTTTCACCTTTTATCACCCGGTTACCCACAGTTTTTTCACCCGCGTATACGGATTGTTCTAATAACAAACAAAACGATGATGAAGCATGCGGCGAAAACCGGATGATAATAAATATAAGCATATAAAAATGAGTGGCGCTAATGCGTCGGGCTATTTAGAATCGCGCACCATGAAAACTGAGATCCCAAGCGTAAAAATGGTTGCCATTGCTGATGATGAAGCAGGGCAACGTATCGACAACTTTTTGCGTACGCAGCTGAAGGGCGTACCAAAGAGTATGATTTATCGCATCTTGCGAAAAGGCGAGGTGCGGGTCAATAAAAAGCGCGTCAAGCCTGAGTATAAGCTGGAAGCCGGCGACGAAGTGCGCATTCCGCCGGTCCGCGTCGCGGAGAAAGAAGAAGAGGCGGTCTCTCCCCACCTGCAGAAAGTTGCTGCGCTGGCCGATGTGATTTTATATGAAGACGATCATATTCTGGTGCTTAATAAACCTTCCGGGACAGCGGTACACGGCGGCAGCGGGTTGAGCTTCGGCGTGATTGAAGGTCTGCGCGCGCTGCGCCCGGAAGCGCGCTTCCTTGAGCTGGTGCATCGCCTCGATCGCGATACCTCTGGCGTTCTGTTGGTCGCCAAAAAGCGTTCCGCGCTGCGTTCCCTGCACGAGCAGCTGCGCGACAAAGGAATGCAAAAAGACTACCTGGCGCTGGTGCGCGGGCAGTGGCAGTCCCACACTAAAGTGGTGCAGGCTCCGCTGCTGAAGAATATTCTGCAGAGCGGTGAACGCATCGTGCGGGTTAACCAGGAGGGGAAACCGTCGGAAACGCGTTTTAAAGTCGAAGAGCGTTATCCCCATGCGACCCTGGTGCGCTGCAGCCCGGTAACCGGCCGTACCCATCAAATCCGCGTGCATACCCAATATGCCGGTCACCCTATCGCTTTTGACGATCGCTACGGCGACCGGGAATTCGATAAGCAGCTGTCAGGCACCGGCCTTAACCGGCTGTTCCTGCATGCGGCGGCGCTGAAGTTTACGCATCCGGGGACAGGGGAAGTGATGCGTGTTGAAGCGCCTTTAGATAACCAGCTTAAGCGTTGCCTGCAGGTTTTACGTAACACGAAGTGATACGGACTTGCTCAGGGCTTGAGCCACTTATCAAGCCAGGGGAACACTTCATCCTGCTGTTCTTGATAAAAGACGTGGCCCAGTTCCGGCCACGTTCTGGTCTCCAGCTTATCCTGCGCGTTCTGTGACGCCCATACGTTATGCACCTTAGCGAAGGCGTCATTAACGGCTGCAGCGGGAAACAGCTTATCCTGCCCTCCGCTATAAATCAGCATCGGCCTGGGCGCTGCAATGCTGGCGATGTCGGGAATATCAAGATGTCCGGCCAGGCCCGGATGAAGCATATAAAACGCCGATTGACCGCGCAGAACGTTGTTGCCTGGCTGCATCAGGCCGTTCCAGGTACCGAACCAGGAGATCGCGGCAGTGGCGGCGACTTTGTCAGACAGGGCGGCCAGTTGCCAGGCGCGAAAACCGCCCATTGAAAAACCCAGTACCCCGATGCGTTTATTATCAACCTCTTTTAACGTACTGACGAAATCCACGGTTCGCAGATCTTCATAGGCGACTTCCCCTGCCAGCGAGCGCCCAAGGTTAAAATAGTTACTGGCCAGCGCCTGCTGCTGCTCGTAGGTCATGGGGCCGCGATCCCCCCAGCCCGGGCTATCAATGGCGATGACAACATACCCGCGCTGCGCCAGCTCATCGCCGATGAACCGACCGCTGAAAAATTTATCTGCCCATGCCTCGGCGCTGGCCAGGCGTGCGGCATCCCGCAAAGGACGAATCAGTTTCTCCTTGCCTATGTCAAATTTTGAGCCATGGTCGTGCAGCAGGACAATGGCCGGGTGAGGGCCTGCTGATTTGGGCGTTAACATCAGAGCGGCAATCCGGTTTTCATCTGTGACGTTAAATGCCAGTTTCTCGGCGCGATAGGTGCCCCGATCTTCGCTCATCAGCGTTTGTGGGGTGAACGGGCTTGCTGATGTCGGCGTTAGCAGGGATTGCCGAAGCAGCGTGCGGGCGTGCTCTCGCCATTGATCGAAATGACGATACTTTCCAGAGAGCCACGAGTCCGGATACGTCATCTGCGCTTTCAACTGTTGCCAGGAGGCGGGTAAATTGCCTTCTACGACGCCCTGGCGCTGCCAGTCGCTCGCGTTGACGCTGGCGGCGGCCAGCAGGGTGAGGGTCAAAAGCGTAGCGCGAAAAGGCATAGTGGCTCCATTTTTAAAATAAAACGTTGTTTTATTATTTTAATGGTGCGGCAAAAATAAACTGTGACAGGTAAGGCATTACTGTTGTGGGGGAGTACGCGTTGAACTGCTGCGTGGCGTTAAACAAACTCGACGCGGATGGTTCTGTGACTTAAGTTATTGATAAACGGCGTTATGGCATCGGGAAAAACACACCCTCTCCGATGCCATGCGTCATTATGTTCAGGTGAGCAGGGGATTGAATCCTTCCCGGCGCAGCATTTGACATAACGCGATGAGCGGTAAACCGACCAGCGCGTTAGGATCGCGGCCCTCGAGTCTCTCGAACAGCGTGATGCCTAATCCTTCGCTTTTGAAACTGCCGGCGCACTGCAGCGGATTTTCTTTGCGGATATAGCTTTCAATTTCCCGATCGCTTAAATGGCGGAAGTGGACGTCAAAGGGTTCACATTCAGTTTGTAGATGACCCCTGGCAGAGTTATATAGCGCGAGGCCGGTGTAGAACGTGACGATGGTGCCGCTGGCCTTTCTCAACTGGCGATGGGCGTTCTCTTCGGTATGCGGTTTGCCGGTAATTTCACCGTCCAGGACACAAACCTGATCGGAGCCTATAATGAGGTGCTGCGGATAGCGTGCGGCGAGGGCCTGCGCTTTTGCCTGCGCCAGACGCATCACCAGCTGGCGGGCGGGCTCGCCGGGCAGCGGGGTTTCATCTACGTCCGGCGCCGCGCATTCAAAAGGCACCGACAGCTTTTCCAGCAGCATTCGCCGCCAGGGCGAGGTTGACGCGAGGATCAGTTCAGACATATTTTTTCATCCACATATAGCGCTTCGCAGAGCATCATTTTAAACTATGCGCCGCAATGTGTGCGAATAAATGGCAAAAGGCAACCTGAGGCTGCCTTTTTCTTTGACTCTATGACGTTACAAAGTTAATATGCGCGCCCTATGCAAAAGGTAAAATTACCCCTGACTCTCGATCCGGTTCGCACGGCTCAAAAGCGCTTAGATTACCAAGGTATCTATACCCGTGATCAGGCTGTGCGCGTCGCTGATTCTGTTGTCAGCGTGGACAGCGATGTGGAATGCAGCATGTCGTTCGCTATTGATAACCAGCGTCTTGCCGTTTTAAGCGGCGATGCGACGGTGTCGGTAACCCTCGAATGTCAGCGTTGCGGGAAACCGTTCCCCCATCATGTTCACACAACGTATTGTTTCAGCCCCGTCAGAAATGACGAACAGGCCGAGGCACTGCCGGAAGCGTATGAGCCGATTGAGGTTAACGAATTCGGTGAAATCGATCTGCTGGCGCTGGTTGAAGATGAAATTATCCTCTCCTTGCCTGTAGTTCCGGTGCATGATTCTGAACACTGTGAAGTGTCCGACGCGGACATGGTCTTTGGTGAACTGCCTGAAGAGGCACAAAAACCAAATCCATTTGCCGTATTAGCCAGCTTAAAGCATAAGTAATTGAGGAGTAAGGTCCATGGCCGTACAACAGAATAAACCAACCCGTTCCAAACGTGGCATGCGTCGTTCCCATGACGCTCTGACCGCAGTCACCAGCCTGTCTGTAGACAAAGCTTCTGGTGAAAAACACCTGCGTCACCACATCACTGCCGACGGTTTCTACCGCGGTCGCAAGGTTATCGCTAAGTAATCACGCATTACTCCATGGATTTCGCGTTGCAAGAAGACGCAAGCGAGAGAAGCGCCGGGAGCATAGCTCACTATGTGACTGGTGTGAACGAGCGCAGTCAACGCACTTGCAGCGCGAAAGACGAAGAGTAAAAGCGTGATGAAGCTTAGTGAGGATCTCCCCGGGTAACTGGGGAATAACCGAACCGAGCAGCGACGATACCTTGACACGTCTAACCCTGGCGTTAGATGTCATGGGCGGGGATTTTGGCCCTTCCGTGACAGTGCCTGCAGCATTGCAGGCACTGAACTCTAATTCACAACTCACACTTCTTTTAGTCGGCGATCCCGACACTATCGCGCCATTACTTGCCAAAGCTGATTTTGAACAACGTTCACGTCTGCAGGTTATCCCTGCGCAGTCAGTTATTGCCAGTGATGCCCGGCCCGCGCAAGCGATTCGCGCCAGCCGCGGTAGCTCAATGCGCATTGCGCTGGAGTTAGTAAAAGAAGGGCGGGCGCAGGCCTGCGTCAGCGCGGGTAATACCGGAGCGCTAATGGGGCTGGCGAAGCTGTTGCTCAAACCCATTGAGGGGATTGAGCGCCCTGCGCTGGTTACCATGCTGCCGCACCAGCTGAAGGGCAAAACGGTGGTGCTGGATTTAGGCGCCAACGTGGATTGCGATAGCACTATGCTGGTGCAGTTTGCCGTCATGGGGGCGGTCCTTGCGGAAGAAGTTATTGGTATTAAGGATCCCCGCGTTGCGCTTCTGAATATCGGCGAAGAAGAGATGAAAGGTCTCAGCAGCATTCGCGACGCGGCGGCCGTTTTGAAAACTTTGCCAACCCTCAACTATATTGGGTATCTGGAAGCCAACGAGTTGTTGACGGGGAAAACGGATGTGTTGGTTTGTGATGGATTCACGGGCAACGTCACATTAAAAACGATGGAAGGTGTTGTCAGAATGTTCCTTTCACTGTTGAAATCACAGGGAGAGGGGAAAAAAAGGTCGTGGTGGCTGCTTTTATTAAAGCGTTGGTTACAAAAAAGCCTGTCGAGGCGATTCAGTCACCTCAACCCCGACCAGTATAATGGTGCCTGTCTGTTAGGATTACGCGGTTCCGTGATCAAAAGTCATGGGGCTGCCAATCAGCGCGCTTTTTGCGTGGCGATAGAGCAGGCAGTGCAGGCTGTGCAGCGGCAGATTCCTCAGCGAATTGCCGCTCGCCTGGAATCTTTATACCCTGCAGGTTTCGAATTGCCTGAGGACGGCAGAAGCGGGAACGCCAGGCCTCAAAGCCCGGTGACCGGAAACGACTGACGCCTCGCAGTTTGAGTTAACCAGGTATATTACCCAAGAGTGACTGAGCGTACATGTATACGAAGATTATTGGTACCGGCAGCTATCTGCCTGAGCACGTGCGTACGAACGCTGAACTGGAAAATATGGTCGATACGTCAGACGAGTGGATTGTCACTCGTACCGGTATCCGTGAGCGTCGTATTGCCGCGCCGAACGAAACAGTTGCTACCATGGGCCTTGAAGCCGCTAAGCATGCGCTGGATATGGCGGGCGTAAAGCCGGAGCAAATTGGTCTGATTATTGTTGCGACCACCTCCGGTACCCATGCGTTTCCCAGCTCGGCTTGCCAGATTCAATCAATGCTGGGTATTAAAGGTTGCCCGGCCTTCGACGTCGCTGCGGCCTGCGCGGGTTTCACCTACGCGCTCAGCGTTGCCGATCAATACGTGAAAAACGGCGCGGTCGATTACGCGCTGGTGATCGGCGCTGATGTTCTGGCGCGTACCTGCGATCCTGCCGATCGCGGAACCATTATCATTTTCGGCGACGGCGCAGGTGCCGTGGTGCTGGGGGCTTCCGAAGAGCCGGGTATTATCTCTACGCATCTGCATGCGGATGGGAGCTACGGCGAACTGCTGACGCTACCGAACGCCGATCGCGTCGATCCGGAAAACCCGATCTTCCTGACCATGGCGGGCAACGAAGTCTTTAAAGTGGCCGTGACCGAGCTGGCTCATATCGTCGATGAAACTTTAGCTGCGAATAATCTCGAGCGTTCGTCGCTGGACTGGCTGGTACCACATCAGGCTAACCTGCGTATTATCAGCGCCACGGCGAAGAAGCTGGGCATGTCGATGGACAACGTCGTCGTCACGCTCGACAGGCACGGTAATACTTCAGCCGCTTCTGTGCCTTGTGCGCTGGATGAAGCCGTGCGCGATGGCCGCATTCAACGTGGTCAGCTTATTCTGCTGGAAGCCTTTGGTGGCGGTTTCACCTGGGGTTCCGCGCTGGTTCGTTTTTAGGATAAGGATTTAAACATGACGCAATTTGCTTTTGTTTTCCCGGGACAGGGCTCTCAGAGTGTCGGGATGCTGTCAGATATGGCGGCCGCTTACCCGGTAATCGAAGAGACGTTCCGTGAAGCCTCTGCGGCGTTGGGTTACGATCTGTGGGCGCTTGCACAGCAGGGCCCGGCGGAAGAATTAAATAAAACCTGGCAGACCCAACCGGCGCTGCTGACCGCTTCCGTTGCGCTCTATCGCGTCTGGCAGCAGCAGGGCGGAAAAGCGCCGATGATGCTGGCTGGCCATAGCCTTGGCGAATATTCAGCGCTGGTATGCGCGGGCGTTATCAATTTTTCCGACGCCGTTCGCCTTGTTGAACTGCGCGGTAAGTTCATGCAGGAAGCGGTTCCGGAAGGTACCGGGGCGATGTCTGCGATCATCGGTCTTGACGATGCTGCGATTGCGAAAGCCTGCGAAGAGTCTGCCGAAGGGCAGGTGGTTTCTCCGGTGAACTTTAACTCGCCGGGTCAGGTCGTTATTGCCGGTAATAAAGAGGCCGTAGAACGCGCAGGGGCGGCCTGTAAGGCTGCAGGCGCTAAACGTGCTCTGCCGCTGCCGGTCAGCGTCCCATCCCACTGCGCGCTGATGAAGCCCGCAGCGGAGAAACTGGCCGTTGAGCTGCAAAAAATAACCTTCAACGCGCCAGCTATTCCAGTCGTGAATAACGTTGACGTGAAAAGTGAAACGACGCCTGAAGCTATTCGCGATGCTCTTGTCCGTCAGCTGTATAGCCCGGTTCAGTGGACCAAAACCGTTGAATTTATGGCATCACAGGGCGTAGAGCATCTGTATGAAGTTGGCCCGGGTAAAGTCCTCACCGGTCTGACTAAACGTATTGTTGACACCCTGACCGCTTCCGCGCTTAACGAGCCGGCAGCTATGTCTGCGGCGCTTGAGCAATAAAAGAGGAAAACCATGAGTTTTGAAGGAAAAATCGCGCTGGTTACCGGTGCAAGTCGCGGGATTGGCCGCGCAATCGCTGAGACGCTCGTTGCCCGTGGGGCAAAAGTTATCGGTACTGCGACCAGCGAAAGCGGCGCGCAGGCGATTAGCGATTATTTAGGTGCTAACGGGAAAGGCATGCTGCTGAATGTGACCGATCCTGCATCTATCGAATCTGTTCTGGGAAATATTCGCGCAGAATTTGGTGAAGTTGATATCCTGGTGAACAATGCCGGGATTACTCGTGATAACCTGTTAATGCGCATGAAAGATGACGAGTGGAACGATATTATCGAAACCAACCTGTCATCTGTTTTCCGTCTGTCAAAAGCGGTAATGCGCGCTATGATGAAAAAGCGTCATGGACGTATTATCACTATCGGTTCTGTGGTTGGTACCATGGGAAATGCGGGTCAGGCCAACTACGCTGCGGCGAAAGCGGGTCTGATTGGCTTCAGTAAATCACTGGCTCGCGAAGTTGCGTCCCGCGGTATTACTGTAAACGTTGTTGCTCCGGGCTTTATTGAAACGGACATGACGCGTGCGCTGACCGATGAGCAGCGTGCGGGTACGCTGGCGGCAGTTCCTGCGGGGCGCCTTGGCTCTCCAAATGAAATCGCCAGCGCGGTGGCATTTTTAGCCTCTGACGAAGCGAGTTACATCACTGGTGAAACTCTGCACGTCAACGGCGGAATGTACATGGTCTGACCGAGATTTGCGCAAAACGTTCAGGAACCGCGCAGTCCGTGCGGTTCTCTGTAATGTTTTGTACAAAATCATTTGCGTTATGAGGGCAAACAGCCGCAAAATAGCGTAAAATCGTGGTAAGACCTGCCGGGATTTAGTTGCAAATTTTTCAACATTTTA